>Ga0070685_10000381_pt1 | contig 26707 bp, 26 predicted proteins | sample KBSS13LmetaG_FD_65651 | JGI IMG/M metagenome (GOLD analysis project Ga0070685, IMG submission 65651) | Switchgrass rhizosphere microbial communities from Kellogg Biological Station, Michigan, USA - KBS S1-3L metaG | ecosystem: Host-associated > Plants > Roots > Rhizosphere ...
CCGCCTTCGACGTGCTGGGCGAGGGCGACCACGAGTCGCTGGAGGCCTGGAGCGACCGCTACTTCTGCCGCTGGCCCGCGGGCCCGTCTCCCGACGCGCTCTTCCTCTCCATGAACGAGCCCCACCTGCGCGCCTACGACGCGCCGGTGGTGTCGTTCTCGCACTTCGTCCCCCGTACCGAGCTGGTGCCGGCGGTGCGCTGGCTGCGCTTCAAGGGGCTGCCGCTGGTGGCCGGGAGCGTGGAGATCGACGCGCAGCTCCGGCGGACGGGCGCGGCGGTGCACGTCTACGGGCACTCCCACATCCCCGACGACCGCGTGCTCGACGGCGTGCGCTACGTGCAGAACAACCTGCGCGCCTCCGGCTCCGGCGACGGCGGGCTGCTCAAGCAGGTGTGGGCCGACGAGCCCGCCCTCCCCCTCTTCTGCTGATCGTTTCGATCGATTTCCCTCTCTGTGCCTCTGCGTCTCTGCGCGAGGCGCTTTTGCGCCCTTGTGCTGCGCGCCGCCCTTCCCGAGCTTGGCGGCATGACCCTTCGATCCCTGGCCGCCGCGGCGCTGCTCGCGCTGGGCCTGATTCCGGCCGTCCCTCCGCCGCCGCTCGCCGCGCAGGAGGCGATCGGCGAGTACCGCGGCGCGGCCGCCCTGGGGCTCGCGCTGCGCCGCCTGGGCACCACCCGGCGCGTGCTGATGGTCGGCGCGCACCCCGACGACGAGAACACCGCGCTCCTCGCCGCCCTGGCGCTGGAAGACGGGGCCGACGTGGCCTACCTCTCCCTCACCCGCGGCGACGGCGGGCAGAACGGGATCGGGCCGGAGCTGGGCGAGGCGCTGGGGGTGCTGCGCACCGAGGAGCTGCTGGCGGCGCGCCGGGTGGACGGCGCCCGGCAGTTCTTCGGCCGCGCCTACGACTTCGGCTTCAGCAAGAGCGCCGACGAGGCCTTCCGCCACTGGCCGCGCCGCGAGCTCCTCTCCGACGCGGTGGGGGTGATCCGCCTCTGGCGCCCCGACGTGGTGGTGGCGGTGTTCAGCGGCACTCCGCGCGACGGCCACGGCCAGCACCAGGTCTCCGCCATCATCGCCCGCGAGGCCTTCGACGCGGCGGGCGACTCCACCGCCTTCCCCGAGCAGATCCGCGCCGGCCTGGCGCCCTTCCGCCCGCGCAAGTTCTACCGCTCGTTCTTCGGCGCGAGCGACAGCGCCACCACGAGGATTGCCGTGGGCGGGCTGGACCCGCTGGTGGGACGCTCCCCCTTCCAGCTCGCCGCCGCCAGCCGCTCGCGCCACCGCTCGCAGGACATGGGCACGCCGGAGACGGCGGGCCCGCGCTATGGCTACCTGAGGCGCCTGGTCCCCGCCCCGGCGGCGGAGGCCTCCATCTGGGAGGGTGTCGACACCACCCTTTCCGCGCGCGACCCGCGCTTCGCCGCGTACGACCGCGCGGCGGCGGAGATCCGCGCGTCCGCGGCGGTGCTGGATCCCGGCGCGCTGGTGGAGCGCCTCTCCGCCGCGGCCGCGCTGCTGTCGGGGGCGGATGGGAGCGACGACGTGCGCCGCGCCGCGGCCGACGAGCTCGCCGACGTGCGCCGGGCGCTGGCGCTCGCGGCGGGGGTGGAGCTCGACGCGGTCGCCGACGCGCAGCGCATCGTTCCCGGGCAGGAGCTCGGCCTGGAAGTGTCGCTCTGGAACGGCGGCACGCGCCCGGTGAATGTCGACGTGCTGGAGCCGCGGCTCCCCCCCGGGTGGACGGCCACGCGGGTGGACTCGGCGGCGGGGGTGGTGGAGGGGGGCGCGGTGCTCCGGCGGCGCTACCGGGTGCGCGTGGCGGCGAGCGCGGCGCCCACGGAGCCTTACTTCCTGCGCCTGCCGCGCGAGGGCGACCTCTACCGCTGGCCGGCCGACTGGTCGGTGCGCGCGCGCCCCTTCGAGCCGGCGCCGGTGCGGGTGATGGCGGCGGTGCGCGTGGCCGGCACCGGGCTGCTGCCGCTGGAGGGCGAGGCCACCTTCCGCCTGGTGGATCCGCGCCAGGGCGAGCTGCGCAGGCCGGTGCTCGTGGTCCCCGCCGTCAGCGTGCTGCTGGAGCCGGAGACCCGCGTGCTCCCCACCGGGGGCGCGCCTCGGCCGCTCCGCTTCCGGCTGCGCCTCACCGCCGCCGGCCCGCGGCCGGTCGGCGGTGCGTGGCGGCTGACGCTCCCGGCCGGGTGGCGCGCGGAGCCCGACGGCGGGCGGATGACGCTCGCGCCCGGCGAGCCGCGCGACCTGGAGGTCTCGGTGACCGCGCCGGCGGGGGTGCGGCCGGCGAGCTTCCCCGTCACCGCCGTCTTCACCACCGACGGCGGCGAGAACTACGGCCGCGGCCTGCAGCTCGTGGACTATCCGCACATCCGCGCGCGGCCCATCTACCACGACGCCGTCTCCAGCGTGCGCGCCTTCGACGTACGCGTGCCGGCGGGGCTCAGGGTGGCCTACGTGACCGGCGCGGGCGAGGAGGGGCCGGGGATCCTCTCGCAGCTCGGCATCACCCCCGCCGTGCTCACGGCCGACTCGCTCGCCGGGGCGAACCTCTCGCGCTACGACGTGATCGTCACCGGGATCCGCGCCTACGAGGTGCGGCCGGACCTGGCGGCGAGCAACGCGCGGCTGCTGGAGTACGTGCGGGGCGGCGGCACGCTGATCGTGCAGTACAACAAGTACGAGATGGTGCAGGGGCGCTTCAACCCGTTCCCGCTCACGCTGGCCAGCCCGCACGACCGGGTAACGGACGAGGCGGCGCCGGTGCGGGTGCTGCAGCCCGCGAGCCCGGTGTTCACCTGGCCCAACCGCATCGGCGACGCGGACTGGGAGGGATGGGTGCAGGAGCGCGGGCTGTACTTCGCCCACACCTGGGACCCGCAGTACACCCCGCTGCTGGAGATGCACGACCCCGGCGAGGAGCCGCTGCGGGGCGGGCTGCTGGTGGCGAAGTACGGGCGCGGCACCTACGTCTACACCGGCCTCGCCTTCTTCCGCCAGCTCCCCGCGGGCGTCCCCGGCGCCTGGCGCCTGTTCGCCAACCTGCTGGCCCTCGGCTCGAAGCAGCCGCACTGACCGGCGAACGGCATCTCACGCAGAGACGCGGAGACACGGAGAGACAATGAAAGCTCGGATGACGGTTGATCGCCGCACGTTCGTCATCCTCTTCGCCGCCCTGCTCGCCGCCTGTGGGGGTAAGCGGGAGAAGGCCGCCGACGTGCCTCTCGACGGCCGCGACTGCCGCCTCGCGCAGGGCGACAGCGCGCGGGCCGTCTGCATCGCGGTCAACGAGGTAGAGCGGCGCGACCGCGGCTACAAGTCGAGGATGTCCGCATACCAGCAGCGCGGCGACACCATCTGCGTCGAGACCGGTCCGGCCGAGCCGACCATGCTGGACGGCGGCGGCGCCGTGGAGATCGTGCAGGGCCGCGTGTCGAGCGTGGTCCTCGGCGACTCCGTCGGCTGCCGGAAGTTCTGACCCGATCTCGTCCGAGTGGAGGCTGTTCCTCGGGGGTACCTCGGCCTGGTCCGGAAAGGCGGTCTTTGTGCTGTTCCAGCGGCGGGTTTCCTACCCGTCGGACCCAACCGGACGGACCACACCGTGAAGGAGCAGCTGCCTGCCTCGATCCGCGTACGAATCGCCCGCGAGTTCCCGGAGAAGGAGCGGGAGCAGGCCGAGGCGCTGATGTCGCGCTATCTCGAGGACCGCCCCGACACCGCGGCGCCCACCTGGAAGGTCGTGCTGGACCTCGCCCGCGGCGACCTGGACTCGCTGCGCTGGTTCGCCGGTGCGGACAACGAGGTCAGCGACTGGCGCGACCGGGTGATGGGCCGCGACTCCTGGCGCACGCTCGCCCAGCTCGTGGCCACGCGTGGCCGGGGGCCGCTCGAGATCGGCGTGCTCGGCAAGGAGAACGTGGCGACGATCCGCCGCGACTACCTTCGCAACCTCGACCGCGCGGCGCGCTTCTTCCCGGCGGAGCAGGTGGACGAGGTGATGCTGTGGATGGGCGCGTCGTGGTCGTCGAACGCCGAGGAGATCCTGGCGCTGGCGCACCGCGACGTGAGCCGGCTTCGCTGCATCCTCGAGGCGCGGCCCGCGAGCGCGGCGGACCCCTCTGCCCCACCAGTGCTCGCCGGGCTTCCCTGCGCGGCCGCGGCGCTGATCCGGCGCGATTTCGCTCCCGAGCGCTGGGAAGCCGCGGCGCGCGTGGCCGCCGGTGCGCCGCGGATGCGCGGTGAGGGCGGCGCGCTGGCCTGGCTGCTCGCCGCCGAGTACGCCGCCGGCGACGTGGACGACTTCGCCTGGGCCGTCCGCATGCTCCGGGAAGACGAGTCGGAGCTGTACCACGGCGTCGGCCGGCGCCGGGCCGAGCGGCGCGCTGCCGGGCTGGAGTAGCCCGAAACTCTCGCGGCGCAGTCCGCGCAGGCGGACTTCGTGTCTTGGTAGCGGCGACTTCAGTCGCATATTCGCGTGACCCATTCAACCCGGTGTCCCGGGAGGCTGAGCCGATGTCGATCGAATCCCAGCAGGACCTCGACGGGATGAAGCGCGCCGGGCGCATCGTGCGCATCTGCATCGAGCGGATGAAGCGCGCGGTGCGGCCGGGGGTGACCACCGCCGAGCTCGACCGCATCGGCGGGGCGGCGCTGCGCGAGCACGGCGCGCGCTCGGCGCCGAAGCTGGTCTACGGCTTCCCGGCCGACATGCTGATCAGCGTGAACGACGAGGCGGTGCACGGCATCCCCGGCCCGCGCCGCCTGCGCGATGGCGACCTGGTGAAGCTCGACGTGACGGTGGAGAAGGACGGCTACATGGCCGACTCCGCCGTCACCGTTCCCGTCGGCCGGGTGACGGAGGAGCGACGGCGGCTGGTGGCGGCGGCGCGCGCGGCCTTCGAGCGGGCGATGGAGGTGGCGGTGGCGGGGAACCGCGTGCGCGACATCGGCCGCGCGGTGGAGGGCGAGGTGACGAGCCGCGGCTTCAGCGTGGTGCGCGACCTGGCCGGGCACGGCATCGGCCGCACCATCCACGAGGCGCCGAGCGTACCCAACCACTACGACGGCCGGCTGACGCAGCCGCTCACCGAGGGGCTGGTGATCGCGGTGGAGCCGATCGTGGCCGAGCGCTCCGGCCACACCGTGGAAGACGCCGACGGGTGGACCATCCGCACCAGGGACGGCGGCTTCGCGGCGCACTACGAGCACACCATCGTGGTCACGCGCGGCCGCCCCCTCCTGCTCACCGCCGCCTGACGGCCGAACGACGGTGAACCCGCGCGACCTGTTCTTCGTTCTCGTGGCGCTCGCGCTCGTCCTGTGGGTGGCGGGGCGGCGCGGGGGGTGGCTGGGGCGCCGCGGCCCGAAGCGGGTGCGCTACGACACCCTGGAGGAGCAGGTCGGCGCCGACTTCCCCGCCCACCGCGACGAGGCGATGGCGCTGATGGAGTCGGTGCTGGCCGAGGCGAAGCCGGAGAACCGCGAGATGGTGTGGCGGCGCCTGCTGGACGGCTCGCGCGGCGACATCGCCCGCCTCCGCAAGCTCGCGCCGAAGACGATCGAATCGCTGCGGAAGATCTACCGGCTGTTCGGCGACGAGGCCGCCCCGGGTCGAGGTGGCTGATGGGTTGGTGTCCGACGGGTCGATGTCGACGGGTTGGAAGCCCGCCGCTACACCAGCACGAAATCCGCCTTCGCGGATTCCCCCGCGCGGGCCGGACGTGGAAGCCGCTCGCGGCGGACGCGTGCCGGCATGGCGGGGGCGATGCCGATTCACGCTCTCGTGCGTTCGTTCACACCGTGTCCCCAATGACGTCATCCTGAGGCCGGTCACGCCTCGATTTCGGTCTGACGATTGTCCGCAGGCCGAAGGATCTATACTGTCCCGTGCGACAGAGCATCGGAGCCGCGCCGGCTCGCTGGTCGGTTCGAGACGGAATCGAAGGAATCGGATGAAATCCATCTACCGGGAACTCGCGCCGCTCGCGGCCGCCGCCCTGCTCGCCTCGTGCGGCGGGGGCGACGGCCGCGAGGTGCTCACCATCTACTCGCCGCACGGGCGGGAGATGCTGCAGGCGTTCGAGAAGAAGTACGAGGCGCTGCACCCCGACGTGGACGTGCAGTTCATGGACATGGGGTCGCAGGAGATCCTCGACCGCCTGCGCAGCGAGCGCGCCAACCCCCAGGCCGACGTCTGGTGGGGCGCCCCCGCCACGAACTTCGAAGACGGCGTGCGCGACTCGCTGCTGGCGCCCTTCACCCCGAGTTGGGCCGCGTCGCTCCCGCCCGAGGCGAAGGGGACGGGCGGCACCTGGTTCGGCACCTACCTCACCCCCGAGGTGATCGCCTACAACAGCGCGGCCGTCCCCGCCGCGCAGGCGCCGAAGGACTGGGACGAGGTGCTGGACCCGAAGTGGAAGGGGAAGGTACTGATCCGCGATCCCATGGCGAGCGGCACCATGCGCGCCATCTTCGGGATGATCGTCTACCGCGGCATTCGCGCCGGGCGCGACACGGCGCAGGGCTTCGACTGGCTGCGCCGGCTCGACGGCCAGACGCGCGAGTACGTGCTCAATCCCACCCTCCTCTACCAGAAGCTCGCGCGGCAGGAGGGGCTGGTCACGCTCTGGGACCTCCCCGACATCGAGGCGCTGAAGGCGAAGGGCGCCGCCTGGCCCATCGACTACGTGCTTCCCAGCAGCGGCACCCCCGTGCTGGTGGACGGCGTCGGCGTGGTGCGCGGCACGAAGCACGAGGTGGCGGCGCGCGCCTTCGTGGAGTGGATCGGCGGCCCCGGCGTGATCCCGGCCGCGCGCGAGTTCTTCCGCCTCCCCGCGCGCACCGACGTCCCCGACGACTCGCTCCCGCCTGGCCTGCGCGCGGTCAAGTCGCAGCTCCGCCCCGAGCCCCTCGACTGGAACCTCCTCCAGCAGAAGACCCCCGAGTGGATGCGCTACTGGGACGAGCACGTCCGCGGCAAGGGCCCACGGTGATCCCCTCTCCGTGTTCTCTGTGTCTCTGCGTGATACGCTTTTCCAAAGCCGGGTCCGCGCATGCTCCGACTTGATGCGCTGACCCGACGCTTCGGCGACACCGTGGCGGTCGACGCGCTCTCGCTGCAGGTGGCGGAGGGCGAGTTCCTCACGCTGCTCGGCCCCAGCGGGTGCGGGAAGACGACCACGCTGCGGATGATCGCCGGCTTCGAGCACCCCACCAGCGGCAAGGTGGTGATCGCCGGGCGCGACGTGACCGCGCTCAAGCCGCAGAAGCGCGACGTGGGGATGGTCTTCCAGAACTACGCGCTCTTCCCGCACCTGAACGTGTGGGACAACGTGGAGTTCGGCCTGCGTTCCCGCGGCGTCTCGCGCGCCGAGGCGAAGCCGAAGGTGGAGCGCGCGCTGGCGCTGGTGGAGATGGACGGTTACGGCGAGCGGAAGGTGCAGGCGCTCTCCGGCGGCCAGCAGCAGCGCGTCGCCCTCGCGCGCGCACTGGCCCCCGAGCCGCCGCTCCTCCTCCTCGACGAGCCCCTCTCCAACCTCGACGCCGCCCTCCGTGAGCGCACCCGCGACGAGCTCCGCGCGCTCCTCAAGCGCCTGGGGATGACCGCCGTCTTCGTCACCCACGACCAGGAAGAGGCGTTTGCCCTCTCCGACCGCATCGCCGTGCTGAGCCGCGGCCACCTGCAGCAGCTCGGCACCCCTGAGGAGCTGTACGCGCGGCCGGCCAACCCGTTCGTCGCCGGCTTCCTCGGCCGCGCCAACTTCCTCCCAGCCACGGTCGAGGGGCCACACGGCGACCGCATCTCCTGCCGCCTGGACGCCGGCCCGCTCTGGCCCGCACACGCCGCGGACGGCGTCGAGGCGCGGCCGGGAACGCGGGTGCGGGTGATGGTCCGTCCCGAATCGCTCTGCCTGGTTCGCGATCCGTCGGTGGACGGGTTGCCCGGGCGTGTGCTGGACCGCCGCTTCGCCGGGGCGCTCTCCTTCTACCGCATCGCAGTGGACGGCGGGCCCGAGGTGCTGGTGCAGGGCGGTGCGGCCTCCGCAGGCACGGGGGACGAAGTGCGCGTCGCCGCCACGCCGTCCGCCGAGATCCTGGCTTTCCCAGCCGAGCCGTGACCGGCGCGGCGGACGAGTTCCGCGTGCTCCCGCTCGACCCCGCCGACGCCGTGGCGGTCGAGCGGGCGGCGGCGCTGCTGGTGGAGGGGTTCCGCGAGCACCATCCGCGCGCCTGGCCGGACGTGGAGTCGGCGCGCGAGGAGCTCCGCGAATGCCTGAACCCCGAGTGGATCGCCCTCGGCGCCTTCGACGCGGACGGGGTGCTGGTGGGATGGATCGGCGGGCAGCCGCAGTACCACGGCGAGATCTGGGAGCTGCACCCGATGGTGGCGGACGAACGGCATCGCCGCCGCGGCATCGCGCGGCTGCTGGTGCGCGAGTTGGAGCAGCGGGTGCGCGAGCGCGGCGCCACGACACTCTACCTCGGCACCGACGACGAGAACGAGCAGACCAGCCTAGGCGGCGTGGAGCTCTTCCCCGGCGTGCTCGACCGCCTGCAGGCGCTGCGAAACCTCCGCGATCACCCTTTCGAAGTGTACCAGCGCCTCGGCTTCGAGCTGGTCGGCGTGATCCCGCACGCCAACGGCTTCGGCAAGCCCGACATCCTCATGGCGAAGAGCCTCCGCTAAAAAGCACCTCACGCAGAGACGCAGAGTCGCAGAGAGAGAGGATGATCATCCGTCCCTTCGCGGACACCGACCGTGCGTTCGCCGCGGACCTGATCGCCGCCGAGTGGCCGCACCGCGCCGGGGAGACGATCCCGCTCCGGGAAGGCGACTACCTGCCGAACGCGCCGCGCTGGACCGCGGCCGACCCCGGCAGCGACGAGCCGCGCGCCTATGCGTCGCTCTGGCGCGTGGCGGGCGACCGCTTCCGCATGGACCTGGTCGTCGATCCGGCGTGGCGGCGGCGGGGGATCGGGAGCCGGATGCTGGAGACGATCGTCGAGGCCGCGGCCTCCGCCGGCGCCGCGACGCTGCAGGCGCGCACCTATGCCTCCGACGCCGAGTCGCTCCGCTTCCTGGAGCGCCGCGGCTTCGCGGAGACGATGCGGATGCGGGGGATGCGGCTGGACGTGCGCGAGATCGACGCGGAGCGGCTGGCCGCCTTCGAGCGCCGCGCAGCCGCGCAGGGATTCGCCATCACCACGCTCGCCGACGCGCAGCGCAGCGACCCCGCGTGCTGGCGGAAGCTGTGGAGGCTCCATGGCGACGCGCAGGAGGGCTGGGCCGATCCCGATCCGCGTCCGGGTCCGCTCCAGCCGCTGTCCTACGAAGCGTTCCTCTCCCGGATGGCCGAGCTCCCGCCCGATCCCGAGGCCTTCTTCATCCTGGTGATGGATGGGCGGTACGCCGGCTTCACCGGCTCGCTCGGAACGGTGGTTCACCCCGACTTACGCGGCCGCGGCCTCGCGAACGCGCTCAAGGCGCGCGCCGCGCTGCACGCCCGCGCCACCGGCCTCGAGGTCCTGGAGACCTCCACCGGCAGCGCGGCCATGCAGCGCGCGAACGAGAACGTCGGCTACCGCGTCACCTGTACCGAGGTGCGCCTGGTCCGTCGCATCACCCGTCCAGGCAGATCGGCTTAGGGCCGTTCGACCAGCAGAGGTCGCAGGTGTAGTCGCACGACTCCGCGCAGGTGTCGAAGCAGGTGTCGTACTCGTCGCCACAACTCGCGCAGGTCACCACGACGTAGGTGGGGCCGGTGCAGTGGTCGTTGCCCGACTCCTGGTAGTCGGCGTGCGGCCCGTCGGCGTAGATCACCCCGCCGCGCGTGCCTCCGGCGCCGCGCGTCTCGAACGACTCTACCTGAAGGGAGTCGAGTTGCAGGCGTATTCTCGGCATGAGCAGCTTCCTCGGTGTACGGGTGAATGTTCATTGGATCGAGCGACTCCCGCGCGCGTCCGGCCAGGGAGGTTCGTGGGTCGACGGTCGTGCTCACCCACATCCCAGATCGTCGCCCTCGCAGGTCGGATCGAAGGCGGACGGCCCGCCGCAGGTGCAGCCTGCGGGCAGGGAGGGTGATCAGCAGGCGCACGAAGGATCGAGGCCCGTGGGAAAGCACATGTTCACGCAGGAGTTGCCGCAGGTGTTCCAGTGGAAGTCGGTCTCCATGCAGTACTGGCTGGCCGGCTCGGAGCACGGGTTCGCGTATGGGTCGATGGTCACGAAGGAGTTCGCCCGCACCGTGCCCCTGGCGCCATCGGCCTCCTCGCGCGGAGAGAACGACTCCACGCGCAGCATCTCGACCTGCAGCCGCAGCTTCTTCATGGTTTCGTCGTGGAACGGGTGAGATGGATCACGGCGCCTTCACCGCAATGAGTATCGCACCGCCGTCGTGACGCCGGCCGTCGGCGGTCATTCCGCTCCGCAGGGCGGGGCGCTCGGCGGAATCGCGCAGCGGGCGGCGGGATCCCACGACACCCAGCACGTATCGGGGTAGCCGGTCAGGCACTGCGGGTCGCAGGTGCCGTTGCAGCTGTACGCGCAGCTCACGGCCTGCCCCATGGTCGGCTTGCTGTTCGCCAGCACCGTCCCGACGTCACCGGCGTCGAGCGCAGTCTCGAAGGTGTCGACCGCCAGATCTTCCACGTTCAGCTTCAGCTTGGGCATGGAGACACCTCCGCGTTGACGGGTGACGAAAGACGGCGGCCCATCGAGGCCTCCGCAGGGATGCTGTCAGGGGGATTGGAATGGTGCACTGGCTGGCGGGAAGCCCCGGAAGCGCAAAGAGACCGCCCGCCCGTTCATGGTCTCTCCGTGTCTCTGCGTCTCTGCGTGAGGCCTGGCAGAATAGAGGTGCGTGCGGTTGATTCGTAGCGCACCTGAACGACCGCGCACGGCCGCCACGCTGCCGCAGGCGGTGAACGAGTCCGCGCGCGGCATCCCGGGATCCAGCTCGATCTGCGTCTTCCAGTCTTGCTCTAGCAGACGCACGTGTTGCACGTCCCGGGGCAGGCGACAGGGCCGCAGGAGCTGTTGCCCGTGCATGGGCGCGGCACGACCGAGGCCTCCTGCCCCTGCACGGTGCCGAGCTCCGCAAACGTGTCCTCGACAGCGAACGACTCGACACGCAGTTTGCCGAGGTCCAGCCGGATCTTCCGCATGGGTGACACCTCCTGGATGGGGAAAACGTCCGGCGGCCGCCCGGCCGGAGCGGGAGCGCGTGAACGTCGCGCCGGGGCTTAAAAGAAGCGCCAGAGGCGGATCTGGCAATGTTCTCCGACGAATCTGGGCGGCTACCGCGCCTTCGGAGACGATTGCTCGAGACGGAGAGTGATGCCGGAAGCGGGAGATGACGAGATGGAGAGCCGTGATGGCTGACGATCGTCCAGGAGCTCGCGGTCCCGCGCTGCTTGCCGCGGGGGTGATCGTCATCCTCGTCTGGCTGGTGCTGTATCCCAACGTCTACGTGCTGGGCGACAGCTTCCTGGACGCGGGGCACGTCACCGGCCGCCACTACGCCCGCTTCTTCGGGAGCACGTCGGAGCTGACGGCGCTCTGGAACAGCGTGTGGATCTCGCTCGCGAGCGTGGCGCTCTCGGCGCTGGTGGGGGTGCCGCTCGCCTTCCTCTTCGCCCGCCGCGACTTCCCCGGGCGGCGGGTGCTGGGCGGCTTGGCGGCCATGCCCGTGCTCCTCCCCCCGCTGGTCGGCACCATCTCCTTCCTCTTCCTCTACGGCGAGACGGGGTTCCTCACTCGCGGCGTGCAGCTCGCGCTGGGGCTGCGCGAGGCGCCGTGGCGGCTGGAGGGCGCGTGGGCGGTGCTGCTGGTGCACGCCTACACGATGTACGTCTACTTCTACATGTTCGTCACCGCCGGCCTGGCGCGGCTGGACTCGGCCTACGCCGAGGCCGCGGCGGCGCTGGGGGCGGGGCGATGGACCACGCTGCGCCGCGTCACCCTGCCGATGCTCGCGCCGGCGCTGGGCGGCGCGTCGCTGCTGGTGTTCATGACCTCGATGGCCTCGTTCAGCGCGCCGTACATCTTCGGCGGGGGCTTCCGCGTGCTCACCACGCAGCTCTACGCCAGCAAGCTGAACGGCGAGGGCGGCTTGGTGGCGGTCGAGGCGGTGGTGCTGGCGCTCGTCTCCCTCGCCTTCCTCATCCCCCTGCAGCGCTACGAGGGCGCGCGCGACTACACCGGCGCGTCGAAGGGCCTGGGCGCGGCGCCGCCCGCGGCCGGCGGGCGCGGGTGGCTGCTCACCGTGGCGGCGGCGGCCTTCGTCGGCTTCCTCCTCCTCCCGCACCTCACCGTGCTGCTGGTCTCGTTCGTTCCCGAGGGCACCTGGACCACGCAGGTGCTGCCGCCGGAGTACTCCGCCGAGCCGTACCGGCGGATGTTCTCCGACCCCGAGCAGCTCCGCCCGGTGCTCAACTCGCTGCAGACCTCCACGGTGGCGACGCTGGCAAACGTGGCCTTCGCCTTCGCGGCCGCGTACCTGCTGGCGCGCACGCGGGTGCGGGCGAAGGGGATCGTCTCCGCGCTCGTCGCCCTCCCGTGGGCGCTTCCGGGCACTGTGCTGGCGATCGCGCTGGCGACCACCTTCAGCGTGAACCGCCCGCTGCAGGGGCGGATGGTGCTGGTGGGGACCTTCACCATCCTCCCGCTCGCCTATTTCATCCGCAACATCCCGCTGGTGACGCGCGCGGCGCTCTCGAGCTTCCGCCAGCTCGACCCGGCGCTGGAGGAGGCCGCCGCCTCGCTGGGTGCCTCCCCCGCCACCTCCATGCGGCGCGTGGTGCTGCCGCTGGTGCTGCCGGGGCTGGCGGCGGGGGCGCTGCTGGCGTTCGTGACGGCGCTGGGCGAGTTCGTCGCCTCGATCCTGCTCTACACCAACCGTACGCGCCCCATCAGCATGGAGATGCTCTCGCAGCTGCGCGCCTTCGACTTCGGCGGCGCGTCGGCATACGGGGTGCTGCTGATGATCCTGGTCGCAATCGCGTTCGCCTTCGGCTACCGCAACGTCGCCGACGAGCGGTAAGGCCCTCACCCGAAAAAACAGATGAGACAAACCCCCGTCTCATCTGTTTTTTCGACCTCTCCCAAACAGCGTGGGAGAGGTTAACCACAACAGCAACAGCCACTTCTGGCGCGGACAGGCTTCGGCGCACAGCGAGCTTCAGTTCACCCTCTCCCAGCAGTTGGGAGAGGGTCGGTTCGGGCGGATGCACGGCACCTTTGTCCGCGCCGAGTCATGTTCCGCCCGAACCGGGGTGAGGGGTCTACGCCTCGGACGCGCACCGCGCCTTCCCTGGCTGTCAAACCGCATCGCCATCGCACGTCCTTTTCGGTGGCGGTGCGTGGCCCGCTGCGTGCGGCGAATCGACGGTGGACCCCATTTGCCGATCGGATGATGATCTTCCTGCGCTCCACGGTCCTGGCGATCGCCGCCTGCACGATACTCGGCTCCATGGCCGCCGCGCAGGCGAGTGTCGGCGCGGCGGGCGGAGCGCTCGCACGGGTGGACTCGGCGCGCGTGCTGCGCAGCGCCCGGGCGGCGCAGGCGGCGTTCGAGCGGGTGCGCTACCGCAACTTCCCCTGGACGGAGAGCTACCGGGGCGGCAGCGGCGCGTGCGACGAGCAGGTGGGGCGGTTCTGCATCTGGCACGACGACACGGAGCGCGACTGGGAGCCGCCTCCCGAGCGCGACGCGGTGAAGCGCGAGCGCGCCGGGCTCATCGCCGCCCTCGACAGCGCCGCCGCCGCCAGCCCGGGAGACGCGTGGATCGCCGGGCAGCGCGTCCGCTACCTGGTCGAGGCCGGCCGCCAGGCCGAGGCCGCGCGCGCCACGGACGCATGCCGTGCCGAGCGCTGGTGGTGCCTCGCCCTGCGCGGCTACGCCCAGCACTTCGCCGGCGACTACGTCACCGCCGCCGGCACCTTCGCCGCCGCCGTCGAGGCGATGCCGCCCGCCGAGCGCCGCGCGTGGGAAGACCTCGCCCCCGCCGTCACCGACGAAGACGCCAGGGCGCTGCGGCGGATGGACCCCGCGTCGCGCGCCGCCGCCATCCGCCGCCTCTGGTGGCTCGCCGACCCCTTCTGGATGCAGCCCGGGAACGACCGCCTCACCGAGCATTACGCCCGGCTCGTCGCCGACCGCTTCCAGGACCGCGCGCGCACCTCCGAGGGGCTCGCCTGGGCCGACGACCTGCGCGAGATCCTGGTGCGCTGGGGGCAGCCGTCGGGGTGGGAGCGCATCCGCCCGCGAACGGGGCAGACGATGGACGGTGGGATGGTGACGCACTACGCGCCCAGCTTCGAGTTCATCCCCACCCTGGCGATGGCGCGCGACCCCTTCGCCATCCGCGCCCCCGAGTGGAAGACGGAGGAGAAGGGCGCCCACAGCGCCTACGCGCCGCCGGGGGTGCGCCGCCTCGCCCCGCTCCCGCACCAGCTCGCCGCCTTCCGCCGCGACGGCCGGGCCGAGGTGGTCGCCGCCTTCGCCATGCAGCCCGACAGCCTCCCGGCCCATCCCGCCCTCGACGCCGGCGTGGTGCTCATGGGCGATGTGGACGCGCCCCCGGTGGCGCAGACGGCGCGGGTGAGCGGGACGCGCGGCGTGCTCCGCCTGCGCGCCGAGCCCACGCAGGCGGTGGTGAGCATCGAGGCGCGCGAGCCCATCTCCCGCCGCGCCGCGCGCGGCCGCTTCGGCGTGGACCTGCGCCGGCTGGGCGAGGCGGGGCTCTCCATCTCCGACGTGCTCCTCCTGGACCGCGCCGACGCCCGCCCCGCGTCGCTCGACGAGGCCGCGCCGCTCGCCCGCGGCGCCACCGACTTCGTGCCCGGCGACCGCATCGCCCTCTACTGGGAGGTCTACGGTGTGCGAGGCGGCGCCGACAGCGTCACCTTCTCCGTGGCCCTGGCGCGCCGCCCCCCCGGCGCCGCCCGCCGGGCCGCCGAGTCCCTCGGCCTCGCGCGCGCCGCCACCCCCGTGCGCATGCGCTGGGTCGAGGAGCCGCCCGCCACCGAGGTGCTGGCGCGCTCCCTGGCCATCGCCCTCCCCCGCGTCTCCCCCGGCGACTACGTGCTCGAGGTCGCCGTCCGCACCCGCTCCGGCGCCACCGCCTTCACCCGCCGCGAGCTCACCGTCCGGCGTGCGAATCAAGCTCCGTAGAAAAGCATCACGCAGAGACGCAGAGGCACGGAGAGGCTCGGCGGTTCTCTCCGTGTCTCCGTGTCTCTGTGTGATGCTTTTTCCGATGTCGGTCCGGAGCTTGCTCCCCCGGCCGCCGGAAAGGAGCGCGCGCATGATCCGCTACGGGCCGGCAGGATTCCAGTACAAGGACTGGGAGGGGATCGTCTACCCTCTCCCGAAGCCGAAGAAGTTCGATCCGCTCGCCTACCTGGCGCACTACTTCGACACGGTGGAGATCAACTCCACCTTCTACGGCCCGGCACGCCCCACCACCGTGGAGAGCTGGATGCGGCGGGTGGCGCACAACCCCGGCTTCCGCTTCACCGCCAAGCTCTACCAGCGCTTCACCCACCAGCGGAAGACCGCCTGGACCAGGGACGAGGTGGCCGAGGTGCGCGCGGGGATGGACCCGCTGCTGGAGGGCGGCCGGCTGGGCGCGCTGCTGCTGCAGTTCCCCTGGTCCTTCCGCCGCACCGACGAGAACCGCGAGTGGCTGGCGGACGTGGTGAAGACCTTCCGCGCCTACCCGCTGGTGCTGGAGGTGCGCCACGCCACCTGGAACGTCCCGCAGTTCTTCGAGGAGCTGATGGAGCGGGGGATCGGGTTCGTGAACATCGACCAGCCGCTGTTCAGGAACTCCATCGAGCCGAGCGCGGTGGCGACCTCGCACGTGGGGTACGTGCGCGTGCACGGCCGCAACTACAAGGACTGGTTCCGCGAGAACGCCGGCCGCGACGCGCGTTACGACTACCTCTATCCCCCGAAGGAGCTGGAGCCCTGGGCCGAGCGCACGAAGGAGCTGGCCGAGGAGCCCGCGACGGAAGACGTGTTCGTCGTCACCAACAACCACTACCGCGGCAAGGCCGTCGCCAACGCGCTGATGCTGCAGTCCATGGTCGAGGGAAAGCCCGAGCCCGCACCCCCCGGCCTCTTCGCCGAGTACGGTGACGCGCTGGAGGGCTACGCCCAGCCCGCCGACCCCGAGGCTGCACTCGCGGCACGCTGAACGGGCGGTTCTCTCCGTGTCTCCGCGGCCCTGCGTGAGACTTCGGTGTATCAACCCGCGTAGACTGGTTCGGACCCTCGCACAAGGACGCAGATGGCCAACGGCTGGCGTGAGCTCTTCTTCGGCCCCGAGCCCGAGCGCGGCGGGATGGTGGAATCGTCCGTGCCGCGGCGGACCTTCGCGGACGTCATCCTCCCGCCTTCCACGCGGCGCCAGCTCGACCAGGCGCTGGCGCAGATCGGCAAGCACGACCTGCTCTTCAACGAGTGGGGATTGGGGGAGCGGCACGAGACGGGGCTGGGGCTCGCCTTCAACTTCGCCGGGCCGCCGGGCACCGGGAAGACCGTGTGCGCCGAGGCCATCGCCCACGCGCTGGGCAAGCCGCTGATGGTGGTGCGCTATTCCGAGCTGGAGAGCCAGTGGGCGGGGGCCACCGCCAAGAACGTGTCGGCCGTGTTCAAGGCCGCGGGCGAGCAGGACGCCGTGCTCTTCTTCGACGAGGCCGACGCCATCGCCTCGCGGCGCTTCACGCAGATGGAGCAGGGCTACCAGCGCGAGGCCAACTCGGTGGTCAACGTGCTCCTGCGCGAGGTGGAGGCGTTCGCCGGCGTCGTCATCTTCGCCACCAACCTGGCGGCGAACTTCGACCCGGCGTTCGAGCGGCGCATCCGCACCCACATCCTCTTCGAGATGCCGGGCCCCGACGAGCGCGAGAAGATCTGGCGCTCGCAGCTCCACGCCCGGAAGACGCCGCTGGCCGACGACGTGGATTTCCGCGCGCTGGCCGAGCGCTACCCCGGCAGCGGCGGCGACATCAAGAACGCGGTGCTCAAGGCCGCCCAGGCCGCCGTCGCCGAGCCTGGCCCCGACGCCGAGAAGAAGATCGCCCAGCACCACTTCGAGCAGGCGATGGAAGAGGTGCTCTCCGCCAAGCGGGTGATGGACCAGTCCCTCTTCGGGCAGCAGGCGCAGCCCTTCCCCTGGGCCGCGCCCGCCGCGCCCGCGTCCGACGACGACCTGCGCGACGAGGTCTCGGCGGTGAGCGCGCGGCTGGTGGAGGTGGAAGACATGCTGACCACCCTTCCCGCGACCCTGCGCCGCGACGATGAAGGCACCGCGCGGCGTCTCCAGGAGTTCATGGCGCAGGCGGATGTCGCGTGGCGCGCGCGCTTCACCCTCCTCCTGGCGATCGCGGGGATGGCGCTCCTCGCCTCCATCGCCGCCCTCGCCGTCGCCGCGCTCAGCTGACGGCGGTCGCGGGCGGGTGGTAGCGCACTCTTCCGCCATCCCGCGAACGATCTGTATACTGGGTCCATCACGCCGCCACTTTCAGCCGCTCGCGCTCGTGCCCGCCCGTTTGGAACCCCAGGTGTACCAGGAGATGGCCCCGCGCGCGGCCGTAAAGTCCCGCGCTCCCGCCGATCCCACACCGCCGGGCCGCGACCGCGGGTGGGGCATGGAGCGCGAGGAAGGCGTCGCGGTCGCCGAGCGGCCGAAGACGCGCAAGCCGTCGCTGTACCGCGTGCTGCTGCACAATGACGACTTCACCTCGATGGAGTTCGTGGTGGAGGTGCTGGTGCGCCACTTCGATCACACCCCGACCGGCGCCGCGGCGCTCATGCTGCAGGTGCACCACCTGGGCGTGGGCGTGGCCGGCACCTACACCCGCGACGAGGCCGAGACCCGCATCGATCGCGTCACCACCGAGGCACAGTCCGCCGGCTACCCGCTCCTCCTGACCATGGAGCCCGAGTAGCCGCGGCGAGATTCGGCGAGCGATCGTCCCACGGCTGACGCATTGTGATCGGGATGCACGCCGATCCGTCACCCGGTGACGTCATCCTGGTCGCTGCCGCGGCCCCGGAATGGAACGCGCAGTAAAGCCCGGCGGTGAGTTGGATGGTCTGGAGTCGGCGCGACGCCAGGCCTCGCCAGGCGAAAGAAAACGCACTTACGCACTTCGCACTTACGCACTGCCGTCGATGTCTACCCCCGCGCTTCGCCCCGAGCTGGAGATCAGCCTGCACCTGGCCGTGATGGAGGCCGCGCGGCGCGGGCACGCCTACGCCGGGCTGGAGCACCTCCTCTTCGCGCTCCTGCACGACGAGGCTACCGTCGCCACGCTCGCCTCCGCGGGCGCCGACGTGGAGCGGCTCAAGCGCCGCGTCGACCGCTTCCTGAGCGAGGAGGTCAAGGCCGCCACCTCCGAGCCGCTCGACACGGCCTCGCCCACGCTCGCCTTCCGCCGCGTGGTGCAGGAGGCCGCGCTGCAGGTGCTGCGCTCGGGGCGCGAGGAGGTCACCGGCGCGCACGTGCTGGTGGCGTTCTTCGAGGAGGAAGACGCCTTCGCGGTGCACTTCCTGGAGCAGGAGGGGCTGGACCGGCTGGCGGTGCTGCGCGCCGTCTCGCACGGCGGCGGACGCCCCTCCACCGGCGTCACCCGCGTCGAGGTTCCCGCCGGCGCGGAGGCGGACGAAGACGAGGACGAGCGCCGCGCGCCCGGCGACGCGCTGGCGCGCTTCACCACCGACCTCACCCGCCTGGCGGCCGAGGGGCGGCTGGACCCGCTGATCGGCCGAGACAAGGAGATCGGCCGCGCCATCCACGTCCTGGCGCGGCGGCGGAAGAACAACCCGCTCTTCGTGGGCGACCCCGGCGTGGGGAAGACCGCGCTCGCCGAGGGGCTGGCGCTCCGCATTTACCTCCGCGAAGTGCCACAGGCATTGCGGAACGCGGAGATCTTCGCGCTGGACCTGGGCGCGCTGCTGGCGGGGACGAAGTACCGCGGCGACTTCGAGGAGCGGCTGAAGGCGGTGCTGAAGGAGCTCGAAGCGCGGCCCGGGGCCATCCTTTTCATCGACGAGATCCACACCGTGGTGGGCGCGGGGAGCACCTCCGGCGGGAGCATGGACGCCTCCAACCTGCTCAAGCCGGCGCTGGCCGCCGGATTGCGCTGTATCGGGTCCACCACCTACGAGGAGCACCGCGCGCACTTCGAGAAGGACCGCGCCCTCGCCCGCCGTTTCCAGAAGATCGACGTCCTCGAGCCGAGCGTGGAGGAGACGGTGCAGATCCTGGAGGGACTGCGTCCGCGCTACGAGGAGTTCCACCGCGTCCGCTTCGCCCCCGAAGCGCTGCGCGCGGCGGCCGAGCTCTCCGCCCGCCACCTGCACGACCGCCGCCTTCCCGACAAGGCGATCGACGTGCTCGACGAGGCCGGCGCCGACGTGCGCCTCGCCACCGTCGACGAAGACGAAGACGGCGACGGCGACGCGTGGCCGGAAGTGGGCGAGGAGGTGGTGGAGCGCATCCTCGCCTCCATGGCGCAGATCCCCCCGCGCACGGTGGCCGCGAGCGACCGCGACCGGCTGCGCACGCTGGAAGACGAGCTGAAGCGCCGGGTGTTCGGCCAGGACCCGGCGATCGGGCAGGTGGCCGCGGCCATCAAGCTGGGCCGCGCGGGGCTCCGCGACCCACGCAAGCCCATCGGCGCCTTCCTCTTCACCGGCCCCACGGGGGTGGGGAAGACGGAGGTGGCGCGGGCGCTGGCCGAGGTGCTGGGGATCGAGCTGATCCGCTTCGACATGAGCGAATACATGGAGCGGCACACCGTCTCGCGGCTGATCGGCGCGCCGCCGGGATACGTGGGCTTCGACCAGGCGGGGCTCCTCACCGACGCCGTCACCCGCACCCCGCACGCCGTGCTCCTGCTCGACGAGGTCGAGAAGGCGGACCCCGACGTCTTCAACCTGCTCCTGCAGGTGATGGACTACGGCCGGCTCACCGACAACAACGGAAAGCAGGCCGACTTCCGCAACGTGGTGCTGGTGATGACCAGCAACGTGGGCGCGGAAGAGATCGCCCGCCGCCGCGCCGGCTTTGCCCCGGGCGCCGCCGCGCCGGGAGACGAAGACCGGGCGTTCGAGCGCACCTTCCCCCCTGAGTTCCGCAACCGGCTCGACGCGCGCATCGCCTTCGCGCCGCTCTCGCCGGCCGTAATGGAGCGCATCGTGGACCGGATGGTGGGCGAGGTGCGGGAGCGGCTCTCCGCGAAGGGCGTGCGTCTCACGCTCACGGACGCGGCGCGGAGCTGGCTGGCAGAGCGCGGGCTCGACCCGCTGATGGGCGCCCGCCCGCTCGCCCGCCTGGTGCAGGACGAGCTGCTACGGCCGCTGGGGGACGAGATCCTCTTCGGCGCGCTGGAGAGCGGCGGCACCGCCGAGGTCGACGTAATTGGCGCCTCGCTCGCGCTCGCCTGTTCGCCGCTGCCGGGCGGATCCGTCGCAGAGTAGCCCTTTGTCCTGACTCTGACACAGTGCGGCCTCAGGGGAGCGCTGCGAAACTGTGAACCACTTTGGTGCGAACATTGCCATAAAGCGGCATCCGTGGCGGAATAAGGGTGTTTCCTGCTACTGGACGGGGGAGCAGCAACAAAAAAATGTTGGCGTTTTCCCGTTGATGGATGTAGTATACACAAAGTGTACATAAACAACCGCAAAAAGCGACATGAGGAGAACGGATAAATGAAGGCCACTCGCACCAAGTCCGCGGCCGCGCGTGCCCCGCGGCGCTGGCGCACTCCGCCGCCGCTCACGCGCGGGTCGGCGGAGTCGCTCGAGGGGATGGAAATCCTGCGCGAGGTGCCGGGCGAGACCGGCGTTCTCCTCTGGCAGGCGTACCGGAACGTGATGTTCTGGGCCACCGCCGAGCCGTCGGATCGCGGCACCCTGTTCGCGCCCGACGCGGCCCAGCGGCGCCTGAGCGAGCTCCTGGCAGCCGACCTGCCGAGCGCCATCGTCGACGCGCTGGTCGCGGTGGGCCGCATGCTGGGCGCCCCGCAGGCCACCTCCGGCGAGTCCATCGCCGACGCCTGCCGCACCGTCGCCGACTGGGCCGACGAGCAGGCGTTCGACGCGACCGCCCTCGCCTTCACGCAGGCCGCCGCCCTCGCCAGCCCGCGCAACGCGACGCTCGCGCTCGCGGTCGGCCGGATTGCGCGTCAGCGCAACGAGCTCCCCCGCGCCGAGACGTGGTACCGGCACGCCATCATGATCGCGCGCCAGACGGGGGACTGGGAGACGTACGGACGCGCGTACCTTGCGCTGGGCAACATGGCGCGGCAGCGGGGCAACTTCCCACTCGCGCACCGGATGCACATCAAGGCACTTCGCTCCGGCAAGCGGAAGGGGCTGAGCCCGATCGTTGGGCTCTCGTCGCACGAACTGTTCGTGATCGCGACGGAGACGGGGAGAGCGGAGCAGGCGGAACACTACGCCCGCCAGGCTTTCCGCGCCTACGGCGCCGAGCACGAGCTGCTTCCCGCGCTCGCGCACGACATTGCGTACTACTGGATGGAGCAGGGCTACTTCTCCCGCGCGCTTCCGGTGCTCGTGGCGCTGGAGCCCCTGTTCCCCGACGTACGGCAGAAGCTTCCGGTCAGGGCGAACGTGATTCGCGCTGCGGGCGCTGCCGGCGACCGCGAGCTGTTCCGCAAGATGTGGAACGAGACGATCAAGCTGACCCGGGAACAGGAGGCGATGTCGGTGGCGGCCGACTCGCTGCTGGAGATGGCGCGCGGCGCGGCGAGCTTGGGCGAGTGGGATCGCGCGGAGCAGGTAGCCGAACGCGCCGTCGCCACCGCTCAGGAGCGTCGTGAAGCTGCCGTGGTGGTGCGTGCGGAGAGCCTGCTCGGGTCGATTCGCAGCGGTCGGTCGGTCGAGAAGGCGATTGCCGCTCGCACCGGGCGAGGCACCGACCAGGCAGACGCGCTAGCGAACGAGATGGTCCGCTCCCTGGAGACCAGGGCCTTCGCCAAGGCCTGAGCCTGAATGGAACAGGCCGGCCGGAGAACCCTCCGGCCGGCCTGTTTTTGTTGTGTTCAGCGAGAATTCAGGAGCCGGTGCCGAGTTGCCCGCTGGAGTAGGTCAGGCACTGGGTGCTGATCGAGCCGTCGGGGTTGACCACCATGACGGGGACACAGCTGCCGGGGCTGCCGCCGGTCCCATCGATGCCCTCGCCGGTGTCGCTGGGGTCCACGCTTTCGTCGAAGCTGGGACGGGCCGGAGTCGCCGGGGCGGTGATGCTGTCAGCGCTGCAGGCGGCGAGCAGGGACGCGGCGACGCAGGCCAGGAGGAACCGGGCGGTCTTCATGGGTGTTCCAGGTTTGTAGTGGGAGAACAGCGGAAACGGAGACGTGGACGCCGTCCACGATGCAGAATAGTGTGCGCACGGCCCGGTGCACGCCCAATCTCCGTTGCCCTGTGACCGTATAATTCCCGACACGCATGGTGCCCAATCAGCGTCCGCTCATCGTAATGCACTCGAATAGTGCGTTCAAGGAGCGAGTGCGCCGCGTGAGCGGCAAGACCTTCGAGTGCAGCTTCTTCGCCGACTGGGAGTCGCTCCGGGCGGCGATCAGCGACGCGCCGCCGGCCGCGCTGCTGGTCGTGGATCCGTATGCGGCGGCCAACGGCGACGCCATGCAGCTCTCGCCGCAGCTCCGCGCGCTGCTCTGGGAGTTCCCCTCGGCCACCGTGTTGGCCGCAATGGAGCTGCGTTCCGGGCGCTCGCACGACGTGCGCACGCTGGGGGAGTGGGGAATCACCGACATCATCTCCATCGGCGAGGAGGATACCCACGAGGCGATCGCGCGGCGGCTGCGCGATGCACGCGGGCGGCCGCTGCAGAACCTGCTGCAGCGCTGCCTCCCCACCAGCGTGTCGGGACGCGCGCGGACGCTGCTGATGGAGGCAGCCGAGGTGGTGTCGATGGGCGGGCGCGGGCGCGACCTGGCACGTTCGCTCCACCTTTCCGAGCGCACCGTGCTGCGCTGGTCGGAGCGCTCGGGCCTTCCGCCCCCGCGCCGGCTGATGGCATGGATGCGCATCCTGCTGGCGGCGTCGCTGCTCGACGACCCGGGGCGCACGGTGCTGAGCGTGGCCAACGCCTGCGGCTACTCGTCCGACAGCAGCCTGCGGCGCGCCATGCAGGACTTCCTGGGCACCATCCCCACCACGCTGCGGCGCGAGGGGGCCTTCTCGCGGGCCTCGCGGCTCTTCTTGGAGGAGCTGGCGGAGGTGCGGAGCTGGGGGAAGGAGCAGTGGAAAGAACGGGCGGTGGAGGAGGGCCGCCGCCCGCGGCGGAAGGAGCGCCGGAAGGGGGGCTGAGCGACGATCCGTCGCCAGCCCCTTTCCTCATCCCCCGTCCCCGGCCGTGCCGGGCGGACGCGCCACCGGCGGGCGCGCGGGGTCCCAGTCGAAGAGGCGCGGGTCGAAGGGCGGGCCCTCGACCACGATGGCGCCGAGCCAGCCGGGGCCGGGGTCCAGCTCGCGGATGGCCCACCGCTCCGCCTGCGCGGGGTCGCCGCGGGTGGCGAGGAGGCGTGCCGGCTCGCCGGGGCGGAGCGTCACGTCGAAGCAGTCGAGCGGCATCGAGAGCCCCTCGCCCACCGCCTTGATGTAGGCCTCCTTGCGCGTCCAGCAGGTGAAGAACGCCGCGTCGCGCTCCTCCTCGGGAATCGTGTCGTAGACCTGGTTCTCGGGAACGGAGAAGAAGCGGCGGGCCACCGCGTCGCGGTCGACCACGCGGTGCAGCGGCTCCAGGTCGATACCGACCTCGCGGCCGAGCACCAGGGCGACCAGCAGCCCGTCTTCCGAGTTCGACACGTTGAAGCGGATCCCGCTCTCGGCCTCGGGGCCGTCGAGGGCGGGCTTGCCGTGCGCGGCGTGGCGGTAGCGGATGGCGGCGGGCGCGACGCCGAGGTAGCGGGCGAGCAGGAGCCGCTGGATGCCGCGGCCGGCGATGAACCGGCCGCGGTGCACTTCGTACTTGAAGCGCGCGGCGCGGACCTGCTCCTCGGTGGAGAGGAGCGCGTGGAGCCGCGCGAGCTCGCCGGCGGTGGCGGCGAGCGAGGCGCGCCAGACGTGGACCTCGCCCTCGGCGAGGCGGGGGGCGGCGGGGCCGGGCTCCCAGGCGTCAGGCACGGGGGGCGTGGGCGAGGCGCGCCAGGTGCGGCCGCAGCTCGCGGCCGAGCTCCTGGAGCAGGCGGTCGCGGTCGTCGTGCAGGAAGAAGTGGCCGCCGGGGAATTCGACGTAGCGGAACTCGCCCGCCGCCTGCTCCTTCCACGCCTCCACCTCGCAGGTGGGGACCTCGTCGTCGGTCGCGCCGGCGTAGGCCGAGAGCGGGATGGCCAGCGGCTCGCCCGGGTCGTACGCGTAGGTCTCGCCCAGGGCGAAGTCGGCGCGGAGGAGCGGCTCGATCAGGGCCATGATCTCCTCGTTCTTCAGCACCTCCTCGGGGGTGCCGCCGAAGCGGCGGAGCTCCGCCACGAACTCGTCGTGCGGGAGCGCATGGATGGGCGGGTCGGTGAGCTCCACCTGCGGCGCGGGGCGTCCCGATACGAAGAGGTGCACCGGGAGCCGCCTTCCCTGCGCGCGCAGCAGCCGGGCGAGCTCGAACGCCATCAATCCCCCGTTGCTGTGGCCGAAGAGGGCGAAGGGGAGCTCCATGTACGGCGCGAGCGCCTCGGCCATCTTCTCCACCAGCGGCCCCATCTCGGCGTAGGGCTTCTCCGCCAGCCGGCTCTCGCGGCCGGGGAGCTGCACCGCCACCAGCTCGACCCCCGGCGGGAGGCCGTCGGGCCAGCGGCCGTAGATGGAGGCGCCGCCCCCGGCGTAGGGGAAGCAGAAGAGGCGCAGCCTGGCGTCGGGAACGCGGCGCGGGAACACGACCCAGGGGTCGCGGGCGGGTCGCTGCATCACGGGCACGGTCCGTTCGAACGGTGGATGAAAAAACCGGCTGAATGTCTCACGCGGAGACGCAGAGGAACAGAGAGCGCTACCGCCGCCCCGCCAGCTCGCCGCGGGCGATGGTGACCTGCTGGATCTGGGTGCTCCCCTCGATGATCTCCATCACCCGCGAGTCGCGCAGGTAGCGCTCGACGGGGTACTCCTCGCTGCAGCCGTTGGCGCCGTGGATCTGCACCGCGTCTAGCGCGGCGCGGGTGGCGGCGGTGGAGGCGGCGTACTTGGCCACGAAGGTCTCGTGCGCCGCGGCCGGGTCGCCGGCGTCGCGCAGCCAGCCGGCGCGCAGGCAGAGCCAGTGCGCGGCGCGGTAGCCGGCGGCCATCTCCGCCAGCATCCGCTGCACCAGCTGGTGCTCGCCGATCGGCGCGCCATACTGCTCGCGGCGCGCGGCGTAGTCCAGCGACGCGTCCAGGCAGGCGCGGATGATTCCCGTCGTCCCGCAGGCCACGCTGTAGCGCCCCACCTCGAGCGTCGCCACCGCCACCGCGAGCCCGAAGCCGACGCCGGCCACCCGGGCGTCCTTCGGCACGCGGCAGCCGTCCAGGCGCAGCTCGGCGAGCATGGAGGCGCGGGTGCCGGTGATCCCCCGCAGCGGCGAGACCTCGAAGCCCGGCGTGCCGCGCTCCAGCAGGAAGGCGGCCGGCTTCCCTTCCGCCTTCGCGAAGAGGAGGAAGAGGTCGGCGACCTGTCCGTAGGTGGTCCACTTCTTCCGCCCGTCGAGGACGTAGGAGTCGCCGTCGGGCGTGGCCGTGGTCTGCACGGCGGAGGCGTCGCTCCCCACCTCGGGCTCGCTGAGCGCGAAGGCGCCGACCGCCTCGCCGCGGGCGAGGGGGCCGAGCCAGCGCTCCTTCTGCGCGCGCGAGCCCCAGCGGAGCACCGCGTGCGCCGCCATGGAGTGCACGGTGAGGAGCGAGCGCAGCGACGAGCAGCCGCGCCCCAGCTCCTCGTTCAGCAGGCCGAAGGTCACCCAGTCCATCCCCGCGCCGCCGTGCTCGCGGGGGATTGCCGCGCCGAGCCACCCGGTCGCCGCCAGCCGCTCGATCACCTCCGGCGGGGTGCGGGCCTCGCGGTCCCAAGCGCCGGCGTGCGGGGTGACGTGCTCTGCCACCCAGGCGGCGAACTCCGCGCGGGCGGCGGCCTGCGCGGGCCCGAGCTCCATCCGCAGCGCGCCCTCGGCGGGCGGCGGCGCGGGATCGCTCACGCCACGCCGGCGCCGAGCTTCCGCTGCACGAACGCGGTGAGCGCGTCGATGCTGCGGAAGTTGTCGATCTCCAGGTCTTCCGACTCGCAGGCGACGCCGAAGCTCGACTCGACGAACTGCACCAGCTGCATGGCGAACATCGAGTTCACGTAGCCGGTGGCGAACAGGTCCTCGCCGTCCCGCAGGTCGTGCCCGCGCAGGAAGCGCGCGACGAACTCGCGCAGCCGCGCGCGGATCTCTTCCTCGGTCATTCGGTCCTCGAAACGGGTCAGGCGCCCGGCACGGAGTAGTCGAAGAAGCCGCGGCCGTTCTTGCGGCCGTGCAGCCCGGCGTCGACCATCTTCTTCAGCAGTGGGCAGGGGCGGTACTTGGAGTCGTTATAGCTCTCGTACAGCACTTCCACGCTGTAGAGGATGGTGTCGAGCCCGATCAGGTCGGCGGTGGCGAGCGGCCCCATCTTGTGCCCGAAGCAGGTCACGAAGATGCGGTC
>Ga0070685_10000385_pt1 | contig 26544 bp, 32 predicted proteins | sample KBSS13LmetaG_FD_65651 | JGI IMG/M metagenome (GOLD analysis project Ga0070685, IMG submission 65651) | Switchgrass rhizosphere microbial communities from Kellogg Biological Station, Michigan, USA - KBS S1-3L metaG | ecosystem: Host-associated > Plants > Roots > Rhizosphere ...
ACAACCGCAGTCTCGAGGAAGCCGGAGACAAAATGTCGCCCTCCATGGCGACGCGCACGCTAGCGCCGAGTCCGTGACGGCACAAGCGTCGGCTGCGGGGGCAGGAGTGGCGCGTACGCCGATGCCCACGCCGCGTCGAAGTTCCGGCTCCGCACGTTTAGGCTGTTGACCGCTCTCGCGCACTGGTAGCATGTACTGTCAGCGTGAACCCACATCTCAGGTCGCGATCGCGCGGAGCAACGTGGTCACAGGCCCTCCTGCTCTGTCTTGCAGCCAGCCTGCCCGCTTCGCCTGCAAGCGCCGGGGGCCTGCACCCGGAACTCGGATTCGGCGTGAACGGGTTTCTGGGGCTGGGTGAGCTCGCGTCCGTCAGCAAGTTCGGCTACGGCTGGGACGGCACGCTGAGTCTGGTTCGCGAGGATGGGGGGCTGGGCCTGCGGGCCGCGGGGGGCCTGACGCTGATGCAGGGCAACGAGGTCGGGACCGGCCAGACCATCTTCAATGGGACCAGCACGCAGGAGAGCAGCTTTAGTGCGAATCAGAGTTTTTCGTGGCTCGCAGTCGGCCCGGAGTGGTCGACACCGGCCGGGAATGGCCGAATCGACTACTTCCTCATGGTGGGTAAGGCGACCGTGAAAGCGACGAGCTCGGGAACCAATTCCAACGTCTCCGGCCCCAACCCGGGAACGTCTGACACGTCCCTCATGCTCGCGGGAGCCATCTGGTCGCTGCCCCGAGGCCGGGTCGACCTCGGAGCCGAGTTCTTCGCGAGCGGGAGTGCAGAAATCTGGGACGACCCACCCGTCGTGGACGACGGCACGGGCAACTTTGTGACGCAGGCACACACTGCGTCGGTCACCGGCATCGCCGTCCGACTGGGTTATCACTTCGGGCGCGGGTCACGGAAATAGGGCCGGGCGCGCTACGGGTGAAGCCTCGTGGGCGGGGTCTTCTGGTCGTGGAGCCATTGGTCGAGCCGCTCGGAGATCTCGTCGCGGATCTCCCTGAACTTGGCTCGCGCTCCTTCGGCCTCGCCTCGAAAAGCAGCCGGATCTTCAATGGGCCAGTGGACGCGGGACACGACGCCCGGCCACACGCTCGGGCAGCGACCCGCCGCATCGTGACAAACGATGATGAGGTGTCGGACGGGTACGCGGCCCAAGAACTCACCCACCTCTTTCGGCCGCGCCGCGCTGATGTCGATGTCGATCTCTCGCATGACTTCGACGGCCAGCGGGTTCACGCGTGCGGCGGGCTCTGTTCCAGCGCTCAGGACTTCGAACTCCTTGCCGGCCTTCGCGCGGAGCAGGCCCTCTGCCATCTGGCTACGGGCGGAGTTCCCAGTGCAAAGGATCAAGACAATGGGCAGAGCCATGCGCGCCTCCGAAGTTACTTTGGCCTGGTGGCGCGAACGAACGCGCTCATGAACCGACCCTGGACCTGCTTGGCCGCCGCATCAGCATCGATCCCCTGCGCCGACAGGAATTCCCGCGCTTCGCTGAAGTCGTAGACGCGGGTCGGCTCCACGCCGATGGCGGTGAAACCTGCGCGCTCCAGCTTGCCGATGTACTCCGTCTCTTCCATGGCGCCAGCGATGCAGCCGACCCAAAGGTCGAGGCTCTTGCGAATCGCCTCCGGGAGCGGGCCACGGACGACGACGTCGGACACCGCGAACCGGCCACCCGGTTTGAGCACCCGGAACGCTTCGGCGAGCACTCGATCCTTATCGCCCGAGAGGTTGATGACACAGTTGGAGATGATCACGTCGACCGAGGCGTCGGGGAGTGGGATCGCCTCGATCTCGCCCTTGAGGAACTCAACGTTGGACAAGCCCGAATCGCTTTGATTCTTGCGCGCGAGCTCCAGCATCTCGTCCGTCATGTCCAGGCCATAGGCCTTGCCGGTCGGGCCCACGCGGCGAGCGGAGAGAAGCACATCGATTCCGCCCCCGGAGCCCAGGTCAAGGACGGTCTCGCCTGGGCGCAGCTCGGCGAGGGCGGTGGGATTGCCGCACCCGAGCGACGCCCGGACGGCATTCTCCGGTAGCGAGCCCTTCTCGGCCTCGTTGTAGAGATTCGAGGTGATCGGGTCTCCACACGACGAGTCGCTGGTGCCGCAGCAACCCGAACTGTCCGCGCTGCTACCGCAACACGAACTCTTCTCGCCACGGATGGCCCGTTTGGCCGCCTCGCCGTACTTCTCGCGCACGACGTCCTTCAAAGTTTCGCTCATCAGCTTCTCCTCTTCGGCCCTATGTCACACACCCTCACAACGGCATCCGCGCTGACCGCCTTGCTCCGAGAACAGCACTCGGCGAACAAGAACCCCAGCAACTCCTCCAGCGCGGTCGTATTCGCCGTGTATCGGAGGAAAGTGCTCTCGCGCTGCACGCTCGCCAGCCCCTCACCCCGGAGTTTCTCCAGGTGGTGCGACAGCGTGGACGCGGGGATCTCGAGTTCGGACTGGATCTCCCCAACGACCATGCCGTCGGGATGGGCCGAGAGCAGGAGCCGAAGGATCTGAAGCCGGACTTCGGTACCCAGAGCCGCGAACATGTCCGCGTAGCGCGCGGTCTCGGCCGGGGCCGCCTTGGGGGAATCCGCTCTTGAGCGCATAGTTCGATTATCGTAGAATCACGGAACTAACTCAAGGACTTCCTTCCGGCCCGGGAGAGAGCTTGATGATGGGCAATACCCTCGCGAAGCGCTGCGCCGCCGAAGCTGTAGGAACGGGGCTTCTCCTGGCGACCATCGTGGGCTCCGGGATCATGGGCGAGCGCCTGGCTTCCGGGAACGTCGCCCTGGCGCTGCTGGCCAACTCGCTGGCAACCGGAGCCGGGCTCTCCGTGTACATCCTCGTGTTCGGCCCGATCTCTGGCGCCCACTTCAACCCACTCGTCAGCCTGGCCGGCGGCGTTCTTGGCGAGCTGCCATGGAGACAAGTGTCCGCCTACATCGGCGCCCAGGTCCTCGGCGGGTTCGCAGGAGTAGCGGCAGCCCACGTCATGTTCCATGCGCCGCTGTGGACGCCGTCCACTCAAGTACGTGCGGGATTCCCGCTCATCGCCAGCGAGGCAGTTGCGGCCTTCGGCCTCCTCGTCGTGGTTCTAATCCTATCCCGGCGCGCTCCTGGGGCCGTGGCGTACGCCGTTGGTGCCTACATCCTCGCCGCGTATTGGTTCACCGGCTCGACGTCGTTTGCGAACCCGGCGGTGACGATGGCCAGAGCGTTCACGGACACGTTCACGGGCATCCGCCTGCTCGACGTGCCGGGCTTCCTGGTAGGACAAGTCGTCGGTGCGTCCGCAGCGGTGGCCCTCGTTCGATGGCTCGATGTTCAGGGTGACAGCGGATCCTGATGGGCGCCGCCGCACTTCAATTGAGATGGAGGCCTTGAACCGATGGATGCCGAGGACTTGAGAGTCTTTGAGGCCGTCGCCCGTAGCGGGGGGATCACGCGGGCGTCGGAGATCCTGCACACCGTGCAGTCCAACGTCACCAGCCGCATCAAGCGCTTGGAGTCCGAGCTCGGGGTGCAGCTTTTCCGCCGGCACAAGCGCGGTGTCTCGCTGACCCGCGCCGGCGAGCAGCTCATGCCGTACGCCGAGCGCGTACAGCAGCTCCTGGCCGAGATCAAGAACTCGTTCGTCAGGGGCGGCGTCCCGTCGGGCCGGCTGAAGATCGGATCGATTGAGACCACCACGGGGCTGCGGCTCCCGCCGTTGCTGTCTCGCTACGGCGCCCTCCACCCGCAGGTCGACCTCTCGCTCGCGTCGGGGACGCCTCTCGAGCTGATTAACGCCGTCCTCGATCATACGATCGAGGGCGCGTTCGTCGCCGGTCCCGTCGATCATCCGAAGCTCCTGAGCATGCCCGTTTTCCTGGAGACGCTCGCCTTTTACACGCCCGCGTCGATCACGAACGTCCGACGATACGTGACCCAAGGAAGCCCGAAGATCGTCGTGTTCCGCGAGGGTTGCTCTTTCCGCGACAAGCTCCAGACGGTGCTCGGCCTTTGGTCTGCGCAGCAGCCCCGAGTCTCCGAGTTCGCTTCGATGGACGGGATTCTCGGCTGCGTCGCCGCGGGACTGGGTTTCACTTTGCTCCCGGTGGCGATCAGCGAAAGCGCCTCCTTTAAAGCCAGGTGGGGGAAGCAGATCGCCATCCACCCGTTGCCCGGCAAGGTTGGACTGATGCCGACGGTATTCGTCCGTCGCTCCGACGCCTTCACCTCCGGCGCCATGAGCGCGTTCTTGAGTCTCCTGTCCTAGCGGGCTGCCCTGCTCACGCCTGCCATCTCATTATCAGATGATTCCCATCTGATTATTTCATTTTACTGATCATCCCCGCGGCTGGCATGACTTGCGTGTCGTCAGGCTTTCCAGGCTTGGCGAGAGGTCACGCAAGGAGAGCACAATGAGCCACGCAAATACGGTCATCGTCACGGGGGCCTCGCAAGGAATCGGCGCAGCCGTCGTCGGAGCATTCCTCGAGCGCGGCTATAACGTCGTCGCCACGTCTCGTAGCGTCTCGAAAGCCGGAGCTTTCAAGGCCTCGCCGCGGCTGAAGCTCGTGGACGGGGACATCGCAGAGCCCGAGACGGCCGCGCGCGTCACGCGCGCCGCCGTCGAGACGTTTGGGGCCATCAACGCTCTTGTCAACAATGCCGGCATCTTCTTCCTGAAACCGTTCACCGAATACACCCAGGACGACTTCAAGCGCCTCGCATCGACGAACCTTGAGGGCTTCCTCTACATGACGCAGTTGTCGATCCGCCAGATGCTCGCGCAGAAGGCGGGCGGAAGCGTCGTCACGATCACGGCGGCACTGGCCGACAACCCGATCGCCGGGGTCGGTGCGTCGGTCCCCATGATCACAAAGGGAGGCCTGAACGCCGTCACGCTCGCGCTGGCGATCGAATACGCCAAGCAAGACATCCGCGTCAATGCGGTTGCGCCGGGGATCGTCGATACACCGCTTCACAAGGACGCCCCCAGGGAGTTTCTGAAGACGCTCTCACCCATGGGCACGATCAGTGCCGCAAAAGACATCGCAAGCGCCGTGCTGTTCCTCACGGAAGCGGCGACGGTCACGGGAGAGGTGCTCCACGTCGACAGCGGTTCGCACAGTGGCAAATGGTAGAACGCAGCGCGCCGCCGGCAAGCGCCGAAGCCCGGCTCAGAGCCTTGAAGCTCGAGTTGCCCCAGCCGCCGACGCCATTGGGCGCCTACGTGGAGGCCGTTCAGACGGGAGCGCTCCTGTTCTTGAGCGGCACGCTGCCCGTCGAGAACAAGAAGCCGACGTTCCTCGGCGTGATTGGTAAGGACCTGTCGCTCGAAGAGGGGCGGCTGGCCGCACGGCTCGCCTGCCTCAACGCGCTCGCGGCGGCGCGAGAGCATCTGGGTTCCCTTGACCGAGTGACGAAGGTGGTACGCCTCGGCGTCGCTCTCGTCACCGCCGCGGACTTCAAGGACCACCCGAAGGTCGCCGACGCCGCGTCGGAACTCCTGGTCGACGTGTTCGGCAAGGATAAGACGTCCACACGCCTGGTGCTGGGCATGGCGACGCTGCCGCTGGGACTGCCGGTCGAGGTCGAGCTGATCCTGGAGGTCCGGTGACCGGACCGGCGCTCGCGCTAGCGCTGTCGCTCCTGGCATCGCCATGGGCGCTTGCGCAACAAGAGGAACCCCCCATGAGCCACCCGACCTATTACAGGACCACGCAAATCGACGGACTGAAGATCTTCTACCGCGAAGCCGGCCCCAAACACGCGCCGACGCTGCTGCTGCTGCACGGCTTGCCAACCTCTTCGCGCCAGTTCGAGCCGTTGTTCGCGCGGCTTGCAGACAGCTATCACTTGGTCGCGCCCGACTACCCGGGCTTCGGCCAAAGCGATTGGCCCGACCCCAAGAACTTCAACTACACCTTCGACGCCCTCGCGGGCGTCATGACGCGCTTTACGGAGAAGCTGGGTCTGGGGAAGTACTCGCTCTACATGCACGACTACGGCGGCCCGGTGGGCTTTCGCATGATCCTCGCGCATCCGGAGAGGATAGAGTCTCTGATCATCCAGGACGCGGCGGGGCATGATGAAGGGCTCGGGTCAAACTGGAAGAAGCGCCGCGAGTTCTGGGAGCACCGGACGCAGAACGAGCGCGCCCTGCGGGAGAACTTGCTTTCCCTCGAGACGACGCGCCGGCGGCACGTGGGCGACGATCCGGACGTCGAGCGCTACGACCCCGACCTGTGGAACGACGAGTTCCGTTTCTTGAACGCTCCGGGCCAGGCGGACATCCAGAGCGACCTCTTCTACGACTACCGCACCAACGTCGCGTCCTATCCGAAGTGGCAGGAGTGGATGCGCAAGAACACGCCGCGCCTGCTCGTCGTCTGGGGAAAGCACGACCTCTCGTTCGACCTTGGAGAGCCCGACCGCTATCGCAAGGATGTGCCGGGCGCCGAGGTCCACGTGCTCGACGCGGGGCATTTCGCGCTCGACACGAAGGCCGACGAGATCGCCGAGCTGGTCCGGAAGTTCTTGAGCCCTTGATGGCCGGGCATCGTAACGGCCGCGAGAGACAGAGGCACTTGGAACCCAAGGAGCGCGATATATGAATACGAATAGTCTCACGACAACAGAGGACGACATGGTGCGGCGGGAGGTCGAACGGCTGGGAGGCCGCAGGATGATCAAGGAAGGCAAGAGGTCGGTCGGGTCTCAGGTGAGGACCAGCCTCGAACTGGGCTGGAGGGTGCTCGCCTTCCTCTCGGTGTGGTGGTTTGGCGCGTGGACGTTGGGCGGTCTGTACACAACCGAACCGTTCTGGCCGCTCGTCATTACGTGGGCGATCGTGACGATTGCATCCCTGCTGTTCGGACTTACGGGATGGCCGTTCAAGCGGAAGAGGAACCGTCCCAGCCTCAAGGACTCACTGCCGCCTGAGGAGGCCAATCGGTAGCCGCGTTTGTGGCCAGTAGCCCTCTTCGAGGGTTGCGCGAACGACCTAAGTTCGTGTAAACACGCCGGCGGAGAGGTGCGAGAGTGGTTGAATCGGGCGGTCTCGAAATCACGAGCGAGTACAAATCACATAATTCCGAGCTGCTACCAAGAAGGGCGTCGCCAAGCTCTAAGAGCAAGGGCCGGAGGGGTCTAGGAACCCCTTCGGCCCTTTGTTATGGTCGTCGTTTGGAATCGCTGGGAGCGGACTGGAGTGGGGATGCTGTAGCCGGATCTGTAGCCAGTCGGGAATGGAGGCCGCGCAGATGAGCAAGCGACTTTGGTGGGCGGTCCTGGCTCTAACTCTGCCACTCGGATCATGCGGGCACGGCGAGGGAATAGCGACTCAGTCTTCGATTAGCGCGCGACTTGCTTCGCAGGAGTCTGATCTAGCCCAACTCCGAGATCAGGTGCGCGCAATGAAGACGACCCTCGACATGCTCGACCTGGACAGCAAGATGCCGAAAGTCGCGTACTTGACTCCGAGCGACGAAGGCTACTCAGTGCTTCATATGGACCTCGGTGCCCTGAGCGTCTCTCTCAGTGATGTGACGGCATACGCCAACGGGAGCCGCGTTGTTCTTGTCTTCGGCAATCCAATGTCGGCGCGCCTCAATGGGCTCAAGATGGCGATTGACTGGGGCAGTGTGGATGGCAAGGGCCTACCCATCAATGATAAGCAGCACACGAAACAACTGACACTGTCCGTGGCAATCAGGTCCGGGGCGTGGACGCGCGTGCAAGTCGTACTAGAAGGGGTTCCTCCAAGCGAACTGGGGTTTGTCCGCATTCGTGAGGTAGAACACACGGGAATAAGCCTAAGCGGGGAATAGGCGATACTCGGCATGCTGCAGGTGTAGCGTGGCCACGTTGTAGCCTGGGGAGATGCTGCGGGCAGCCGGTTCCTAACCGGGCAGGCACTAATATTCATACTTAGAGAGTCGAAGCGCTAACGGACGTCGCGGCAACACAATGCGAAGCGCCCCAACGGGATGATGACGTTGGGGCGCTCGTTGTCTATGGTCTGCGCTGGACAGCTCTGGACGTGAAAGGACGCTGAGACCGTAGCCACCGTAGCCAGCGGAGAGCAGCGGTCTTGCGCACCGCTGCTCACAAGGGGGGCCGATTGAACTGCGCGTATTGTGGGCGCGAGGCAGATCCGACGGATGAGCACGTGCTGCCCCAATGGTTGCGAGGAGAGCTGCCGGAGCACTCGGTGGTGAGCCCGGCAAGGGGAAGACACTTGTTCGGCGGCGAGCTTGTGGTCAATGACGTCTGCGTGAGCTGCAACGGCGGGCCACTGTCCCGGTTAGACGAATTCGCGAAGGGGTATTTCGTGAAGGGCCTTGATTCGACAGACAGCCTGTCAGCAGAAGATTCTCAGCGGATGGCACGGTGGGCGGCAAAGGTCTGCTACAACTCGCAACGTGCCGCGATGAAGTTGGGATCGGCGGGAGCGGAGCCTGAGATGCCGGTCGAGCTGCGCGAGTGGATCCTGCGTGGCGGTCCATGGCCGCGGAGTGTGCGTATGACCATGTGTCGATTTCCCGAGTCGCATCGGGATACGGACGAAACTGGCACGTTTGGGCCAAACAAGATGCCCCTGCCACGACGCTATCTGAAGTTGCGGCGGGCCCTCTTCTTCATGGCGTGGGACCCGCCTGGCCAGCCTGGGGCGAGTGAGGCCATTGCAGCGTCCGACCGTGCGCAATTGCCGGGAGTCGACATGAACTCGGCGGGAGACCCCATCGGAATCCCGATGATTGCGGACGCGAACATGCCGCTCCGTGGTGTATGGAACAATCGGGAACTGCTTGAGAAGATGGGGAAGAAGTTCAGCGCTGAGCAGTCAGAAGAGTGATTGGGCCAGATGACCTTGACGTGTGTCGAGGAAGGAAGGCGAGGGCCGTCGCGTGACTGACAAGGCTGCAGACATCGCTGCATACATCGGTGCACTGGCGTGGGCTCCTCAGATAGCGAGCTGGGTGTGGAAGGCGGTGTCGCGGCCCCGACTGCGCGTTCGGACGGCGAAGAACCTACAGTTGGGGCACGGTGGGCTGGGAGGCGCCTTGGGGCTCAACGTCTCGATCGCGTCGGAAGAGAAGGACGCTCTGGTCGATGGCGTGCGCGCGGTCGTTACTCACGAGAAGGGTGATCGCCGAGAGTTCGTGTGGGTTATTGCCACTGAACATCAGAACGAAATGCGCAACGATAGCGGAGAGCGTGTCCAGGTATCTCGCACTCAATCCGTGCTTGCACTGAAAGTCTCGACCGTGGCGCTGACAGAGCGCTACCTTTCTTTCGTTGACAGCTCAGAGGAGGCAACAATCCTCGCGGGCCAGAACGCGGCGCGGGTTGCGTACGAGGCTCGGACGGCCGCAGGAAACACTGATTGGGATGGGTTTCTTGTGACGCGAGAAGCGCAGGGGGTTCGCACGGAATTGGAGCGTGCATTTCATTGGCAGGATGGGCGATATCGAATGGAGCTGGTTCTCTCGATGGTGGGCGCGGGGCAGCACACGGAGCGATTCGAGTTCAATCTCAGCCGTGCGGACATTGAGAAGCTGAAAGCTAACTACAGCAGATGGGCTGAGAATCTGTCCGCAGTCGTGCGCGGGACGGATTGGGTCGTGTGGAATTGGGTCTACCCAGCACTCGCGAGGCCTTAGCCGTTGCCTTGGGACAAGTACTTGAATTGCAAGAGCCAAAGGCGCAGGCGGGAGACATGAGTCCATCCCGATGCCAGCAATTGGTCGCGGCGGCTTTCGTCATAGTCGGACTGTTGCCGATCGAAGTTCTGTGAGTGCGCTTCGGCGGAGAAGCAGGCGATGGCAATCCGGATGCTGAAGTCGGTTGTCGTGAGGGCCGCGGCAGCCCGATAGCCTCCGGGACCACCCTTCGCCCTAACAACACAGAGCACACATCCACCGGTCACAGGTGCACAGCGGTGGAGGGGGCGCAGGGCTCAGGGTCCAGCAAGCGCGACGAATCGTGTGCGGGAGCGACCCCGCTTAGTGGTTGATCGTGACCTTGTTGGTCATCCACCCGTAGCTGGTCACGAGTGCGGCGAAGGCTGGCATCTCGCGATCGAGTTGGCTAGGGGTCTTCGCTGAGGCGACGAAGATAATCGTGATAGTGGGCGCAGCGAGATAGCCGACAAGCTCGGACGTCGTGGGGCCACCTGAGTGTTCGAGCCGAAACACCTTGACCTCCGACCCGTCGCCCGCTCTGAGTGCCGGCTGGGGCTTGAGCGTGAGTTTGGGCGAGGCCTTTCGAATGCGGTCCAAGTCGTGCGCGATGAAGGTGTCAAGCCCAGCGCTATCGAGATTGGCCGTGTTGACGTAGAGAATGACGGGCGCATTCTCGAAAGTGTAGGCGGGGCGATAGAAGAGCGCGCAGATACCCTCGTCCTTCAAGGCGTCTGAGTCCTTGCGCCATCCCTGCGGGACATCGACGAAGAACGCGTGATGTTTGCCGTAGACGATCAGGGAAGTCGAGTCCGGCGCGCTTGGCGGGCCGGCACGCCCAGGCGCTGCAGGGAGGGCGAGGGACAGGAGGGTGATGTATAGGGCGCGCCGGGACATGGCCTGCGGTATCGGCACGGCGGCTGTGAGCAATGAGGGCGTTGGGGCTGAGGGCCTCTCTTGGCTATAGTCCCGAAATCTGAAACCGAGGGAATCGCCGGGAGTTCTTGAGAGTCTGCGTCAATCAGCTATTGCCGCGACCAAAGTCGAGACAAATACTGCGGGTGCCGTCGATGTTCCGACGGCACCCGTTTCGTTGGTCGGCAAGGGCACTGGTAGTGGCGCGGAAGGGCATCAAGGATGGGGAATCAGACGTACGGGATGGGGATCTATCGCTTCGGGAACGAGCTCAGGAGCGACGGGAGGAGGAGAGAGAGGCTTCCAGGTGGGCACGTCGTTGTGGTTCGCCAGGGGCGCAGATCGTCCTTCCGAGGGAAGATTCGGGCGTGGTCAGAGGCGAGCGCGAAGCGGCTCGCTTTCATCGCAGCGAATGCGGATCTGTTGTTCAAGTCGCACGTCACGCTGACGTATCGGGCGGCCCAGGAAGCATGGGAGACGGCAGGCGATCGCAATCGGCGATTCGTTCGGCGGTGCAAGTCCGACCTGCACAGGTTCCTGAGGGCCTTGAGAGCTGAGCTCGGGGAATACCTTTGGGTACGGGAGTTCCAGGAGCGTGGAGTCGTTCACTTCCACGTGCTCTGCGAACACGAGTTGGCTGAATCGAGGGCCGCTGAAGCCTGGGCGCGCGCATCGGGACAGTTCAGCGATGAGGCCGTGTTACGCCACGGCGTGAAGGTCGACCCAATCCAAAGCCAACGCGGCGCGAGGCACTACCTCGCGAAGTACATCGGGAAGGAGAAGCAGAAGGAGTTGCCTGCGGGCGTGGATGGTGCCGGGCGCTGGTGGGGGCGTTCGCGAGGGCTTCATCTGATGAAGCTCGAAGACATCGTGTGGCTGGATCGTGACGACATGTTCAGGCGTCCAGCTCAGCTTCGAATCGTTAGGGCACTTCGCGGATACATCGAACGTCGGTTCCGACGGCGCTACCGAGGCGGTGCTTTCCTGGATTTCGGAGGCACGCTATCAGCGAAGTTGGCCGAGATGGCGCGAAGGCTGCGCGAGTTCTACGGATGGAGTCCCAGCCTGGTCGAGCGGCTGGAACAAAGTGGTTGGGAAGTTATCGAAGAAGGGGTCGGAGATGGACATGCAAGCGCTAGTGTCGAGGATCCGGCAGCGTCAGCTGGAGAAGCAGCAGAAGGAGCTGGAGAGGAAGCAGGAAGCAATGGCAGAGGCGCTCAGCAAGCGGATCTCTGGCCAGCGGCCTGATGATCGGATGACGACGAAAGAGGTCGCGGAAATGCTGCGGGTCCACCCCAAGACCGTGGGCCTATGGCGCAAGCACCGGAATCTACCTTCCAAGAAGAATGGTCGAAGCGTAGTGTTCATCCGTGGCGACGTCCTTCAGTGGCAGGCTCAGCAGGAGAGCTGATGCCGAAACTGCCGAGAGGGATGTTTCTGAGAAAGGGGCGCGGGTACTACACGCGCCGTTGGACGGGCGGGAAGGACCGCTGGATCGCGTTGGGCGCGGACTTCGACGAAGCGTGCCGCAAGCTTCGGAGTGCCGAGCGAAGCGAGGTACCGGTGGTCCGGCTCACCGTGAAAGAGGCGGCTGCCAAGTGGCTCGAGACGTACGTGGCCACGAATCGGGCGCCCAAACAACGGGTGATGGCCGCTCAACGGGTGCGTGACTACGTCGAGCCCTACATGGGTTACAAGCTGCTCTCGCGGGTCGAGAAGGAAGACCTGCGGGCGATGCGCCTGTGGTTGGAGAAGCAGGGCAAGAAGCCGCTCACGGTGCGCCATGTCCTGGCCGACGTGAAGTGCTTCTTCCGGTGGTGCGAGGATTCGGGCTGGTTGGACCGAGCGCCGATTCCGCACCGGTTGCTCCCCAAGTCGCAGGAGCGCCCGCCTGATCGTCTGGACGATGCTGAAGTGGAACGCCTGCTGTCAGTGCCGGAGCCGTACGCGTTCATCGTGCGGCTGGCGCTCGGGACAGGACTCCGCTGGGGCGAGCTGGCCAGGGCGAGCAGCAGCGACCTGGAGGTGACGCGTGGCGAGAGTGCCGAGTCGCAGGGCATTCTCGTGGTGCATCACACCAAGTCGTGGAAGGTCAGGCGAGTGCCGTTGCAGCGCGCGTTGTTCGAAGAGCTGCGGATGAGGATTGGACGGTTCCTGCCGATAATCAATCCGTGGGGCTTCGCTCGAATGGTGCGGCGGTACTCGGGCGTCACGCGGTTCCACGCTCACCAGCTCCGGCACACGTTCGCGTGTCGGTGGCTGGAACGCGGCGGCAGCCTCGCGGCGCTGCAGCAGATGCTTGGTCACTCGTCCATCGTGACGACGCAGCGCTATGCGCGGATCAGCGACGACATGGTGCGGCGAGAGGTCGAGAGACTGGAGATGGTGGCGGGATGATCGGAGCACCTCCTGGAGCCACGGCTCAAGTCTGGCGGAAGCGGCGAATGCTCTGGCCATTCTACTTCGCGGCGTTCACGCTCGTGCTTGGGGTGGTGCTTCAACTCACGTACTTCAAAGACTTCTGGGACGGCACTGAAGTGCCTGAGTACCCGTGGTGGATCGGAGGGCCGATCCTCGGCGTTTTCACCGTTCCGGTCACGCTCCCGGTCTTGCTCGTCGGACGTGCGATCTGGCTTTGGCAGGTTCGCAGGCGGGAAAGAGCGGCAAGGGTGGACGAGAACGCGGTGCGAGACCGCAATCTGTAGCCAGCGCTGTAGCCAGTAGCCCTTTCCGAGGGTTGCGCGAACGACCTAAGTTCGTGTAAACACGCCGGCGGAGAGGTGCGAGAGCGGCTGAATCGGGCGGTCTCGAAAGCCTTCCAGACTGTTCGCTAACTCTAGTGCGCCGCGGCGCCGAGAGACGCTCTCAGCCAACGAGATAGAGAAACCCCAGCGGGTTAACCCGACTGGGGTCTTTCGTTTCTGGGTGCCCAGGTGTGGACGCGAGTGCCCGGGATTGGACGTTGATGGGGGCCCAAAGTGGTCACAGGTCTAGTCGCCCGCGTGCGGCAGCTTCAGGCCGCGCCAAAGCTGTCTAGCGGCGAGCGGCCGGTCCCGCCCGCGGACGGAAGCAGTCCGGCTTCTTGGTTGAAGCTGAGTAGCGCATGCGGCCATACATGTCTGCAACCTGCGGGAGCTACCGAATCAGGAGGATCCTGTGGCTCGCGGTCCGCTCGGAGGTTGTGATCCGAACGACGTACATCCCCGCCGGAGCAACTCCGCGTCCAGCCCATTGGCCATCCCAACGTGCACGGTTTCGCCCTACGTTGAATGATCCCCGAGCAACGACGGCTATCTCTCGGCCGGCAAGGTCGTAGACGCGGATGTCTGTCACGCTGGGTCGCGAAAGGACCCAATCGACATTGACATCGCCGATGGTGGGGTTCGGTGACACGCTGCTTAGACTGCCCGCATCAGTCCATGACCCCGAGACCGGCGAACCGCGGACAAGCGTGCCCCGGTCCCTCCAGGCTACTCGGTAGTTGTAAGCATGGTCCGGAGCCACCACTCGGTCGAGAAGACTGAAACTGTTGCTCCCCGTCGAGCTACCGGTCCCGAGTGAATCCCATCGACCGCCTTTCTCATCCGCTCGTTCAATCCAACTCTCCACGGGGTGAACCGCGTTGAACTCCCATGCGAGTTCCAGGCCAGCTTGGTTGGAGCTCACGTTCAGAGCTTTGAGCGTCGTAGGAGAACACCCAATTCCCCGCGCTCCAATCTGCGTGCACTGTGATCGGCCAAGCAGCGGAGAGTCGGAAAAGAGCGCAACATCATTGCTGTCGACATCGCAGAAGCTTGGATCAACAGCGAAGTCTGAATCACTCGCCTGCGCGCCGGTGACGGCTCCAAGTCGGTTCGCAAACCAATCGTTGCAGCTCAGGGTCGACGTCAACACCGTCGACACGACTTGAAGCCCCCACGCGGAGCCTCCGTATCCGATGTTCTCCTCGAAAGTGAGCGTAGTGCTAGGTCCATCGGTAATGAGGACGCCAGAACCGCCACTGTCATAGATAGTGTTCTGAGTGAAGAGAAGGCTAGACGCGTAAGTCGGCCTCTCAACCCAGACCGCCGAGCCACCACACTTGCCGATCACGTTAAGTTCCGCATTGACCAGATCCGGAGACACAAAATGGGCACCCGTGGCCACAGCATTGACAATTCTATTGTTTGTAAGAATCGCGTCGCTGGAAAAGCTCAACAGCCCAACATCACAGCCACTGATCTCGTTGTCTGTGAGAAGAATTGATCTCGGATCTAAGACCATGCCAGTCCCGACGTGCCGGACAACATTGGACTGGATAGTTGCCCAGCCGAAACCGGTCACCAACAAACCCCAGGGCGCATTCTCAATCACGTTGCCTACAATGCTCGCGGACGCTTGGTCTTCTTCACTGCCGACACGCAGTGGTTGATTGGCCCCTCCACTGAACCAACTGCTGTCAACGGAGGCGGACTCTACGACATTCCACGACCAGCCGGCCGTGGAAGTATCGGAGTACATCTTCAAGACGGCTGCTCGGCCATCGCTTTGGCCTCCAAGCCAGCAGTGGGAAACTGACAGAGTGTAGATGTCATACGGATCGTAGCTGTCGTCCCGGATGCCCTGGCCTAACCGACAGCTGTCGAATGCGATGTCCAGCAATCGCGCGTCAGGGTTAGGAGTGGAAATGGCCACGGGCCCCGCAATGTCCACGCCGGAGATTCTCCACGTCCTAGAGAGCCAGCCGTAGGGATTCGTGATGGCTAGCCCGGCGATTCTAGGACGCGCGCTCCCAAGGCCGAGGAGAGTAACGCCCCGATATGCCTGCGGGACTTCCGCGTATTCGCCCTCGCGCACGAAAACAGTATCTGCCCCGGCGTCGATCGCGGTTTGAATGGTCGCGTAGTCGTCCGGAATTGTGACGACACTCGCAATCAGTCGTCCCGGAGTCAGGACAATTATGGCGAGGCAGACAGTTGCTCGAAGAAGGCGCAGGAGCAAAGGCGACCTCGAACCTTGAAGGCCTAGCGTGGCAAGAAGCCACGCAAACAACACGATCATAGCATGCTATGGCCGTGTGACTCGGGAGCTCACGCGAGTCACCCACTGATTGATGCAACTCGCGTGCCAGGGAGCCAAGGCCCTCAACTGGAGTTCCTAGGTCCTGTTCTTTCTTGTTGACGTAGGCTAAACATGGGGGCAGTCTGAGCCAACGGATAGCGACGCACCGCCCCCTCTGCTCGCACACCAGCTATCTCTCGGATAGCGACGCACCGCCCCCTCCGCTCGCGCACCAGCTATCCCATGTCGGGTGCCTCACGCTTGGCTTCGCGCGCCGACTCACGAGGTGACTTGGCGGGCGAAGCCTTGGCACCCACGGTCGCCCACCCTCCAACGCATGGGGGACTGCCATGTTTCCGTTCGCCCGCCAAGGTTCTGCTTTGCCCAACCGTCCCACGCGAGCAATCTCGCTCGCATTCTCTGTAGCCCTGGTTGCCTGCAGCGTCGTTCCATCTTTGGCGGTCGCCACGACCCACACGGTGTGCCCTATCACAACCGGAACTTGTGACTTCCAGACGATTGAAGCCGCACTCACTAGCACTTCAACAACCGGCGATACAATCCTCGTCTCTGCAGGCACCTACAGGCCTTCCGCCGTTCCCAAGGCAACAAACAAGCACGCCGGCTCCGGATCTCCGACAGTCCTGCTAGCAAACGGCCAAGTCATAATTGACGGCGCCGATCCATATCGTGATTCCACTTGGACACAGGGCTCAGGGAGTATCTATTGGGCATCAAGGGCACCTGCCAAGATGCTACTCGCTTTCGACACAACCGTCACAAGGGCGAGTTACGTCTTCGTCGGCGATACCCGTTACAAATATGTGGCCAACAACTCCACTTCCCTGAATGAAGGAGAGTGGAGCTATGACTCGACCGCATCCCGAGTCTACGTACGAATGATCGGTAGCGTGAGTCCCGCGGGGCAAGATATAAATGTCACGGACAATACACGCCTCCATGGGCTTCAGCTACTTAAGTGCGACAACTTTGTCATCGACGGTTTCACAATCAAGCGAACGAGCGGCGCCGGCGTCCTGATCGAAGGCACCACTACTAGCCCCTTCGATACATCCCTCGCAAAGTCCCAAGGCATTGTCGTGAAGAACTGCTCGATCTCAAATTGCTTTAGGCAGGGAATGCAGCTGACCTGGACGACTGGCGCCCTGGCTACAAGAGACACCACCTACTCGAACGGCTTTCATGGCATACATATCGTCCGAAGCGACAACACTAGCATCACGCACAACGTGTCGTACCTAAACGATTATCCCCTTCAGGTGCGAGGAGGAGTGAACGGTATTCACATTGGCGGAGGCGTCCCCTCAACGTGGGTATCCGATGTTAACGCTGATTACAACATCGTACACGACAACGAAGACACTGGGATCGATATCAATGGTGCGCAGCGCGTTGTTGTCCGGAGAAACCTCAGCTACCGGAACCGCGATCACGGGTTCGACAATAACACCACAGACTTGACGGTCTTCATCAACAACACAGCGTTCGGAAACGAACACGATGGACTCTCGATCGAGAATACATCGGCACATGTTGGGATCTACAACTGCATCTTTGCCTACAACGCCCACACTGCCGCGACACTGGCGAGCCCTTCCGAAGGTGTGTTTGAGCTCGAGGTCAACGGCACGTCCGGGTTTACGTCCAACTACAACGACTTCGTGGGCTGGACTCCAGGGGCAACGGGTGCGAGCGGTGAGCGCCACCTGTTCAAGTACAGCGGCGTTCCCAAAGACGTACTTGGGGATTATCAGAGCGCGTCAGGGCAGGATGCAAACTCATACAATACGTTGCCAGCGTTTAACGATACGCTGACGGCTCCTTATGACTTCACAATCAAGGACGACGCTGGCACAGACAACGTCATAGACGTAGCAGACGCAAACATCAGCGGGTGGACGACGCCAATGTGGCTCGCAGTGGATCCGCACGGTCATGCAGCGCACGACGCCGCGAAGACAGCTCATGGGCTTGGCGGATACCTGACCCCAGATTATTCGGACATCGGTGCCTTTGAGTATGATCCAAGACCCGCGCACGTGACCCTTAGTCAGATGGATACGACGGACTGCGACTCGAGTAATACAGGGGAGTGGCACCTGAGGTGGACTGCGGTCTCCGATGATTCGCTCAACTCGCTCTTGTATGGGGAGGTAGCGGAGTACGATGTGAGGGCAGCCACATCGACCATCACGGAGGCGACATGGGACACCGGCACCCTGGGGAGCGCAGGTGGGCCAACACCGCTTGATCCTGGGAATAACCAGGTATGGTCGGTACAAGCACCAGGGACGCGGTATTTCGCAGTGAAAGCCAAAGACGCGAATGGGCAATGGTCTGCTCTGAGCAACGTGGTTCAGTTTACTCCACCCTCTATCGGATTTAGTTGCGGGGGGAGTTGGTACGGAGGAGGCGGAGGAGGAGAAGGTGGTGGAGGGTGCTCACACTTCTGTGACGGGGGGCTCGTCGCGCACGTGCCAACACTTACAAGCCTCAGGCGGCCTGGGAGCGGCGTCGATAGAGCTGGCGTGGGCGAGAACACGATTCTGAACGCTTCACCAACCGGAACGCCCGGGACTGATCTGCTGCCTATTGAGGCAGTACAGAACGGCGCAGGTTTGTACCTTACGCATCTCCGCGTGACTGGCGGACATGGCACGCTTGTGGACGGCGTCAAACTGCTCTTCATCGACCACCCTGCGGGCACCGAGGCGTTTGCGTATGGCTCAACGATGGTTGCGGGTCATCGCAGCCAGGCAAGCCAGGCGACAACCGAGACGGGGGCGGATGTAACCAGCCAGGTCAATGGGACGGGAGGCATCTTCAATGGGGCTTCGGCCGTAGCAGTTACGGTTTCCACGCCGCTGGACTCAGTGCAGACCCCACTCGTCATTGAGTGCGCCAGCAGTGGGATGCGTGGGCAATCGATCATCGTCGAATCGCAGTTTCCATCCGGGTGGCGTGAGGTTGGAACCGTCCACCCAAGACGAGTGTCAACAGCCACAGTTATTGACTCGGTGCCGGCTGGGCCCGTCCGGTTGCGTTTCAGCGGATATGCAGAGGTGAGTTCTGTCGCCCGCTTGGCGCGTGATAACGCCCAGGTAACGAATACCTGGGGAAGGCTGGAGGGCGCGGTAAGCTCAAGCGCAGGAGATGTCCTTGCCGCTATCGGCGCTGAGGACAGCGTTGCTACCGCCCTCGTGGGCCCAGACACGTTGTGGGCCGTGTTCTCCGGCCCCACACTCAGGCAGGATGTTGTCCGAGATGCGTTCCTGGGGATATCGGCAACCCCGGTGATGGCGTCTGCGGCGACGTCATATGCAGCGTCTCATCCAGTGTCTCAGCAGTCGTCAATCCCGACGCAGTTTGCGCTGTACCAAAATGTGCCCAATCCATTCCGGGGCTCAACCACGTTCCGGCTCGACCTTCCGGTCGGACGCATGGTGCGCCTCGAGATCTTCGATGTGTCCGGACGGCGCGTTCGCACACTCGTCAACCACTTCATGCCGGCGGGGCGCCAATCGGTGGCATGGAACCAACGCGATGATGCCGGAGCAGAGCTGGGTGCCGGTGTCTACTTCGCTCGGGTTCAAGCCGACACGTTCCGCGACCGCAAGAAGCTGATCCTCATGCCTTAGCACGGAGCGACCCTAAGGCAACACGACAGCTGACGTACTCTCGGCGGCCACCCTTCGGGGTGGCCGCGGGCTTTTCCGCCCGGTTGATCGCCCGGAGATCGGGTGCATCGACGCCGAGGTGCGGTCTGGCTCGTGAGCGCCCCGGCATCTCGGAGGGTGAGGGCGTGCGGAGCCCGGTTACCAACGCCTTCTCTTGGCGTCCTTCTCTTGGCGTACACTGAGTTGCGGTGGCTGCTAGAGAGCGCGTCCATCGCGTAGCCAGCCTGCGACTCACCCATGTGGCTATCGAACGGCCCGAGCCTTGAATGCAATGGTAACGGGCGGGCGTACTCAAGTCTGGTAGCATGTTGCTTTACTGACATGCTATCTTCCGCTTGCCGCAGCTCTAGCCACTATCCCCCCTCCCTCCTTTAACAACTCGGAGGCAGCATGGCGAAGCGCACTAGGCACACCTATACGCCCCGGAAGCGGGCCGCCATCCTGGCCGCGGCAGTTCGGGAGAACCTGACCGCCAACGACGTGAAGAAGAAGTTCGGCGTGGTCCCCGTCACGTACTATTCCTGGCGGAAGAAGGAGGGGCTCACGGGCCCCCGCGGCCGGAAGCCGACGCTGCCGGCACTGCGCAACAACGGGGCTGCGATCGCGCCCCAAGTCCAGGCCAGGGTTCGCGCCCTCATGCCCACGATCGTTCGCGAAGAGGTGGCTCGGTCTCTCGGGGCCTTCTTTGGCTCGAGCCGAGGCCCCGGCCGGCCGCGCAAGACGCTCTAGCAGTCGATTGGCGCTAAGGAGCACAGGGCCGGGCGCACGGCTGCAACATGCCCCACACATCCGGAGGAACGAATGCCCGCAGCGAAGAAGTTGAAGGGAACGATTCGGAAGGCCGTCCGCAAGGCAAAGGCACGCAAGCGTCACTCGGCTGAGGAACGGGAGAAGATCCTCGCTGAGGCCAGGGCTGCGAAGCTGACGGGCAAGCAGGTGGCCGAGAAGTATGGCATCTCGACCTTGACCTACTACCTGTGGCGGAAGAAGGCTGGATCCATCCGGCCCAAGGCCCCGAGCAAGAACGGCACGCTGTCTAGTGCAGCGGAGTCGAAGCTGCGGACCGCCGTGAGGGCGAAGGTGACCGGGCTCCTGCCGAAGATCCTCGACGAGGAGGTCGACCGGATCCTGGGGCGCTGAGTTCCCGCGGTGTGTCCCCCGCCAATTCAGGAACTCGTGATTGAGTTTCGCGAGTGTTCGGCTCTTGCTCGAGGAAGGCAAGGCTGTGGGTGCGGTCGATTGCGACTTGGATCTGACTGAGCGGAACTCCGATTGTGTCGAGGTCGGCACGCTGCATCGCCGTGCTCCGGGCTTCTTCCCAGGGTTCTCGACGAGGAAGTAAGGAGAATCCTGGGCAACGGAGCCTTGTGAAACGTATCGTTCAATCCCCGTTGACTGCTAAAGCGACGAGGAAACCGGCGGCCACCATTATCTTGGGGCGGATCGGACGGAAAGGGAGAGGAAAATGGCGACGAAAAAGAAGGGCGGGTCGCACAAGACCGGCCGCGATTCAGGCACCGGCAAGTTCATCCCGGTCGAGGAGGCAAAACGCCGGCCGAAGACCACCGAGGTGGAGCGGATTCCGAACAGAACCAAGAAGAAGAAGTAGCGGGCCGACGCCCCCAGGAGTTCTCCGGACGGGCCTCGCGTCTTCAATCCAGCGTCCCAGCACAGACTGTCCTTCGCTGGTTCGAGAACACGAATGTGGTAAGCGCCGCGCCGCGCATCAGCGCAACTGGAGTGAGGCTAGCCCCGCCGAGTTGCGTGACTACCGAGCGTCGACGCCGGGGAGATCTCGCGTCCCCCACTCTTCCAGATTCGGGTCCGCGTCCGGGAGGTCGCTCTCCTTCTCCGGATCCGGAGCGGGTTCCTTGGGATCGGACATTTCCGGCCCTCCGAACTGGAACTCAATAGGCATTGGGTGCCCCGCGATGATTGGACGGCACAGGGTGAACCCTTGCCCCGAGTGCCTCTGCCGTAGCGCAGGCAACTCGTTCATCAGCGCTGAGAGCTACTTTTCTTTTCTCGACCTGATGGAGCCTGACTTGCGCACCTGGTCGGTCTTGCCTGGACGGACTCCCTCGCCGTAGCTGACGAGGGAGCGATCTGGCTGCGGGAGGAATCGACCGGTTGTGCTCTGACGGACGACTGTTCTCGAAGCGTCGCGGCCGGCGTTGTCGGACTTGGATTTCTTAGCCACTGTGCACCCCACAGATTCAATGCAATAACGAAGAACAGCATCAGAGCGAGGATAAGCGAGCCAACGGCCACCTGCAACGGTAAGGCCGCCCCGCGCAGCACGCCGCGGTTGTACTCGTAGCTTTCGATAAGGTTGGGGAGCAGGTGGAGCTTTGTCCTTGTTGAGGAGTGCTGCAAGTAGCCCCGCACCAACGCACCAGGATCCGGGTCGTTCCGAATCCGGTACTGCAGGAAGGAGATAAGGGCCGCAACGGAAGCGGTGAGCAGCGAACCTCCCAACAGGGCATACAGCGCGAACATGCCCTTGCTTGGCGAAGATGCCTGGACGGCAGTGCGGACTTCGACACTTCGGGCAAGAATCAGCCCGGCCGATCCCAGCACGACCGTTGCGCGAGTGCGGATGCTGCCCCACTGATCCTCTTGCACTCTGATCTGTGCCTGCACCTGCTCAACGAGAAAGGCAATGTTCATTCGACTAAGTCGCGCCCGCGAAGGTGTCTGCTGAGGTGCAGGGGGTGTGTCTGTCACGCGCGCCTCTCCAAGTGTGTTCAGATCAGTCCAAGTCGTAGTCCATTTGGCGCAGATCGGCTATCCGTGTGCCAGCGCAACCCTCACTCACGTCATCCGGGGGAGACCGAGCAGCGGGAGAGACCTCGGTGTGGCGGCGTCTGCGGCAAGGTGACTAAGGTATCCCGGCACAGAGGCCTCCACAGCTCCGGCGAAGAGCGAGTTGAGGCTGGCGCTGAATCGCGCATCGAGGCGCTGCCAATCGCTGAGCGATGAATCCTCCGCGCGCCTCAGGTAGTCCGCCGCATCTCGCCTAGAGCGAACGGCCACCGGCCGAAGACTTGGGGCGATCACCTGCCAGAGCACGGCAGCCAGTGCGACGCTGTGCGCAACCCCACGATGATTCGGGCTGGTCGGTGGCTCAAGACTATCTGCCAAAACACCGGTCAGGAAGGCTGCGGAGAGAAGGCCCCCGACTGCCTCGACCACCGGCTGAGGAGATCCTGCGGCTAGCGCGGCTCGGTGGCTCGAGACCAGGCCCACGACGCCAGCAACAACGCGGTGTGTTTGCACTCTAGGCATATTCAGACTCCGTCTAAGGGATGGGGCGGCGACGCCATTCGGCATCCCGCCCCTGCTTCGGTCACCGGCCCCGTCCGGCACTGTTACGCGTCCGATCTACGATCCGGTAGCTCTGCCCCGGCTTCGGGGTTGGAGGCAAGGTTTCTCCGCGGACCGCCGTACGCTCCTCGCCTGTCCCTCCACCGCGCGGACCGACGATCTCGTACTGTCCGGAGGCCGGAGCCTTCTCACCGGGCTTCAGCGTGTCATCCATGTGATCACCTCGTACCGGCTCGAAGGGAGCCCATCGCGGCCGGCACGGAGATGGGCGGCGAGTGCGGATTCCGCCGCTCGCCGCCATCGACACTACTGGGTGCCGATGCCGATGATGTCCCGAAGTCGCCAACTCGTTAACCCCATGGGTTAACCGTATCGCTTGACCTAGTAGGGCGGCCCGAGTAGGCTCGTCCAGACGTGCCAGGGACCTCGGCAAGAGGTGCACATGGACATCGTGTTCACGAGCGACCGCCTGCGGCGTGACTGCACGCAGGATCGGTGGATGCAGCGATCGCTAGGCGCTGCGCGGAGCAAGGTGCTCCGGCGCCGTCTCGATCAGCTTCGCGCTGCCGAAAACCTTGAGCATTTTCGCCTCGCGTTTCACCGGGGGTGCCACGAGCTCAAGGCGAACCGAGCTGGCCTCCTCTCGGTTGATCTAGACGGCGGACATCGGCTCCTCGTGGAACCAGCCTCGAAGCCTCGACCAATCAAGCCAGACGGTGGGCTTGATTGGCAGCGCATTACTGCCATCCGTGTGGTGGCCGTGGAGAACACCCATGACTGAGAAGCTCGTCAACCAGTACACGCCGGAGATTGTCTCCGCCCCGGGTGAGACACTGGCCGAAATTCTCGATGACCGAGGCATGACCCAAGCAGAACTCGCCGAGCGCATGGGGCGTCCTAAGAAGACTATCAACGAAATCATTGGAGGCCGCGCCGAACTGACGCCCGAGACAGCCCTCCAGCTCGAGCGCGTCCTCGGTGTTCCAGCGTCATTCTGGGGCAATCTGGAACGACACTACCGTGACTTCGTCGCGAGGCAGCAGGAGAACGAACAGTTAGCAAAGTACGCGGAGTGGCCCCCACTCTTTCCCGTTCGTGAAATGATTAACCTAGGGTGGATGGCCCACGCCTCGAACAAGATCGATCAAGTGCGGGCCTTGCTGGCATTCTTCGGGGTGTCTTCCACCGAGCAGTGGGACTCGCGCTACAAGAGCGAATTGGCGGCTTTCAGGCTCGCGAAGAGCGTCGCCCCGAATGTGTACTCGCTTACGGCGTGGCTACGCGAAGGCGAACGATGTGCACATCGAATCGATTGCGCACCCTTCGATCAGGCGAGGTTTCGAAAAGCACTGCTCGAAGCGAGGGCTCTTACCGCGGAGCGCGATGCCAACAAGTCGATAGCTGATTTGACAAGGCTGCTGGCACCTTGCGGCGTCGCGGTGGTGCTTATCCCCGAGCTAACCGGGTCGCGAGCGTGTGGGGCCACGCGGTGGCTGGGCCCACAGAAGGCAATGATCCAGCTCAGCCTTCGTTACAAGAGCAACGACCAGCTGTGGTTTTCCTTTTTTCATGAGGCGGCGCACGTAGTCCTTCATGGCAAGAAGGATGTCTTTGTCGAGATCGCGGGAGGCAGGAGCGGTTCGGCTGAACGAGAGGCGGAGGCGGACCGCTGGGCAGCCGATCGGCTGATCGCCCGCCTCGACCTTCAGCGACTCATCGAACGTCGGCCCCTGTCGCGTGAAGCAATCACCTCTTTCGCGAAAGAGGTCGGCATTGCTCCGGGGATCGTTGTGGGGCGGCTACAGCACGACCAGGAGATACCCTACAGCCACTTCAATGACCTGAAGGTGCGGTACAGATGGGTCCATGAGGGTGACTAGCTCACGTGCATCGAGCGTCAAGGTACCTCGGACCTCCTGGCCAAAGTGCAGGACATCTCGCTCTTTGGCTGGGAATGGACAGGACTAGAGGTGGCAGCTATTTCCTACATCCAGTACCCCTTCAGTGGGCTGATCTGCCGGCCGTGCGAGTGCCTGAGGCGTGCCCCGATCGTTGTCCTGTCTGGGCATGGAGCAGCACACCAACACGAATAGGCTGGAAGAGTCTTCACACTTCTCTAAGGGTGGGTCATAATACCGGGCATGACGACCGGAGAACTTGAGTTGCATCTTGAAGCTGCAACGGAGTCACAACGGCTAGATTTCAAACGAGCCATAGAGTGGGACGTGGCTCTATTTGCGAAGGACATTCTCGCGATGTCGAATGTCCAATACGGCGGCGCCCTCGTCATCGGCGTTGACGATGGTACGTTCAAGCGCACGGGCGTCACGCCAGCACAAGAAAAGACATACGTCCCGGACCTAATGCGCGACCAGATGACCCGTTTTGCCGACCCGCACGTGCAGTTTGACGTCTCCGTTGTCTCCGACCGAGAAGGCAAGCGCTACGTCGTCATTGAGGTCAAGCAGTTCTCTGAGGTCCCCGTGATCTGCCGGGTAGAAGATCCGAAAGCGGGAGTGAAGAATGGGATCATGTACTACCGGACCCTTCATCGACGCCCTGAGAGCGCTCCGGTGGGAAACTCGTTTGACCTCCGGACGATTCTGGACCTTGCGACCGTGAAAATGATGCAGCGCCGACGAGCTGTCGGTTACGCAGCGACGGAGGACGTAACGGACGCTCTCAACGATGAGCTTGAAGGACTGTAATGCTATGACGCCGGAGCTTCTCGAAAAGATCAAGTCACGCGGATACTGGCGTATCAACTTCCAACCCCTTGTGAAGGCTGAGAAGCTGCCATCGATTGATCGATGCCAGGAGATCGTGGGGCAGAACGCGGTGAAGCTCCGAGGGTGGGAGTACCCGGCGATTCTCCAAGGCGCACAAGATGTCCAGCGGACGCGAACTCAGACCTACTTTGAGCTAGCGAATGATTGGCAGAATCACATTGAATTCTGGCGCATGTACCGAAGCGGCCAGTTTCTGCACTACTTGGCCCTACGCGAAGACTGGATAAGTGCCGACGAGCTGACAGCCATGGGCGAACAGCAGACGCAGCCGATGACACGACTGTCAGTCGTTGGGACCATCTACAGCGTTACCGAGATCTACGAGTTTGTAGCGCGGCTCGCCAGGGCCGGCCTTTACGACGAAGGCGTTGTGGTGAGCATCGGCCTGCAACACACGAAAGACCGAGTGCTATGGCTTGAGGATCGAGCACGCGTTGGATTCTCTTACGAGCGCAAGACCGGAGCGGAAGAGCTCACATGGTCCAAGAACCACACCAAGGAAGAGCTACTTGAGGATCCCCTTCGGTTAGGCAGAGTGGTGCTCAAGGAACTGTTTGACGCGTTCGGGTGGCAAGTTGGGGATGAATTGCTGAGTCGGGATCAAGAACGATTGCTCACGCAGCGATTCTGACACATGGGTGTACGCGCATGGTCCCTGCGTCGACCTCCCTAAGCTGATACTGCGATTCGTGGAATAGTGGGATGCGACGAAGAAACATCAAGAGTAGGTAGCCTGAAATACTCGGTCGTGGACAGGAACCAAGTTCTAACGTCGTCCACGAGCCGGTACCAGTTCGAACAACCGCCCGCGTTGGCGACCAGTTCGAGCGGTGAACCCAGCTGAAATGAGACCTTTCGGCCGGTGAGTGTGTAGTTCGAACCTACGGCTTCGAGAATCATCCGTTGCTGAACTCCCGAGCCCTCGAGGAAGCTCATTCGGGCAGTCGCAGCGAAATCGATCAGCTCGGTGATGCGGCCAGCGACGTTCTCGCCAGCCTCGGTCGCAGTGGCCAGGCGTTCCTCAAGGCTCGCTCGGCGCCGCTCGAGCTCTTTGGTCTTGCTCGTGAAGACCGCGTCCGGGACCAGGTCGCG
>Ga0070685_10000390_pt1 | contig 26361 bp, 7 predicted proteins | sample KBSS13LmetaG_FD_65651 | JGI IMG/M metagenome (GOLD analysis project Ga0070685, IMG submission 65651) | Switchgrass rhizosphere microbial communities from Kellogg Biological Station, Michigan, USA - KBS S1-3L metaG | ecosystem: Host-associated > Plants > Roots > Rhizosphere ...
TCCCCAGTATCCATCCAGGAATTTGCTGGCCTGTTCTAATATTCTTGGATAATTCTCTGCATTGTGATTACTGATGTTATTTGTATCATTGATAAACTCATTAGTTACATCTACCTGCTCCCTGGTATATTTCATGAAATCCGCTAATACCTGATCATATTTATTATCATCAACCTTCTTCATTAGTGACCTTCTGAAATTCGTCAGCTTGTCAATTGTTGAATTCTTTATTTCTGCACCTGGTTTGGTTCTATTCAAATCCTGCACCCATACCTGCCTTTGATGCAGCATATCAATAGCCTTATTAACTACTGGCTTTAATGACTCCATATCAAATAATGCATCACTACTTTCATTTTTCTCAGCTTGTGTCCTGTTATCATTCAGATATGGATTCTTTGGGTCTATATCGCTATAATCATATCCAGGTCTGTTTATCTGTAACTGTGATGGGTGCATTTCATCTATAGCTGTTGGTACAACTATATCTATATATGGCTGGTTATCCTCTATCGGATGTGCTACTAATCCTTCATTCTTGTAGCCACTTACTGTATTTCCTTCAGTCTTTAATTGCAGATGCAGACTATGTAGTGAAATTACAGGTATACCCTGTAGCTCCAGCATTTTAGCATATACTCCTACCTGTATTGCATGTTGTAATTCTTTTGATAACTTTATTGGATTTCCATTATCGTCTACCTGTTTATAGAATACAGAACCTTCTTTGGTTCCCCACATACTCACATATTCTCTCGATAGTTCACCTTTATTTACAGTTGGATTAGTTGACGTTTTCAGGTCTATAACTTTTACAAATCCATCTGGTGTAATTAGCATCAAATCTATTGAACCTGCAGTCTTACTTTCAGGGTCAGCTACAACTACCTGTGTTAGTGGTACAGAGCCATCAGATGTATGTTCCTGGACAAATGACCTCAGTGTTGCATATGCATCTGCTTTAACCTTATTTGGCAAATCTGCTGTATCTATTTCATCTATTGATTTACCGAGTATAACTCCTTGTAGTATTTCATCGAATTGATTACCCCACTCTCTATTAAGTTTGTATAATTCCTGTTGTTCTGGTGAGAACTTACCATTAATTTTAGTTGTTGTACTGTCGTATACTTCTCCATGTATATCTGTATACACATGAGATGTATCATCAAGTATAACTCTGATATGCGACTTGATGCCCATTTCAGATACAGTCTTCTCAATTGATTCATCCAATTTATCAGGTTTCAGATATATTGCATCAATTATAGCTTTCTGTTTACCTGTTGTACCTTTTGCATCTCTGATATTCTCTACACGTTTTCTATCCTCATCTGATAGCTGATAGTATATTTCCCCACGTTCATTAGCTTCCTTCATTTTCTTCAACCTGGATTTGGATAACTTACTGATGTCATTATCCAGTATATCCTCAGCTACATCCTCATAACTGTTCAATGACTTTCCTGCGAATTTATCCTTTATCCATTTCCATAATCTCTCCCACCATTTCATTGCTTTTTTATCATTGAATTTATTCACAATTATATCATCAATAATATGTGCAGCAGTCTCTTTAGCCATCTTTTCTTCATTCACAGTACCATCTGCATTGTGATATTCCGGATCATTCTTGTACCTGTCATACACCTCATCATATTCATCTCTCTTCTTGACATCATTGATTATATCATTCAGCAGTACAGAGTCTTCAGGTAGCAGATCCAGGAACATATGTGTAGCCTCATGCCCCAGTGTAGTTATATCTGCCTTACCATCTACTACTTTTATAACTCCATTGATTGTATCTGCCATTGCAGCAAAGTCCTGACCTCTATTAGCTATCTCTTCTACAGGTACACCTACTGATTTCAGAAATCCTTTGACTTTATTATCTAACTCTTTATTTGGTTTGGTATCTGTTGTTGTTGTTTTCTGATAGAAGTTCGGATTTAACTTTATTATACTATCAATTACAGCAGGTTCTCCTAATGAACTTAAGACGTTTTCCGGGTGAAGATCATCTATAATTACTCCTAAATCTTTATTTATATAGGTATTATCTTTTACATATTCAAATCCTATACTATCCATATACCCTTTTACTTTCTCCAAATCTTGTTTGTCATTACTTCTATCATCTATAAACTTTTGTTCTACAACAGCTTTTATTTGACCTTCATGTTCTGAATCTATAAATCCCAGGAGTTTATATGCCGTTTGAGGGAATAAATAATTATGTACAAGTAGATTTTGTAGATAATACTTCCAGTTACCTCCATAGTATACACCATTATTTAATTTAACAACTGTATTAGTATCAGGTTTATAATATACAGTTTGCTCATTACCTCTCCCTATTTTGCTATCCTCATCTACTTTTCCAGAATACCCCATATTCTGCTTAACAAAATTTATGAAGTTTTTGTTTTCATCATCTCTCTCTTTGAGCGTTCTTTTATCCTCAATACTTGGTTCTTTGCTTCCTGTAAAGTGGCTAAGGGCTGTTTGGATATGTTCCTCCCCAGTTTTTCGGATTTTTCCGCTAACAATTCCTTGTAGTTCATGTTTTACCTCCTCTATTTGATTTTTGGTTAACTGTTTATATATATTTACTCTATCTTTTATTGTCTGTTGGTGATATATATCAATCAACTGCTTACCTGTTTCTATATCAGGTACACCATCATGCATCAGAAATGCAGCATATGCATCTTTAACACCTAATTCCTTTACTAATTCTATCCAATCTGGATGCAACTTATTGGGGCATTTGCTCATATCTGTTATATTAATCCGCAGTCTTTTAATCCTTTCTCCACATCTTCGTTACTTGGCAAATTTACATTAGTTTTACTACGTTTCATAGCTATTTCCATCAATGCATCATCATCAAATCCATCATTCTCATCATAGTCCATATCGACATTTGATAATTTCTGACCTGCCACCGTTTTATATGCTTCTATCAGATTATTGATAAATGCACTATTCTTACCTTGTCCTTCAAATCTATTTCCGAAACCAATGTGTGAACTTGCTTCCAGAAACTCTACACCGCCTCTACCAGTTATACCAGTTACCAGATTTGGATATTGTTCTAATTTAACTACCAGTATCTTTTGCATTATCTCATTATTCCTTGGATCTATCTGACCTTTCTTTGCCAGCACATCATCATTCACTTTAGAGGATTTGTATGCAGCTTCTGCATCTGGATATCTGATACCATTATACATTACAGGGTAATCCTTTATTATTGTACCTTTTCTTTTAGCTATTGTTGTTGGATTAGTCAATGCTGCAGATAATGCATCATTACTACCCGATATTATATTTGTACCAACTATTGCAGGTTTTGGATTATCCAGACTTTCCAGTAACTGCTTTGGTGTCATACCTGCAGGTACATTGTACACTTCACCATTTTTATATGCAACTGCTTTACCAGCTACATTAGCTATTGTTATACCATGTCTTTCAGATAGCTGTTTGATGGCTTCCTGTGGTGTATTTGCCTGTATTTGTGGCTCTGGTGATTCCTGCTCTACTATCTCCTGTTTAACCTGTTTTTGTCCTGGCAGATAGTTTGGTTGTGTTATTGTTTCTTTTTTTGGTGTTTTGGTTATCAGTTTTGATGTATCTGGTAGTTTTCCGAATGTAGCCCCTCCTGCTTTGAATGTACCTCTTGCTCCAGTAGTTTCAATTGGTTTGTATACAGCTCTGGTACCTGTAGCTATCAACTGACCTTTTCCAATCTTGTCATTCAGCAATTCATACATTTGTTCACCTGACTTGAATGTTCTTGGGAACTCTACAGCTCTGTACATTACAGCTTCACCCTCTTTAACTTTGCCACTATCTACCCATATGATATTTAAACCTGCATTCTTCAATGCTTCAGCATTCATTTTGATATCCCCTTTCATCAGGTCTATTTGCAGATTACCATGTTCATAGTACATAGCTGGTGTATTATTGAATGGTATCTTTATATACCTTTGATAGTGATTGTTGTCTACATGTTTACCATAATTACTCACGAAGTTATTCATCATATAATTCCAATCCTTACCTTCTCCGAATAGTTTTACAGCATCTGCATCACTATACTCTTTCATAACTAATGCTTTACTAACCCTTGCTGTACTATCTGACAGGTCTTTGAATAATGCAGGTGCAACATACTTGATAAATGACTTGTCCTTGAATTGGCCACCATCTTTTACCAGCAGATAGTTGAATATTTTCAATCCATCAATTCTGGTATCTGGATTAGTTACCAGTTGCATGAATGAATCGCGTAGTTGTATTTGCCTTTCATTTGATAGTTTAGCCCAGTTATTTGCATCTAACTTATTTATACCTGACCTGTTACCTTCCTCACCTGCTTTACTGCTGAATAGAAACTGATTGACGAAATAGTTAGCTTTTCTACCCTTCAGTGTCTTTTTCAACCTGTTCACTATTTCAGTTATATCCTCTTGTCCTGGAGTTTTTGACGCTTCATATATTAATCCATTATCCAGAGAATTCCTGTTGCTCATCAATCCTTTTTTCTCCAGTTCATATATATGATTTGATATTGACAGGTAGCCAATCATATCATATTTCAATTGCTTCACGAATAGCTCCCTTTCATTCGGTTTCACTTTCAGATTTGCTACCTGTATATCCTGCATTCTCTTGAACAGTTCAGATTTCTCAATGAATAGCAATGGGGATAGCTTGTCTATCTGTGTTAGCATTTTGATGTACTTACTGGTTATTGGGTCAGTTTCTGTTAACTCCTTTCTGATATCTATTATACCATCATAGTCATCCACAGATTTGCCATCCACTACTCCCAGTTTAGTCAGTGATTCTTTCAGTCCATCTATTTCCTCCCATGATACAGGTAGACCACCTGCTATTCCCAATACATTTGACAGATTCAACAATGCACTTCCGAGTTCCTGTGCTTTCTGTATATCCAATAGTGCAGATAATTGAGCATGTTGATATTGTTCATCTCCTTCTATATCGCTATTTGCATTTACTATAGCATCTTCTAAATCCTTTCTGGTTAGTTGGTGTGGCTTTCTACTACCATAACTTTCTATAGCCTCCTGCAGTACCCTATTTTTACTTTGTTTGGACTCGTCAGAGGACTTCAAAGTACCTCTCAGGTATGCAATATCGTTGTAGTATTTTTTAACAGATGGTTGCAACATGTACAAAACAGCATCATCTATATTCATACCTACCATATTCATTACCATAGCATCTGATAATGCCTCTCTTGTCAATCCCAACTTTGCAGCCAGTCCATCCAGTTTTGCATTATCTGTCATTGCATTAATGTATGTCATCAATACATTGAATTTCCTGGTACCGTTAGTTGTTGTAGTTTCATTTAATTTGTTATAGTCAACTCCACCGAACCTGATATAGTTCCCAGGCACAACTACATTGTGTTGTTGTACAAATGACAATACAGGTACTCCATTAGCAGCTATACCTACAGAACCTTTACCTGCAGATATATTAGCATGGATTCTTGACTGCCCTCTCATTTCATTGATGTTGACATCTGAACCCTCAAATGACCTCAACAGATTCTCTATATTCCTTTTCTGCTCTTCTGATAATCCAGACCTTTCCTGCTTTTCTATAACTGTTGGAACCTTTTCTGTATTATCTATACCTATCTCTTTTAATTTTTCATTCATGTAATTCCATACCCTGGGTGCAGATTCTCTCATATTTGATATCTGACCTTTACCAAATGGCATCTGTGCTGCAAATTTGATACCTTTATATTGTCCAGATGATATAGCAGTCTTGATATGACCTACTTCACTATCTATTATTGATTTGTATTCATCTAATTTACTGTCATCCCACTGGGTTCTTTTATCATCAACCATTGTAGTTATTGGGTATGCATTTTCTAATCCTCTGATAACTGCCTGAGTCATCCCTGGATAACTACCTTGTCCATACTTTTTTACATACTGACTGGTCTTATCTATACTATTGGAGCCAGATGTTCTTTTTGCATTATCTGTGAATAAATACAAATACTCTGGGTCATTTTTCACTGACTGTCTGGTAAAATTTGTAGTTACAGGTACTGCTATTGCAGATTTCTGTCTATTGGGTTTATCTTCTTCTAATTTTCTCTTGAATATCTGATAGTAACTATTTCCATTATCTGGATTTATCAAATCACTCAATAGTGCCGTACTGGTAGTTTCCAAGTTCATTGGATTATCACCAGATGCCACATGATTATTACCTGCCAGTGCAATTTTACTATCCAGCTCCCTGTTATTAATCACACCTGTATTCAGACTTTCTCCACCTCTGGCAATGAATTCAGATACAGTAGCTGGTAATTTTAGTGATTGTAATCCTTCTTTTATATAGAATGCTTTAGCTTCTTCTAATTCTTTTTGTATATCTTCTTCTAACTTTTTACTCTTTTGTGCACCTTTGGCATGTTGATTTAATAAATCCTTTCTACGATTATATAACCATGTTGGGTCTTTTGCTATTTGTAATGAATACACATTTCCAGATATTCTCTCAATTAATTCACTTTGTTGTTCTTCAGTCAATCTTAATTCAGATATCAAATCCTGAACAGCATCGTTTTTCATTCTTTCTTTAACATGATCTCTCAGTTCTTTATTGTTTTTCAACAGATAGTGTAGATACTCATTGAATTTTCCATCATTCGTAGTTGCAGTTCCGTATTTAACCAATTTTCCATTACTTGTATATATATCATACATCTGCAAATTGTCCTTATCTAAATCATGGTCCTTGCCACCAGCCTGTGATTGTATGGATGGATTGACTTCTATTGAACCTAGATATGCAGGTAGTGTATCTACCCTCTTATATACAGAACCATTATTACCTGCAGCATATGGTATATCATTTCTGTAACCCATAGCTACTGGACTATCTGCACTACCGTTATCTTCTGCATGATGTACAGGTATTAGATACTCACTATAGTTGATTCCTGTAGCTACTCCATCTTTATATTCAGGTACATTGGCTCTCAGATGGTCAATGATTATATCACCTGCTTTCAGTCCTGTGTGTATTCTGTTTTTTATATCTGTATATCCTATTGGATTACCATACTTTTCCAAATCCTTACTATATTCAGACCTTGGTACCACTCTCCATTTTCCAAGTACAGGGGTACCATAACTATCTACTTCATACACTTCCCTGATTATGTTATGTCCAAATGGTGATACCTTTGTGCATATCAGCCCTGGCACCTTCTCATTCATTACCCTACCGAAATAATTCAATACCTGTTGTGTGAATTTCTCCAATGTTGCAGGGAAATTCAAATCATATATCGGTTGTGATACTCCATTTTCATCCTTGCGTGTTTCCAGAAATCCCAATGTCTGTTCGTCAGACCCTGTAGACTGTAACTGCTCCCTCATATTATCATAGAACTTTCCGAGCACTGGTTTAACTTTCTCTATATCTGTATCTGATAAGTCTACAGGTGAATCGCCTACAATTTCAAATACACCATTGAGTGCATTGTTCCAGTTATTCTGTAACCTCTGTGCTACATCATTGCCATACCTCTTTCTGATATCTGCAATCTTTGTACCATATACTTTTGTATCATCATTCTGTTCAGCAGATAGTTGCCATACTGGTTGTGTTGGTTTTGTTATTGTAGTTTTGTTAGATGGATTTTCCAACTGTTTACGCCAGTAATTTGCATCTGTGCTATTGAAATGACTACTTGTTATTCTGTCTGCTGCAGGTGCTATACTTTTTGTCTGTAATTTGGATGCTGATTCAGGTACAACAAGTGATGGTATACCTGTAGCCTTTTCATTATCCCTCATTGATTTCCAGATATGGTATAATTCCATTCTTGCAGGGTCTGGTATCCATCTACCAGACTTGTCCTTTATCATTACCTGTCCTTTAGACAGCATATGTACAGACAGTTTCAATCCTGTATATCCATCATAGTATACGGGTTTCAATGGATTTAATACATCACCTGTATCTACTAATCCATCTTTACCTAGTACTTCATTATTAGATAGCTCCTCACCTTTCTCTACTTTATCTAATGCAGATGCTCTCTTTTTTGTCAGTGTTCCAAATCCCCAATGGAAATTACGCATACCGAATTCAGTTATCCATCCTTGACTATCAGCATGGTCAAATCCATTTTCATCCTTTGGTTCTTTCAATATTGCTATATGGAAGTTTGTTAATGGTCTGTCTATACCAAGATGCGGTGCTACTATATTTGGTTTTGCTGCACCTGGGCCATCTGCATTCCAGAATGATAATCTCTTTGTGTTAATTCCATTTGGTGATAGCAGATGTGTAAATCCATCAGCATTGATGAAATTACTGATATATATCTGGGATATGTTGAACTTGAAATTATCTCTCAGATTTAATCCATCACCTTTTTTCCCCGGTATACCTTTCCATAGATACTCAGGTAGCATCTTGTTTATATACTCCTTATCACTCTTTTCAATTAATCCTTGCTGTATCAAATCTTCATTCAAATACTTACCTATAGTTTCATTGAAATACTTCTCTATCTGTGATTTGATTTCAGATTGTGATGGCTTGGATATTTCTTCATTTGCTTCATTATTTATTATAGCATTCTGATATTCCTTACCTATACTTCCCAACATCTGTTTAGCTCTGTCAAACTTCAGACCACTCATTTTACCCTGGTGCCAATCTGCTATATAGTTATTTTCAGATAGCTCATCAATCTCTGACTTAACTCTATCTATTCTGGCTATTTCTTCATTAACTATATTTAACAGCTTATCCATTGCATCTGGTGCAATTTTGATTTCTCCTTTTTTGTTGATGTATACAGAGTGAATAACCGGAGCATTTACTATATACAATTTGCTCTTGTCAGATATGATAGCTGGTATCACATTTGTACCATATATAGCATTTGACTCAGTTGGATTTGCATATACAGAGAACTTGAAATAGTTTAACTCTCTTGTATTGAAATTCTTGAGTGTACTACCTGGGCTTTTGTTAGTGCTTAGATATGCAGGTGCTGATACTTCTTCTCCCTTAATGTCGAAATATCTCAATGCAAGTCCATCAACTAGAGATACTTTTTTATTCCAGTTCAACCACTCATTATCTTCTAACAGGTGACATAGTTGGGTATCTGGATTATTTCTCAGTTTTTCTATTTCTGCATCTGTATTTATTTTTATACCTTTTTCCAGTATGTAGTTATACTTCTGGAATCCATATATATTCTTACCCTCGGCATTCTTGTAATTGGTACTGTCTACAGTCTCATCAAATTCAGCATTACCCTCAGCTATATTCTTCAACCTGTTATCTGCATATATGAATGGGTTATTCTTCTTTACTTTACCTGATTCATCTAGTTTATCAGATAATAGTACTTCACGTATTTCGTATATATCTGTAGGGTCAATCGGTTTTGCTGTATATGTACTCAGTAGTTCATTCATATACGAACTCTTATCAGTTATATTACTGGCTATTGAGTACTGTATATATCTTTGGTGAATTGATATGCCTAACTGCTGTTTTATATCATTGGATATTTTCTGACAATCATTTACAAATTCATTATCATTACTGTATACATTTTCAGTATTCATTAACTGACTACGTAACTTACCTATAGCTACTGTATTCTCCTTTGCATATGTTTTCTTTGCAGTAGCATTGTCATACCCTTTCAGATATAGCTCATCAAATGCAGATGCCCATTCCTGTACCTGGTTCCTTGCACTGCTATTCCTATTAGCCTCATATGCTCTTGTAACTGTACCCACAGCACCTTCATTCGTACCTGCTTCTACGAGTACATGACCTACAGATGCCTGCCTGAACCCATCCATGAATTGAATGAACAGCTGATGGTTCTTTTCAATACTCCGTATACCTTGTTCATTTTTATTGAATCCTGTATCTGATAACAATCTTCGAACAACTGCTGCTGATTCACTATCTGTGTTCTGTACAGCTATTAGCTTATCAAGCATATTCTCATACTCAGGTACATTCTTTAATAATTGTGTTAGTCCGTTATATATCTTCTGTCCATCAACAGCCTGGTACATCTGCTGACCATTGGCAAATTCACTATTACCGAATTCATCTATATACGGAACTACAGTAGAACCTATATACTCTCTAATTGCTCCCTGTAGTGAATTATACCCACCTACCTCATCAGCGTTTGTATCATAGTTCTTTGCTCCTACCTGGTTCTCTACTTTAATTACTTTATCATCTTCCAGGTCTTGTTTGTAACCCATCAATTTCAAATGCTCATCAACTGCTTCAATCAGTGAATTTCTGCTATCTGGATTACTGAATAACTTATATTGTTCATTTAATCTCCTTAACCATGCAACTGCTTCTACTTTATCGGCTTTGTATTTATTCGTGAACAGCTCACTATATCTCTGCTGATTTGGATTCAGAGTTGCTTTATAGTTGTCCAGTATTGAATTGAGCAATTGTGATTTGTTATGGTCAGATACCAATGACTGCATGTGATATAATGCAGCTATGGTACTGGATAACCTCATACCATCCTGTTGGTTCAGAGTTTTGGTTATTATCTCCTTTCTGCCATCTGGTCCTACATATTCCTCCTGTCCGAGTTCTATTAACTTCAGAGCACTGTCATTTGCAGATGTAGTTGCTGTGAATTCATTATCCTGTAATTTGGCATGTTTGAATTCACCTCTGTCCATTTTATAGAACATGCTCTCTATCTGGCTACCTGTTAATTTGTTGAACAGCTCCTTCAGCATATTCCATAACTTCTGGAACCATGCTTTGATGCTGCCAGGTACATATGTCTTCTGATTTGCCTTCCATTCATCGAACTTGTCAGCTATCCATTCTTCCTGATAGTCATCCTTGGTTGCATATTCTCCATATACTTTCTGGAAATCCTCAAACTCTTTATCTGTTATTGGATTAACTTCATGTGCTTCATCCAGCAATGCTCTTTGTTGCTCACCTGACAACAATGTTCTGTATACACCATGAAATGCTTCATGATACTTGAATGGACTATCTGGAGTAATTAGTACTTGTCTGAGCGATGTTACAAACTCTCCTGCAGTTATATGACCATTTACCAGTCTTGGAACTAATTCGCCTCTAGTTATCCAATCTGGCAGATTATCAGACATCCAGTTATCAAACTCATCTATAGATACTACATCTGCTACGGTTATCGCCTTTCCAACTGGTATTAACTTATTTGCACTATCTGATTTAGTTACAGTGTTGAATATAGCCATTGGATCATCTTTATGACTATCTATCAATTCCTGTATCTGCTGCTCTTCTGATTTTGTTGGTGTATATCCAATTTCTGCTAGCTGTTCAGTTGATGTTATTGATTCTCTTTTCTCTATTAGTTTCTGTCTTTCAATTACTTTTAGTTCTGCATTAAGTAATCTTTTCTTCCAATCTGGGACAAACTCATTTAATTCATCTATAGTGAAACCTCCTCGTTGTATAATTCTTTCAAATGATTGATCATTTGCACTACCTGGATACTTAATTTGCCATTGATGATATGCTTCTCTAGCAATACTTTCAAGTACATAGAAATTTTTTACATCCAAATGACCGTACTTAACTCTGTCATTATTATCTCTTTGCATTACAAATTTAGATACATCAGATTTTGGATTTATACCTTTACTTATTTCATCAGCTTTCTTAGATTCTATATCAGATACAGGTGCAATTACAGGTATAGCATCCTGGTATAATACACTTTTATCTACATCATATTTCAACTTGATATTCTTTACTATATCTGTTGATGTAGTTATTTTTGATTGCATTATTGTATCTGCATCAATATTTCCTTTTGGATAACTCTTTCTTACATTGTGTGGCTCTATCTTTATTTCTGGCAGTCCTTTCTTTTTCAGATATGTGTTTGATAGCACATTGAGTTTTTCAATGAACTTTTCACCTGACTGAAATTCCAATGATTTGTCTACACCAGGACCAGCATTTATAGTTATGTGTAGTGGGTTTGTACCTTCTACCCATCCATTATCTGTTTTGTATTTTACTTTATACCCAACATTGATGTATCCATTTTTACCCATATTCATATTGAGTGATACAACAACATTATCTTTTGGATTTTGGGTTATGAATATTTCCCCTAACTTTTTACTGGCTAATTTCCTGGTAGCTTCAGCTTCTTTCAGTTTGCCTTCAGATGTTAGTTCCCTAATTGATTTAGATGCTTCATTGATATGGTCAGATACAAATGTATCCAGTTCTGTTCTTTCTACCTCTTTATCTACTTTAGTTGCATAGTCTGGTGTAACTGTTTGTACCCATCTCATATCACCACCAGGTAACCTGAATAGTGTTATATACCTGCCTAGTGGATTTGGTTCTTTGAGAACTGTGACTCCTTCCGGTTTCTCACCATATACAACATCTCCATTATTCTGGTCAATTGTACATACTACTTCCTTCCCCGTATCTATAACCTGTTGTATTGTTGGCCATCCATCTGACCTTTCACGTGGTATTGTATCAAATTCGGCAGTACCTATTGACAGTTTTATCAGCTTACCCAACTTTGTACCTGATAATACTCCACCATTATTGTTTTTAACGTCATCAATAACTTCTGCCAATTGTTGTGATTTGGCATAGTTATCCATCCATTGATTGTATACCTCGTCCTTTGGTTTACCGTTCATGTCAAATACATACTCAAACCATTCTCTGTCAGGTACAGATGATACTTTACCTGTGAATGGATTTGTGAACTGATATTTGTTCGGATGTGTCAGATATAACATTGGTATACCCTTTCCATCATTCCTGTATATGGCAATTGTATTCGGTTCTCTATTGATTGTTATATATGGATTACCTGCAGTTACATCATTATCGTATGTACTTTCTGGTTTATTGTTACTAGTAACTACAATACTGAAATTATCTCCATCTACAGATACCTGCCTGAGTACTTTATCAACCAATATCTGATTTGCTTCCCTCTCTTCAAGTGTACTTCCAGCAGGGTGCATTCCTGTCAGTTCATATGTATTCTGTAACTTGTACTTGTTATCCGGCATTTCTGGCTTACCTGGAACAGATTCAGGTTTTGTATCAGTCAGTGCATTATCAACTATTGATACTGGTGTACCTGCCTCACCTTTATTTGTTATACGTACAGCAGTTTCTTTATCCTTTACTACATACTTATTTCCACCAGCATCGTACATATACTGACCTCTCTGTACCTTCATTCCATTTATATCATACCACTCAGCTAACCTCTGTAATGTCTGATTGGCTTCCCTGATACTATCATATGGGCTACTCAGTACTTTGCCATCTTTATTCTTTACTAACCATTTGCCATTTTCTTCTACCACCTTGGGTTCATTATGCAGATGTGGATAACTGAGTGGTTTTACTCCTTTATCGAAATGCTTGTCAATGAGTTTATCAATCTCTTTATCCGATACTTCCTCGTCATTATCACCATATATACCCTTAGCGAACATCAGAGTAGTTTTCAGTGTAGTTTTATCATTTTTCAGATACTGCTCTGCTTCCGGTGTTAATGGTGTATCTGGATAGTCATGTATCCACTTCCTTATACTATCACGTACAGCTTCTATATCTGTATTTGTAGTTGTAACTACAGGTTTGGCTGATTCGTTTGTTATACCTAGTTCTGTTGGAGTTACAGGGTTTGGCTCTGTGGTTGTAACATCTTCAAATGGTGTATACTCATCTTCTTTTTCAGGTACAGGTTTTGGACTTACTGGTTCTCCTGTTGTTGTATCTTCAGTTACAGTTTGCTCTTCTTCCTTATTCTTTTTTGCTTCAGCTTGTCTTTTTGCTCCTTCTTCTGCAAATGACATCTGGAACCTCTTGATTATATTTGGGTCCAGTACTATATTCAATTGATGTAATGCTCTATGATGATCTACACCTAACTGATAGTAGTCCATCAATTTATCCATTGCTTCAGATACCTGTTCCTTAGTTGGTGGTTCTTTTCTGTCAACTACTTTACCTTTCAGATTTCTTGTTATCAATGAGTTTTCTAGATACTCATGTAACTTATCTGTCAGTTCTTCTTTGTATTTATCATTCAGCTTTTGTAGTTTCTCATCTCTGTCATGAGTAGCACCTTCATTTAGTATATCTGCATACTCTGTTAGGTATCCTGTTAGCACCTCTTTATATGCATGTGTTGTTTCTACAGCCTTCTTTGCATCTGTGTTGTTCGGGTCCAGGTTCAGTATCTCTGTATAGTCAGCTATATGCTTATCTAACAGTTCTGTTGATGTAGTTGTGAATATGTCACTGAAACCCAGGTTTTTTGCAAATTCCATATCCATTATACCTGTATCATTACCTTTGCCATTCAACAGGTCATTCTGACGCTTTAGTGCTCTACCTGCACTATCCTTCATCATTACTACATAATCCTTCGCTATCTGATGTATCCTCTGGTTATTATACTGTATATTGAATTCCTCTGTACCATCTTTATATAACCTGTTACCATCATTATCCTTTTGATATGGATTGAATGGATTTCCTAACTTACTATCTACCTCACGGGATAACCTTCGTAATTCTTTAACTCTTCCAGGCAATTCATTAATTTCACCTTTAATTGATTCATAATTTTCTGGCGTGTTTGGTACTTTGAACAGGTCACATAACTGCTCCTGGTTCAAATCCCTTGCAAATCCAAGGGCACGTTGTATCCACATATCTGCCAGACCATTCTTTATCATTGGTAGCAGAAATTCCCTGCTTGCATCATCTTTTATATCGTGATATTCCTTTCTGTTATTTGCAGATAGAGCACTGCTACCTGATTCAGTTAATGCACTTTGCAATACCATATCATGGATAGTTCCCTTTACCGGATTTAATGGGTCTTTCCATAACTCATTTACTTTATTCACAAATGTCTCTGCATCCTTACTTGCCTGTGCAGACCTCTGTATCTGCTTTATTTCACCATCTGTACCTGATAATTTTGCAGCTCCCCAATCCTTTACTTTACCTAATGCTGCTCCACCTATACCTAACAACAATGCTCCCTGTACAAATCCGGATATGAATGTCTTTGCGCCTTCTTTACTGAACTGACTATCTATGCCATTCCTGATAGCATCAAATCCGGATATGTCATTGTTATCATACTTTGCATCGAAATAACTTTTCACACCTTTATCTACAGCACCCATGATATTACCAAATGCTCCAAATTCAACACCTTTCTCTATTGTATGTCTCCCTAGTTCCCAGTAGTTAGCTTTGAAATCATACCATTTAGCCTGTTGTTTTACATACAATGGAACCTCTGCTGCATCTGCGGCTTTACCTAATCCCCATGTTGGTTTGATACCTACCTTCTCAAATATTCCCCTGTTACTATTTGTTATTGCTTCAGATAATGCAGACCTTGAATTGAGTATATTTCCAAATGCAGCTTTCTCCAGGAACAACATACTCCATGCATTTAGAGCACCATCAACCTTAGCAGCTTTCATTGCCCTGTCTTGTATATTCTGTATATCAGACATACCTGGTTCCATTCCACCATTAGCCTTTTTATACTGCTCTGTCTGCTCTCCTAACATTTGCTGATATGTACCTGCAGCATTGCTACCCGCAAATCCTGTAGCTACATTTATTGACCTGATATCATTAGTGAATGCAGTTAGTCCTCTACCTACAGTTGCAATGGCTCCACCTTCGGCACCATATGCTGCTGCATCTAATCCAAATCCCAGAGTATTACCAACTCCAGGTACATACTTACTTGCAAATCTTCCCAAGTCTTTCCATGCATTACCTATTACGTTAGCACTGTTGATAGTTTTGTCCAACTGTGTTGTCATTTGTGCAATTCTGGCTGCATTCAATTCCTCTAATGGTGCTCCAGCTCCAAATGTACCTGCAATTATAGCTTGAGTAGCTATAGTTTCAGCAGCTATCTCTCCCAATGCTCCCAGAAAATGTCCACTATTTTGTATACCTTTAGCTATGGAACTGTATACAGTTGGGTCTTCTCCCTGAAATATGTGCCAGTTATTATCGAACTCTGTCTCCTTTCTATTGATTTCCTCTAACTGTCCCTGCTTAAATACATCTGACAGATTACCTGCAACTGCAGCAGATGCCAGATTCTTCCAGTTAGCTGCCATATCATAGAAGCCATGAGCAAGACCTGAACCAAACCCACCAATCATTTTCTTGGTTTCATCCCATCCTGTTTGCCCTTGTGCATATTTCAGTTCATTGCCTTCACCTTGCAACTCAGGGTCAAATCCTTTATCTTTATATTGTCTGTCATTCACATATTTCTGAGCACCAGATTTATCCCAATCGAAAAACGAGGGTTCATATTTGGCATTTGAATTAGATGTATGTGACATCTTTGTCAGCATATCCTCTTCTGGTGGTTGCCCATATACTTTATCAGCTACAGGTTCTGCTATATTCAATTTGATTGGTCCACCTCCAACATGCAGTGGTCCATAGTTATTATTCGGTGTAGCCATTTGCTCCAATGTAGGAGCTTGTTCTGGCAGTATATAATCGGGCATTATTTCAGATTTTGTGTATTGTGTATAACTCTTTGTGATGCAAGTGCAGATATGTCCTTATTTCTACGTTGTGATACTGCATTCATTATCATATCCGGATTCCAACCATTACCACCCATTGGTATATTTATTGGTGCATCAGATACCCATACTTCACTGCCATCTTTCTGTACTTCCAGATGCTGACATTTAACTGTTACACTTGTCGGATGATCAGCATTATCAGGTACAACTACTGACTTGAATCCCATATGTTCATCATTACTGTCATTCTGAATTATCTCTCCTTTTAGTAACCTGCCATATGTATATAATCCTGAACTTTTTGGTATACCTGAGAGTACTTCACCTGTTACATGTGGTGATAATGGTATCTCTACCACTTTTGATATAGTATTGCCTTTTGCATCTAGCCAGTCTACAGGTATGCGTACTACATCTTGTCCAGTAGCAGATACAGTACTATATATTGGCTGACCTAGATTCTTCCTGGTACTTTCATATGAACCAGCCATTACTTGTAATTTCCGCTGGTCTTCAATGCTCATATCTTCACTCTCTCCCTGGAACCTTATATTTGTGTGATTTGCAGGATTTATTGCCTCTGCTATTATCTTCTCTCCATTTCCTGGATTCTTTGCATTTCCAAATCCATAACTGATGTCCATACCTGTTTTACCTGTGTGGTCTCTAACAGATGGCATATAGCTGGCGACTTTATTCTGTAGTGTTCTATTCAGTTGATTCCTTTGACTATAACTACCGTATCTGTCCATTAGATTATGGATAGCTTTCATTGACTCATACTCTCCACCAGGTGCGCCTACAGCATTTCCAAATTGGTCATAGTGTGTTTGTTGATTTGGTCTACCATTTACCTTATCTACATTATACACTCTACTATTTAACTTTATTGTATTTTCAGTCGGATGTTCCATATTACCTCCTAGATATGCTGCTGCATATTCTTGTGGTGTTATTATCTTTCTCTCTCCTGTTCTGCTATCAGTAGCTTCTATTATAGGTGATATTTGTGCCACATCTGCTACTCCAGCTACTGCTGTACCTGCGTCATTCAGCAGTATCTTGTGTTCATTCCTGTCAGATAATGTCAGATGTTTTAGTGCTGTTTTCTCTTCCTGTACTTTACCTATATAACCATTTAGTGCATCTTCCTCTATTTTTGTTTGTGTATATGCCTGTGCGTATGGGTCATTCTCTATCATTGGTATTTTCAAATCAGTTGACCTGCGCTTATATTCATTTGTCAGATACTCATTCTTTGCCCTGTTGACAGCATCATATGTATTTGGAACTGGGTGCCCCAGGTAATTCTCCAGAGTTTTACGCACTCTATGAAATGCTTCTATCTCCTGTGGCTTCATTGTAAATTTGGCATCTGTATAATTCTCCGCATTATAGAGTCTGCCCATAGCTGTCTTGAATTGCAGTACATCATTATCTGATATTAACTGCTTTCCATCTTTATCCTTTATATCGGCTAATCTATTAGCTGTACCATTTCTACCATAGCCTGCATCTGATGCCACAGTTAACAATGCAGCCTTTTGTGAATTGAGTACATTAGAGAAATTTATGTTCTGCTGGTCTGTTACCTGTTGTCCTGTCAGTTGTGTACTAGATACAGTAGCTCCTGTTGTTGGGTCCACTTTCCTTTGTTCACCTGTCTTTGGATCAATTATTATACCTGCCTCGTAGTACTTTTCAGCTATGCCTGCCTGTGTATCCTGATGATGCCACAAATCTCTTTGCCTTGTTTCAGATAACTCAGCGCCTTTCAATCTAACTTCTGCATCCTTCAATTTTAACTCTGTTTCTTTCTCTCTGTGATTCGCTACTTTATCCCACACTTCATTAACTCCAATACTATAACTATATGCAGATGCTTGTGTAGCTGCCAATTTATCTATAGTTTCCTGGCGTACTAATTTGCTATAGTAATTCTCTGGATTCTTTACTATATCATTTATCTTCTCATTCGGATTAGCATTCATGAACTGCTCACGTTCAGTAGATAGCTGACTTAGCTGTTCCAGATACTGCTGTTGACCAGGTACATATGTGCCATCCTCTTTCTTATACCCAACTTCCAGATTATTCAGATTTCTCTGCTGCTCATCTGTTAATTTACCACCCTGTTTTTGTTTGAGTTCATATAATGCAGCTATGGGCATTTGGAATGTTGTCCATACATTATGTCCAAAATTCTCTAACTTCCTGTCATAGTAGCTCTTTATATCATTATATTTATTAGCAGCTAGTTGTTGTGCTATCTGACTCCTTGGTATCTCTGGATGTTGCTGTGCTAACTGATCTAATTCCTGTCTATGCATTACATACCCCTGTTGTGAGAACTGTCCCTGGAACTTGGAACCCAACATTGCATCATACCTGGTTTTGAGTTGTGGCATAGCTCCAACTCCATTAACTTCAGTTATCAGCTCTGGTCCATTTATTCTCTGTTTGGATATACCTTTGAATCCTGATGATTTGTCTTGTTCATCTACATATGCCTGATAGTCAGATATGGGTATATAGTCAGCTCGTTCTACATTAGCTATTGAGCCATCCCCACGTCTTGCATTCTTCAAATCCTCTAACACATATTTCTGTCTTGCTGCAGACCATGGGTTATAACTGTTCCTGATTTTCTCTTCTTTTGAATTTGCATCTGCCTGAGCCTGTTGTATTTTACTGGTAGCATCTTTTGTAATTGCCATGTCATGCAGCATATCTTCATCACTCCAGAATGGAGATAACAGATTCTCTGCCTGTAGCACATGCTGTGGCATAGTTGTATCACTCTGTGATAGCTTCTTTACGCCATCCTGGAATATCTTTATATACTTCTGCTTGGCTTCCTGATTTTCAGTATTTGTTACAGGTGCATTAATTACAGCACTGTAATCATTCTTTATCTGATTTACATTCTGTTCAAATAGAGAATTGGCTTTAGATGCATACCCCTGTAATTCCTGTAAATTCGGAGATAGATATGGCATCTCCAGTTCTTTGGGCAGATTATTCGCAAATGGCAATATAGCTGACATAATGATACAATTTACACATTAATTGTGGTATAACACAACAAATGTTTAATTAGCTACCAACAAAACTTGGTATGTGTATAATTTCAAGTATTATGGAGTTCCTGTTATTTTCACTTTAGATTTCTTATTACTCATGCCTCCATACTTTCTGTATGCTGGTGGTACACCTGATTCATCCTCATAGCCTGTCTTGGTGGATGACTTCAATCTACCCTGTGCATCATATTGTGCTCTTTCTCTGTCACCTACATGATGTTTCACATATACTGCAGCCATTTCATCAGATAGCCCTTTTGATTTAGCTTCTTTCCACAGATTACTCCATACTTCAGCGTCTCCACCAGGACCACCTGCTGGGCCTTTAGCTCCTATTATGCTCAGTATCTTTTGTTTCTGTGCTTCTGTCTTATTTACTGGCATGCCTCTGCTATCAAATCCATAGTACGGATTCATTTTATCAGCCCATGCATAGTTACGTTTTCTTGCCTCATCCTCATATTGACCTTTCAGGTACTCATTCATCATAGCTGAGTGTGCTCCATATCTGTCCTTGAGTGCATTTGCTGTCTCTTCGTTATACTCCTTGTTATAATCCTGCTGTTGTTGGAATGCTCTATTGTATTCCTGTGCAGCCTGTTGGTTAGCCTGATTAGCTATCTGGGCATTTTGATTGGCATATTGGCCTTCTACATTTGCTATCTGGCTTCCAGCTACACCAGATGCAGCAATTGCATTTGCCCTACCTATTGGACCATTTCCCGACATAGCTGCATTTTGTGATGCCATATTTGCCTGTTCAGTTATAGCTGCTTTAGCCCTGGTAGGGTCCATGAATACTGTATTTGGTACTGCATAGTTAGCTATCTGCCTGATTGGTGTATAGTTTGGATAGCTACCTGCTTTGAGTGCCAGTATGTAGTTCCTCATCTGGTCTGGGTTCAGTTGCACATTTGGTATATTGAATTGCTTTCTATTACCCGATTGATTATTATCCATAGTAGTAACACTATTATCACCTGGATTCTCTACAGGTATGGGGAACTGACTGATATCATATGGCATGTCAGGTACATCTGCTAATGTATTATCTACAGGGAACTGCATATCCGGTTGTTGATATTGATAGTGATTTGACCTCTTTGCTGTAACTGATTGTCCAGGCAGCACATTATTATCAGTCAGAGAGCCACCAGTTTGATACATTCCCATTTCAGGTACAGATTTATCACCTAATCCTTTTCTCTCTTTCATTGCCTCCTGGTTTGCAGCTAACATATTCAACTTATTTACATAATTTGTATACATTAACTTCGCAGTCTTTTTATCTAACTCATCAGCATCTGGATTATCTAGTACTGCTTTGAACTTCTGCAAATCGTATTTCTTTGCCAACTTAGCAGGTGTAGCTGGTTTTGTACCACCACCAAATTGTGCCAGTACATCTTTATCTTTTATTCGTAGATTAGCTGTGTCACTAAACACGAATGAATTAGAGGGAGCTGCAATGTCCTTGCCACCTTGCTTATGACTTGGACCATTCACATTCATGAGTACAGGCATACCATCTCCATTGAAATCGCCCATTATCTGTTCCTGTTTTTCAGCATTGATTGTTGCATCTTCAGGATCAGCTTCTGGCAGATTCTTTCCAACAGCACTAAATGGATTAACCTCATACTCATTGGCTTTATCATTACTTTTCAGCCATCCCCATGAGGTATCCAGATAGCGATTTGAGCCATATACACCAGTACCATTTGCACCTGGTTTCTGTCCACCATATTCCATCTTTGGTGTATCCAAATCCTGGAATGGGTTTATCTTTGGTAGTTCTGGTTTCTGTTTTGGTGTTCCAACTATTTTTATACGCGTAGTGCTCATAATTATTTATTTATATTATTGATAGTTCTCTTTCTTTCCTTATCTTCCACTCTCTTCTCTTTCTTTCATTATATTTCTCTTTGCTTTCTTCTTTGCTCATTTCTACTTTTAATTTCCATCCTATCTTTATTTCATTTATTTTGTGTATATCAATTTCGTATACCCAATACTTTCCACAACATTTACATTTATTTTTTATAGATTGTGTTATTGCTGCTCCTCCTTTATCCCCTTTTCCAAAATGTCTCAACCCTTCCATAGCAGATTTGAATACTTGATACAGTGTACCGTCTGGATTATAGCAATATATCTTTTTGTGTCTATTACCATCTTTGCTTTTTTGAATTACTATTTTTCTTTTATCTATGCATTGCTGTATAAACTCTTCACTCATTGTAGAGAACTTCCAGAACTTCTTATACGATGTTCTTTTTTTACTTATTGCTTTACTTATGTTATTTGACCATAATTTTGGTTTATTGTTTCCGCTGAAATGTTTTATTGCATTCTCCATGCTTTCAAATGTCATATAAAATGTGCCATCCAGATTATAACAATCTACATTTTTCCCATTCTTATCTTTATCCTCCTGTGTATATACATAACCTCTAACTCCTTCGCCGCCATTAGTCAAATTTAATCCATTTCCTTTATACTTAGAGTAGTTAGTTTTATATAAATAGATATAGTGTATTTCCAAATTATTCAAATTTTCACCTTCAATCTCTATAGATTCTATAATTTCAAACTTGTGATTCTCCCATCCATGCTTTAATAGCGAGTTATGGAGCATAGTTTGATTTTTAGTTCTATCTCTTCTATATTGACTTTTTCTTCTTTCAATATCATCAGTTTGCCCAATATAGATTCTGCCAGACGGACTTGTAATTTTATATATGTATCCTATTTTCATAGCTTCTGTATCTTATAACCTTTTCTTATTAAATCATTTATAGATTTTTCATCAAGTTCTAATACTTGCCCCTTTTGATAACTGTTTGTATTTCCTCCATATTCTGCATAATTTATGTTAGGGGATTGAGAGAAATTATTTGGCATATTAGGTCCATAGCCATGGCCTCCCTGATTTACATATCTGGGCTGGTTACTACTCATACCCATTTCACGATTATACCCCTGTGCATTTCTCTGTTCTCTCCTATCCTCGAAGTAGCTGGCAGTTGCCAATCCTGCACCTAACAGATTGCCCAATTGCTGACCATATGGATATTTCTTTTGCTGCACCTGTGGCTTATTTGCATTATTACTACCTGGCCCATTATCTGTATTTCCTGTGTTTGGATCATATGCATCTGTACTACCTGCCCCATAGTTGATGTTCTGGTTAGACTGTTTATCTGTCATTCCCGCTGTCCATGGAGCTGATTGCTGTGCTCCTACACTTGTATCTGTGTTAGCAATATCAGGTGCAGATTGTGCTGGTGCCATTGCTCCACCAGTTACAGGGTCTGTTGTCAGATCATCTTCCTGTGGTCCACCTAATTGATATTGCCTCAATGGGTGAAATGGATTTGTCGGACCTCCATACTCATGATGCCACTTGGCAGCATTCTGAGCAAATATTGCACGTTTCCTTGTTACAGGATTACTGCTATGTGTTAGTTCTTCTGTGCTCTTTCCAGTCTTTGCTTTAGTTGCATTAAATTTCCCTTTATTTTTTGGATTGATATGTATACCTCCATGTTTATAGTGTGGCACTTCCTGCATCTGTTTATCGCTATACATTCTAACAGAACCTCCATCCAGCATTTCAGGTGTCATTGATGGATAGTCTGTATAGCCACCGTATTTAAATGGATTATCTGAATCATGCAATTCATCACCTTCCTCCTGTACTATATCTTCAGCTATCTGGTTTTCATATGCTGGTGCAAATTGTTTTGGTCTTGTAGTTCCATATTTAGCATAACTGTTATTATCAGGTTCTGCTAGTACTACATCACCGCCATTCTTGTAATACACACCATTTTGATATGTTCCACTACCTTTTGATTTAACCATTTTTGTACCATCGAAATGATATCCTGGTTTATTGGTAAATCCACCATTACCAAACTCTTTACCTATAGCTGGCTCACCATTATATTCATCTCCAGGTATGAATGTCCTGGTAGCTTTCTGATTCATTATCTGTGGTAGCTCTGCAGGTGTCATAGCTGGCATACTGAATGGTATAACACCACCCATTTGCATATGACCTTGTTTCATAGCAGGTATAGCATCTGGGAATGCTTTCTGGAAATGTTCAGCAGTAGGGTATTTCTGATAGAACTCATCTATATTTTTCGCACCTGCCAATGTTACAAATGGGTGTGTTGTCTTTTTCATATCACGAAGTTAATTAATAGTTTTGTAACCAATCATTCTTTATTTTCTGCTCATGTACTGTACCTGTGAATACATCTCTATCATTATTACCTTTCAGTATTTTAGATTTGCCCATTGAGTCAGTTACCTTTACAGGATATCCATTATCTAATCCTCGGAACTCCCTACTGCCTGTACCTGGAAATGACATGGCGCTATACATCTGATCATTTAATCCTCGGTATTGTTCTTCAGGTGTAATTGCTACTTTACCACCTGTTTGATATTTTCCATAACTTGGTACATCATATTGTTCCAGCCATCCTTTTTTCATAATTAGTATATTTCCTGTCCTGATATATATGTGATTACACTTGTTCCTGTAGTTGATTGAACCATTCTGCACAATGCATTTGCAGGTACCATAGCTATAATTGTACCTGTTTGTACATTAACCAAATTTAATGCTATTGCTAAAGTTACGGTATTTGAATTGGATACAGTACCTATTGTTGTCCAGCTACTGCCAGCATTTGTTGAATATTGTAATGTCAGACTACCAGATGCATTACTACCTATGGTTGCAGTACACGATATCTGTATTGTGTATATCAGTGTTGCCTGTACACTTGCAGATGGTGTAAACGTTGTACTATTTATTGGTCTGGTAACTGTATGTATAGATGGATTAACAGCTATAGCAGGTACTGTAATTAATCCTGTTAAATTATTATATGACGATGTAGTACCTGTAGTTAATGACAGTGATGATAATGTTATATAATTGTTTGGATTGGTATTGGAATAGCCGTTGAGTCCAGATAGTGTATAATTCGGTATATTGAGTATGGGAGAACTGAATGTGGCAGCACCTGAATTACCAGATGTTGTAATAGATATTGCTGCCTGTTTGGAATTGAATGTATTCCAGGTACCTGATGTCAGATATCCACTATTGGCAGCAGATGCCTCTATCATAGATATTGTACCTGAGGTATATGATATTGGTGGTGTAGCAGATACAAATCCTGATGTAATATAACCAGCAGGGTTACTATTCAGATAATAACTACTTGGGTCATATGTTATAGAGCTACCTGATGTTTTGACGAACCCTATACCAGATAGCGCATTCTGTTTGGCATTCCAGAGAGCAGATGAACTAATTCGTGAATCAGGCAATGTACCTGACCATGTTATATGATGTGTAGTACCTGATGATAGAACTGCAACATTACTGTCATTCACAAATGTCTGGACACTATCAACTAGTCCGTTCAACGATAATATAGCAGATGTCAGACTACCTGAGTCTGGCAAACAGTGCCACTCAGTACCTGTATAGAATATATATTGACCAACTATACAATATACATCACCACTGCCAAAGTTAAAATGACATGTAAATATAACTGGAGATACTGGATTGTAGGTCACTCTATACAAATCACCACTAGTACCAATACCATTAATCAGGTATGGACTATTTGTAGTTATATTCCATTCACCTTTATATGATAGTGTCATCGCGGACTTATTTTAATATTTGTTCTAACTGATAATTTATATACTGTAACTCCATTTATATTTTCCACACCTTCCTCCTCTCTTACAAGCACTTGAGATAGCAGCATTAGAACTTCCTAATTCTCTTGATGCTTCTGTAGCACTTGACCATTCTTTTATATAATCACCTTCCATACTCAATTGTATAACTTTTCTTCTATTACCAAATGTACCATCTTTATGTCTTTGTTTTGCTTGCTCTGAGTGTATTTTCTTTGTTTCTGCTGATGCTTTTTTACCAGACATTGTCCATGTTTTATCTCTTTCATATCTTATCTTAGCAGCCTCTTTTAATTTTACCTTAGTTTCCTCTGTTGGACTTTTCCCTTTTCTCGCTTCACTCATTCTCTTTTTATGTTCTTCTGATCTTATCCAATCTCCTCCTCCTTTTGGATAATCTTCTCTATATTTCTTCATCGTATCTTTCATTCTATCTGCGTATTTTAATCTTTCTTCTATTGAATAATTTTTCTTTCTCCCTTTTAGTTTTTCTGACATTTTCCTACGAGATTCCTCTGTCATATTTGCAGCACTACCCGTTTTTCCACCTTTAGTTAAATTTAGTCCATAGCCCCTATTAATGAAATAAAAACTATTAAAAAAAGATATGAAATATATCTCTGCTTTATCTATATTTATAACACTGCAATCAAATTTTAGAATAACATCAAATTTGTGATTAATCCATCCATAATTTTGAATAGATTCATATATTCTTTTTTGACTTGGTGTACAACCTCTTTCATAATCCTTTTGTCTTTTTGTTATATTTCCAGTCTGGCCTATATAAATTTGACCATTTGGATTTGTTATTTTATAAATATATCCTAATTTCATAAATTTAT
>Ga0070685_10000394_pt1 | contig 26117 bp, 27 predicted proteins | sample KBSS13LmetaG_FD_65651 | JGI IMG/M metagenome (GOLD analysis project Ga0070685, IMG submission 65651) | Switchgrass rhizosphere microbial communities from Kellogg Biological Station, Michigan, USA - KBS S1-3L metaG | ecosystem: Host-associated > Plants > Roots > Rhizosphere ...
ACAGGCAACCTAGATAGCAATAGTTCTCGGCTGGTAATGGAGCTGCTGAGTGAAATCCACAAAACGGGCAATACGGTGCTGTTCGTAACGCACAACCCCGAACTTACCCGCTTTGCAACCCGTGTAGTCTACATGCAAGACGGCGCCATAAAGTACGATGAACAGACCAAGCTCGGCGAGGTTGGGCGCTATGCCCGCTCGGTGATGTACGCTGTGCCCGAAACAACCGAAGAAGACGACCTGGCCGGTGTGTCGGTAATGATGACCGTGCTCGGTAAGCGTGATGCCGCGAAGCCAAAGAAAAAGCCCGCCCGCTCCCGCACCAAAAAGACCACCGCTAAACACAAAAAGGTAGCCAAGTGAGCCTACGCCACGATAACTTCCGCCTAGCCTACCGAAACCTCAAGGCTGCCAAGGCACGCAGTTCGCTGACGATGCTCGGGATTATCATCGGTGTAATGGCAGGAGTGCTGGTGCTATGTATCGGCCAGGGTGTAAAGCAGCAAATCGCTGGACAGCTAGGGCGTTATGGTAAAAGCGTGTTTGTGGTGCGGCCCGGGCCACCGCAAACAAGTACTAGTTTGCTGAGTGGGTTGTCGGGCAGCAATAGTAGCCTGCTTACCGAGGCTGACTTGCACACGGTGCAAAAGACGCACGGCGTATCGGCGGTAGCTCCATTGAGCACGGTCAGCGGTAGCATGACGGGCGACCACATGGTGAACACGCCGTTCATTATTGCTACGACGGCAGATTTTGAGGACATCATCCATCAGTCTATGGCGGCGGGTGGCTTTTTTGACTCAAGTGATGACGGTAAGGCAGTAGTGCTGGGTGCAAGCATTGCTCAGGAGTTGTTCAACGACAATGCGCCGCTCGGCCAGGCGCTGCTATGGCATGGCCAGCGACTGCTTGTGGCGGGTGTGTTTAACGATTTCGTTGCGCCGCCATTCTCGCTCGAATCTAACTTTAACGATGCTGTGTTTATCCCCTACGCTACCGCACAGCATGCCAGTGGCAGCGTGCTGGGCATCTATCAGATATTGGCAAAGTCCGATAAGCCAACTGATGCTAGCCGTGTAGTTTCCAGCACGGATGCGGCATTGGTGTCGGCCCACGGTGGCGCGCAAGATGTGAATGTCGCATTGGCAACGGATACAACCTCCCAGTCGGATCAGACCATACATCTGCTTACGACGCTGGTTGGCATCGGGGCTGTCATAGCGCTCATCGTGGGTGGCGTGGGCATCATGGATGTGATGCTGGTGAGCGTTACCGAGCGCATGTATGAAATCGGCCTGCGCAAGGCTATCGGTGCCACCAACCGGCAGATTTTGAGACAGTTTATAGCCGAGGCGTTTGTACTGAGTGGCATAGGTGCCGTCACTGGCGTGGTACTGTCTTGTGCGACCGTTGGGCTGCTGCGAGCATTTACGAGCATGCAAGCGGTGATTGTGTGGCAGGCATTGGTGATCGCACCGCTGCTAGCGATAGCCATAGGTATGTTCTTTGGCAGTATGCCAGCACTGAAGGCTGCCCGCAAAGACCCCATCGAAGCCCTCCGCCACGATTAAACTCTAAATTTAGTGTGTTCTGTTGTGGTTGCTTTCTGTAGTGTATGCGATACAATCTTTGCCCATCCAGCTGCCTATACCCCCTATCTTTCGCTACTACGAATGTGTGTTCGTACTGATGAGTTTCCTAGATGGGGAGGCTGTGCTGTCGCACGTGGCTCCAAAGGACAAATAGCGAGTAATCAAATATTGTAACCGAGTACATATCGGGTAGTACGGTTTGCGCAGTACGATGTCTGCTGTCAGGCTCAAAAGAGTGCTGACGTAATTTGATCCACCAGCCATCTATCTGAGGGGAGAGATGTTGTGACAGACGAAGACCCAGAAGACCCATTGAATGTGGCTCGTCCACCGCTTGTCGTACGCATACAGCGTGATGGTGATTTCCAGCTGACACTGAAAGCTAATCTGCCACTTACCTATACGCTTGGTGCGTACGAGCTCCGATCGGATACTGACTTCACGCCTATCCCACTGGATGGTGATCCGTGGCGTATTGTGGCGCATCTTGCGAACCTCGCCCGACCCCCAAGAGGTGTTTCTACAATTGAAGTGGGTGGCCAAGAGCTGACAGTCTACTACCTCGATCGTACGAAGACTGATGAACAGGTAGGGCTACTACGGGCAGCAGTTGCGGCTGCGGGGTATAACGTAAGCGAGTGAACTGTCCCAGGTGGCGAGGATGGTAGCAATAGCTACCGCCTCGCCACCGGTGTGGTCTTGGCTCGCGCCTGCGCTCTCGTGGTGGATCAAATTTTTCTAATGTTTATGGCCCATCTTCTAGGTGGGCGTTTGCTTATTTGCGCCTTTTTAGAACAACGATACAATGGCGGCGATGCCGGCGGCGGCCATTACGAGGGTGGTGATCCAACCTATGAAGGTCGTGAACTTGCGGTTTACCCAGTGGCCCATCACCCGTTTATTGCTGCTGAGTCTGACAATGAAAAATAGGATGAATGGCGCCACCAGGCCGTTGGCGACGGCGGAATAAATCAGCGCTTTTATAGGGTCGAGGCCGACGAAATTGAGGCCCAAGCCCACCAGCATAGAAATGATGATAATACCGTAAAACGAATAGGCTTGGCCGAGGTTGCGGTACAGGCCTTCTTTCCACCCTAGTGATTCAGCGATGGCGTAGGAGCTGCTACCCGCCAGCACCGGGATGGCGAGCAAGCCGGTGCCGATGATACCGATAGCAAATAGGAAATAAGTGGCGTTGCCAGCAAACGGGCGGAGTGCCTCTGCTGCCTGTGCGGCACTAGTGATCTCGGTGATGCCGTGAGGAAATAGTATGCCGCCACAAGCGGCGATGATGAAGAACATTACCAAGTTGCTCAGCAGCATGCCGGTCCAAACGTCAATTCGCATGCTTTTAACCTCGGCTGGAGCGGTAGCACTTTGGCGTTCTTTGAGTGTGGTTTTGCCCTGCAAGATCTGCTCTTCTACTTCTTGGCTCGTTTGCCAGAAAAACAGGTACGGCGAAATGGTGGTGCCTAAGACGGCACAGATGAGCAGCAGCGAGTTTTTATCCCAGTGAACGCGCGGTAGCAAGGTGTCGTGCAGGGCCTGTCCCCAATGCAGGTGTGCCAAGATGCTCGAGACGACGTAGCTGAGCAATACCAGTGCGAGCCATTTGAGGTATTTCGCGTAGCGAACGTAAGGAGTGAATATCTGCAGCAGCATGCTCACCACCGCGAGAGCTACCACCAGCCACCAGAATTTTAGGTGTGGGTTAAGCAATTGTACACCCTTGGCCATGGCGCCCAGGTCGGCACCAATGTTAAACGTGTTGGCCGCAAACAGTAGGAACGTGCAAAATCGGAGTGCTCGGCGTGAATAGTGTGCTCGGATGTTGCCTGCTAACCCCCTGCCCGTCACCAAGCCGATGCGGGCGCACATCTCTTGCACCACGCTCATCAGGGGGAAGGTCCACAAGCTGAGCCACAGCATGCCGAAGCCAAATTGCGCGCCTGTTTGGCTGTAGGTGGCGATGCCGGACGGATCGTCGTCGCTAGCACCGGTGGTCAGGCCTGGGCCGAGCATGTACCAGTAATTTTTGGCCCTTTTAACGCTGGCCTCTACTGGCACGGCGTGTAAAATCTGATTGCTGAGCTGCACCGTGCGGTCGAGCGCTACAGCCGGAATCTCGGCGCCCTTCGTCAGGAGCTCGTCGGCCGAATATTGCTTGTGCAAAAAATCTTCGGCGGGTTTTTCGGTTGTTTGTTCTGTCATGATGTTTTCAAGCGTAAGCTTGTTTACTCATATTGTAGCAAATCAGATGACACTAATGCTAAACAGTAGCAAATCTGAGGTATCGATGGGCGGAAAACTTGACCTAACTTGGATTTTATGGTAGTATACTACTCATGCTTTGTTGAGCATGCAAATGCTCCAAAGTGTACCTTGATAAGAGAAGGAACGAGGCTGAATAGTGTGCTTACTGTAGTGAGCATAGCATTCAGTCTCGTCAATGATGATGAAACTGTTTACCTTCCATCAGATGGTCTGATGGATAGTCTCCTAAGGAGAACTCAAATGGGCTCGACAGGTATCGCTGGGGTTGTGCTTGTGTTGGCGATGGCCGGCATTCTGGTCATTATGGGCATCGGCATTGCTCAGAAGGGCAGGAATGCTCGCCTCGTGGCAGTCCACAAGGGGCTATTCCCCTTGAAGACGAGCACGATTTATGACCTCGCTGAGGTCATGGTTTTCCTATCCTTGCTCGTCCTTGTTGCTCTCGTCTCGGCCGTGATCCTTGTGGCCCAGATCTTGCCGTAAGCACCGCGGACGGGTAGGACCACCGAAGATGGGTCACTATGACTCTTCGGGACGTGTTCCTACCTTGCTGATTGGACAACATATGTTCAAAACGGAATTCATACGGCGATCTGTATGTTTGCGCCCTGGCATCTCCGCCTATCACCCATCAGTCACCATCCCCCTTCTCTCATCAAATCGTTCACAAATGTGTATTTGTGCTGATGAGTTCCTGTGTGGCAGTTGCTAGTTATTTAAACAGCAATCCCAAACACAGGAGGCCACGCCTACAAGATGAGGCCCCAAAAGGACGAAACGATGCCACTAAAAGCTACTAATATACGTCGCAGCTGATAATACAGCTGCTGTTTTTACAAATGCTGACCGAAGTAGTACCAGAAGTGGTGCAAGATTTCGGCGATAACTAACACAAACCAGAAGACTAGGATGTCGGCGTGGTGGCGCTTTATGAATTGCCCCGCCGTTTTAAATCGTGCGGGTAGTTTTATAAAGCCGTTGGAAAAGTTCCACAGTGTGACGTACCAGAAAGCGGTGGTGATGACGACATCGACGCTCAAGCACCAGGGGCACAGGGCGTGGATGCGGAACATACTCTCGAAGAGCAGCCAATATGCAAAGGCCACGCCGAATGTCAGGCCGACTTGCATACCAATCCACCACCAGCGTTTAAATTTAGCGCCGGCCAGCATGGCTACGCCAGTCGTTACCACAATCGGGAAGCCGATCAAGCCAATGTACGTATTTGAAAAACCGAAGACGTGGGACTGTGCCGACTTCATGACTGAACCACAGCTAATGATGGGGTTTAGGTCGCAGATCGGTTGAAAGCTAGGATTTGAGGCCAGCTCGAATTTGTCTTGTGTAATGGCAAATGCCGCAACAATGCCAATGACGCCGCACACTATGAGCAGCCATGGCAAAATAGTGCCGAGCTTGGCAAGCGGTTGCTTGTGGGTAGCTGCACTGATGGAAGCTGTTTTTGCAGTAGCCATAAGGTTATTCACTACACGATCCGGTGCTTCGGGTGGTGTTTGACTGCTTGGCGGTAGCGAGCTCCCCTGCTACCTGGTGACTCGTCAACGCATAGCCGACGTTATTGTACGTAGTGCTGGTGGCGAAAACAACGCCGAGGACACTGCCATCGGTGCCTATCAGGGGTCCACCAGAGTTGCCGGGGATGATGTGTGCTCGCACCGAGTAGACATTGCGTGTGGTGCTGCCCTGTCCGTAAATATTGCGGCCGTAGGCCATAAAGCTGTCGATGATGGCGGCCGGCTGAGCGTTAAAATCGCCGCCGCCAGGGTAGCCTAGCACTGCACCAGGCGTACTATCGGGCTTTTCGGTGGTGTTTAGCCGCAGCGGCTTGCCTGCCAGGTCGCTTGCTTGCAAGACTGCCAAATCCACATCGGGGTCGAACCACACGACGCGAGTGTTGTGGATGCCATTGCCGTCGATAACTTTGGGGCTGACCACACCGGCAACTACGTGGGCGTTGGTGGCAATCTCGTTGTTCTTTATCACAAAGCCGCTGCCCTCTACGATGCCTCCGCAGCCGGTGCCTTCTACTTTTACCACTGATGCCTGTGTGGCTTGCACTGCTGGGTTAAGCGAGCCGAGTGAAGGCACGGTTGCAGTTCTGTTCGGGCTTGGTTCCAGGCCATTAAACACCTCAGGAAAGCCATTGGGGTCGATGAGTGTATTGAGCGAACTGAGGAGCTTGGTAGCGGGTGGCAGATGGGCGTTGAGGCTGCTCAATATGCGTGAGCTTTTGAGTGACTGCTGGAAACCGTTGCTGGGGCCGAGCACCAATATGGAAGCACCGAGCCACACAGCGAATAGCACGGTGACCACGGCCATTACCGATCCGAGGCCTCCATCAAACGCATCGAGTGATTGGAAGCGGGTAAGTTTGACTTTGAGCCGCATGCCTGCCAGCTCGCCTAGGCTCATAAAGATAAAACCACTCAGCAGTACCAGTAGCAGGCTGGTGAGGGACTTACTGACCGAGCTGCTCTCGTGGCTTATTATCAGGCTGCTCAGCCACGAACCTGCAAACAAACCTATCACGAATCCAAGTGTGGAACCAGCCTGCCGTACCAGCCCGATGTGAAAGCCGCGAGCCAAAGAGCCGATGGCAAAAATGATGATGAGTAGGTCGACGAGGTTCATCTAGGATGCCCCGCGAATGACGCCAACAAGCAGCATGAACAGACCAAAGCCTATGCAGTACCAGCCGAACGGTCGAAGCGACTTACCCTTGAAGTATTTATCGAGGTATCGGACCGAAAAATACGCTCCCAAACCTGCCAACAGGCTGCCGACCAATATTGGGCCACCGGTGCCATGCAGGTGGCCCAGTACGCTCGGTAGCTTGTAAATGCCGGCTGCCAGAATGATGGGCGTGGCAAGCAGGAACGAAAACCGAGCGGCGTCCTGGTGGTCTAAGCCGCTTTTGAGTCCGGCGAGCATGGTAATGCCGGAGCGTGATATGCCGGCGAATAACGCGCCGATCTGGGCGACGCCGATAAGCGCTGCCCGGCCGAATGTCAGGTGGTCGCTTACTACACGCGATGTCCTGCTGGCGGCTAGCTCATCAACGCCCATGTCGCTGCGCCGGCGGCGAGGGCGGTTCAGCTCGGCTGTTGTGACCAGCCTGTCGCCCCGGATGAGCATAATGCCGTTGATAATAATAAAAACGATGGCAAAGAAAGCGGTAGCAAATGCTGCCCGCAGCTTGTGCTCGAATATCAGACCGACAAGCCCGGCCGGGATGGTAGCGGCAATTAGTAGCCAGGCGAGCTTGGCATCGCTATCATGCGTGACGTCTTTGGTGTGTATGCTCCGCCAAAATCCTTTGACTATTCGTGCCCACTGCGCACGATAAAAGATGATAAGCGCGATGGCAGTGGCCACGTGCATCATCACCAGCATATTTAGGAACGCAGAGCTGCCGGCGGTCTGCTGGTCGCTTAGATTGTGCCACCCGAACAGATTGGCTATAAGCACAGAGTGGCCCAAAGACGACACGGGAAAGAGCTCCGTAACCCCCTGCACTATCCCAAGTATGATCGCCTGCAGATACGTCAACATATGCCATACAGTGTAGCAGAAACTTGGAGACATTGGCCCGGCTTTTGGCTGTGTCCCTAGAGGGCGCACGGGTGTAGCAGGCCTAGAACTCATCTCAAAACTTGCGTTCGAGATGGGTTCTAGCGGCGGCTAGATGCCCCGCGCGGACGTATCGGCGCAATCTCGCTATAAACTGCAGGATTCCCTGTATACTAGTGGGTAATGAAAAAAGATACACCACGGCAGTCCGTTGGGATGGGATTGTCTGTGACTAAACTAACAAGCCTGCTGTACAAAATCCGGGATTTTATGGGCACCTCTCTGGCTCGATGGATAGTGCTCGGGCTGTTTGTGATGCAAGCGGGCATACTCGTCTTTACGGTCCAGATCGGTACTCCGCCCGACGAGACAAATGATATTCAATTCATACAGTACTACGCCAACCATTCTCTAAGCCCAACATTCACCAAACAACAGCCTACCTACTATCTAGGAGATAAAACCCGGGAGGTTGACTACCTGTACCATTATGCGATGAGCCTGGTGGTTCGGGTCCTACCGCTTTCTCCGGTAGCCGAGGACCGTGCCATACGGCTTATTTCAGTTGCGGTTGGCCTGCTCGGTTTCTTGACGTTGGCTAAGGTATTGAAACTGCTTGGGCTCTCTGCGGCGGTTATTACAGCTAGTTTTTTGCTGCTGACTAACCTGCCTATGGTCTTGCTCATGAGCTCTGCTATTAATAATGATGTATTTGTTTGGCTGGGTATGGCCCTTGGCATGTTGTTGCTCTTGCGGCTATGGAGAAAACCGTCAGCCATTGATATGACGTGGTTAATGGCCCTCTCGCTTATCGGTGGATTGGTCAAGCGGACGCTCTTGCCGCTTGGCATGATTTTTGTGGTGCTTGGAGCGATCATTTTTGTTAGAAACACGCGAACGATACTGGCTGGGTTTAAACGGTTTAATTGGCAGCTCTGCTTAGCCGCCGTTGTATTTCTGATAGGGCTCGGGTTGTTTACGGAACGAGTTGGCGGCAACCTAATTCACTATGGCAGTGTGACAGTAACATGCGAGCAGGTACATGGTACTGCGCCTTGCTATGATTTTTGGTCGAATGTCCGTGCCAGGGGTTTGGCGCAGCTGCCGCCTCAACCGTCGGTACCTATACCGTTTTTTGTGGTGAGATGGCTTGGAGAGAGCTTCTTTAACATCGTGGATATACAAACCCAGGGGTGGCACCACACGGTAAGGCCTGCCCGTGCACTGGTTCCCTTGCTGGTGTTTTTACTGATTGGCGGTCTGGCGTATGGGTTTATATATGAGAAGAAGAGGTTTGCTGGCGATGAAATATCTCGACATAGGGTGTATATCGCACTTATAGCTTTGTTTTTCGTTTTGGTACACATGGCTACCAACTACAGTACGTACCGGCACGTGAAGGTTTTTGGCATAGCGCTAAACGGCCGGTACATCCTGCCGAGTGTTCTGCCCTTGGCGGTACTCAGCGGTTTCTACTGGTCTAGACTGCTTGCACGTCGTCCGCGGCTCCTGGTGGCTCTGGCAATAGGCGTTGTGTTGTTTACGATATTGGGTAGCGGCCTGTTAGTGATGTTCAGGAACCCGCAGCTGTATACCGGGCAGTAGCCTAGAGACTGTTCAGAATCTCATCATCCGGCCCAAAATCACTCGCTCTGGGCCACAATCTGTCCACCGTTCGTCATCATATCCACTGATAAGTTTTCTCCCATCATGCAGATTGTGACTCAAAACTAGGCATTTGCGCCTGGAAGAGAGGCTCCGAACAGGCTCTTAGGACAAGACGATATCTTAGCAGGTGTTGATTACTGGGTGCGCTACCGATATACAAGAAAACTCCCGGCTAGCCGGGAGTTTTCTTGTGGTTGCTGCAGTTTAGTAGCTGCGGCGGTTGTCGCCACCACGATCGAAATCGCGGCGTGGAGGGCGTGGCTCGAGTGGGCGAGCTTCGCTCACTACGATGCTGCGACCCTGCATGTCAGTGCCGTTCAGCTTGTTCATGGCTGCTTTTGCGGCGTTGTCGTCATCAAATTCAACAAAGCCGAAGCCTTTGCTGCGACCGCTTTCGCGGTCCATGATTACTTTTGCTGATGCTACGGTGCCGAATTCCTTGAATAGGTCTTCGAGCGCTTGGTCGTCGATTGCCCATGGCAGTGAACCGACGAATAATTTAGTGGCCATACTTTGGCTGCTTCCTTTATTCTGGTATGTAAGAGGTAAGATTCTTCTAAGGAAGCCCTTAGCTGCGCCTCGTGATAACCGTTACTTGTACTTTCCTAGATTCCCAAATGCTCTTGCGTGAGCATTATCGCAGCTTTCTAGTAGGAGCATCATACCATGCTTTTGTGCTCTTACAAAGGGATTCTAATACAGACAGCCCCGTTAAGCGCCCCCTAGTATTTGTTCCTAACCCACCCGCTGGCAACCGAAATGCCGCAAAACAAGCGTTGCCCTGCAAGGAGTAGTTCTAACTTTTACTACGGTATTTTCCAATAGTATCTGTCGCCCGTAACAGCGTAGAACTGTCTGTAATATTTCTTGCAGCTAAGCATAAGTATAAAGACGTACGCTGACACTGTACCGATAAAACGAATATATCGTGTAGGTACGAACAGATGGTTAATAACATAGGGAGCTCGCACAAACTATGAAACGACTTAGTATTATCTCTAAACCCACCGCCGTGAATGACCTTGCCGATATGGATTCTGACAGTTACGAGGGTGTGTGGGAGCTTAGGGCGGAGCGCCTAGAGGCCAAGCGAGCGCGAAGGTTCAAGCAGCAGCTTACCTGATTCCGCAACGCAGTTAAAACCACCCCTTGTTGCAAGGGGTGGTTTTATACTCTGCCCCAAAAACCATGGCCGTGAGGACATGGTTTTTGATTTGAAACAGCCCAATCAGATGCTCGACTGGGACCGATGTAGCTCATGTGCTCCAGATGGAGCAGTAGGCTGCTGCCCTACTGCTCTGTGTCAAACCGCGATTTGAGAGCCTTGATGAGCTCCAGCTGTTCTTGGTTAACGGCCATCAGCATCTCGATTTCCTTTTTGGCACGGACGTTGGTTTCGTAGTCGTGCTGTGCCATAGCAGCGGCAATGGCGTCTTGGCGTTTGGCGGCAATGAGTAATATGGCTCCTTGCAGTGCTGCCAGCATGCTTAGGAACAGGTTGAGCAAGATGAACGGATATTTGTCCCAATGGTGCCAACCGCTGGCGCTGTTTAGGTAAGCCCATATGGCCAGGAATACAACGAATGTCAGCACGAACGCCCAGCTGCCCATGCCGTTTCGCATGGCATCGGCCGCGCGTTGGCCGAAGGTTAGATTTGCTTTTGCCTTTTTGTGCCAGTTGTAAATCATAAGCGGAGTATAGCACTCTTGCGATGGTAAATGGAATTTGCCGGATCGGCTGATGAGGGTCTGAGTGAGCTTTTAGAGCGGACTGCAATCGCGCTCACAGCCGGCGGCAGTTTTACGGCTATAGTGGTAGGCACTGAGCTTTGGAGGTCAGGCTATGGCTAAAGCGCGAACTACCAGTACCACCACTCCTGCCCTTACTCGCCTGCAGGCCGAGAATGAACGCTTGCGTGCTGAAAATGAGCGGCTCAAGCAGCAAGCATCCGCGCCTAATGTGCCAGCAAGGGCATCTCCGGCTCGGGTGTTTCGTAAGCTCGGAGCTATCATCTGCACCACACTTGCGGTGCTGCTTTTGGTTGCGGGTAACTTGTTATTTTGGACCGGCAATACCATTGTAAAGAATGATCGTTTTACCGAGGCGGTGTCACCGGTAATCAAGCAGCCGGCCGTGCAGCAGGCGTTGGCTAAATACACCACTGCACAGCTGTATAGTAACGTGGATGTGACGCAGTATATCCAGCAGGCACTGCCGCCGCGGGCGGATTTTTTGGCGCCAAGCATTGCCGGGCAGCTACAGGGGTTCACGCAGAAAGCGCTCACCAAAGTGTTGGCCAATCCCAAATTTCAAACCGATTGGAACCAGATATTATCTCGTGCGCACGCCAGGTTTATTGCCACCGTGGAACAATCTGGAGGTGATGGAACCATCAACATAAACGAGTTGTACCAGCAGCTCAGCAAATCACTGCAAGGTACCAAGCTGAGCTTCTTGGCCGGCAAACAGCTGCCGAGCAAAGTTGGCGATATACAAGTGGTGAGCGGCAGTGGTATACAAACCCTCCACCAGGTGGTAGTACATATCGATGCTTGGCGGGTGTTGGCCCTACTACTCTTCCTGCTAACTGGTGGCCTGGCAATATATCTGAGTAGGCGACGTCGCCGGGCGGTGATCCGCATTGCCCTGCTGAGTGTGGTGGGTCTGTTCGTAAGCCTGGTTGCACTCCGGATTATGCGCGAAACAATTGCTGGCGATGTACAGCCAGCCTATGCCGATGCAGTGCGGCAGACGGCGCAGATAGTGTTCCATCCTCTGGTAGTACAGACCACGCTACTTTTAGTGGTATTTGCACTGGTGGCCGTAGTCGCTTGGCTAACTGGTGCCAGCCGCAGCGCTAGCTATGTGCAAGCCCGTATACAGTTCTTGCTGGCTGGCAAATTGCACCACGCACTGTTTGGCACACACGAAAACGGCCTGACGCGCTGGGTCGGCCGCTACAAGCGGCAGCTGCAATGGACGGTAGTGGCGACCGCCGCGGTGCTGATGCTAATAACCCAGCTGACGCCAATGGTACTCATTGTCTACGCAGTGGTGGTGATTGTGCTAGTACTGGTGATAGAACTACTGGGTGCGCCCGAAGACGCACAAGATAGCTAATAATCTTTGGCAACTTCGCGTCCGTGAACCGTCAGAGCATACAATACTAAACCGTCGATGATCAGTGCGATGATGGACCATATGGGGTAGGCAGGCAGAAACACTAGATTATCTATAGCATTCAGTACTACGATCAGGCTTGCCACTACACGGGCCCAGGTGCGGCCACTGGCGAGCGCCATGCCGGTGATAACCACGAGTATGCCTATGATGAGATTTATCCAGCCCCAGGTTGTGTAGTTCCAGACTACTAGTCCATGCGCTGTGGTGGCGTAAAAACTGTGGCGAAACAGTGCTACCAGGCCCGATATGGCCTGCAGTCCGCCCAAAATAAGCATCATCATGCTTGCAAAATAGATCCACCCTATCCAGCCTGTTACTTCTCTTTTTGTCTGTGCCATGTTGCTATCCTCCGTTTTCCGTTAGGTCGATGTCTTTTCGGAGTTTTGGTATTACTACTATTACTGTGGTTCGGTGGTTTATTTGCAGTGGGTTGGCTTACTATTGCAGCAAAAAGGCCGGAATCGTTGGTCCGGCCTTCCGTACTGAGCACTCAGGAGCTATGGCTTAGCTACGTGGAAGTCGTTGATGCCATCGCCTGTTACCTGGGAGGTGCTATCGCCAGCGTAGTAGTACAGCGGCCTGCCATTGTACACATACTGGGTCTGGCCGTTGTCGGTTCGCTTGATGGTAGTTATGGTTGATGGTAATCCGGTGACCGTGCTGGTTGCCTGGTAGGCGGGCCACGTCTCTAGGCATGTACCGGTACAAGCGCTCGTTCCGGACGTATCTTTGCTGTAGGTGTAGAGTGTATTGCCGGCTGGGTCGGTAAGGTAGTAGCCCAGCTGGGTGTAGTGGTGCGTAGACAGAACGGCATTATTTACGGTGCCTTGGCCGGTGCTTTTATTGCCGTTGTTTGTGGTGCCTTTGCGTATCGTTTGTGTGGGTCTGGCAATAGGAGTGGTCTTGGCTGGCTTATGGAACAATGCATAGCCACCTACGCCCAGCCCTGCTAGCACAACTAATGTTGCGATGACCAGCAAGCTTGCCCGTAGCTTGGCCCGACTCTTACCGCCACCTACGACTGCTTTGTATACTTCTTCTGCCATTATCCTGCTCCCTATTATTACTGCGTTTGCTAGGAGTTTACCTCGTAGAGGGCTGCTACGTACATGCTCTCGGACCAGCCGAGCGGGGTGTTTTCGTTGGCTTCTGACGAATGGCTGAAGTAGAGCTCGGGAATCTTGCCATCTTTGGTCACTGTGGCGGTGGCTTTATCCAGGTATTCCTTGGCTTTGGCGCTAGCACCCAACTGCTGGTAACAGATGGCTAGCCAACTGAGGCCGAAGCACCACTCGGCTTCCTCGCTATAGCCATCCGGGTTGGCATTGTAGTATTGGTCGAATTTGTAGCGCAGAACACCTTTGTCTTTGGCCAGGTGATAGACCAGATTTTCGACGATGGTTTCAGCCATCTTGGCATCGACAACGTTGTAGGGGTAGATGAGTGACAACAGCGCCAGGTCGGTGAATTTTGTCTCGGATTCGCGTGGTAATAGTGCATCCAGCGCAGCCTGGCCGCGGTCCACGGCATCTTGATCGACATCCATGCCACCCACTTCTTGCCACTTTTTGAGCCCAGCTAGCACGGCGCCGATGGAGCTGGCGTGGACTTCCTCGGCCTCTTCCCACATGCCGTTGTCGGCGTCATGCCAATATTCGACATTGCAGATGTAGTAGATCAGGGTCTGCACCGTGCGACGGTCTTTGTCGCCGCGCAGCATGCTGTGGCCCTTTTGTTCGAAATCGGCCAGTTTGTAGAGCACCGCACCAATAGCGTCGTGCTGTTTGTTGCCCCAGCTTTCCCAGAATTCTTCGAGTGTTTCGGGGTTGTAGCGGGCGTGTATAAACTGCCAACTTTCAAATGGCTTGTTGGTGGTCGCCCAGTTGATTTTATCGATGTGGGTGTCAAAAATGTCGAGCAGCGTGTGATAGTCCTTCTCGACTACGTCCCACTCCCCTGCGTACTCAAACGCCAGAGCTTCGTAGACATTGTCGCGTATCCAGGCTTTGTCGTAGCCAGTGGTTACTGCCTGGTCGCTGGCCAGAAACAGCCCGCGTGGGGTGATGAGTTTGCGGAGGTTATCAAGGTGTCGCTGGATGCGCGCCTCTTTGCTGTTGTCAACTTCCATGCAGTGTTTCCTTTGTGGTGGTTGGACTAGTCGGCGTACTGAGACAAGGCTCAGATGTACCATATTTATCTTGGATTGAATACCTTTCGATTATAGCATAAGCAGTTTATGGAGAAGGGATATGATCTGTATCTTGCTATAGGCATGGAATAAGCGTAGGTGCAAGCAAAAGCCTTACAGTAATCATAATTTGGAGCGTATATGCTGGTTCGGCATGATTAATTTACATACATTACCCAACCCACCTATCAACGTAACCACGGCAGCAAACCAGGCCTCGGAACAGCAAATGCTGTCAACCGACCTAGGCCAGTTGTCTAACCCTGCTGTGGCCAGTAGCTTTAAGGCGGTAGTGCTGCAGCACTATATCGATCAGGTCATTGCCAAAAATGAGCATGACCAAGTCTTAACTGACGTATCGATCACCGACTTACAGAGCGGAAAAATGCTTGTGAGCCACAACTTGGACAGTGAGCAGTTCGCCGCTAGTGTGAACAAGCTACCTGTGGCCGCACTAGTGCTTTCTGACTTGCGTGCCGGAAAAATATCAATGGACACGCAGCTCACTTGGCAAGAAAGCGATGTTCGGGCGGGTGCTGGCGTATATGACCAGCCTGGCGCGCCCACGACCGGGACAGTGCAAGATGTCATGTTTGACATGCTTAACCCTTCTGGCAACACCGCAGTCCGAATACTCGTAAACTACGTATTGGGCGGGGCTGCACAGGTAAATACCCGGATCGTAAATGAGCTGGGCTTGCAGCACACCTACCTGCAGCCGGTAGATTCCAACCGTTTTTACTTAGGAAATACTACGGCGCGTGATGCTTCCACGATGATCCAGAAAGTGTTGGCAACACAGGACACTTACGGCAAATTTGTTAAAAATGCCCTGGTTACCAACATCTACACCGATTATGGTGTGCGCAGTCAGCTGGTGACCAACAATTACATCACACTTGCCAACAAGATAGGCTTATTGGACGACCCATCGGGTAATAATCGTCACGATGTAGGGGTTATTTACAACTCGCGCACCCACAAATCATATGCATATGCGTTCCTGAACACCGCGCCTGGCGAAAACTACGAAACGCCAACCGCTCAGGCAGGAGCGTCACTAGCTGATATGGGTGCGGCTTTGCTGCGCTACGCAGGTGACAAGCCGGCCCACAATGCTACTGCCCTACAGCCATTTGCCACAAAGAGCCAGCACGCTGTTACAGCTAAGATAGAATATTAGCCGCCGCCATTGGATAGTATCGGCAGTACCGACGACAAACTAAATAAAATAGGAGACGAGTATGAACATACGCTCTATTATTACCAAACCATTACGGAGTGCTGCCATTGCGGGCGTGGCTGCCGCACTGTTTGTGGCGCCAACGAGTGTTTTTGCTGCAAGCGCAAGCACGCCCGTAGGCCAGCTGACTGCAGCTCAAGCTCCGGGTGCATGTAACGACTTGGGTGCTGTCGTAAACGTATCGGTAAGCGGCGGATTTGCAAGCACACTCTACACCGCCAGTGCCGTACGGGTAGCTAACGGGCCAAGCAGCTTTACTACGAACGGGTCTGGCGCAGGCTCCACTTCCCTCGTCAATGTCCAACCAGATGCAGGCGGTTTTACGGGTAATGCGACAGTTACCGTTCATGCGGGAACGCAGGCCGGTACCGTTTCGGTGTATCTAGACTGTGCCAGTGGTGGCGGTAAGGGCTAGGCCCGCTCTGTCATAGCTTTGGCTATACTAAAATACCCCGGATTGCCGGGGTATTTTAGTAGCCAGTGTTTTTCTTTAGTTGCCGCTATGGTGGCTGTGCTGATAATCGTCGCCGATGTGGCGCTCGTACTGGTAGCCGAGCAGTTTGTTCAGGATGTCTTCGGTACCATGGCCGTTGTGAAACTCGGCGCGGACGATGGCTGCTTCTGCCTCCAGATGGAATAGCTGTGCGGCCAGCTCCAAGTGCTCTCTCACGGTGCCGTCTTCTAGTTTTTCGGCCTTTTGTTTCAGGGCACGTTCGGCTGCTTGGGCTTCGGCAATTGGTACGGTGCAACGGTCGCAGACGTTGTATTCGCCAATCTTTAGGTTGTGGCCGCCGTAATCAAACGTTTCGGCTTTGGGCAGGTTTGCCAGCGTGTCATCGATGATGCCTAGTGCTTCTTTTGCGGCCAGTTCGACATTGGGGTCATCAGAGTATTTTTTGATCATGTTTGTTGGTACCGTTTACAGTGTGATTATAGCATAAGCGTTGCTACGAATGCGGAGGTTAGGTCCTGGTATAATAGGCTCATGAAGTTAAAAAGCATTTCGGGGCTAGGATGCTATGTGCAAGACATCAGTAAAACGGCTGAGTTTTACGAGGCGCTTGGGTTTCGGATGGGCGAACGCGCCGATGACCATCTCAAGGTCTACCTGAACTGGTTCTGGATGCAGTTTAACGCGGTGAGCAGTGAGGACAAGCCGGAATTTCAGGCGGAAGCCCATGCTGAGCCTAAGGGTGCTGGATTGTATATCAATATCGCTGTTGAAAACGTGGACGAATTTTACGAGGGCGTGCTGGCGAAAGGCATGAAACCTTCGAGCGAGCCGCGTGACTGGCCATGGGGTAACCGCGAATTTGTGATGCGCGACCCGGACGGCTACAAACTGGTCTTCTTTCAGAAAAAATAAGCTCTGCGGTTGGGGCTCAGTGGCACTACGGCTAGCGTGGTTGTTTAGTTTACGGGCGTACGGAGATTACTGTGTAAGCGAAGTGACGGAGAACCCGGGGCACCAGGTGGTAAAGCTGCTGCTGGCGTTTAGTGAACCGGTGCTGCCTGGCAGGGTTATCTTGGCAGCGGTAGCGCCTGTTTTGCAGGTACCAGCTGGATAGTTATCTGCGACGAAACGAACAGTGGCGGTGGCTGTTTTGCCCGGCGCTAGGGTAATGAGCGTGCCATCTCCGTTGGTGGTATCTTGTTCGGCCGGGCTACCTACAGCGTTGCTGCTACTATCAACCAGCTGGATGTGTGGAAAGCCTTGTACGGTGCATGAGCTCTTGCTGTTATTTTGTAGCGTTAGATCGGCGTAGGTGCTACCGGCCGTTCCTCCGCCCATCGCTGGCTTGAGTGTGGCATCCAGATCGCTAGCGCCACAGGGTTTAATACTGATGGTGTGGGGTGTACTCGGCGTTTTTGTAGTGACCACTGGGGTGTTTTTCCAATAGTAGTGAGCGATGAGTGCGCCGCCTGCTCCTGCTGCCAGGGCTAGTACAAGTATGCCTAATATCGCTGCAATTTTCTTCACGTCTCTAGTATACTCCGCTGCCGCTAATATTTCTTGCCTATTAGGCCCCATCCCAAAACCCCATTCCGGCTAAAAAACCGCAGCGTTGCACACTGCAAAGGCTCGTATCACTTGTTGCCGTACCCATCAGTGGAGTTTAACCCGGGGTCTCTTCCCGATTGCGAACTTTTCCAGCCCACAGTCTACAGTTTTATCTCGAAAGCAAGTTTTAGCGGGTTCTATTAGATGGGGCGTTCTTTGACGCCCATGAGGTAGCCAACGACGGTGGAAATGATGTGTACGATAAGCCAGAGTACAACCAGCCAGACGTACTGCAGTAGACTTAACTGTACGAATGGCATGGTGGCGATAGCGCCGCCAATGATGTAATCGGTCTGGTCGAATGGAAACCAGCCGTGGCCTGGGGCGATGCCTCGCTGGCGTTTAAAGAAGCTCTCGATGGCGTCGCCGCCAAGTGCGCCGATAGCGAAGAGTGGTCCTAAAATGAGCGTGGGCAGCTGGGTGTAGTCAATCTGATGTGTCCACGACTGCAGCCAGCCTGAATGTTGGATGGCTAGCTGTTGAAGTGCCAGGGTGAGCGTGCCGAATAGGATGCCGGTAATCAGTCCGCGCCAGGTTTTGTGTGCTCCAAATATGCGCTTGCCGCGGTAGGCCTTGCCAAAATCAATTGGTGTGTCGAACCGTTTGAGCCAGGATATCTGGGCGACGAAAATTGGTGTTACGTTGGCGATGCCAGCTGGCAAAAAGAACCAGAGGGCAAAGAATATCTCGCGCAGCAGGTGCATGCTAGCGATGCCTCCGGAGTCGGTTTAGTTTAGGATACAATCGGCCAATAACACCGGTTGATTTGGTACTGAACGTGGCAGCGCGCAGAAGCTTGATGAGTGTTGTGCGGGTGGGCGGCTCGGCAATGCTGCTGTAGCTGCGACCCCAACCCCGTCGGCCGTGGGCATCGCTACTGGCAGCCTCTGCGGTGCTATGTCCCCTTGCCCACTCGCCGGCAAGGTTGCTGCGATCTTGCAGAGTGCGGCCGTTGTAGGTCTCGACGATGTCGATCTGTTTGGCTATGGCGTCCAGTGTGGCGGTGGGGAGGCCTTTGCGACGTGTTTCGAACGGATGGGGAATGTACACTAGTCCACCTTGTGCGTGGATGCGCTCGGCAGTTTCTGCCGCCGATAGGCCCGCCGGGACTGCTCTCTTGAGGTAGAGGCCGATTATCTCGCCCTCCAGAGCGGTGATTTCTTCGCCTATTATAATCTGCGGTCCCAGCTCTGTTTGGAGTTCCATCGCGAAGTCGATGCGGTTATGATCTGTTACGGCAATGTAATCCAGCCGCCCTGAATCGAGCATAGCTTTGTAGTGACTGGCCCGGAGTGAGCCATCGGGCGAGGCATATGAATGAGTGTGCAGATCTATACGCGCCATCAGGAAAGCTGCCTGCTGATGCGTGCTAGGCGTTGCAGTGCGGTAAAGCCTGCCAGCACTGCGATGATTATGACTGCGATGGCCAGCTGGTTTAGCAGGAGCCCTACTACTAGCAGCGCCATACGTACCTCAAAACTCAGCAAGCCGCCGCCGAACAAATGGTTGAGCTGGCTGTGTGAGAGCTCGGTGCGGCTGGCGGCTACGGCTGCTTCGCCCTTAGCCTTTACGTAGCTAACACTCAGTGACGCACCGCAGGCGGCGGCAGCCCAGGCGGCAGTGGCCGGGTGTGCGCCGAGGGCTAGGGCGTAGCCGGCACCGCTATACAGTAATACCTCTTTGAGGCGGTCAGTCGAAGCATCGAGTAGCATGCCGCGAACCGAATCACGCTTTTGCAGGCGTGCAAGCTCCCCATCGAGCGTATCGAACAAGCCAAAAATCACCAGTAAAATTGCCGCCCAAAGGTTGTGCCGTGTGGCGACCAAAATCGCAATCGGCACATGCATCGCGAACCCAAAAATAGTCACTGCGTTGGGGCTAATTTTGCCGCCTGTAGTTCGGTCGAGGATGTGTGCTATACGGCGCATGCCGGCACGGATAGTTTTCTTAACGCGGTCTATCATTAGCTTGATTGTATTGTACCAATTTTGCTGCGCTTTGGCTAAGCTGCCCTCAGACTGTGCTTGGAGATGAATTGTTCCACGAGTGCTCGGGCCTCACGGTCTTCTATCTGCTTTGGTGGGTGTTTTTGGAAGTAGGCCGCGGGCTCCACGATGGCTCCGGCCAGTTTGTGGTCGAGTGCTAGTTTGCAGCAGCGAATGGAATCGATGGCAACGCCAGCGCTGTTCGGCGAATCTTCCACGCTCAGGCGCAGTTCGAGGTGCATTGGCACATCGCCGAAGTGTTTGCTCTCGATCCGCAAAAAACAGATCTTGTTGTCCTTTTGCCATGGTACGTAGTCGCTCGGTCCTACGTGTATATTTTTGGGCTCAATGGTTTGGCCGCGGGCTTCAATCTGCGAACTCACGGCTTCGGTTTTGGAGATCTTTTTGTACTGTAAACGCTCACGTTCCAGCATGTTCAAGAAGTCGGTGTTGCCGCCAGTGTTGAGCTGGTAGGTGCGCTCGACTTTCATACCGCGGTCGAGGAATAAGTTTACTAATGTGCGATGAGTGATGGTGGCGCCCACTTGCGCTTTAATGTCATCGCCGATCACTGGCAGCTTGGCCTTTTCGAACTTTTTTGCCCATGCCGGGTTGGAGGCGATAAACACCGGGATGCAGTTTACGAATCCGCAGCCGGCATCGATGGCTGCCTGCGCATAAAATTCGGTGGCTTGCTGTGATCCAACCGGCAGATAATTTACGACGATTTCGGCACCACTCTGTCTGAGCACTTTCGCTACGTCTACGGCCTTCTTTTTCTGATCGACTGGCACCAGTGGCGACGTGTATTTATTGACGCCGTCTAGCAATGGGCCGCGCGAAACTTTAACGCCCAGGTGCGGTACTTCGGCAAACACGGCGGTATTGTTCGGATCGGCGTAAATTGCCTCGGCCACATCCTTCCCGACTTTGTTTTCGTTCACGTCAAAGGCGGCCACGATTTCGATGTCGCGGATGTGGTAGCCACCGAAATTCACGTGCATCACGCCCGGCACAAACTCGTCGTCTTTAGCATCCCGATAATAATGAATCCCCTGCACTAGCGACGATGCACAGTTTCCGACGCCCACAATGGCTAATTTGATTTTTCGATTCTTTGGCACGTTTGACCCTCCTTTTGCTACGTTCTACAGCCAATGGTAGGCCGTGCCAATATATAACTCAAATATATTTACTGCATAAATGTATAATCTATAGTTATGGATGAGCGACTCAAGAAGTTTGTGCAGCTGGTGGATGCGGGAAGTTTTGTGAAAGCTGCGCGGGATATGCACATCTCGCAGCCGGCATTGTCGGTCTCAATTGCCAAGCTAGAACGCGAATTACACACGCCGCTGCTGGTACACGGAATACGGCCGCTTACCCCGACGCCCGCTGGCAGGCTGGCATACGCTGCCGGCAAAGAAATTATCGTCAAAACTGCCAACCTTAAGACCATGCTCGCAGAGTTAGCACAGCGAGACGTTACGGTTTCGGTCGGCATGATAGACAGCGTGGCTAGCGCGTTGTTTACTTCTCCAGAAAGTGTCGATGAGCTGGAACGAAACGCGTCGGTGTCGCTGGTGGTCGACAATTCGCGCAATTTACTTGGAGCGGTAGAGCGCGGTGAGTTAGACCTAGTGTTTGTGACCGGCCAGCGCCACTATAGTGCTAACCTCGAACTGGTCCACGAGGCTACGGAGCCGCTGGTGGCAGTGTGTCACACAGCATTGCAGGCAGAGAGTGGTCGGGGAACGCGGCGTGCTATGCCGCACCGATTTATTAGCTACGACCAGGCATCGACCAGCCATGGCCTAATAATGCAGGAGCTCCAGCGGCAAGGTATGACGCTGGAGCCCTCATTCTATTCGACTAGCCCAGAGGTTATGCTACGCTTGGTGCTTTTGCAAAAGGGAGCGGCTGTGCTTCCCTATTTGCTGGCGCGGGAACAATTGCGCACTGGCGAGTTAGCGTTGGTCGGTCGGCCGCCCCTCCGTATTGATCGGCCGATCCATGCCGTGAGGCGCCGCGACACGGTTTTGGCTAGTCCGTTGGCCCACATGGTATCGCAGATTGCATCATTGCTGGGCGATATCTATGCAGAATCCAGCGAACTTATCAGGGATAGCTAAGTACGCAAGAAGCTAGTTTGTGCTGATACCAAAGTGCCCGACGAGGCTGTTGGTTTGTGCGTCGCCAGCGTGGGCCAGATATGGCATACCGAACAGGTCTTCGACCGTTTTTGTCACTGAGTAGTGGTCGAAGAAGGTGCCATCTGCGGTGCCAGCCGTGGTGTATGGGTAGGCTACGAAGAATGGTACGTGGCAGGAATCTTGGTGAGCGCTGGTGTTGTTTGCGATGGGCATGTCGAGTGCCTGGTTGGTGCAGTCTTCGCCGACCGTGCTGTCGGAGCCGGTACCTTCGTCGTACGTTACCAGTACCAGCGTGTTGCCTGCCTGGTAGCTATTGGACTGCTGTACGTTGGCCATGAAGTGCTGGAGCCAAGTGTCTGCAGCTGCCAGTCCACCGGTACCCTCGCCGTCGTTGTTCAGGTTGGGTGTGACCCAGCTGAAGTTCGGCAAGGTTTGGTTTTGCAGGTCGTTCCAGAACACGCCTGATTGCGCGGTGAGGTCGGCGACAGGCAAATCTTTTGCCTGACACTCTGCAGTCGGGATGTTGCTGTAGAAAATGGCTGGGTTGTGGCCGATCTTGTAGGCGCCACTGCTGCTGGTAGTGCAGGCTGCTGACATAGACTCCTGGTAGCTCTTCCAGCTTAGGCCAGCGGTGTCGAGCTGGTGGTAGAGGTTGTCTGAAGTGTCTCTACAGGCTGTGACACTACCACAGCCGGGAGGGCTGGCCGAGGGAAATTCTCCGGCTGATATAGCCAGGTAGTTGGCGGCAGAGTTATGAGTAGCGCCAAACATAGCGGTGCCGACACCACAACTGGTGGTCAAGCTGGTTTGATATGGTGCGCTGCTATTGCCGACAACTTGCTTGTAGCTTTTGTTTTCTAGCATGACGACAATGACGTGCTGAATGGCGGTGGGAGTTGCCGGTGCGGCGTTGCCACACAAACTGAGCGGCGCTGGTGCTGCTGGTGGAGGCGTGGTGTCGCTGGTGGGCGTGGTGACCTGCAGTGGGTCGCTAGTGGTCGAGCCATCATAGGCGTCGGTAGCGACGATATCGTAGGTGTAGGTGGTGTTGGCGGTTAGGCCGGTGTCACTGTAGCTGGTGCCAGTGGCAACGCCGATTGCGGTGCCATCGCGCTCGATGGTGTAGCCAGTTGCGCCGGTGGCGGCGGTCCAGGTGAGGTCAATCTCGCTGGAGCTAGGTGTTGTGGCCTGCAGGTTTGTAACTGTACCAAGTACAGGCGGAGTGGTGGCACTGGCGGTTGCTGCTGTGCTGCTGTTGCCGGCTGCATCAAAGGCGATGACAGAATAGGCATACGATGTGTTAGCCGTAAGGCCGGTGTCACTATAGCTGGTCGTGGTAGTTGTCCCTATCTGGACGCCATTGCGCAAGATGCTGTAGCCTGTTACGCCGACGTTATCGGTGGCGGCTGTCCACGACAGGCTCACTTGTGTTTGACTCTCGGGAGTCGCGGTGAAGTTAGTGGGCTGGCTTGGCGGTGTTGTGTCTGCGGTGCCTGTACCGGGGCTGGTGAGGCTCATCATGTCGGCATTAAAGCCAGCGCCAGCAGTGCTATTGGGACTGTAAATGTAGATACCGATGCTGTCGCCGCTGTTCACTGCAGGGTACGCCTCGCTGATGTTGAACCAGCCAGTGTTCTGGGCGGTGACCGTGACACCGACATTGTACGGTGCTCTGTTGACGGCGGTGCCAGCGCTGTTGAACTCGCGTAGGAAGATGGTAATCTTCTGTCCGACGGCATCGGCTTTTACCCATGAACTGCCGGTGTAAATCGTACCGGCAACGGTTGTTTTACCGGTGGTGCCATCGAGCCAGTGCGGCTTATCAATGAATCCGTTACTGCCCGTGGCACTGCTATTGTTGATCGAGCGCAGGCTGTAATTGCCATCGTAGCCGCCCGCCACCTGGGTGCTCTTGGAAGTGCCGCTATACAACCCCGTCCAACCGGTAAGGCCGGTTTCGACACTTTGGTTGCCTACCCACTGCACGGTTTGGCTGGCCGCCTGGGTGGTGGCTGATACGGTGCCGGATGTGGCGCTGTTCCCCTGCCCGTCCGAGGCAACGACTGAGTATGTGTAGGTCGTGTTGGGTGAAAGCCCAGTGTCGTTAAAGGTGGTGCCGGTGGCTGTACCTACTTGTGTGCCATTGCGGAGTATGGTGTAGCTTGTGGCTCCGCTGCTTGCGGTCCAGCTCAGATTAATCTGTGAGGTGCTAACGGGATTGGCTGCTAGGTTGGTAACGGGCTGCAGGGTTGGCGGCGTGGTTGTGCCCTGCCCCAAGTTGAACGCGGCAGCCATCGAGTTGGCTGTAGCTGCTTGGCCAAGCAGTGGTAAGCCGAGCAGTTCTTCGGTAGTGCGCAACATTGAGTAGTGGGTGTAGAACGTGCCATCTTGGGTGCCGGCATGCGTGTAGGGTGAGACGACAATGGTGGGGATATGGCAGGATGGCTGGCTTGGCGCGAGCGCCTGGTTGGCGCAGTCTTCGCCGATGACGTGATCGGGAGTGCCCGACCCACCTTCGTCATTGGTGATGAAGATAGTGGTGTCACCGGCTTGGTAGTTAGCACTGCTGGTAATGAGCGGAATGATCTGGCTCAGCCAGCTATCACCAGCCTGGACGCTGCTGCTGTGGGCGTCGTCGATCAGGTTTGGTGCGATAAAGCTGAAGCTGGGCAGTGTGCCGTTTTGCATGTCGCTGTAAAAAGCGCCGCTTTGCGTGGAAAGATTGCCCATCGGTACGTCGTACTGTGCACAGCTAGTTAGGCCGGTGTAGTAGGTGGCCGGGTTGTGGCGCACGGCGTAGTTGCCACTGTTTGCTTTGTAGCAGTTGGATGGCATGTCTTCGTTGTAGCCGCGCCAGCTCTCGCCTGCTGTAGCGTCGATCTGAGAGAAGATACTCGGTGTGGTGCTGTAGCAGAACGTGGTGTTCGGCGAGCAGTCGTTGTGGGTGGTGTACTGGCTGTTCGTGGTAATGTCCTGCCCGTTGGTGGCCGAAATGTAGTTTACGAGCGAACCGTGACTCTCGTTGTACATATTGGTTGGCAGGCCACACTGATTGGCGAGCTGGTTCTGGTATGGAGCCTGCGCGGTGTTGCCGATGATCTTGCTGTAGCTCTGGTTTTCCATCCAGATCCAAATAACATGATGAACAGCCGTAGGCGTGCCGGCGTTGCCACAGGGTTGCGAGAACTGTTGGGTGCCGGTTGCGCTTGCCCGCTGCAGCGGCAAGATTGGCAGCCAGTTCCCGGCTAGCAGTAGTGCTGTCGCTAGCAGGCGGGTTACGTATGTTATAGCTGACGATGCACTGATGCGCCACGGACGCTGCTGTATATTACCCATAGTACCTTCCATCCTCCTGGTTAGTGGAGATGATTGTAGAGGTGATTTGCCGGTACTACAATATCAAATGTAATAAATACTACGTTTATAGTCACGCTACACTTATAGGCACAAAAAATCTACCTGTAACCGCAGAAAGTTAGCGGTAATTATTCACCATTTGCTAGGCGCTTGGTTGCAGCAGAAGTGGTTGGCGGGATTATCGATGCGTAGCGTACATATCCTTGCCGAGGGAAATAAGTAGCTCTGGGCTCAGAAAATCTTGCGCTAGCAACGTGCCGCCAGCCTTACGGACAGCGTCCCGAAGTGGTATTGCCCACAGATGCTCGATAAGCAGCAGGATGGCGGCCGATCCGTTGGGTATGTCTTGGGCTATATCCGTCACATCCTCTTTGTCTAGGCCGTACTCGTAGCGGTCATAAAAATTAGTCGCCACAACCTCTGCGGTTTGCTTGGCGACTTTTTTGTCTCCGGAGCCGATGCCGAGCAAGGCGCCAATAATCGCACCATACCTAGTGGCCTCCTTGAGGCTAAGCTGTGAAGCTTCGAGCGCGGTAATCTCACCGTTCCTGTCCTTTTGGATTGCAATGCCGTCCACGAGCCTCATGATTTTATTGTCGTTAAGCTTCTTGATTTCTTTGATAATCTCTCCCTGAAAATTTGGAGTTTGAAAGCCGAAAGCTACTAGTTGCAAGGGTCCCATCTTGTTGTTTGCCATGTCGTGCCTCCTTAGTCTGCTGCTGGAGCATTACGTCGTGTATGTCTAGATATCCGCTATCCCAGCCGTATTATTGCTGTGCGGTACTGTCGCTGTCTGTAAAATATTCGTACCTAGCTATAT
>Ga0070685_10000396_pt1 | contig 26104 bp, 37 predicted proteins | sample KBSS13LmetaG_FD_65651 | JGI IMG/M metagenome (GOLD analysis project Ga0070685, IMG submission 65651) | Switchgrass rhizosphere microbial communities from Kellogg Biological Station, Michigan, USA - KBS S1-3L metaG | ecosystem: Host-associated > Plants > Roots > Rhizosphere ...
GGTGCGCACCTGCACCCCGGCCGCTGCCGCGGCCGCCGCCCCGGCGCCGGTCTTGGGGTAGGTGGCCGCCGGGGTGCGCACCTGCACCCCGGCGGCGGCGCCCACCGCCGCCGCCGTACCCGTCTTGCTGTAGGTGGTGGCCGCGGCCGACCGGCCGAACACGGCGACGGCGGCGTGGATCTGGTCGGCGTTCGCGCCGGTGTAGGAGAACGTGGTGCCCGAGGTGGCGGCCGCGTCCACCTGCGCCAGCGCCACCCACAGCCCGGCCGGGGCCGCGAGGCCGAGGGTCGGGCTGGTGGAGGCCGTGGCGTACCCGCCGGTCCAGGACACCGACGGCACCGCCGACACCGAGTCCATGGTGGCGATGGCGATGCCCAACCCGTCCGCGGCGACGGCCGCGGTGGACCCGGTGTCTCGTGAGGTCGCCGTGACGTCGGAGTACGCCGGGGTTGACGACCCGAGCAGCGCCCACGACCCGGTGCCGCTCTGCGCGAGCTCACCGACCCAGCCGCGGTTACCGGAGACGCTGGCGGTGGGGGTGGTGCCGGTGATGGTGGTCTCGCCCCCGACGGCGACCTTGAACGCCAGGTACGTCGACACCGACGCGCCGAGCACCTCGATCGGCTTGGTCCAGGCACCGCCGATGTTGTCGCTCATCGTCAGGGTGCCGGGGTTCTTGTCCCCGGCCAGGGCGAACACCAGCAGGTTCCCGGCGGCGGCCGCGCCGCCGGGCAGGGTGCCCGAGTTGGCGACCGCACCGGAGGACGCGGAGAACCCGACCGACCGCACGACCAGCGGGTAGGGCGCCGCGGCGGTGGTCTCGGTCCCGGCGGCCTGCGCCCCGCCCGCCGCGGTGCCCGCCTTCGTGTAGGTGGCGGCGGTGGTGCGCACCTTGGTGCCGGCTGCCGCGGGGGCGGCCGCACCGGTCCCGGTCTTGGTGTAGGTCTGCGGGGCGGCCAGCAGCCACCCCACCAGGGCGTCGAAGAACGCCAACCCGGCGGCGTTCTGCGCCGAGAACGAACCGTTGGGCACCCGGTAGAACACCCGGCGGGCCTCGGCGGTGTGCGCATTGAGCAGGGCGGCGCCGGATTCGACGAGGAACGCGGCCACGTTGGTGGTGGTGCCGCCGTTCATCGCGACCTGCTGCGCGCCGCCCGCGATGTTGGCCGGGGCGATGTTGGGCAGGTTGACCGCGGCGGTGAACAGGGTGGTCGTCCCGGTCGCGCCGGCCACCCCGGCCGCCACGGCAGCCGCGGTGAACACCACCGCCGCCGTGGTCGGGGTGTCGGTGTAGGCCACCGACAGCGCGTCCACCCCGGCCGCGTTCCAGGCGCCCAGCTCGCCGTGGAACAGCGGCACCGGCAGCCCCGCGTACTTCGCCGCGACCGTGCCGCCGGAGGAGGAGTCCGACACGTACACCGCGTCGAACCCGCCCCCGGCGTACTGGGCGTCGTTGTCGTCGCGGATCACCGATACCCGCTGCCCGAGGGTGTCGATCAGCCGGTCGCGCAGGGTGAGGTCCCCGGCGGCCGGGGCGGTCGCGGTCCCGGTGACGATCAGCCAGCGGGGCCCGGTCCCGGCGCCCACCGAGCACACCACGTCCACCGTGTCCGAGCTGGTGCCGCCCGCGTTCGTGGCGTCCAGGCGCAGCGTGTAGGTGCCGCCGAGCAGCGGCCGCCAGGACACCGCGGCGGCGGTGGACACCACGGTGCCCACCGCCTCGGGCCCGGCGGTCACCGTCCACGCATACGAGGTGGCGTTCGTGGCGGCGCCGGTGCGGGCGAACGCGTCACCGATCCGCACCGTGGCGTCCAGCCCGGCGTCGACCCCGGTGGGCGGGGCGAGCTGCACCGTCTTCGCGCCCGCCGCCGCGGGCCCGGCCGCCCCGGCGCCGGTCTCGGTGTAGGTGGTGGGCCCGGCCGCCGCGAGCGCGAGCTCGGTGAAGGTCGGGTTGACCGTCTGCGGGCTGGCGGGCAGGTCCCGCGGGATCGGGTAGTCCGTCGGCGCCGGGGGCGCCCCGTAGTTCGCGGCGCCCGCCGTGCCGACGACCGCGCCGCTGCCGCCCCAATACAGCGTCTGGATGGCGAAGGTGGTGGCGGTCGTCGCGTAGATCGCCATGGCCGCCCCCTTCCCTCGCCTACCTCACCGGTTGCTGCTGGTCAGAACTCCTCGCGCCACACGATCGTGATGTCGGAGGCGGGGAACGCGATGGCGCCGACGTTGGCGCCGCACAGCCCGGTGCCGGGCGGCACCGAGATCTCGACCGGCAGGATGATCGCCGACCCGGCGACCGCGGCGAACGTCCACTGCCACAGCACCGAGGCGTCCAGGGTCGGGGCGGCGGAGAACGCCAGGTCCAGCAGCGCGCCCGAGGTGGGCGCCTGCGCCCGCTGGATGTCGTTGTCGATGTCGGGGGTGCCCGTGCTCGTGGCGGTGCCGCGGGCGGTGGCCCGCCGCAACGCCAGTGAGGCACCGGCCGCCGGGGCCCCGTTGCAGCAGATGTGGATCTCGGCGAGGCGGGTGCGGACCGTGGAGTGCGGGTTCCAGAAGTTGAACGACGCCGCCCCGGCGGTCGCCGCGTTGGCCGCCGTGCGGCCCGCTATCCGATACATGATCTAGCCTCCGTAGCCGGTCTGGACGCCGCTCTTGGTGGCCACCAGTTGTGAGGTGCTGGCCGGGTCCACCGGGTCGTTCGTGGGGATCGTTGTGGGCGGGCTGTAGCCCGGGTTCGCCGCCGCGGCCAGCGGCTCGAGGATCTCCAGGGCGCACCAGGCGAAGTCGGTCGTGCCGGTGCCGGTGGGGTCGAACGTCCAGCCGACCGCGGTGCCCGCCGCCGCGACGGCCTTGTAGCCGGCGGCGCCGATCACCGCGGTGGCGTTGGCCATCGCGACATAGGTGGACCCACTGGTCTCCTGCTCGCCGGTGACGGTGGAGAAGTCCTCGCAGGCGAAGAACACCAGGCTGTTCGCCCGGGTCGTGACCAGCCCGGCCGGGGTGGTGTAGGGGTTGCCCGCGCCGCGCCCGTTGTCGATCGCCCCGAACGGATACTGGCCCTGCGTGACCCCGGTGATCGAGTACACCTTGAACGCGTAGTCGATGTTGACGTTGTTCCCGGGGTTCACGGCCACCGTGATGGTCATGTTCGTGGCCGCGTTCGGCAGGAACCCGCCGACCAGCCACGCCGCCGGGCCCCACTCGTTGCGCTCTGACGGGTAGTACCAGTAGACCGTCCCGGTGCTGTCCGACACCTTGATCGTCTGACCGAGCGATGAGGTGCCGTCGAGGATGACCGCGACGAGCAGCAGCCCGGCCGGGGGACTGAACGTGCCGCTGGTCAGAGACGGCACGGCGCCCGAGGTGCCGCTGTAGGCGATGGTGGGCGCCGCCGCGTTCACGGCCAGCGCCACGACTACGGCCCGGCGGTGATCTGAAAGCTGGTGATGTCCTCGATCACGCTGACGCCGCGGGTGGACAGCTGCGCCGGGGTGATGTTGGTGGTGCCCTCGGGCACGGCGAACACCTTGGACGAGGACTCCACCGTGCCGTCCGCGCCGACCCCCACGAAGATCCGGCCCCACTGGCAGCCGATGTCGCGGAACACGGTGCACCCGGTGATGGCCCGGGTGGCTTCGTTGAAGGTCACCGTGATCCTGATGAGCAGCCCGTAGTTGTCGGGGAACTCCAGCGAGTACGGCGTGCGCAGCACCACCGGCCCGTCACCCATGCGCGGTCGTCCCCCGTCCGTGTCCGCCGCTACCAGCTGGTCCGGCGAGACGGCGCCGGGGCGCACCGTGGTCCGCTCCCACTGCTCGCAGAAGCAGCACCGCCCGGACTCGGCCTGCGCCATGGTGTCGCCGAGCACCGGCCAGAACTTCCGCTGGCATGCCGGGCACCGCCACGGCACCCACTTGGGCTTCTTCCTCATCCGCCGCTCATCTCCTGGTAGCTCTTGTTCGCCGCCGTCCAGTCCTCGGGCGGGTAGGCGTCAGGCGGGGTGTCCCACGGCAGCAGCCCGAGCTGTTCACGCAGCCGGTTGAGCCGCGCCCAACACAGCGGGCACGCCGGCTGGTCCTTCCAGTTCGGGCAGGTGCGCACGTTGCCGGAGAACTGGCGGCCGCACCCGCCGCACCGCACCTGCGCCCACAGGGCTTGCCTGCCGCGCTTCTCGGTGTGCACGCCGAGGAGGACCGCGCCGAACCCGTCTGCCATCAGGGCGTGAGCCCGAACGTCGGGGTGACCTTGATGATGTCGCCCAGCGCCAGGCTGGCGATGGCGGTGACGTCGTCGAAGTTGGCGTAGAAGATGCCGATCTCGCTGGCGTGCGCGGCGGCGTTGCACAGGAAGAAACCGTTGATGGCGGTCGCGTACGCGCCGGTCGCCGCCGGGTAGGTGACCTGACCAGCGGTGCTTTGCCGGCCACCGGCGGCTGCCCCGGCCCCGGCGGCCTGCGCACCCCACGACGCCGCGGCGATGGACTGCCGGGCGTAGCCCCACGTGCCGATGGTGACCTCGGCGACGCCGGTGTAGGTGGACAGCACCGCGGTGGCGGCCGGGACCGTCGACGCGGTCTGCGAGGTGAACAGCCCGAGGTAGCTGGTGGTGAGGTTCGTGCCGCCGCGCGGGAAGATCCCGAGCAGCAGGTCCAGGCCCTCGGCGGAGAACGACTCAGCCATTGACGGCACCGCCGCTCTGGCCGCGCGCCGCGTTCAGCTGCTGCTGGAGGTCGGCCACCTGCCGCCGCAGGGCCGCGGTCTGGTCCTCCTCGGTGTCCTGCGGCCGCGGGTCAGCGACCCACTCGAAGTTCGCGGCCACGTCGCCCGGCGCCAGTGCCACCGCGTTGGTGACGTGGGTGCCGTCGTTCGGGTCGTACTCGAGCGTGACCATCTCGTCGAGGCCGTCGTCGCGGACGGTGACCTCGGCGTCCGGCGGGAAGATCCCGTAAAGGGTCCGGCCGGTGGTGTTGCGGTACCGCGTCCCCGGTGCCGTCATCGCGTCTCCTGCGTGGGGTCAGAGGGTGATGCGCTGACCGGGGTAGATCAGCGCCGGGTTGCGGATGGTGTTGCGGTTCTTCGCCCACAGCGCCCGCCACGTGGTGTGGTTGCGGGCGGCGATCCGGGCGAGGGTGTCCCCGCGCCGCACCGTCACCGAGCGGGCGGCCGGGCGGGTGGTGTCCGCGCGGGCGGCCGGGCGGGCGGCGGCGGTGCGGGCCTGCGTGGCCGGGGGTGTCGGCAGGTCTGCCACCGCGCCGGCTCGCAGCGGTGCCGAGCCGCGGCGGGTCCAGCACGACTGCGACGCCAGCCACGGCTGCGTGCCGCGGCGGGACAGCAGCGTCAACGCCCGCGCGGTCTGCTCCTCCGGCGAGGCGTTGATCGGGTTGCCGGTGCCGCCGACCGACCGCCAGGTGGACAGGTCGAACTGGTACAGCCCGAAGTGCGCGCGAGTCTGCTGGTTGACCGCCCGCGGGTTGCCGGTGGACTCGCACTGCCGGATGTCCGCCAGCGTTTCCTCCGGAGACGCCGCGGCGGCCGTCGGGACGGTAGCCAGCTCCACCAGCCCGGGCCCGCCGAACGCCACCGCGCCGCCCGCCGCGACCGTGACGGCGCGGCGGGCGGTGTGCGTGGGACGCCGGTGGCGGCCGCGGTACAGGTAGCCGTTCATCAGCTCGGCAGCCCCCGCGGGGTGCCCTGGCCGCGGCGGACCACGACGACGGTGTAGATGCCGCCGGTGGTGGGGGTGCCGCCCACGGTGGTCACCGCGCGGATGAACCGCTTGTTCCCGCCGTCCCACGCCACCCGGTGCACCTGATTGGAGTTGGCCGGGCCGAGCACCGGCACGGAGCCGGAGATGCCGCTCGGATCCAGCGCGGTCCACCCGGTGGTGCCGTCGTCGCTGCCCTGGAACGTGATGGTGTGCGTGGCGTCGGTGATCGTGCCGGTGACCACGACGAACAGGGCGTTGCGGTAGAACTCCCCGCCCTGGCCCATGTCCACCGCGGCGCCGTTCACTGCGCCCGCCGCGCTCCGCGCCGCCGGGGGGAGGGTGACCGCCACCCCGGTGTCGTCGTACATCGAGTCGTTCAACCAGACCACCTAGACCTCGCTCGGAGCCGGGGCTGCGGTGCCCGCCGCGGCCTTCTCCTTCTTGGCCGAGGTGCGGCCCGGCGCCGTCATGGGCGCACCCTCACCCACCACGGGCGGGGGGGTGAGGGTGCGCCGTTCACCGGGGGCCGCCGTGGCCGTTTCGACGGCTCCCCGGGAGCGGTTGAACGGGCGGCCGGCGGCCGAGGAGTCCAGCACCTCCACGTCCTGGAAGGACGCGGGGGATGCGGCCACCACGGCGTCGGTCTTGCGGTACACGTCGCCCACGCGCACCACGACCTGCCCGCCGTGCACGAACGCCATGAACGGCGCCTTGGCCTGCGCCAGATCCTCGGACACCTGCTACTCCTCTCGCGCAGCCCTACTTGGGCTGCGGCTCCACCGGCTCGATCTCGTCGCGCTCGGCCTCGCCGCGGCCCAGCTGGCCCAGCGAACGGAGCCCGAGGACCTCGCCCTGCGGGTTGCCGAGCCCGGTGGCCTCCAGGAACGCGTCACCGTTCTCGTCGGCGTGCTCACCGAAGTGGCCGACCTCCGGGCCGGGCACCTGCTGCGGCTTGAGCAGCGGGTTGAGCCGGGGCCGCTGGCGGCCCACCCGGTTGTCCAGGCGGGCGTCCACGCCGAGCTCGTCGAACTCGGCGGCCATGGCCTCGGTGGTGCCGCCGGTGCGCGACCCGGTGCGGACACCGCGGTCCCGATCCGCGCCGGACAGCTCCTGCCGGTTGCCGCCGCCGCCGTCGCCGCGGCGGCCGGTCTCGGTGCGGGTCTGCTGGCTGGCCGGGGTGGCCGTGGCGGTCTCCGCCGCCCCGGCGCCCTGCCGGTCCGGGCGGGCGTTCGCGCCCTGCTCGCCGGTGGACGTGCTGCGGCGCTCGCCGCCGCCCGACGGCTGGTCCTTCTTCTCGTCTGCCATTTTTCTGCGCCTCCGTTGCGTTTCCGGTGTCGGTGGTGTGGCGCTACGCCTGGAGCATGCGGAAAGCGCCGTCGTTGATGCTGTCGGCACCGTGACGGACGTAGGCGAGCCAACCGCGCTGGTTGGTCGGCCGACCGAATCCCGATCCAGCGGTGGTCTGCTGGAAAAGGTGCGGAATGAACTCCATCGTCATTCCGATGCGGTCGGCGATGACGTAATTGCTGAAATCGCCGATGATGAGGACGTTGTCGGCACCGGCGGAGATGGTGCCGTCCATGTCCTCGGCCTCGAGCACCGGGCGGCCGAGGAGGCCGGGCGGGCGGTCGTCGCCGAGGGAGCCCCACAGGTCGGTGCCGAACTGCCGGACCATGTTGTAGATGAGGTTGTTCGCCAGCCACGAGCTGCGGCGCCGGTACCGGGCGGGCAGCGAGCCGTGCAGCTTGTAGATGTCGCCGATGGCCAGGGCGGTGTCGCTGGCCGCGTTCACCACGCTGGCCGAGCCGGTGAGGGCGGTGACCACGCCGGTGGGCATGCCCACCCCGGACCCGACGGCGAACGCCGACGCCTCCAGGATGTCCTTGCCCTCGGCCATCAGGTTGGCCACCTCGGCGGTGATGTTCGCCGCGTCCTGGATGGCTTCCAGCGAAATCGGCACGAAGCCGTCCGCCTTGTAGATGGGGATGCTCGGCTGCGCGAATGTCGGCGAGTCGTCCGACACCTGCGTGGCCTCGGCGTCGTAGGACCACGCCACCGCGTTGCTCGACACACCATTCCAGGTGTCGCCGATAGCGACGACCTGACGGGCGGCCTGCCGAATCTCGTTGACCGAACCATTTGCCGTCAACACAACGGTCGGATCGAGCTGGAAAGGAACGAGATATCCGCCCGCGGAATCCGTGAGAGAAAGCGCGCGGGTGGCCCGGGCGATCTGCCGCACGGTGGCGATGGCCTGCCGCTCGCCGTCGTTGAGGGCCGCCGCGGCGTCCCCGGCGCGGAACAGCTTGGTCCAGCCGCGCAGGTAGTCCGGGTTCGACAGGGCGAGCATGAACCGGGACAGGTTCGCGTCCTCGTCGTCCCACCGCTCGATCATCTTGGTGGCGGCCTGGCGGATCGCGTCGTCGCAGCCCTGCATCCGCTCCGCGGCGCTCAGCGCGCGGGCGTGCCACTCGGCCGAGACCTGCTCGGGGGCCCGGCCGAAGGTGCGGACCTCGTCGAAGGCCCACGGGTTGCGAAACCGCCGCTCCTCGATCGAGTCGGGGTCCAGCAGCGGGTCCCGGTCGTAGCCGGCGCCGGAGGCCGAGCCGCTGCGCGCGTTGGCCATCGGGTGGCCGCCGAACGCGCCGCGCTCGGTGCGCAGGTACGCCGTGGCGCTCAGGCCGTCGGTGGTGCTGCGCACCGCGGCCAGGGCGGCGTCGCGCTCCAGCCGGCGCCGGTGGCCGTCCACCTCGGCGAACTCGCGCTCCAGCTCGGTGAAGTAGCGGTCGTCCTCGTCGGTCGGGTTCTCCAGCTCGACGATCGCGGACATCTGCGTCCGCAGGTCGTGCAGGCGGTTGATGGCCTGGCTGTGGGTCAGGGTCGGGCCACTCGGGCGGTCGCGTCCGTCGCCGTTGCCGCCGTCAGTGCCGTTGGGCATGTCGCCGCTCATCGGCGAGCTCCTTTAGCTGTCCTATGGCTTGGGCAGCGCCAGGGAGGTGTCGAGCACCTTGCGGTACCGGGCCTTCAGGTCGCTAGCGCGGGAACGACGCGTGGCAGGCTCACCCTGGCGGTGGGTCGGCGAGTGCGGCCCGGCTGGCGTCTCCTCGGTGCCGTGCGGCTCCCCGGTGGAGGCGGAGTGCTCAGCGGCCGGTGTTCCAGTGGTCTGCGGCTCGGCGGTGCGCGACGAATGTGCGGAATCCGCTGTGCGCACAGCGGCATTATGCATGACCTCGTCGGTGTCATCGCGGCGGGAAACGACGATGGACTGCGCGAGTTGCGCCAACGCCTGCGCGCCGACGGGCTGCCACCGCTGCTCCGGCGTGCCCGGGCGTGCGCCGCCACCGATCATCGGTGGGGCCATCGCCGCGGCCATGGTGGCGTCTAGCTGCGCCACTACGTACGCCGCGTCCTGCGGCCGGGAGCGCAGCGCGCCGAGGTCCACGACCATGGTGCCGCCGCCCTCGCTGCGGGCGCCCACGGTGGTGTCCTTGTACGCGGGCCACACCACCGGCCCCGCCTCGCTGATCTTCACCTCGCGCAGGGTGCGCTTGAGCGGACCGCGGTCGCCGGCCCCCCAGAACAGCAGCTCGAACAGCTCCTCGCCCTTGAGTTCCTTGCCGTCCTTGTCCGTCCACCGCTCCTTGACCACCGAGAACCGGAAGCTCATGCCGTCCACCCCGCCGTCGCGGATGGACGCCACGAACGGGGCGCGCAGCCAGTCGTCGTAGGCGCGGCCCACCAGGTGCAGGCCGTGGTCGTCCTCCTCGGCCTCGGTCCACCGGCCGAGGGGCAACCCGCCGAGCAGCGGGTGGTGGCCGTGGTCGAACTGCATCTTGAGGCGGGTGCCGCCGTCGGGGTGCCGCAGCTCCCGCAGACTCTTCTTCGTCGCGCCCGGCTCGATCGTCTCCAGGAACGACCCCTCCCAGCTGTTGATCTCAGTCTCGGAGTTGAAGACCAGGCCGTAGCCCTCGATCGTCAGGCCGTCGCTGGTGTCGCCCTCGGCGCGGGTGTCCTTCCAGGTGGCGGTGCGGCATAGCCCGTCGCGGATCGGCTCGCCCCGCTGGAGCTGCGCGATGCGCTCGCGCGGCACGTTGTCGAAGATCTGCGTCGGGTCCTGCCCGGCGCTCCGCACCCGCTCGCACAGCTCGGCGTAGGTCGGCATCTGGTGTTATCCCTCCCGGTGAGAACCGTTGCTGGCAGCGAGCGCGGGGTGCGGGTGCGCGCCCGAGTACATGAGTTGACGGTCGGTGGCGTCCACGGACAGGGCGGCCGGGGCGGGGTGGTGGCCGTTGGTGCGGCCCGCGGCCGAGGCGGGTGCGGAGGCGGCGCCGTCGGCCGGGGGAGCGCCGGCCGGGGTGCCGTCGGCCTTGGTGCCGGGCGGCTGGAGCTGCACCGAGACCAGCCCGGTGTGCTGGAGCAGGGTGGGGTCCTCGGCCTCGACGGCGTCGATGGCCGACTCGGGAGTGAACCCGGCGGTGATGTAGATGTTGATGGTGCTCGCCTTACGGGCCTCCACCTCGGCGCGTTGCATGGCGTCTTCGCGCAGGAACGCCACATCGCGGGTGTCGTACCACAGGCGGGAGTCCGCGCCAGGTGGCGGCACCAGCGTCGCCAGGCTTCCGGCCACGTTCGCCCACAGGCTGGCCATGGTGAGTTCGCCGAACCGGCGCATGGCCTGCCCATAGTTGGAGTACGTTCCGCTGGATAACCCCTCCGACAACCCCACGATAATCGGGGGCACACCGGCCACCGCCGCGACCCGCGTTTCCCCGCGCCCTTGCACCGACCCGAAGTCGATTTTATCGAGGGTCGACCCGATGACTTGCACATCGGCGCCGCCACCAAGGAACAGGGTCTTGTACGCGTTCTCCACCCCGCGGTGCTCGATGTTCATCTTCTCTTTGAACTCGGCGAACGCGTCCGGGGTGATGGACTCGTGCAACGACACGCTGATGTTCGGGGTGGCGGCGTTCTCCCAGAACTTGGTCTTGTGCCGCTCCATCATCTTGTCGTTGATGATCTCCCGCACCGCCGCGGTCAGCCACGACTCCCCGCGGTACGACGCGTCAGCGGCCGGGCGCGGCGCGAAGTGCGCGACCTCTTTGGTGGTGAGCAGCGCGACCCGCTCCGGCGGGCAGATCTCGATGCCGCCGTCGTGGTAGGTGTAGCCGACGCGGCGCCACCCCACCACGCCACCGTCCGGCAGCGTGATGGGCATGAGGATGATCTGCACCCAATCCGGGCGCAGCCGCACCAGCTCCGGTCCGAACACCCCGGGCACGCGGGTGATGTAGGCGTTGCCGGCGATGTCGGCGTCTTGCATGATCCGCATCAGCAGGTCTTGGGTGGTGCCGCCCTCCCACGGGTGTTCCAGCTGCGCCAGTGCGGGGGTGCCGTACAGCTTGCCGCCGCGGCCGTTGCGCATGGCCTGGAAGGTGAACCGCACCAGGGAGAACGCGAGGATGCGCACCCCCATGATGGCGTAGACCAGCCCGTTGGACTCCACTAGCTGCCGTGCGTACCCCTCGAAGGAGTGCGCCACCCGCTCCGCCGGTTCGTGCTGCCAGTGCACCTGACTGGGCCCGAACCCCCACGTCTGCGCGCCGCCCAACACCATGTCGGACATGGCGGCGGCGTAGTCGTCGATCGTGATTATGGACCGGGCCGGTTCCGGCGTCGGTGCCGCCGCGCGGGCCTCGCGCCCCTCCCGCCACAGCTCCAGCAGGTTCGGCACCCGTTACCCACCGCCCCGCGTCGACCCCGCGGCAGGCTGCTGCGGGTCCGGCACCGCGGTGGGGAACACCGGGCGAGGCGGCGGCCCGGGCCGCGACGGCGGGGACACCTGGCCGCGGCCCGGGCCGCGCGGCGCACGTGCCCGCTGCTCACCCGACCGTGGCACGTCCACCAGCAACACCGCCCCGATCAGCAGCAGGACGCCCGCAACCATGAGCCCCCACGCCGCACCCCACCGCACACCCGCACCGACGGCCAACAGGATCGCACCCACCGACGCGAGAACGTAGGCGACCACGCGGGGGTTCGGCGCGGGAACCGTGTGCGGCAACTCCTGCGTCCGGTCATCCGGGCTACTCATGCGCGCCTCACACCCATTCGCCCCACGGCACCATGCCCTTCTCGTTCCCGTGCACCCGGAAGCCGTGCAGCGCCTCGGTGACCGCGATGAGCGGGGTGATGTCGGCACTGCTGGCCTTCTGGTCCCATGCCCACGCTTCGCCGAGGTTACGGGTACCTGCCTCCCGCAACGCATCATCAAGCACAAGCTGCCCGGCGTGCCGCAACCGCAGCGGGTCCGGCGCCCCGTCCTCACCGGTGTCCTTCACGTCGGCCACGAACTCCCCACACGCTTGCGCGTACTCCCGCGGGGTGACCACGCGGTACCCGCCCTTCCCCGGGCGTTGCGCCGTCCACTCGGACAGACCGGCCAACTTGAGGTCCGCGATCAGCGCCCCGGCCGGCGACGCCGGGTTCAGCAGCACGATCACCACCTCGTACCGCTCGCACAGGTCCTTGATCCGCGGCACCACCCACGCGGTGCCGCCGCCGGGCCGGTGGTCGGTCACCTTCACGTGCCAGGACCCGTCCTCGCGGCGGGACGCCGACGCCAGCGCCGCGGTGGTGGCGGCCAGGTTGACCTCGACCGCGAGCGCGATGCGCCGGGTCGCCGGCCGGGTGTCCGGGTCGGCCAGCGCAGCCCACCGCTGCATGTCGACCTTGCCCGCCTCCAGGTCGACCTCCGGCCAGTCACCCAGCCCGAGGCGTTCCACGGCGAAGGTCTTGGCGCCCATGGCCCGCAACTCGCGGGCGATCTTGCGGGTGCGCAGGCGGAACCCGACGCCGGGGTTGGCCGCGCACCACTGCTCAACCCGGGCGAGGAACGCGGCCACCTCGCGCGCGGAGACCTTCTGCGCCTCGGCGTAGGCCACCTCGTCGGCCGACCACTCCAGCCAGGTCAGACCGCCGAGGCCGTCATCGAGGTAGTCGTCGTAGCTGGCGCCGTCGTCGCCGCGGACCACGCCCTGCGCCTCGGCGAGGATCTCGGCCAGGGCACGCGCGCGGACCCGGGCCAGCGTGGTGCCGTACGGGTGCACGTCCTTGTCCACCGCGCTGCTCGTGTACCACAGCTGCGGGTTACGCACGGCGGACAGGGTGGGCAGCTGCGCACCGACCACGGTCTCGGGCAGGTTGAACGCCTCATCCCACACCACCAGGTTCGCGGTGAACCCGCGGGCGGACCCGCCGGTGCGGGCGACGAACCCCAGCCGGCAGACCCGGCCGCCGGTGGCGATACCGGTCGGCCCGATGATCACCGGGGTGGGTTTGAGCTCGATGCCCTCGCTGCCGTGCGCGGTGGAGATGGCCTTGACCTTGCGCAGCATCCACGAGTTGTTGTCGATCACGCCCTTGACGCGGCGGAACGCCTCGCTGGCGGTCTTGAACTCGTGCGCGGAGTGCAGGATGAGGTCTTCCTCGAACAGGAACAACCCGGCCAACTCCCGGGCCTCCAAGATCGACCCTTTGCCGTTCTGCCGGGGCACCACCACGCCGACCTCGAACGCCGCCCACTCCCACAGCCCGTCGTCCTCGTATGACGGGCGCTCCCACATTGCGGACTCGAGCGCGAACTGCTGCCACGGGTCCAGGAACAGCCCGGCCTTAGCGGCCAGGTCCACCACCTCCGGCCCCGAGGACCGGACCAGGTCAGCTGCCGGGGGGAGGAGGAGGTGCCGCGGACGCTGATCCCCGTAGAGCTGCTGCCGCCTGCTCCTGGGCGCGTCGACGACGCTCAGCGAGTTCATCGGCCGGGTCCCCTCCCTTCGAGTCCTCGATGGCCGGGGACGCGGCCCGGGTCTTGAGGCCGTACAGCTCCGCCTGCTGCGCCATGGCGCGCAGTACCCGGTCCGCAGCCTCGTGATTGCCCTGCAACGCCTTCGGCATCAGCGCCTGGATGATCCGCTCGTACCGGTCGTCGGTCAGTGCGCGCCGCTCGGCGACGGTGGGCGCCGGTTCGCCCTCGGTGCCCCGCACCCGGGCCGCCTGCGCCAGGTACGCCGCCCGCGCCGCGCTGGCGTTGGCGTACAGGGTGGCGCTCTTGCCCGTGGGGTCCGGGGTCCTGGCGATGGCGTCGAAGCTCATCCCGCCGTACGCCTTGAGGGTGTACGCCCGCTCCTGGCACAGCTGCGTCTCCGCCTTGGTGCGCCGCGCGCTGCTGCGGTTCCGCTCGGTCACGCCTGCGTCGCCCCCACCCCGACGAGGGTGCCGCCGCAGCCCACAGCCACCCCGACGCCGAACGCGCCCAGCGGCACGACCCACACGCCGGTGAAGAACGCGACCGCGGCGGCGGCGAAGATGATGAGGACTCCGGCGGCGACCATCACCTGCGGTGCGCCTCCGCGCGGTGCGCGGCCAACACCTCGGCCACGTCGGGGTGGGTGGCCGTCCACTTCCCGGCCAGGCTGGTCGTGGTGGTGCGGGCCTCGGCCTGCTCCACCCCGCGCAGGCTCATGCACCCGTGCTCGGCGGTGATGACGCAGGCGGCGCCGTCGACCGACAGCATCTCGGCCAGCGCGCGGGCGGTCTCCCCGCCGATGTGCTCCTGCACGGTGGCGCGGGCGGCGTACTCGGTGACCACCCGGGCCAGCTTGGACAGGCCCACGATGCGGGCGCCTTTACTCGGCCGGTACGCGACCGTCGCGACGCCCACGATGGGCAGCAGGTGGTGCGCGCAGGTGGAGGTGATGCGGATCCCGGCCTGCACGACCAGCGGTGCACCCGGCTCGCACGGGAAGGTGACGGTGAGGTGGCGGCGCGGGTCGGCGCAGTAGCCGCGCAGCGCGAACCGCCACGCCCGCGCCACCCGGCCCGGGGTGTCCGCGGTGTGTTCGCTGCGCGGCACCCCGAGGGCCTCCAGCAGCGCGACGACGGCGACCGCGGCGGGGTCATAGCGGGCGTCGGCCTTCGCCGGCTCGCCGCCGAGCAGGTCCTCGGCCAGGGTGGCGGCCGCGGGCGCCTCGGGCACCGCGTGCTCGGGCAGGGTGCGTTCCACCCGCGACCCGTTCACGGTGCCGTCGGGCACCGGGCGCGGCCGGGTGGGCAACACGCTCACCACGTGCGCCCCGTTGGTCACGTTGGTCTCGGACTCGTCCATCGCTGCCGACCCGGAACTCGGGCTCATCAGCGTCCCCTCTCATCTCCCCATGCGAGTACGTGCAGGCGGTGGGTGGCGTTGACCCCGTGCGCGGTGGCGGCCTCGGCCACCTCGGGCCACCGGTAGTCCAGGGCGGCGCGGCTGGTGCCCTCGGGCATCACCCACACCCGGTCCCGCGGCACCCCCCACTCGTCGGCGAGGCGCGCCACCTCGGTCACGTCGTCGGCGCCCCGGACGACGATCTTGGCGATGACGCCGCCGTCCCACGGGTGGTCACGCAGCAGGTCCAGCCAGGCCGGGTGCAGCGCCGGGTCCTGCCGTCCGCGGTGCGGGCCGGCGTGGCCCAGCTTCGGGCTGAGCACGATGAGCCGGGCGTGGTGCAGCAGGTACGGGCGGGGGGCGACGGTGCCGTTGGTTTCCACGTGGATGGCGTAGCCGAGGCCGAGCAGGCCGCCGCGGCGGCCATCACCCAGCAGTTCCAGCAGCCGCACGAACCCGGGCTGGTCCAGTTGCAGCAGCGGCTCCCCGCCGGTGAGGACCACGATCGGGCGGCGCCCGTCGGCCAGTTCCGCCACCCGGTCGGCGATGGCCTCGGCGGGCATCAGTGTGGTTTCCGCGCGCAGGTCGTGGCGGCGGCCGTCCCAGGTGTACGGGGTGTCGCACCACGAGCAGGACAGGTTGCAGCCCATGAACCGGATGAACACCGCGAGCCGCCCGGCGGCCGGGCCCTCGCCCTGGATGGTTGGGCCGAAGCACTCGGACACCGGCAGGGTGTGCACAGCGGGGGGCGGGTCAGCGGCCCGGCCGGGGGACGCCGCCTGCGCACCCAACACGCCTCCGGCAACTTCCGCTGTGCGCACCCAGTCCGTGGGGTCCACTGCACCTCCCGCAATCTCGTGTCCTGCCACGCCGGTTACGCCGCCCGGGGCGGGTGGGTCATGCCGGTGCCACCTGCGTGTCGGTGCCGTTGGGTCCGCGGTAGCGCAGCACCCCGGCGGCGGTGACGTACAGTGCGCCGTTCCCGGCGGCGGGGGTGCCCGGCTGCGCGGACCCGGCCAGCAGCAGCCCGTTGCCCGCCAGCTCCACCACCCGCACGCCGCCGCGCCACAGCGAGATGCTGCCGGCTCCCGCGGACACCACTTGGATCGCCGAGTCCGCCCGGTTGGAGAACAGCCGCAGGATGCCGAACGCGTTGTCGATCCCGGCGGCCGCGCCGTCGATGGCGGCGCCGCCGTACACCTCCACCGTGCCGGGCGCCGGGTCCCGCGTCGTGGTAGGCGCGGACAGCCGCAGCGGCGCCACCGCGAACGATCCGGACAGCGAGTTCCCGACGACGACGTTGGGCCCGTCCGCGGCGGTGGCTTCGTTGATGCCGTACCGGGCCGGGTGCGGCCCGCCGCCGATGATGAAGTTCTCCGCCACCCGGTTACCCAACGCCGGGTGCCCGGTGTCGGCCGACTCGATGAGCACCTCGTCCCACCCGTCGAGCCGCTGGCAGTTCTGGGTCAGTGTGTTCAGCGCGATGCGGTTGCGGGCGGCGGCGAACACGTGCAGCCCGCACAGCCCGTTACGGCGCACCGTGTTGCCGATGACCGCGTTGCCGTCCTGCCGGTACAGCTGCACGCCGAAGTCGGCGTTGCCTTCCACGGTGTTGAACGCGACGGTGTTGCCCACCGACAGCCACGACGAGCCCTGCGTGGGGGAGGCGTCCGCGCCCACCGACAGGCCCATCTGCCCGTTGCTGTTGAAGGTGTTGCCGAGGAACTCATTGCCGGTGCTGCCGGTGCCGCCGACCTCGCCGGGGGAGACGAACATGCCGTGCCGGTCGTTGCCCACCCCGTGGTTCCCCAGCCAGGTGCACGACCGGCACTGCTCGTTCTCGAAGCCGTGGTAGAGGTTGCCGCTGGACCAGCAGCCGATGATCGTGCACCGCTCCGAGTTGTACGCCTGCATCCCCACGCCGCGGAAGTTGACCGTGCGCACGCCGTGCACCTCGGTGTCGGTGCACGTATCGAGGAACAGCCCGTAGTGGTAGTCGCTGCCGCCCTGCGCGGCGCGGTTGCCGTCCAAGGTGAAGTCGCGCAGCACCGCCCCGGACAGGCCGGTGGCGCGCAGCAGGTTGCCGGTGCCCGCGCCGGGGCGGCAGCGGATGACCGAGCCCTCACCCTCGCCGACGATCCCGCCGATCGACGGGGGCGGGGTGAGCCCGACCGCCGGGTCCGCATCACGCACCGAGGTGGGCAGGTAGGCGATGCGGCCACCGGCGGCGGCATTGAGCCAGTCCTGGAGGTTGGCGTAGCGCGACGCGGGCACCCGGCCGTCCTCGGCGACCACGACCGCGCCGGGCGTGCCCACCGGCTGGTCACCGGCGAGGCCCAGCACGGAGACGGTGGCGCCGGTGGGGGCGAGCAGGTGCAGCCGTACCGGGGCGGAGCCGGGGGCGTTGCGGGCGTCCAAGGTGGCCGGGCCCCCGGACGTCACCTGCTGCACCCCGGCTCCGCCCACGGTGGCGGGTTGGGTGAGCGCGGCGTGCACGGGGCCCCCGGCGGTCACCGTGACCCGCACCGCGGTGGGCCGGGTACTGGCGAACGCGACGTCCTGCGGGGTGCCCGCCCCCAACACCAGCCCGTCCACGCCGGTCGACGTGCCTGACACCGTCACCGTCATCCGGGGATGCCCAGCTTGCGGCGGGTCTGCGGGCCCACCATGCCGTCGGCGTCGAGGACCGGTTGCGGGGGCGCCGCGGCCTGCGCCCGCTTGACCTGCGCGGCGGTGCCCGGCCCGTAGAACCCGTCGCAGAACGCCGCGGGCAGCCCGTACCACGCCCGCAACACCCGCTGCACCAGCTGCACGTCCGCGCCCTCCATCGGCGGGGTCGCCACCTTGAGCACCCGGGCGCCCGCCGTGCCGCCGCCGGTGGCGCCGCCGGTGGGTGTTCCACCGCCCATCACCTGCGCGATGTAGGCCACGGTGAGCGGGGCGTCCCGCGCGGTGCGCCACGACAGCTCGGTGTGGATGTGGTCGGTGTGGCTGGCGGTGCCGGTGTAGGGCCGCCACCCGGCATTCGGGTACGAGCCCGACCAGACCCGCCGGTTCCAGATCAGCAGTTGGATGCCCAGCTCGCGGGACTTGAGCCGCAACGCCTCGGCCAGCGCGGTGCCCCACGGCGCCGAGTACGGGCGGATCCCGAGGTCCGCCGCCCGGCCCTCGCCGTGCAGGCTCAATGTCGCCGCGCCCCGCTGGGTGCGGCAGTTGTAGATACCGGTGTTCACCCCGCCGAGCCGGGAGTAGGCGCCGAGGAACCACGCCATCAGGTTCCGGCAGCCCACCGTCGGCCCGTCGGTGCACCGCACCGCCGGCTGGTAGCCGGAGTAGACCGCGCCGCGCGGGGCAGCCAACGCCCGCAGGTCCAGCTCCGTCGGGTCGGGGAAGTCCAGGGCAGGCAGCACCCCGTCTGCCGCGGCCACCCATGACGCGTCGTCGCGGTCGGTGACCTCGGCCGGCATCGGGTCGTCCGCGGTGGGGCTGGCCATGTCCCCGGTATCAGGCACGTAGGCCCACGGGTCGTGCACCGGTTGTCCGTCGTCGTAGTCCGCCATCACCCGCACCTCGGTGGCTCGCTTGCTGAGACCGTCACGACAGTAATGCGCCCGACACGATGCACGCGCCGAACGCCAGCAGCATGATGACGTTAGCCACCTTCGTGGTGGTGCTGCGGTTCGACGGTAAGCCCACGTCAGACACCATCCACGCCATGGCGCCGAGCACCCCGAACACGATGAGTAGCTGCACCGACAGCGGCGGCGAGGCGGTTTCGGCCCACCCGGTTACGGCGTCCACACAGCCCACGTCTTCGGCGTTTCGCTCACCCACACTCGGGTGAGGATCGACCGGGGGATCTCGACCACCGAGTGCAGGGCGGCGGTGAGGTACTGCGACAGACCCTCCGCCGTCGGGTTGTCACCGCCCTCGTCGAACCGGGGGATGTCGTTGAGGTGCCGGTGGTCAAGGGTGGCGTCGATCCACCGTTTGAACGGGGCCAGCGCCCCGTAGTCCAACACGAATCCCGTCGGGTCCAGGTGCCCGGTCAGCTCTACCCGGACGCGGTAGTTGTGCCCGTGCAGACGGGCACACTGATGCTCGTCAGGCAGGCCGCGTAGCTGGTGCGAGGCGGCGAACTCGAACTCCTTGCTGATGGTGTACGCCACCCACGCCCCCCGGTGATCAGCCAGCCTTCCGCCGGGAAGAGTACGGGCAGTCGTGCCGGGCGCCCCACCGCTGCCACGCGCGCGGCGCGCCGGACCGCTCGTGGCAGGTGCGGGCGAGGGTGCGCGCCGCCGCCAGGTCGCCGTCGTTGGCCAGCGCCAAGTAAAGGTGCGTTCCGCTTGGCGCCTCCGGCTGACGTGCCAAGCTGACTTGGCTGCGGCGCAGTACCTCGTCGGCGCACACGTACGACCACGACAACGCCACGTTCAGCGCGAGCCGGGCGTCTCCGCCGGGCATGCGGCGGGCACGGAGCAGCGGGGCAAGGTCCACGCCCTGCGCCGCCAGGTGGTCGCGCGCCGCGGCCAGCTTGACCCGGTGCTGGAGGTTGACCTGCCGTAGCTCTACCCCGTCGAAGTACAGCAGGTTCCCGAACCGGAACATGCTGCTCACCGAGGAGGTGTCCGCCGAGTACGGGCGCACCACCCGCAGGGTCCGCATGCTGCCGTTGCCGAGCAGGTGGATGCCGCCGCCTGCGGCGCGGGCGCGGCGTTGCAGCATGGCCGCGCGGTCGCGCACCGCGGGCAGCGGGACACCGACCATGCCGCCGACGGCGACGTACCCGGCGTCGGCGATCATGGCGTCGAACTCGGCGAGGCGCGCGCCGAGGGTGAACACCGGCATCACCGGTAGCCCCCGCTCGTGCAGCCGGCGGGTGTTGCGTGCCGAGGCGGCCGGGTCTCCGATCACGTCGAGGGTGATGGCGTGGTGCCAGTGCCCGCGCCACCGTTCCAGGTGCGCGGCGTACTCCTCGAGCCGGATGGTGCGCCCGGTGCTGTGCGCGGTGAACGCGCCGGAGTCGACCATGACCCGGCCGCACACCACGGCGGCGTGCACCGCGGCGAGGTCGGCTTTGGGCTGCACCCCGTAGGAGATCAGGACGTTGACGGCCACGGGTGGTCATGATGCAGCAACGCCCCCGGTGCGGGCCGGGGGCGCGGGCGGGGCGGGATTACCCCTCGTCGGGGTCGCTGTAGGTGCGCTCGGTCTGCGGGACCTGCACGTCCACGATCTGGCTGAGGTAGACGCCGTGGCCGAATCCGGTGTACCGAACCCGGACCTCGCCGGGGTAGCTGGTGTGCGGCAGGGGCGGCTGCACCTGGGTCACGAGCACCGTGGCCCGGGTGGTCTCCACGCGGCCGCAGCCGGGGCGGCCGCGCTCGTCGTTGAGCCGGGTGCGCCAGGTGAGGATCAGGGGCAGGCCCGCGGCGGCGAGGCTGACCAGGTCACGCGCCTGCTCGCCGGTGAGGTGGGTGACCTCGGCCAGCTGGTGCGCGAGGTCGGCTTCGGCCTCCCAGCCCAGCCGCTGCTGCGAGGCGAGCAGGCCGTGCGGGAGGTCAGCCCACGTGGTGGCGGTGAGGGGGCGGCGGGCGTCGGGCGCGGTAGTGGCCATGGCACCAGTATGCACGCCGGGCGTGCAGTGTTCAACGGTCCGGGGTGGTCAGTAGCCCATCTCCTCGTCGGTGGTGCCCACCCACCGCGGCGGCACCGGTTCAGCGCCGCTCTCCCCGCCGGGACAGCACACGTGCGCGTAGGTGCGTTCCCCGGTCGAGCGGATCAGGTCGCCCGGCTCGATCGGGTCCTCGCACTCGTCGCACTCGCTGCGGTACCGCGCGGTGAAGCTCACGGCCACCGGTCCGTGAAGATGGCCCACATGAGCACCCCGGTGATGACGGCCACCACCACCAGCCACACGGTCAGCAGCGTCATCATCAGGGCAGGCGCCGCGGCGGCCGGGCGGTGCGCACCCCGGCCAGGGCGAGGCCGGCGAGCGTGTTGTTCACCGCCAGCCCCGGCCAGCGGGCCACCCCGGCCCGCCGCGCCGCCGCCCACGCCGCCCCCGCCGAGGCGGTGGCCGGGAGCTGAGGCCGCTCCTCACGCAGCCCGCAGTGCCACAGCGCGACGTGGCGGCGGAAGCAGGCCGGGCACGCCCCACACTCCCCGGACACGGCGTAGCAGGAGCGGGTGTAGCGCAGCAGGTGCGTGTGCGCGGGGTAGGCGCGCAGGAACCGGGCGAGCAGCCCGGTCTTGGTCCACCGCGCCGCCGGGGCCCAGCACCGCACCGGGCGGTGAGTGGAGGCGGTGAGGCACAGCGAGGCGTAGCGCAGGAACCGGCGGGACTTGTCCGGGCTGGCCTCGCCGAGCAGCGCACCCAGCATCACCTCATCCGCGCCGGTGTAGGCCGCGGCGGTGACCAGCAGGGCGGCGTTGCGGTGCGGGATGTGCCCGTCGGTCTCCTCGAGCCCGCCGATCTGCGGGCCGCGCAGGTACCGCGGCCGGAACCCCGGGACGTGGGTGGACAGCACCCGCAGGGTCTCCATCTCCGCGTGCTCGTAGCGGTGGCCGAGCTGCACGTACACCGGGTCCGGCCGGTCGGTGAGGAACCACAGCGCCAGCGAGTCCAGCCCGCCGGAGAACAGCAGCACCCGGCTCATGCCGGTACCCACCTGCCTTCCCTGATCCAGCCGTGCAGCCCGCAGGTGTGGCACAGCACCGACCCGTCCAGAGTCCACGGGTCGGAGCTGACCAGCCGCCACACCTGCGGGCCGCCCTGCCCCCGGTCGAACGGCAGCATGCCGGTGTGCTCGCGGCCGGTGGTGCAGTCATGGCGCTCCAGCAGCCCGGCGTGGCCGGGCACACCGCCTTGGACGTAGGGCCGCACCTGCACCCCGTGCCCGAGGTCCACCCACCCACTCACTCCGCCGGCTCCGCGAGGCGGCGGATGAACCGGGCCAGCTCCAGCGCCATCTGCGGGTTGCCGCTCAGGTCCGGCACCGCGCACGTCGTCCCGTCGCGGTGGTCAGGGTGCGTCACCTCGGTGCACCACCGGCAGCACAGCTCCGACGGCGGCTCACAGTTGCGGCCGTGCATGTCGCAGCACGGGCCCATGCCGATGAACGGGTTGAGGTCGGCCAACCGCTCACCACCACCACACGTCACGCACCGGCTGCGCCGGCTGGGTAAGGAACCGGTGGGTCTCGGCCACCTGCCGGTGCAGGTGCACGCACACGCTCATGTCGGTGTGCCCGGGGTGGGTGGCCTCGGTGCAGCTGTAGCAGCACAGCCGGTCCGGGGTGCACTCCACCCCGTGCTGGCGGCAGCAGCGGGGGGACGAGCCGGCGGGGACGTACTGGCCGGAGACGTTGCGGGCCATCCGGTTCTCCTTGATCCTCGATACGGTGCGGGGCCGCGCTGGCCGTGCCAGCTGTACCGGTCGGCCACCAGGTGCGAGACCCAGCCGAGGACCACCGGTACCACGAGACCGGCGGGTGAGTGCAGCCAGTCATGCACACGGACCAGTGGGTGACTGGCCGGTAACCACGTTCGGCGCCACCCGAACAGCGCAAGCGCGGCGTCCGGCAGCGCCGCCGCAACGGCGCCGACGAGCAGGTGCGCCGGGGTCCTCACGCCGCCACCGCGCCGGGGCAGGCGTGCCGCCCGCCGTAGCGCTGCCACGCCCGCGGCCGCCACGTGCCGTCGTGCAGCTCCCGGTCCAACCTGGCCGTCGGGTACACCATCCAGTCGGGGGTGACGGAGTTGTACAGCTGCGGGCCCGGCGGCAGACCGTCGGGCGCCGCCACCGGCGCGGCCCGCTTGAGGTGCTCATCAGCCACCGCGTAGGTGAGGGAGTAGCCGCGCACCATCTGCGGGCGGTGGCTCTTGCCCGGCAGCTTGCCCAGCCGCAGCACCTCGGCCAGCGGGATGTCCTGCGCGGTGATGTGGTCACGGTGCCGGGCCAGCGCCGCCCGGTTACTGGTCGCGGTCTGCCGCACCTCGCGGCCGTCGAAGTAGACCAGCGAGCCGTACAGGAACGCCGCCGAGCAGGCCGAGGAGTCAGCCGAGTACGGCCGGGCGCGGCGCAGCACCGACAGGGCGCCGATACCGAGGGCGTGGATGCCGCCGCCCTGGTCCGCGGCGCGGCGTTGCAGCATGCCGACGCGGGCGGCCAGGCCGTCCTTGCTGATGCGGCGGCCGGCGAGACCACCGACGGCGACGTAGCGGGAGTCACGCACCATGGCGTCGAACTCGGCGAGGCGCGCCCCGGCGGTGAACACCGGCATGACGGGTAGGCCGCGGGCGTGCAGCCGGGCGCATTGGCGGGCGCTGGCCTCGGGGTTGCCGATCACGTCGAGGTTCATCGCGTACTGCCAGGCGCCGCGCCAGCGTTCCAGCCACTCGGCGTACTCCTCGAGCCGGATCCGCACCCCCTTGCTGAACGCGGTGAACGCCCCCGAGTCGATCATCAGGTTGCCGCAGGTGAGGTCGCCGCGCACCCGGGCGAGGTCGATGTCGTAGCCGCGCGGGCCGTGGAACGCGAAGGACAGCAGCAGGTTCACGGCCACCGGTACACCGCCAGCTCGGCGAACCCGCCGGGCCGCAGCTCCCCGACGACGACTTCCGCGGCCCGCCACCCGCGCTCGGCGAGCTGCTGCTTGGCCGCGCCGACCGGGCCGGACCCGACGATGTGCGGGTGCCACTCCACCACCATCGTCGTCACGCCGAGGGCGGGCAGCGGCACGCTGGCCAGCAGGTCCACCTCCGCCCCCTCACAGTCGGTCACCAGGGTGTCCGCGGCGGCCAGCTCGATCAGCCGGTCGATACTGACCTGCGGGACCTGGACCTCACGCACCGGCCGGTCGTAGTGCGGCACGTGCGCACCGGAGTTCCACGGCTCGCTCATCTCGTGCAGCACGGTGGTGTGCGGGCAGCCGGGCAGCCCGGCGGCGGCGCGCAGCATGGTGACGTTGACGTAGCCGTTGCTGTCGGAGAACGACCCGGTGAGGACGCGGCGGGCGGCGGCGTCGTACATCACCGGGATGGGTTCGACGGCCAGCACCGTGGCGGCGCGGGCGGCGAGCGCGGCGGTGACCACACCCAGCCCGGCGCCGAGCTCCAGCACCCGGGCGCCCTCGGGCACCCACCGGCGCACCACCGCCACATGCTCGTCCTTGTAGCCGGGCGGCGGGTCCGGCGCGACGGTCACCACCGAGCCCACGCCTGGTGGGTCGCGTTCTCGGTCGGCATCCGGTCGTGCTCACCGACCAGCCGCAGGCCGGCGCCCTCGATCCGCTTTTCCAGGTCAGTGGTGTCCACGGCGAACCGGTGCAGGTCCACCAGCAGCTTGCGGCACCTCCTAAGGACCTCCTCGGTGAGGACGTCGACCTCCCCGCCCTCGATGTCCAGGGCCAGGCAGTCCCACCCGGCGGCCTGCAACGGCCGCAGGTCCACCCCCGGCGCCCACACCCCCTCGGAAACAATGTTCCACGGCCGGGTGCGGGTGAGCGCCCAGCACTCGGGGTCCTCCCGCACCTCCACCGCCGTGCCGCCCGGGGTGAGGGCGCCGTGCCGCACCGCCAGCGGCACCCCGTCCACTTCCACGTTCTGCCGCACCAGCTCCACCAGGTGCGCCAGCGGCTCCACCCCGAGGACGTTGGCCGGGCCGACGCGGCGGGCGATCCACGCGGCCAGCCAGCCCATGCCGCAGCCGGCGACGACCACCCGGTCCCCGGCCTCGAACAGCTGGTCAGCCAGCGACATCTCCTGCGGCTCGTAGGTGCCCAGCGCGTAGGTCAGGGCATCATCACCGAGGCGCACCCCGTGGAAGTCGATGGTCGTCACGTCTCCTCCTCACGCACCGCACGCGCCAGCCCGACGACCTGGTCCACCACCACGAACTCGACGTCCGGGAACTTGCCGTGCAGCAAGGCCAGGCCGTGGCGGGCCATCTCCTCGGTGGCTTCATAGCGCAGGCACAGCAGCACCCGGTCACCCGGCCGCAGGACCAGTGCCTCCACCCGGCTACTCACCTCCTCATGCCAGCGGGCGGCGACGGCCTCGGCGGCCTGCGCGCACGTGGTCCTCTTGGTGTCGTGCCCGAGGCCGCAGCCCTCGGGTCGGGGCGCCGCATCCACCCGCCACGCCTGCGGGGTGCACGGCACCTGCCCGCCGCCGGGCGCCACGTGCCCGAGGACGTGCGACCCGTCGGGCATCCGCACGGTGACCCGGGTGCCGTCAGCAGGCGCGGTCGCGGTCACTCACCCACCTCCTGCGCGATCATCGTCCAGGTGGAACACGGCCAGCCCGGCGGCATGCCGGTCTCGTCGTCGTCGCAGCCCGAGCAGTACAGGCGCCGCAGGCCCGGCTGCGGCCCGTGATGCTCGCACACCTCGACGACGATTCCGGCCACCCGCGCCGCCCCGGCCAGCACCCGCCGGTGCCGGTCCATCGCCGCGTCGTGCTGCCTGCGCAGATCAGCCAGCAGGTCAGGTAGCTGCTCGGGCATCACCGAGTACTGGTGCGCCAGCCGCTCCAGCTCCGGCCCGGTGGTGGGGGTGTCCGGCACTCGCTCGGTCACTCGTCGTCCTCCGGCGCCGGGCTGTACTGGTCGTTGCACACGTCGTCCTGCGCGTCGCCGAGGATGCCCTTGACCTGCCACGGCGGCATCGTCGGGTCGCTCAGCATGCGGATGACCTGGCCGCCGCCGTCCGGGTCGCGGGTGGCGGCGAGCAGCACCCACGCGACGACGAGCTCGCCGGGCCGCAAGCTGTGCGAAGCGCCCACCGCCTCGGAGATGCGCTGCACCTGCTCGTCGATCAGCTCCCGGCGCTCGGCCTGCCAACCCTCGGTCACCGCCGTGGGTCCTCCTCCCGCAGCCGCGGGTAGCAGGTGTTCGCCGTGGTCTCCGGCGGGCGGCGGAACGCGGGCGGCAGCACGGTGTGGCCCTGCTGCCCCTGCCGCCACTGGGCCTCTGCTGCGGCCCGGACACGGCTCACCGTCTCACGCAGCGGCGCCGTGTCGTGCCACTGCTGGCAGAACATCTCGGCCGTGGTGCGCATCCCCACCCCGTCCACGCGCAGCAGCACTGTCTGGTCCGGCGTCAGGTGGTGCACCGGGCAGCCGTCCGGCGGTGACACCGGCTGGCCGGCCACCTCATCAACGATGACCCGGTCCACCGAGTGGCCGCGCATCCCGCGC
>Ga0070685_10000398_pt1 | contig 26081 bp, 33 predicted proteins | sample KBSS13LmetaG_FD_65651 | JGI IMG/M metagenome (GOLD analysis project Ga0070685, IMG submission 65651) | Switchgrass rhizosphere microbial communities from Kellogg Biological Station, Michigan, USA - KBS S1-3L metaG | ecosystem: Host-associated > Plants > Roots > Rhizosphere ...
CCGCCCAGGGTGCTCGTGATCGGGCGCCCGGCGCGCTGCCCGACCACCGAGAAGCCACGCGGCCAGGACGGGGGCTACCTGCTCCACCTCGACACGCCAGTAAACGGCAAGATCTGCCACTACGCCGACGGCGGCGGCTGGCAAAAGTGGGTCCCGGACGGCCCGCGCCAGACCATCGATCCGGCCATCGTTCGCGCGCGCCAGCTCGAGCGAGAGAAGGCCAAGGCGGGCGATGCCGCGGCCGCACGCCTGCGGGCGCTCGGCATCTGGGAGGCATGCACCAACATCGGCGCGGACCGGCACCCGTACCTCGAACGCAAGGGCCTGCGCTCCGCGCACGGCGCGCGGCTCGGCCGGCACGGCATGCTGGTGGTCCCCGCCTACGACACGGCCGGCGAGCTCCAGACGCTGCAGTTCATCGGCGCCGACGGCATGAAGCGGTTCCTGCGCGGCGGCCAGAAGCGGGGCGCCTCGTGCCTGGTGGGCCTTCCCGGCGTGCACGTGCTCATCGCCGAGGGGTTCGCCACGGCGTGCAGCCTGACCGAGGCCACCGGCATGCCCTGCCTGGTCGCCTTCGACGCCGGCAACCTGGGTCCGGTCGCGATCGCGCTTCGGAAGACCATGCCCCGCGCGCACATCACGGTGTGCGGAGACGACGACTGGAAGACCGACGGGAACCCGGGATGGGCGATGGCGGCGCGGGCCGCGCGCGCGGTGGGCGGCGAGCTGCGCCTGCCGGGCCCGTGGCCGGCGAACCGCGGGCAGAAGGATACCGACTTCAACGACCTGGCGCGGCTGTGCGGTCCGCGCGCGGTCGTGGCGGCCGTACTTGGAGGTGCACGATGAGACGCCGAGACGACAGGGAGACCGGAGCAGCGATCGCGGTGACGTTCGCGTTCGTGCTGATCTACTCGTTCGCCCTGTGGGTGACCGGCCGATGAAGCCCGTGGCGGGCCCCAAGCACTACAGGAACGTGCCGGACATGGAGGTCTCGATGTGCAGCCAGCGCGGCGCGAACCTTCGCTTCTCGCGTGCCCGCGGCGGCATCACCTGCGTTGAATGCAGAGACCGCCTCGATCGCGCCATCGCCGGCAAGCGCAACCGGCGCGAGTTCCTGGCGCGCGTGAGGGCGGGGCTGTGACCGACGGCCAGCTTTACCTCGCGAACGTGCGCCGGCTGCCGTGCGTGCTGGCGGCCACGCGCGCCTGCAGCGGGCGCGTCCACGCCCACCACGCTGGCCCGCGCCCGGGGATGGGCCGCAAGGCCGCCGACGACACCGCGATCCCGCTGTGCGCCCAGCACCACCAGGAGTGGCACAACGCCGGCGGGTTCTTCGGGATGCTGACCAAGGTCGTCAAGGCCCGCTGGGTCGAGGACGCCATCGCGGCGACGCGGGCGAGGCTGGCTCCGTTTTGAAGGGCTGCGGAAAGCAGCTGACGAACGGCCTGACGTGTGGCCATGTGGTCGCAGCATCGGGCCAGGTGATTCGCTGCCGGACCTGCGCGTTCAGCCAGGACGGGGAGGCACCCCGGCGCGAGAAGTTCGACCAGCAAGAGAAGCGCGGCAAGTACCGCGCTCGCCCTAGACATAGGTGCGGCAAGACAACGCCGCCTAGCCGACGGGGACCCGTGCCGAAGTAGCACGTGAGCATCCGAGGCTGGGCTGGTACGACGACAGCCTGGCGCCCCTCTCGGAGCCAGCAAGATGAACCGGTTATCTGCCAGGCGGCGGGTCCGGGTCAGAAGGCGGGCTGTTCCGAGCTGAGAGAAGGCAACTCTGGATGCGCTCCCGCCGACCTCCGCACCGAAAAAGCAGTCTGACCTTCGATTTCCAGAAGGGAACTCGGGGTCTGCCCAGGGCCTGGACTTACCGAACAAATATTCGCTATCTCCGTGAAGCTTGCAGCCTACAACCAATCCTGCTACGGGCGGAATTAGGCAAATGAACCAGGCGGCTCTCCCTACTTTGCTTAATGACGTCGTTGGGCGGCTGGTCTACCTGCGGCGGATGAGCAAGGCAGCGCAGCAGGCCTACGAGCGCGTGGGAGACCTACGCCAGCGCGTGCGCTGCAGCCTGGTCGCGGAATATGTCGCCCGCGTGCTTGACCGGGAGAACTCGCCCTACTTCCGCCGGGACCTGACACAGGCCCTCGAAGCCATCGGCTGGCGGTCCGTGAACACCGACAACGTGCGCAGCTGGAAAGGGGTCGTCGCGAAATGACCAAGCTCGAGCGCGAATGGGCGGCCAAGCTCCGAGAGACCGGCTTCCACGACCTGGAGGGGGCGGAACGAGACGGCCCGCTCTCCAACGCAGGCAAGCCCCACGCGAAGTACGAGACGGCCGACGGGCACCGGCGCCTCGCCAACCACCTGACGGACGGAGCCGCCTACCAGCAGGCCGCCCGTGACCTGCTGTGGGCACGCCGCTGGCCAACGGCCGCCGACCGGCGCATCTGGGAGATGCACGTGGACGGCTCGGGCCTCCGGGAGATCACCGCCGCGCTGGACGTGAGCTGGCACCGTGCTTCGAAGGTGCTCCACGAGTGCCAAGCGCGAATGACCCAAAGTAACCAAATGACCAAGGGGGATAGATGCGACAGGCGAAAGATTCGCCAGCTGATTCGAAGGTGCGAGCCACGCGTCCTGGAGAAGCTGGCGCTGGCGCTGGCGCGGACCCTGACGCTCTCCTGAACGTTGGCCTGGCCATCGTCGGCGACCAGCTGGACCGCATCAGGCAGGTGCGAGGTAAGGGGCCGCTTCCAGCGCGCCACGCCATGGCGCTCGCCGGCTACCTGCGCGCGCTCTCAGCCGTGCGGCGGGACCGCAACCCTGGCAAAGGCGGGGCGGGGAAGCTGGCAGGCAAGAGCGTGGCCGAGCTGCTGGAGATCATCCGCCATGATCCGGAGCTCGCGGAAGCCCTGGGGTCCACCGGGCAGTGACCTCGGCCGAAGTGCTGGCGGCGCTCATCACCGCCAAGGAGGCCGAGCGGTCGCGCGTCCGGTGGGATCCGGCGGCGTTCGCCGGCGACCACGGGCCACAGCTGGCGTTCGTGACCGAGAAGGCTCCGTTCACCCACGTCATGTGCGCGCGCCAGTCGGGAAAGTCATGGGGCGACGACTTCACCCTGGGGTGCAACGCGGACGAGCACCCGCAGAGCGTTGGCCTGTTCCTGGGGCTGAAGGGGACGGGTGTGAAGGTCTCGAACTGGGTGCCCATCTGGAAGCAGGGGCTCTGCGATATGCACGAAATCCCCCAGGACTGGCACAATGAGACCTCGATGGTGACGACCTGGCCGAACGGCAGCCGGGTCATGTTCGGGGGTACCGACGACCTCAGCAACGTGAAGAAGTTCCTGGGCAACAGCCTGCGGAACTACGGCATCGTCATCATCGACGAGTGCCAGGACCAGCCGGATGGGGTCCTGCGCTACATCCTAAATACGCTCCTGCCCCCGATGCTGGGACCGAAGTCGCGGGTCATCCTGTCTGGCGTGCTGCCGGACGTGCCAGCCGGCTACTTCTACGAGCTGGCCCACCCGGCATCGCTGAACGGCGAGGCGTGCACGTGCAAGGGCTGGCGCCACCACGAATGGGGGCGAGCTGCCAACGTGCACACCCCCGAGGCAATGGCCCAGCTTCGGAAGTACATGGACGACCACGGGCTGACCGAGAAGGACCCCCAGATCCAACGTGACTGGTACATGCAGCGCGTGTGGGACATGGCGGCCACGGCCTACCGCTACAGCCGCGAGCGCAACGGCTACGAGGCGGACCAGCCCGAGTGGGTGAGCGAGGTGGAATGGGGCGTGGGCGTGGCCAAGGCGGCCGAGCCGCACGAGGGCATCGACGAGTTCACGATCGGCATCGACCCGGGCGGCGGGGACCGGACCAGCATCGTCGTGTGGGGCTGGGGCGACCACACCACGGAGATTCAGCAGGTGGCCGAGTGGGTCACGCCCAGGGACGCCCACACGCCGCTGTCTGCCATCGCCGAGGCTCTCTCCGTGATGGTGCAGCACTACCCCACGGGGCTCATCTTCTGGGACCCGGGCTCGGGCTCAATGGAGATCGACACGTTCGGGACCGACTACGGCATCCCGCTCGTGCGTGCCGCCCAGAAGACCGACTTCCCCGGCCAGGTCCGCCGCGTGAACGACCTGCTCTCGAAAGGCACGCTCAAGGTCATCATCGGCTCCGCGCTCGAGGAGGACTACCAGCGCGCCCGCTTCGACACCGACGCGCGCGCCAAGGGCTCCTGGAAGTGGGCGAGCCAATGGCACCCGGACCCAAGTGAGGCAGGGCGCTACGGCCTCCAGGGCTACTGGAACACGTACACGCCGCCAGCCCCGCCCAAGCCCATCGAGCTGCAGAAGCGGGAGGCGGCCGAGCTGCGCCAGCGCCGCGTGACGGCCATGAAGGCGGGACGACGGTTGGAAGAGGACGACGAACGCAGCATTTTCCAGGAGGACGAACCATGGACGTGAAGCTCGATAGTGAACAAATATTCGGAAACGAGGTGCGCGAGGCCGAGCCGCCCACGTACCAGTCGCCGCTCCTGGCCCTGCTGGACGAGCGGGCGAAGGGACCGCCCAAGCCCATCGAGATTCCCGAGCCCACGCCCGAGATTGCCGCCCGCATCCGGCAGATGGAGGAGCGCCGCGAGCAGGAGCTGGACAAGGCCCGTGACCGCGCCTACGGCGGTGACGAGGGCCTGAAGGCCCGCGGCATCGGCGCCCCCATCCGCGACCGTGACCTGTCGCCCGACCAGGTGGCGTGGCTGAACGAGCGGCGCGCCGAATGGAAGGCGTGGCACGAGGACCCGGCTAACGCGGACTGGCGGCCCGAGGGCGGCGAGCTGGATGTGAGCGGCCTGCCATGAAGCTGCCCGAGGCCATCAAGCGGCTGTTCACGAAGGACGAGGTGTTCACCTTCGTGGCGCACGACCAGACGGAGCCGACCATCGTGGTGTACGAGCCCGACTGCAAGGTGGACCAGATCCACGCGGTCAACGGCTACCTGCTCGTGCCGCACCCCATCGCCAGGCGCCTGCCCGCGCCCCACGGCAACATCACGCACGCGCAAGGAAACGTCCCCTGTTGGAAGCTGGTCGACCTGTCGGACGCGGGGCCGAATTAGCGAACAAATATTCGGATAGTCGGCGATCGCCGTGGCTTCCACGTGAAGCCACCCGAGCTGGAGGCCATTCTAGACGTCCTCGACCGCCACCCGCGCGTCACGTCCGTGCACATCGCCGAAGGCGAGGTGCGCCTGACGCTCGGTGAGGTGCTCGTCGCCCCCGAGGAGGGCACGAAGGACGACCGGGACGAGTCGTTGGAACTGCCCGCGGGCGTGGTCGACCCGCGGGACCGCATCCGTGAGATCTACCGGAAGGCCGGCATGCGGAACGGCAAGGTGCCGGCGTGAACTTCGACTTCTCGGGCAACAGCACGCCCGGAGCGGTCGCCCCCCAGCCATGGTGGCCTGACCCCAAGGGGAGGTTCGAGAGCGGGCCAGGCGTCACCCAGGGCGCGGCCATGATTGCCACGGCCAGGGCCATCAGCACGAGCCCCACCGAGGAACTGCGCCAGGACCTGAACCTCCTCTACGGCTCGATGTACGAGGGCCGCCCGCTCACGAGCCTCTACCAGTACGGCGGCCAGGCGACCGCGGCACGCGGCGAGCTCACGGCCATTGGATCAGGCGAGGTGACCTGGAACGTCGTCCGCTCGGTCGTGCAGACCGTCGGCTCCCAGGTCTCGCGCTCGCGCCCGCGCGCGCGGTTCGTGACCAGCGGCGGCGACTACAAGCAGAAGCGCAAGGCAAAGAAGCTCACGCAGCTAAACGACGGCCTGTTCCACCACTGCCGGGTGTACGAAAAGACCCAACAGGTCTTCATCGACGCCGGCGTGTTCGACGTGGGGGCCATCGAGGTGGCCCGCGACGGCAACGTCCCGAAGGTGAGCCGCGTCCTCGCCTGCGAGGTCATGGTGGATGCCAACGACGGCATCTACGGCGAGCCCCGGAGCATGTACCGGCGCCGCTACGTGGACCGCGGCGTCCTGCTGGCCAAGTACGGCCGCCTCGCGAGCGGCAAGGGCGTCGAGGACGCCTTCAAGTCGCGCGAGGAGCGCGACCAAGCGCTGGCCACCGTGTCGACGTCCAGCCCCGTCATGGACGGGCAGCAGACGAACCTCGTCGAGGTCTTCGAGGCGTGGCACCTGCGCAGCTCGGACGAGGCCAAGGACGGCTGGCACGTCATCGCCGTCGAGGGCATCCAGCTCGTCTCCGAGCCCTACGAGCGCGACTACTTCCCGATCATCCTGTTCCCGATGGACCCGGCCATTGCGGGCCCCTACGGCGTGTGCGCGGCGAGCGTCCTGCTCGCCATCCAGATGCAAATCAACACGCTCCTGGACAAGATCGCGAAGGCCCAGCACCTGGCCTGCGTCCCGCGCATCGGCATCCCGATGTCCGCCAAGCTCGGGACCGTCTCCAACGCCATCGGTGCCCACTACCGCTTCGCCGGCACCCAGGGCGCCATCTTCTCCACGCCCCCCGCGCTCTCGGCCGAGGTCTACGAACACCTCGAACGGCACATGGAGAAGGCCTTCTCGCTCTACGGCGTGAACGCCCAGATCGCCGCCGGCCAGAAAGAGGCTGGCCTGACCGCCGCGGTCGCCATCCGCGAGTCCCTGGACATCCAGACGGCCCGCTTCGCCGTGCTCTCCCAGCGCTGGGAGCAGCTCCACATGGACATCGCCCGCCGTCTGACCGACCTGGCGCGCGAAATCTACGATGACGACCGCGCGGCGGTGGTGGCGGCGCCCGGCACCAAGTTCCTGGAGACCATCAGCTGGAAGGACATCGACCTCGAGGAGGACGAGTACGTCATCCAGCCCTACCCGGTGAGCCTCCTGCCCACCACGCCCCAAGGCAAGATCGACAAGATCGGAGACCTGGTCGACCGAGGCATCTGGAGCGCCAAGCGCGCCGAGGCCGCGCTCGATGACCTAGACCCCGACGCCAATATGAGCGCCGAACGGGCCCTGGAGGAGGACGCCGAGCGCATCTGCGACGAGATGCTGACCGACGGCAAGTACACCACGCCCGATCCAACGATGGACCTGACCATCTGCCTGAAGACCGCCGCCACCTACGCCGCCATGGGCCGCAACCAGAAGGCCCCCGAGAAGAACCTGGACCTGCTCTACCGGTTCATGGACGACGTCGCGGCCCTGCAGCAGCAGCTCACACCCGCGCAGCCTCCCGCGCCAGCGCCTGGGACGGGAGCCGTGGCCGTCGCCCCAGGCGCGCCGCCGGTCATCCCGGGAACGCCTCCTGGCACTGACCAAGGCGGCGGCAGCGCCCCGCCTGCGGCGCCAGCTTTGCCGCCCCCGTAACCGAATATTTGTTCGGTAAGTCCAGCCGATCGATCGCCGTGGCTGGGGCATGGGAACCGAAGCCGCCAAGCCCGCCGCCAAGGCCGCCGCGCCCGCCAAGCCCGCGCCGAAGTACCGCCAGCGGTACACCATCGGCCACAACACCCACCCGCACGACGCCGAGCGCCTGTTCAACCTGGGCCTGCTCGACGACGACCAGATCGGCGACCTCTGTCGCCGGGGCGTCCTCGTGCCGTCCGCCGAGAAGCTGGACCAGCTGCGCGCGCGTGGCGTCCAGGTGGACCCCGTCAAGGTCGACGACCCCGACGTGATCGGCGACATGGAGCCCGTGCCGAATGAGTGACATCGGCGACGCTCCCGTGCCCGGCGACGCCGGGGCGCCCGCTGCCGAAGGCGGCGGGGACGGTGAAGGGCTCGTCTCGTACGAGACCGCGCTTGCCGAAGCCGCTAAGGAGTGGTCGCCCGAAGGCGACGAGGCGGGGGAGGGCGAAGCTGCGCCCAAGGAGACCGAGGCGACGGCCGACGACGCCGAGAAGAAAGAGCCCGAGGCGAAGGAGCCCGAGAAGAAGGACGAGGAAAAGCCGAAGGAGGAGCAGCAGCCTTCGAAGCTATTCGCGGCCATCGCCCGCGAGCGGAACAAGGTCAAGGAGCGCGAGGCCAAGGTCGCCGCGCGCGAGAAGGAGCTGGAGGGCGTGACCGTCAAGGCGAAGGCCTTCGACGACGTCCGCCGCCGGCTCCACGAAGATCCCTACGGCCTGCTGGTCGAGGCGGGTGGCGAGGAGCTGGTCAACAAGCTGCTCGACGCCGCTGCCGGCACCGTGCAGAGCCCCGCCGAGCAGCGCGTGGCGAAGCTCGAACGCGAGATGAAGGAGCGCGACGAGCGCGCCAAGGCCGACGCCGACCGGCAGATGGTCGAGCGACATCAGCGGCTCGTGGCCGAGGAGGTCACCAAGGCGGGCGAGAAGTTCGACCTGGTGAACAGCCTGGGCGAGCACGACGCCGTCTACCAGCTGATCGTGCGGTACCACGCCAAGCACGGCCACGTCCTGCCGACCATCGACGCGGCAGAGATCGTCGAGAAGGCGCTCACCGAGCGTCTCTCGAAGTCGAAAAAGTTCGGCGCGCGGGAAGCCGAAAAACCCCCGCAGGCGCGTAACGGGAATCCGCCCCCGAAGCGATCGAACACCACCCTCTCCAGCGTCGCCGTGGGCCAGGTGCCCGCCGCAGATGACGACGGACCGCAGGACCCGCAGGAGCGGGTGGCCTGGGCCCTTCGTCTCGCGACCGGCTGATGCACTGAAAGGACACGCCCATGCCGTCTGGCGCAAATACCACCACCGCATCGAACTTCATCAAGCGGTACTACTCGCCCAAGATGACCGTGAACACGGTCTCCAAGGTCGAGAGCCGCTCCCTCAACATCATCAAGCACGACACCGGCGGATCCGGCGACGATTACAGCTTCCTGACCATGTACGGGGACAACCCGTCGGGTTCGCAGGACTTCAACGAGGCGCAGACCACCGGCCAGAACGCGATGTCTGGCGGCGCGCAGTTCAAGGTCACCTGGTGCAACGACTTCCAGGTGCCCTCCGTCGGCAAGGACATCATCGCGAAGACCAAGAACAAGGCCGGCGGCTGGATCCCCCAGCTGAAGAACGAAATGGACAGCTCGCTGCGCTACTCGGCGCACCGCCGGTCCGTCGCGCTCTTCACCACGGGGTTCGGCGAGCTGGCGACGGTCACCAACGCCATCGGCGCGGGCTTCGTCATCACGCTGGGCAACCCCCGCACGGGCTCGGTCGACCGCTCGGTGGCCTACCGGTTCGTCAAGGGCATGACCCTGGTGTTCTCGGCGAGCATCAGCGGCAACGCCCTGCGCGCCGGGCAGTCGGCCAAGATCACGAAGGTCGACTACACCGCCGGCACCATCACGCTGGACACGGCGCTCAACGCCATCTCCGGCCTGACCATCAACGACGTCATCTTCACGAAGGGTGATCGTCAGGACTCGGGCACGCCGTCGCGCCTGCGCCCTGCGGGCCTGCCCGCCTGGGTGCCCACCACGGCCCCCAGCGCGTCGGAGAACTTCTTCGGCCAGGACCGCACGGTCAACTCGTTCCTCTACGGGTGGATCATCGACGGCACCACGACCGGAAAGAGCCTGGCGCAGTCCCTCGTGGAGGCGGCCAACTACTGCTCGACCGTCGGCCACGCCGAACGGCTCGTGAGCTGCGTCTCGGTGGACAAGTTCATCGAGCTGTCGGCCTCCATCGAGAACAAGCAGTACACCCAGATCACCGGGCGGGGCGGCACGGGCTTCAAGACGATCGTCATCTACGCCGACGGCGTGGAGCTGCCGGTCATCTCGGAGCAGTACTGCCCGAACAGCGAGGCCTACGTCTACGACCCGGGTGCCCTTCACCACCCGAGCATCGGGGACGCGCCCCACATCGACGCCGAGGACGGCAACCAGATCTTGCGCCAGTCGGCCGCGGCCGGCGTCGAGGTCCGCTACGAGGCCTTTGAGTGCTTCAGCGGCGAGAACTGCGCCGCGATGGCAGCCGTCAAGCTCGCGTAAGGAGCCGCCATGGGAGAGCTGCAAAAGTACCGCCCGCCTGGTCGTGTTCAGCCGAACACGATCACGCTCGGCGGGACCATCACCATCGGCGCGGCCGGGGCCATCGCGGCCCAGACCGACACGCGTAACTCGGGGGTGAACTTCAGCAAGAACGCCGCCGCCGGGCGCTACGACGCCACCATCCACAAGGCCTACCGCCGGTACATCGACGGTGACGCCAACGTGCAGTTCCCCACGGCCGGCACCGTTCCGACGGGCACCGACGGGAACGAGGCGTACATCCAGGGCATTTCAGCCGCTGCGGCGGCCGGGACGTCGGGGTTCTCGACGTTCACCATCCAGTGCGTGACGTCGAATGGCACGCCCGCCGCCGCCAACCCAGCGTCGGGCACCGTCATCTCCTGGCAGATCGAAGTCTCGGAGAGCCCGTGAGCTTCGCCGGCAAGAAGATGGCGACGGACCTCGCCGACAGCCTCCCCCCGCCGGACCGACTCTCGAAGTCGGGCGGCGGGATGGAGGAGGGCGAGGAGACCGACGAGGGGGCGACCATGGGGAGCGCCCTGGCGGACGCGATCAAGAGCGGCGACGGCGCCGCCATCTACGCCGCGTTCAAGGACATGGCCGACCACTGCAGCGGAGGGCCCGAATGAAGTGCATCGTCGAAGGATGCAGCTCGGAAATCGACGAGCTGAAGGAGTTTCCGGTCTCGTACGGCCCGAAGGGCGCCGTTTACGACGAGGCCGGGCAGCGCGCGCACGCGGCCGAGCTCGAGCGGTGGACGTTCGTGCTCATCACCGCGCGCGGGGCCCGCGACGTGGACCTGGCGACCGGGCACATGTGCCCGGGGCACGGCGGCAAGGGCTTCACCATCGCCGAGAAGGGAGCGGCCTGATGCTTTACACCGTCGTCGGAACGCAGACTGCCGCCGCCAAGAGCGCGCTCGGTGTCACGGCCACGGCCGCGGTTCGCCCGCGGCTCGTGGCCTTCACGGCCTCCAACATCGGGACCGTCTCCACGGACTCGGCCTTCCAGCTTCAGCTCAAGCGCTACACCGCCGCCGGAACCTCGACGGCTGTCACGCCTGCGCCTGGTGACTCGGGAGATCCGGCCGCGACGTTCACCGCGGGCTCGAACCACTCGGCCGAGCCCACGTACACCGCCAACACCACGTTCAAGGACGTGGCGGTCAATCCGCGCAGCACCTGGCGGTGGGCGGCGTACGAGCAGCGCGCGGAGCTGGTGGCGCCGGCGACGGCAGCCAACGGCTTCGGCTGGCTGCTGAACGCGCTGGGCGGCGCCACCACGGTGAACGTGGACGCCGAGGTGATGCAGTAGCGTGAACCAGGCGCGCGGTTTCGTGACGGTCACCGGGCCCGACGGGCGCTCGGTGACCCGCGAGACCTTCACCTGCTGCCACTGCAACAGCGTGCACTACACCCCGCCTCCGAACGCTCAGGAGGTGGGGTTCTGTCATCGCTGCTTCGCGCGTGAGTGCGTGGGCTGCGCGAAGCAGCTCTCCGGGCGATGCGCCGCCTTCGAGCGGCGCATCGAGGCCTACGAGCGACGCCAGCGGATGCTCGCCGCGGTGGGGTGACCCATGGCGATCGCCGTCGCGCAGGAGACCTGCACTCCCGCCACCGGCGGCATGTCAGGGGCCGGCACGACGTTCGCCGCCTCTTCGATCACGCTCAGCGCCGGATCCATCCTGGTGGCGGTGGTGACGGGCGTGAACGCCACATCGCTGGCGTCCATCTCGGACTCGGTCAACGGCACGACCGGGTGGGTGATCGCCAAGCAGGTCACCCAGTCCCCCCTGACACTGGCCATCTGCTACCGCGAGAACATGGCCGCGGGCGCCGTTACCGTGACGGCCACGTACACCGCTTCCGCCAGCCAGCGCGGCATCAAGCTGCTGGAGATCACCGGCGGCAAGACGTCGGGCTCCCAGGACGGCACGCCGGCCGGGCAGTTTCAGACGGGCGTGGGGACGGGCGCCGACGCCATCACCAGCGGCAACACCACGAACGCAAACCAGCCCGCGCTACTCGTCGGCGCCTGCCAGAACTACGGCAACAACCAGAACTCGGCGGCTGGCACAGGGTTCACGTCGACGCGCGTCGACTGGAACACCGACGTCGGCGGGTGCCGCATTGAGTACAAGACGCTCACGACGACGACTGCCGTCGCGGCGACCTACACCGGGCCGATCTCCGACAGCTGGATCACGCTGGCCGCTGCCTTCGACGAGGCCCCCGCCGGCAGCGTGACCGCATTCCAGTCGTCTCCCGAGCCGCCGAAGCGGCCACAGGCGCGGGCATGGGTCGACTCTGCCAATCCCATGCCCGCTTCGAAGGGCAGTCCGTGGGTGTTCGTCGAGCCGCCGCGCATCGTGCCACCGCGGCGACAGGAGGCGCAGTCCGCCAACCCGCTGCCGCCGCTATCCGCGCCGGCGGCCGTGTCGTTCGCGCCCTCTGGGCAGCATGATCGGCGCCCGCAGGCGCCGCGAGCGGCGCCCGTGAACCCGGATCCGCTCCCTGCCGCCCGCGTCTCGCCCTGGTTCCAGGAGAACGCGCCCCCGCCCCAGCGCGCCGCCGCGCGGCCGCGCCCGGAGGCGGCCGCTCTCCCGCTCCCGCCGTTCGCCGGCAACGGGCCTCCGGTGGAGACCGCCTCGCCGCCCGCGCGCCCCCCCCAGCGGCAGCGCGGCGAGAGCGCGGCACCGCTCCCGTCGTTCGTCCGGCTGGCCCCCGTCGTCGATCCACCGCCGACGCGCCATGTTCCCCTCGCGCGGCGGATCATCAACTACGTGCGGGAGGCGATCGGCATGCCCGCCGTGTTCATTCCGGTCAACACCCAGGTGGTCAAGCCGCCCCTGGTCGCGAAGGTCGACGACCTGGACCTGGCGGTGGCCAATGTGCAGCTCGGGAACGCCGCGTCGGTCGACTCGATCGACATGGCTATCGCAGGCGACACATGAGGCCCCGCAAGGTCGGAGACACCGGGTACCCCATCACGGCGACGCTGTACACCAACGGCGTGGCCCGCGACCTGACGGGCTCCACGGTCGTGATCTACATGCGCAACCGGACCACCCGGGCCATCAAGATCAACGGCTCAGGCGTCACGGTCGTCACGCCCACCGCTGGGACGGTGAGCTACCAGCCGAGCGCGGGCGACGTGGACACCGAGGGCGTCTACGACCTCGAATTCCGCGAAACCACCGCCACCGGGAAGGTGAACCACTTCCCAAGCGACGGGTTCGAGCCGCTGCGCCTGGAGGCGCCCATCGGATGAGCATCTACCTCTCCCAGCTGATCGAGGCCGCGCGTGACCTCGCGGACATCACCGACGATCCGCACGTCGAAGATCCCACGATCGTGCGGTGGGCGAACCGGGGCATCGAGCGGGCCTACAAGATCGCCCTCGTGCACGCCCCCAGCATCTTCCAGACCTCGTCCCTCTTTACGCTGGTGGGCGGGCTGGGCCAGAACACGGTCGCTGTGCCGGCCAACCTGCGCCGTCTCGTGCACGTGGCCAAGGATCCGAGCAACCCCAGCCTGCGGCGCACCCTGCGACAGTACAACGCCGACGAGAAAGAGGGTACCGCCTCCCTGGCCTACCGGCGTGAGGGCTCGGTGGTGGCCATCGAGCCCTACACCGCGTGCGCGGGCAGCTACGCGCTCTACTACATCGCGGGTCCGACCACGCTCGCGAACCTCAGCGACCCCCTCGATGCCGCGCTCGAGACGGCCGCCGAGTACATCGAGACGTACATGGCCATCAAGTGCCTGCAGAAGGAGGAGAGCGACACGCGCGAGCTCCGCGAGGAGCTGGCAGAGCTGAAGTCGGACCTGGAGATCGACTTCACCACGCTCGAAAGCGGCACCGCCGAGACCATCGTGGACGTCGACAACGTCGGCAACCGGTGGCCCTGGGACTGCGTGCCCTGATGGCCAGGCCGCAGACGGCCTACCGACCTATCCAGGTCGCCGACGAGGCGACCATGCGCAACCTACGCAAGATCCAGGAGGCGTTCACCCGCATCACGGAGGCCCAGGCAGCCGCCGCGGTCTCCGGGCGCCTCCTGCGAGCGGTGCGACTGACCGGGACATCACTGGCCTCGACCCCAGGAACGACGCTCGCGATTATCGACGGCTGGGGAGGCGCCGGACAGGGCGGTGGCGCCGTGGCGGGCGTCCAGGACGGTGGCGGCGGGGGCGGCTCGGGAGCTAAAGGGCGCCTCGTGACCACCAGCATCCCCGCGACATGGAATTTTGTGCTCGGTGCCGGCGGATCCTCCGGCGGCGTCGGTGCGAACGGGCAGGCAGGCGCGGCAAGCACATTCACCGACGGAGTGGTCACGATGACATGCCCGGGCGGCGCTGGCGGCCAGGTCAGCGGCGTCCCAGCCGCGGCCACCGCGGCGGCCACGAACGCGACGGTGGCCGGCGCAGGCGCGCCGGGCTTCCCTGGCCTGTTCACCGGCTTCACGTTTTGGGGCGGCGCTGGGGCGTCATCCGAGTACGGCGCTGGCGGCGGCTTCAGGATGGGCAGCGCCGGAGACGGCGATGGGAACGCGGCGGTGGGATTTGCCGCTGGCGGCGGGGGAGCGCTCAGCAGCGGCGCCGGCACTGCCTACAAGGGCGGCGCGGGAGGGGCGGGCACCGGGTTCTTGTGGGAATTCGGCGGGACCTGATACCGAACAAATATTCGGTAACTACGGCTTGCGGGAGCCGCCGGACATCGAGTGCGAGGTGCCCTGCCGGAACTGGCCGCCCTTCACGCCCACCGTGAACGAGAGCGCCGACCAGGCGCTGCCCTGGGTCTGGTAGTCGGACGTGTCTTCGATCTGGAGGTCCATCGCCGTGACCTTCTGGACCGCTGGGAAGAAGTCGAGCACGTAGGGATCGGGGTTCACGGTCGCGTCGAAGGTGAACGGCCGCTCGCTGGCCGGCAGGCCCGTCTCCGGGTCGGTGAGCCGGTGGTTGTCGGTGATCGTGATCTTGACCTTCTCGCTCGCGTACCATTCGCCCGTGAGCGAGCCCTGGTAGACCCGCGCGAAGCCGTTCACGCCCGCGAAGTTGATGTCCGAGACCTTCACCCGCCGCGTGAAGGCGGCGCCGGCGGTGAACGCCCCGCCCGCCAGCGCGACGCCATCCTGCCAGCGCGTCAGATCCTCCTTCAGCAGCTTGCCGGTGCTGGTGAGCAGGTACCAATCGCCCTGGTGGACGATGCTGTGCACGCACGCCTGGCCCGTGAAGGTGGTCCAGATGGGCTGGCCGGCAACCTCGGTCGCCCAGGTGTTCAGCACGAACGTCGTGCCTCCCTCGGTCGTGAACCGAACCTCGGGATAGGTCGGGTGGACCGTGGCGCCCGAGACCGTCTGATTGGCGGCCGTCGTCTCCACCGCGGCGCCGATGTACTTCACGCCCAGGGATCGGTTGAGCAGCCAGAAGCCGCGCTTCGAGCTGTAGAAAATCACGCCCAGCTCGGTGAGGACGACCGAGCGCGGCTGCTCGCTGCCCACCGCCACGGGCAGGAGCGAGTACGACGGGATCGTGCCCGCGCCGGTGTTGTCGGGGAAGTCCCCCGCCCAGACGTAGATCGAGTCCTTCTTGATGGCGATGAGGTGCCCGTCCATCGACATGAGCTTGTAGATGGGCCCTGTGCTGTCGGGCGTCTCCGCGATGAAGGCGTCGTTGAACCCGACCGCCGTGCCGGGTGTGTACGTCTTCGAGAAGCGCACCCGCCAGGGCTGCTCGGCGTCGATGCCGAAGACCCGGCCCGCGTGCTCGATGACGTCGTTCAGCGCGGGCGGCGCGACGTTCTCCAGCTCGACCGTACCCGTTTCGCTGGACACGGAGAGCGGCTCGCCAGCCGCCAGCGTCGCCTCGCTGGCCGTGTCGGTGAAGGTGACGACCGCCCGGGTGGCCGTGTCGACGGTGTAGACCGAGGGGGTGACGCGATAGTAGATGTCGCCGGTGCCGTCCTTCGGCGTGCGCAGGATCTCGAGCTGCACGAAGTTGCGCACCGTGGTCGCGTCGGGGCCGTAGATGCTCACCTGCACGGAGCTGTTCGCGTTGACCGTCGTGATGGCGACGGGCGTGCTGATCGCGGAGACGTAGTCCTGACCGGCCGAGTCGACCCACTTCCAGCGGACCACGTAGGAGCGCGTCCCCGGGTCGATGCTACCGCTCGCGGCCGCGCCCTCGACCAGCTTGGGGATCTCCGGTTTCGTTCGGAAGCCCTGCTCGTGCACCGGATAGGTCGAAAGGGGGCGCGTGGGGGTGTTGTCGACCTCGAACAGCTCGGATCCGGGGAAGAGCGCAACGCCGCCAAAGGAGAGGGGGGATCCGACGTTGGTGGGTCGGAAGGTGAGGGCGATGTCTGCGAGCTCGTAATTGAGCACCACGTCGCCCGAAACCGCCTCGGCCTTCACGGCATGACCGAACAGCCCGTGGAGCATGCCGGCCGAGTCGGCAGCCAAGGAGGTGAGCGCGAACGTCGTGTGGGCGCCGGCGCTGCCGGGCATCGCCTTGCCGATGACCTGTTGCAGGAGGCCGGTAAGCGCGGTCTTCTCGACCGCCGCGATGAACAGTGTGGGCTGCTGGGCGACGACCGTTCCGGCCGCCTGGCTCGAGTTGTAGAGCAGGGCGACGTAGCCGAATGCCTTCGGGGTGCCGAGGAAGGCGATCCGGCTCGCCAGGGAGACGTTCGACATCCACGGGCTCACGCCCGCCGTGGCGTCGACCTGATCGATGACTCGATGGTTGACGCCAGAGCCGTCCGTGATCTGCCGGTCGATGAGCACGTACGGCGCCGTGGCGGTGCCGTTGTAGGCCGACGCCCCCGTCATGTTCTTGACGGTGGTCACGGGCGCCGCCGCCTGCGTGGCGGTCGCCGTGATGGCCAGGGTCGTGCTGTCGATCGTCTGGATCTTGAGGCCGTTGGCGGCGTTCAAGGTCGCGTAGTAGAGGCTCGTGCCGAACGTCGGCTGAGACAGCCAGCAGAGCGCCACGTCAGGCTGATTCGCGGCCGTGGCGTCGCTGACCGTGGTCCCCACCGCCAGAGCGGTCGACAGGAGGCTGCGCACGTAGGTGCCGGCGGCCGACCGGTAGAGGAGCGCGATGTGGGTCGAGTCGAACCCGACCTGGACATCGTAGTCGGTGCCGGCGAGCGCGGAGCCCGCGGCGATGACCGTCGTGGTAGTGATCGCGTAGGTCGTCGCATCCATCGAGGCGCCCTTGATGGCGTTGGCCTCCTTCCAGAAGACATACCACTTGTTACCGAGCGCGACCGTCTTCACGTTCGTGGCGCCGGAGACGTTGAAGGTGGCCTCGCCGATGGGGACGCCGCTCGCGTCGCGGACCATCCAGTTGACGACTCCCGCATCGTCGTACCAGGTGTAGAGGCCCTGGTTCCCGACGAACGAGACGTCCCGGCTGTCCTGGGTCGGCGTCTGCGTCCCGGCGGCCTGCCTGATGGGGACCTGCAGGTTCGTGCGCGTGAGACCGATCGCCCCGAAGCCAAAGTAACCGGCCGTGGCGCCGCCGCTCACCGTGAGGAACGTCTGCGTCGCGCTGTTGAAGCGCTGCACGCCCGTCCCCGCGTCCTGCACCAGGATGCCGCCGGCATGGCTCAGCATCCGGTACGGGTTGATGAAGTTCGCCGACCCGGACAGGTCCGCCACCTCGACCAGCCCGTTGCGCCTGACCAACTCGATGCCCGCCGCCGTGCCCTTCTGGATCCGGGTGTTCTCGGCCACCTCGAGCTGCCCGAGCACCCCCACGGTCCCAGGCGCCTTCTGGTTCAGCCCCTGGAGGAGCACCGTCACCGGCTGCTTGCGAAGCGGCATCGAATCAGCCACGTCGATCGGCTTGTCGATGCCGCACGCCGATAGAGCCACCACCAGGGCCAGGGTCATTCGTATCGTGCTCATGCCCAGATGATACGGACGATACGATACGCGGTCAAGGGTGCCGTTAGTGAACAAATGTTCACGATTGCGCGCGTCGGGCGCCCGGCGAGACCATCGAGGCATGCGCAGGCTGCTATTGGCGGTGGTCCTACTGGTCGGGTGTGGCGGCGAGGGCGGCCCGATAGGTCCTAGCGGAAGCGGCGGAGCGACGGTGGCGCCGCCGCCGTCGGCGGTCGTTGGCGGCTGGGGGGCGACACTGTCATCGTCATGCATCCTGCTGCTCGGACTTAAAGACGACGGCAGCTACACTCAGGGCGCGGCGTGCGTCGAGGCATCCGGTCGGAACGACTTGAGTGAGGAGAAGGGCACCTACATCGAAGATGCGACTACCGAGCGCATCTACTTCACGATCACGGACTCCACGTGTGCCGTTACCACCAAGGGCTACTACTACGGCTATTCGGTGGCGCGAGGGAAGTCGCTGACGATCATGGCAGCTGATGCGTTGGTCGTGATGACCCCGCTCGAATCATGGTCGGGGAGCGGGTCGCCACCGAGCATGGGCGGTGTGTTCACCCTTGGGTGTCTCGACAAGGGAGTCTTCACGCCGGGCCCGCTGATGCCGGTCCCATAAACCGAACAAATATTCGGAAACGGTCGCCCGATCGCGGTGGCCCTGGTGATGGCTGATGAGCTTGAGGTCAGGACCTCTGGTGGGACGAGCGCGAATCCGACCGGTGCCCCGCGGGCGGTGACGGCGGAAGACTACGCCTACGCTCTACAGCCTGACGGCACGTATCTGTTTAATAGCCCAGAACAGATGAAGGCTCTGGTGGCGTCTGGGATCCTGTCCGTGATCGACGGACGGAAGGTTTTCTTCCGGATGCCGGACGGAAGTGTCCACCCGGCCATTGAGCAACCGGCGCCGACGACGCTCACGGGCGCCATTCCGCAGTCGTGGAAGGACGCGGCCTACAACGTTAAGACCCAGATGGACAAGCTTGACCCGCTTGGGTCGCCCGGGCTCAACGACAAGGCGGTGAACGACAAGCTCTTTGGGACGCCAGGCTCTGGAAGCGAGAGCATCTTCACCAACGACACGGTCGGGAACATCCTGAAGGGCGCTGCGGGTTACTACGGCCTCGGGGGGCTAGCGGGGTCGGGCGGCGCCGGCGTCGCCGGATCCGCCGGCGGGGCGGGTGCCGGCGCGGCCGGCGGAATCAATACGGACGCCATCTCGGCCGCCGCCGCCGCGTCTCGGGCCATGTCCGACAAGTTCCTGGCCGAGTACAACGCGGCCCACCCGGGCCAGCCGCCGACGATGACCGCGGCGCAGCTCCCCCCCGCGGCGCAGGCCGACATGCTGGCCGCCATCAAGGCCGCGCAGGCGTCGCAGTTGGACCCGTTCTCCGCGTCGCACGCGACGGCCACGCTACTCGACCCGACGAACCAGGAGGAACAGCGGCGGCGCGCCCTGGGCCTGGAGGACCAGTACGGCGACGTGATCGCAGGCAAGGGGCCGAGCGTCGCCGAGCTGCAGCTGCGCGCGGCCGAGCAGCGCCAGGAGGCCAACCAGCTCGGGCTCGCGTCCAAGGCCAGCGGCGGCGGGAACGTCGCCCTGTCGCTGCGCACGGCCGCCAACAACATCGGCCGGCTCAATCAGGGCGCGTCGGCGGACGCCGCGCTCCTGCGCGCGAAGGAGATCGAGGCGGCGCGCGCGGGCCTCGGGGGGCTCATCGACCAGACCCGGACCGGGGACATCAACGTTGCCGGCCACAACGCTGACCTCTCGACGAACACCAGCCTGAAGAACGCCGAGCTCGACACGAACGCGACCCTCAAGGCGGCCGAGTTGGAGGCCGCGCGCCGTGGATCGAACGCCCAGCTCACGACCAACGCCGCCCTGAAGGACGCCGAGCTCGAAGCCGCGCGCCGAGCGACGAACGCCAAGGAGGTGAACGACGTGAACGTGGCCCAGGGCGGGTTCAACAACACCGCCGCCGCGAACAACCTCACGTCCGCGCTCGAGCAGCAGAAGATCGACGCCGCGGCCAAGGACGCCGCCGCCAAGAACGCGATCGCATCGAGCGGCCAGGTCATCACCGGCACCGTAGGCGCGGCCCAGGCGCAGGCCGAGGCCGTGAAGGCGGCGCAGGCGGCGAAGGCCGCCGAGGACGCGAAGCAGGCGGCTGGCCTCGGCGCCCTCGGGTCGCTGGCCGCAACTTGGCTCAAATCGGGCAGTGGATCGAGCAGCGGCAGCGGAATCAAGTACGGCGCGAACGGCTCGCCCATTCTGGAGTGAGGAGACCATGTTCAGCGGTTACAACATCTCTCACCCCGCCGGCGGATCGGGGCTCGCCCGGTGGCAGCAGAACCCCGGCGGCGCCACCACGCCGAACGCCCAGGCGCTCGCGCAGGGGACGACGCCCGATGCGGCCCCCGCCGCCGGAACCCGTGACACGCACGTCGCGCCCGCCGGAGCACCCCCGGTAGAGACGCCTGGCGCGCGGGCGGCGCGCATCGCCGGTGCGCGCGCGCCAGCGCCGCCTCCCGCCGCGCCGCCACCCCAGGCCACCCTTCGCCCGCCGCCGGCCACGCCGCCGCCTCCCACGAGCCTCGCGCCGCCTCCGGCCGCCCCTGCGCCCGCGCCGTACGTCCCGCGGGCGAGCGACTACCAGCAGGTCCCTGCCGGGTTCGTCCAGCTGGGGGAGGCGGCCCTGCGCGCGCCGCTCAACATGGACGGCACACCGCTCTCGGGCGCGCAGCTGGCCGCGCTCGCCGGCACCGGGCGCCCTGGCGACCCGTTCACCGGCGGATACGCCCCCACCGGGGGATGGAACGCCGGCAACGGCGGCCGGTCCGCCGAGGAGCAGGCCGCGGCCGTCGCCGCCTACAAGGCGCAGTACGGGAACCCGTCTGTCACCGCCGATCAGGTGCTCTCGTCGACCTCGAACGACCCGAATCAGGTGGAGGCCGCGCGCCAGGCCTATCAGGCGTGGGTCGATAGCGTGGGGAGGTTCCAGTGACCTTAGACGACGAGCTGGAAAGCGCGCTCCACCCCGACGACCTGGGGAGCATTGGCGAGCAGGACACGGCGCCGGTCGACCCGGCGCGCATGGCCGCGCCGGAGATCGCCCCCGCCATCGCTCCCCCGATCGCGCCGACCATCGCCCCCCAGCCGGCGGCCCAGACGCCGTTCGACGCGCCAAAGCCCCCCGGGCTCACCACCAAGAAGGTGACGCTCTCGCCGGCCGAGACGGAGAACCTCGGCGCCCTGGACGCGAACACCCAGGCGCGCAAGGACACCGTCGAGCAGGAAGGCAACCTCGCCGTCGACAAGGCGGTTGACCGCGCGGCCCAGGCGCAGGCGGAAGCCGACCTCAAGGAGCAGCAGGCGCAGCAGGTGGCCGACCAGCAGGCCCAGCAGCGGAAGCTCATCGAGGAGCGCCAGCACCGCGACGAGGCCGAATACGCGAAGTACCGCGAGATGGGCCTGAAGGACCCCGACGCGGGGAAGGGTTTCCTCAACCGCGTGGGCGCGGCGCTGGCGATCGGACTCGGCCAGTACAGCGCGGCCATGAACCACACGGAGAACCAGGCGGCGCGCATCTTCGAGCAGGCCCGGCGCGAGAATCTGGAGCTGCAAAAGGCCAACATCGAGAAGCAGCGCGAGGCCAGCATCCGCGCCGGCAAGGACGTCGAGCAGGCGAAAGCCGAGGCCGCCGAGGCGCTGCATAACCTGCAGATCAAGAACGTCGCCCAGATCGACGCGTTCCGCGCGAAGTTCGCCGCCGAGAGCGAGCGAATGGGCATCCCCGCCGCCCGCATCCAGGCGTCGAAGACCATGCAGGAGCTCGAGCGCCAGGCGCTGGAGGCCCGCGAGAAGCACCTGGAGAGCACGCGGACGTTCAGCCGGGACCTGACGCCGAAGGAGCTGCGCGCGGGGAAGGGCGGCGGTGGCGGCGGTGGAGCCGGCGGGGGAAGTCTCTCCGCGCGCGAGAAGCTGAACGAGTATGCGACCCGCAACCCGGGCGACAGCGCGGGGCTCTATCGGCTCGCCGGCACGCTGGGGTTCAAGTCCGACAAGGACGCGGTCAGCGCCGTCACGGACGCCATCAAGAATAGCAAGGCCCCCGAAGGCCAGCAGAAGCACGCCGCTGCCGGCGCGACGATGCTGCGCGGGATCTCGACGCTCGAAAAGCTGCACGCGAAGGGCTACCAGCCGACAGAGAAGGACTGGCTGAAGTGGCAGAAGAACCAGGACGACGTCCAGCTGTCGAAGGCGAACGCCGAGAAGGGGAATCGGGCCGGGGCGATGTTCGAACGCGGCCTGCAGACGGTGGGTCTCTCGGCCAAGACCGAATACGACGGCCTGTCCGACGACACCAGGGCCTACTTCGAAAACGTGAAGCGCATCCTGGAGTCGGTGGGACGCGAGCAGTCGGGCGCCGCCATCTCGCGGAACGAGTGGGACAACTTCGGCGGCCAGTACGGCCTGCAGGCGTCCGGTGGGCTCGCCGCGGCCAAGGAATACGCCCGCGACCGGATGACGCTGTCCGGGGTCGCCGGGCGCCAAGTCGAGGCCGCTGGCGGCGTCCCGAAGGCCGCCCCTGCGCCCGCCGCCAGCGGCGGTGACAAGTCCGAGGCCGAGCGCGCGAAAGCGCTGCTGGCGGACCCGCGCGCGCAGAACCTGTCCCCGGCGAAGCGCGCCTACCTGACCAAGTTGGCCCGCGGTGCGCAGTGAGCCTACTCGATGAATTGGAGGCCGAGGTCAAGGAGGAGCGCCCGGCCTTCCTGACGAAGAACCCGAAGATGTCGCTCGACGACATCGAGGCCGAGGTGAAGTCGGCCCCCGCGCCAAAGGAGACGCGGCCGTTCCCAGACGTCAAAGGCGAGATGGAGGGGCTGAAGCGAGACTATGAAGCGGCGGCGAAGCCGAGCCGCCTGGACGCGGCATTCGAAGGGATCGCTCAGGGCGCGTCCCTTGGGTTCGGCGACGAGCTCACGGCCGCCACCGGTCGCCTTGGCGATCTCGTAACCGGCAAGGAGGGCCCCTCCTACACGGAGCGCCGCGACGCCATCCGCGCGTACATGAACCGGGCGCGCAGCGACCACCCATGGGCCTTCGGCGGCGGTGAGCTCGCAGGAGGCACCGCGGTGACGGCGGCCATCCCCGGCCTCGGCCCAGCGGCGGGCGCGGGATGGCGCGGCGTCGCGCTCGCGGGCGCAAAGCAGGGCGCGGTTTCCGGCGTTGGCAACAGCAACGCCGACCTGACGAAAGGCGAGGTGCTGCCGCTCGCGCGCGACGCCGCGGTAAGCGCCGGCGCCAACGCGCTGATCGGCGGCGCCATCGGCAAGGTCATTCGCAAGGCCCCGGAGCGGGTTGACGACCGGCTCCTGCGCAACATCTCCCGCGGCGAGGCCGGGGGCGCGGCGAAGGACAAGCTCTACAAGAACCTCGTGGCGAAGGCCGGGGACGAGGTGTCCGAACTGAACGACACCCTGTCTCGCTTCCCGGGCGTGAAGCAAGCCCTGGCCACGAGCTCGGCTGCGAATCCCACGAAGGCCGCCAGGGTTGCGACGGCCGTGGTCAAGGACATCGGCGAGAGGCTGGACCCCATCTACGAGGCGATCGACAAGGGCCCCGCCGTCCCGAAGGCCGTCGATCTGCAGAACGCTCTGATCGAGCTGCGCCAGGGCCTGGTGAGTGCCGGGAAGACCGCCCAGGCGGACGCCGTCGAGACCTTCGAACGCCACATCGCCAAGCACTTCGGCGACGGAGACGCGGTCCTCGACGCCGCCACGATCCCGGCATCGAGCCTGCGCAACATGAAGCGCACCGTGGGCGAGGTCGCCTTTAAGGACCTCTCGGCCGCGTCCACCCCTGACGCCGTGCAGGCGAAGCGCGCTATCTATGGCGCCCTCGACGACGCCATCAACCAGGCCGGCGCCAACACGCCCGGCGTGGATATTGCGAAGCTGGCCCGGCTGAACAAGGACGCGAGCACCATGATCGCGGTGCGCGACACCCTGGCCGATCGGAGCACGAAGGCCCTCGCAGGCAGGACGAGCCTCTACCAGAACCTGCTGCGCTCGGGCGTCATGGGGGCCGCTGCCGGCAACATTATGGGCTCGGGCGGCGGCGGCGTGGGGACCGCCGCGGCCGCGCTGGCGGCGCCGTCCGTTATCAAGGGCGCCGCCCAGGTCGGCCGGCGCGTGGACTACCGGCTGGCCCAGCTCGTGCGCGCCGCCCGCGCCGGGAGCAAGCCTGCCCAGCTCGGGCAGATGGCGCTTGAACTCGGCATGTCCCGCGCCGCCGCCGAGGCTATCGCAGAGAAGGGTCCGGGCGTATTCGAACAAATATTCGGTAAGTCAGACGCTCGCTGAGGCCGTGGCCTCGTTCGCCATGTCCTTCTCTTGGCTGTGCGAGCGCACGGGCTGGCCGGCCGCGGCGGCCGCCTGCTGCTGGGCGAAGAGCGCCTGCAGCGCCTGGCCCAGCTCGGCGTTCGTGTTCTCCTGGCGGGTGAGCACGCGCAGCAGGATCTCCTTGCGGTGGGTGAGCCGGTATTTGGGGTCGACCGTCTTGCGGCGGGCGAGCTGCTGTTGGGCGATGGGCCACAGGGTGCCGTAGACGGCGGGGTAGAGGTCGGCGAAGGCGGTCACCTGGTCGCGGGACAGGGCGAACTCGTTCAGGTCGTCGAGGACGGACATGGGGTCGCACGCGACCACCCACAGGCGCCGGAACCGGGCCACGTCGGATGGCGGGGGCGGCTCGGAGATCGGGCCCGCCAGAGAAGGGCGGATGAGCCGGGGTACGTGCGCGAGCAGGTAGGCGCGGATCCGCTGGATGACCAGGTTCGCGGCGACGGCGGTGTCCAGGTCCTCGCCGAAGGCGGCCACCTCCCGCACGACGTTCTCGGGCGTCTGCTCGAGCATGAGCATGCCGGCCACGTGGTCGAAGTCGAAAGGGGGAAGGTCAGCCGCGGGCTCGGGCTCCTCGCGGGTCAGGAAGCGGTGGATCTTGGAGGCGATGGTCTCGGCGAGCTTGGCTGCCCGGTCGACGTGGTAGCCGTGGACCTTGGTCATCGTCCGATCCACGAACGGCTCGATCCCGACGGATGCGACGATGGATTCGACGGCCAGCGGGTCGGGACCTGGGGCGGGCATCGGCGGGGCAACGGCGGTCATACCAAGGCCACCCCGATCGCCGTGGCTTGGGCATGGCCAGCTCGCGCACCATGAAGATCCTTTCTGCCGGTGACGTGTCGACGCTGCTCGTCAGCAACTGGATCGACCTCAACCGGGTCAACAAGTGCAGCATCGAGATCCGGGAGACCGGCACGCCGAGCGGCACCATCAGCCTGGAGGGCACGAACCAGCCCAGCTCAAACGAGGGCGTTCCCGATCCGAACGTCACCCCGGTCACCCTGGCCGCGGGCGCCATCACCCCCGCGCTGCCGGCGCCCGGCGGCGCCGCGGTGAACTACATCGGCGGCCTGGTCATCCTGGGCGGGCAGAGCCAGTGCCGGTGGGTGCGGCTGCGCCAGACCGCCGGAGGTGGCGGCGCCGCGACCGTCTGGGTCCACTTCAGCGGGGACGGTTTGTGACCGAACAGGCCCGCCACATAGCGATCATCTGCATCGGCGCCGGCGTCGCCATCTTCGGCGCCTGCACGAAGACATGCGAGCACGAGCTGTACGCACTGGCCGGCATCATCGTGGCGGGAGAGTTCGGCCTCGCTCGATCGACGCCATCCGCCCCGAGCGTTCGGGTCAACGACCATCCCGTGACCATCAACCAGGAGAGCCGTGGGCCAGGATGAGGACTACGCCATCGACCGCACTCCAAGCCTTTGGGACCGCATCTGGCGCGGGCGCAGCAGCAGCCACCGACGAGCCATCACCAACGCCGGCGTTCACGCGGCACAATGCGCGGTTGCTCTCGGACAGGCTGCGCGGATCATCGACCAGGTTAAAGGCGACCGTCGAAAGGCTGAAGGCCGCGCGCTCGCCCTCCAGATTCGCGATCTGGCTGAGGGGATGATGGCTTACGCGGACCACCTTGACGCCGAGTTCGGCGATGGGTGACACCGCGCCCGAGCCGGTCCTCGACGGCGACGCGCTGATCCCGCGTGACTGCGAGATCGAGGCCGACTTCGACCCGCACGAGGCCCCCACCAAGCCGGGC
>Ga0070685_10000399_pt1 | contig 26040 bp, 38 predicted proteins | sample KBSS13LmetaG_FD_65651 | JGI IMG/M metagenome (GOLD analysis project Ga0070685, IMG submission 65651) | Switchgrass rhizosphere microbial communities from Kellogg Biological Station, Michigan, USA - KBS S1-3L metaG | ecosystem: Host-associated > Plants > Roots > Rhizosphere ...
GACGGGAGTATTCTAATGTTCCCTGCACTGCTAGGTGCATTCGCCAACGTCGTAGGCGCTGGTCTCGGTGCGTCCGCTGCTTCGAAGGCTGATGACACCAATTGGGACATCAACCTGCTGAATTACTATCAGCGGGAACGTGAGCGCAATGACGCAATCCAGCAGGGTCGTCACCAAGAGCACGACACGAAGCTCGGAGCGACGGATGCTGCGGGCAATCGGACGTACTTCAAGCCGGGAGTGGGTTGGGTCACCGATCTTGCCCCTCAACAGAAGACGTTGCAGGACGCGTACCAGCGCGAAGAAGAGCAGCAGCTACTCAACGATCTTCCGAAGAAGCGTGGCGTACTGAATGCCAACGTCAAGCGGCAGCGTGGGGAAGATGTTGACGCGTCTGCCCTACGTGATGCATTCGGGAGGTTGCATCGCACTGATCCCGCGCAGACCGAAGCGCTGATGAATGCGGCCTCGGTTCGAGGGATCAATGAGGGTTACGACACCACGCTTGCTGACGCGATGCGCAGTTCGATCAGAACTGGAGCCTCCAACAGCGGCAAAGTGGCGGCTGCAATTGGTGAACAGAAGTCGAAGGCTCTCGTTGATGCGTTCCTCAACAACAAGATCAATGCACAGGGGCAAGCGTCACAGGAGTACGACGCCGCACGCAGCAACCTCGCCAATCTGTACAACATGTTCGCGTCTCGTGCGTCGGCCATGCCAGATGTCGCCTACAATCCCCGTAACATCGAGGGACTTGCAGCGCAGCAGCTCGGACAGACGAAGGGATCGGCTGATCAGGCTGCGGGAGCGCTACTCAATGCATTCGCGAAGCAGGGCGGGACCATGATGCCCGTCGAACCGAACTACGGTCCCGCGAATGCCTTCATCACTGGCGGCAATGCGTTGGCACAGGCGTTCGATAGCAGCAATGCTGACGCACAACGCCGTGCTGCGTTCGAGAACTACGGCAAGTACACAGGACTTGATCCGTCCATGTACAAGTTGAACTCAGGAGCATTCTAATGCCGATGCGTGAACCGTGGGATTTGGCTTCCGCGTTCATTCAACAGCAGGCGGGAGCCGCACAGCAAGCACGCGCGTCTGCGGATACCGCGTTGCTGCGCATGTTTGCTACGCAGGCTGCGCGCACTGATGCTGCGACTGGACAGGGATACGCGCTCGACACGCTTGCGAAGCGGAATGAGTACGCGACGGAAGCGGATACGACTGCATTCGGTCGGCAGAAGGAACTCGGTGCCATTACTCACGGCTACGATGTCGAGAACCAAGGTGTCGCACAGCGCAATCGTCTCGAAGTCCAAGGCTCCGAAGATGCGGCGATGATGGAACGCCTCAAGTACGAGCAGGAGCAGGCGAACAAACGCGCGGGGATGCAGTACGGCGACAACACTGGTGGTATGCGCCGCTTCGGTGCGTTCACTCCGACCGACGCCAAGATCATCCAGATCGAGAGTGGCGGCAATCCCAATGCACAGAACCCACTGTCGTCTGCGGGAGGTCTCGCACAGTTCACTGACACTACGTGGGCGAGTGTCATGCGTGCGCACCCGGAACTCAACCTGACTCCCAACGGGAAGAAAGACCCGGAACAGGCCAAGAGAGCGCTCGTTGCGTTCCGGCAGGACAACCAATCGTATCTCGCGAAGCATGGCGTTCCGATCAACGACGCGACCACGTACGCGGCACACTTCCTCGGTGCTGGTGGAGCAGTACAAGCGCTTCGCAACCCTGATGGAGCTGCAATGGTCGATGTCGTTGGTCCCGGAGTGATCCAAGCCAACCCACAGCTCAGGAGCATGACCGTTGGAGACTTCAAACAGTGGCTCAGTAACAAGATGGGAGGCGCAGGTAATACGTCTGCGTCCACTTCTGCGGATACTGGGGCGGCTACCAGAAGATACGTCGGTGACGTGCCTGATCCGACCGCAAGCAGTACGGGTGCGGTGCAGAATTCGGCCTCGGCAGGAGCAGTTGACGACGGCAGCACGAATATACCAGTTTCCAAGCCGTTCCAAGAATGGCTGGATGCCAACAATATGGAGGCCGTGCAACGCATCCCTCTGACAGAAGCACAGTTGGACCTACTGCCGGATGAGATGAAGAACCAACTCGTCCCGGATATGTATGATACCACTGGTGACAACAGCGGGAAGCAGAAGAAGACTGCGTACATCGTCGTGCGCTCGCGTGCGGAGGCGGACGGTACACAGCCACCCGCAGTACCGCTACAGCCCAAGTCGGCAACGACGGAAGCTACGCCGCTGAAAGTCCAGACCACTGAACGTCCGGTGTTCAAGGACGGACGGCGTTGGGTGATGAAGAACGGAACCGAAGTACAGCTACCGGATTAATCATGGCACAAGTCGGCCGTCAGCAGCAACTCGACGCTCAGTACACAGAGGAACAGAAGCGTCGTGTTGTACAATCAGGTGAGAAACCCCCAGAGATGGGGTCGGTTCGTCGCTTCGTTACGAATGCGGTGGCAGGCATTCCTCGCTCTCTTACTGATATGCTTACTCTTGGCGGTATGGCGCTTCCTGCTGCTGCTACTGCTATTGGAAATGTCGGTTCCAGTCTTGGTATCACTGACGATCCTGACTTGGCTACGCAGATGTACGGACAAGAGGGGATGGCGAAGATACAGGACGCCATCACAACGCGTGCGAAGGCTGAGTTCGATCGTCTACCGCCTGAGAGACAGACGGAGAATAACTTCCGTGCGCTCGCTGATACAATCGGATCGAGCGATGAAGTCCGCGACATCATCATCGAGCAGTCTCCTGCACTCGCCCGTTGGGGAATGAAAGCAGGGAATGCTATCAACTCAACTCTCGGATTGAATAGGGTGGAAGATGAGACTACGACTGACGACCTCGCGCAGATTGTCGGTAGCTCACTGGTATCTTACGGAGCCTTGGGCGAGGCGAAGGCTGGCGCGGGTATTGGGTCGAAGGCAATTCGTCGTTTTGCGGAAGCTGCTCTCCCCGGAGTACCCGAACTCACAGCCAAGAACGTTGCCGTCAACGTTGGAACACAAGCCGCTCTCGGACAAGGGCTTCGAGCCGCCACTGATCAGCCCTCCGTTCTCACCGGCGATGCCTTTGCAGCCGATAATGGTGTCGGACCTGCCTATACTCCCGCTCCCGATGATCCCGAAGGAGGGATGAACGGCGAGCAGAAGGCTGCAATGTGGTCGGGAGTTGGTGCTGCTGCTGTAGCGACTGCTGTGTTGTCCGGTAAGGTCAACAAGGCCATGTCGAAGCAGGTGATCGAGTCACTCGAAATCCCGACTCCGGGTTCGAGAGCTGTCGATCCTGACCAGAAGCTCGCACCGACACTCACGAAGGGACAGCGGATCAAATCAGAGTTCGTTGACCAGTCCGCCCCCGCGCGTGATGCAGCTTCGAATGCTGGAGCCTCAATTGCCGATGTCGACAACATCGAGCGCGTAGTCACGGAGACTGCGAACGTCAATCTCGCTGGTCGCCACGCTAATGCGATGGAATTCGGTGACTTGCCGGGACTGGATCGCAAGACGTATCCACTCTCACGTCTACAAGCAGCCATGTCGCAGCTTCCGGAAGAGGACGTGAAGCTATTCAGCGATGCATTGACCGCCAAGACGTTGATGGATGAGCGTCAACTGCGGATCAAGTCGTTGGAAGACGAGATGCTTGAGGCGTCGATGGGTGTGAAGGGTTCGAAGACGCAGGGAACGATGGCGCGTCTCGAAGCTGTACGCACGAAGCTCAAGGATGAGAAGGCGGACACTGCGAACATCAAAGAAGACCTGACTGTTGCTGACGCCAAGACGCTGATCGCGAAGTTCGACGCCAATCCCAAGCTCACGATGATGGAGAAGGCGTTCCGTCAGATCAACAATGACATCCTCGACGCCAAGGTTGCAGATGGGCAGCTCACAAAGGATGCTGCTGACAAGATGCGGAAGGCGCACCCCAACTACATGACTTTGCAGGAGCAGAGTGATGAAGCATGGTGGCAGCGCTGGCTCAGGAGTTTCAAAGGTACGGAGCCTGCCTCGCTGTACAGCAACGTGCGTGGTCCGTTGATGGCGCGTGCGAAGGACACCAATGTCGTCAATCCGATGTCGCCCATCGACGCGATGAAGCACTACATCTACGACCATATCCAGTACACGATCATGAATGACGCAACGCGTACGTTCGTCAACACGATCAAGCAGACGCCTGATTACGGACGAGTGATCCGCAAGCTGGAGGAAGTACCTGTCCTCAACTTCGAGCGTGCTGGACATGACGGCAAGTATCGTGGCCGCAGTGATGTGTTCGCGTACACAGAGGACGGGAAGATACACTACTATGAAGCCGCCGATAAGGAACTCGCTCGCTCACTGCGATACAACGCCCCCGCAACAGCGACCTTCTGGAACGCTATGCGGAAGTTCTACACTCAGTTTACAACTGGCGTGTTCGCACCCGTATTCGCCCCCGTCGCCGCACTTTACGAAGACGCTATCGCTCGCTCCACTCGACGGCCGGGACGCTCGTATGGAGTATTCGATGCGACTCTCCGACGCGCTTTCCCGAATAGTACAGCGCTCTCAAGAACGCTAGACAAGATTGGCGGCACTCCGTTCGCGCCGCTGAACACATCGTGGTTGCAGATGCTTGCAGGTGTATTCATGCAAGTACACTACGATGAACTCCGTCGCATGGGCGTCGGTATCGCGGACCAGTTGGCAAATGACAGCGGCATCATCGCCTCAATTACGTCTTCCGTCGGCGGTCGGGAGCTAGTTGAGAAGTTGGGTGAAGCGATGGTGCGTTCCTATAACGAGAGCCGCTATGCGGTGTTCGTGAATGAAGGAGTGCGTCATCCCAACTTGCTCGGCGATCCACTGAAAGGCGTGCGACAGGGCTTCGATGCGGTAGCGTATGCTGCGAAGGGGAAGGGTATCGTATCCCAATTCGTAGATCGCTACCGCTCGATGCTCGATGCTGTTCACAACACGAGTAAGTACGCGTTCTTTGCACAGAATTACGCTGCACTGGAGCGGAAGTACAACGGGAAGGTGCCGAAGCCTGAGTTGAATAAGCTCGTACACGAGACGCGCACTCTCTCTGGTGACATGACGCGCTCCGTAGGCAATACAACGTTCGGCAAGACGTTGAGTGCGTTCCCGTATGGACAGATCGCCATCAACTCGACATACCATCTGGCGTCGGAGATACATCGTGATCCGCAGAACGTCGGTGCTCGCATCTTGACGGGTCATCTCGGCCCCAAGATCGCTGCAATCGCACTTATGTCATCGACACCAGAGGTCGCGGACTGGTACTGGAATGATATCCCTGCGTGGCAGCGGTTTTCGCGCATACCTGTGATCGGTCCTGACTGGTGGATGGACTTCGTGAACGGGAAACAGCGCCCGCTCACACCGGCTGACGTGTACATGATGCCAGAAGCACCGGAGCTGTCATTCCTGACAAATCCAGTGATCACGGTGTTGCGTGGATTGGGTGCATTCGGAGAACAGCAGGCCGACAACACTTCGTGGGCGAAGGAATTCGCAGAAGGTGTGCGGCAGATCACGTCAGTTGCAACGCCACCGCCTGTTGCAGCGGCTCTCGGTGGCGCGAAGCTTGATCTTGGCAACTTGGCGACGGGATGGGCGACGGGGGATCCTGTCGTGCAGGAAGGATACATCGCGAACCCTCATCAAGGGTTCAATGACAGCGGGATCAACTCGGACAGCTCGTTCTCACGAGACTTCTCGAATATGATCACGTCGCTGTTGGGGATCAGTGCAGGGAACATCATCGGCTCAACTGACGTAGCTGCACAGGCCATGTCTAGTGGTGATGACTTCGGTACTGCGATAGAGAAGGCGCTGAAGTATCAGGGTCTCGCTGACGAACGCCGCTTCCCTGAGCTTCCCGGCACGCGTGAAGGAGGTATGTACCTCTACACTGGCGGGCAGCGTCGATACTATGCCGGCACACAGCGTCGTGATCGTGTCGTGGAGACGATGACGAAGTTCGATGCTGTGCGTCGTCAGCTCGCTACGGAGAAAGATCGTTCCGGAGCATCGGCGTGGGCCAAGAAGCAGGGACTTGATCCCTTCGACACGATTGCCGATCCGAAGGTGAAGCAGCTCGCTCAACAGATCAACACTGTGTTGGGCAAGGGCAAGATGAAGAAGCTCATTGAGCAGCGCAGTGAGTTGAATAAGCGTCTGGCGATCCTCGACAAGAACAAAGAGAACCTTGAGCCAGACGCCTACCACTCGAAATCCAATGACGTGATGCGTGACATACACGCTGTGGACAAGTCACAGGACGAGATCATTCAACTCCTGACGGATCAACTGCGTCGTCAACACGGTATCAGCATTGACGACGCAATCGATATCATCGGCGGTAACTTGCAGTAGTTACCGCTGACGGCTGGCACGCATCGCGCCGAGGCGTGCCTCAGTTTCCTGACGACGCTTGATCGCTTCCGCGTCGGGTATCCGTCCGCTGATGGTGCTCTTCATTCCACCAAGACCATCATTGAACATCTCGTCAGCAGACAGTGCGGGACGTGTTTGGGCCTCTTTGTCTCGTGACACATCTGGTGCGTTGGGTGCAGACTGCCCCACTGCATTCTGATACGTGTCGACCTTCTCTGTTTCCTTGTATGGTGCAGGTAGTCCCTGTGAGAAGCACCATTCCTGATACTCGCGTGGGCTGAGAGGGACGAGTATACGCAGCAGATCGTATAGCGTCTCGTGTTCAGTCAACTCCTTCCGACACCGATCGATACCAAGGTCAATGTCGACCTCTTCTTCAATCGATTGAGCGTGCAGACTAGTGGCTGTCAACACATCAATGTGACGTGCTGCACTCCTGATGCTGAATGCGACACCCACGAGATTGTCAGCAGTCGGCTGCGTGATAAACATCCAGCTATATTTCAGTACCAAGCTCATGCTAGTTCTCCTTTCAGAACTTCTTGCCACCAGCCTTGCGGCGTGCTTCGTGGCTGTGATCGGGACGGGTGAGATTGAAGAAGCGCTTGTCCCTGAATGCTCCATCAATGTCGATCCCATACGCACCGCAATAGTCGAGCAACCGGATCAACAAGTCGGCTGCTTCGACATCTTCATTCCTGCGGTGCGGAATGTGTTCATCCATCTTGTCCTTGCGGACGCCTTCAAGCATCTCGGAAAGTTCCGAGTGCATGAGAGCGATCAATTCGCCCTTGTTGCGCTTGAGAGGTTTGCCTGTCTTCGGATGGGTCCACCACTTCATGTTGTCGTGGTGGCAGAGAGCGGCCAGCTCGTTGAGCCTCACGTAGAGTTTGTGTATCTTTACGCGAGGCCGAACTCCGCTGCTTTCTGATCGGTTATTATGAACTGACACGTTCCGTCTTCCAGATCGCGGTACTCCACGAGTGCGCTTTTGGGTATCCACTGTTCACCTCCATCTTCTAGCTCAACAAAGATTGCTTTATCAGTTTCGTTGATGAGGTTGAGCGTGTACTCAGCAACGTCCTGATTGAGACCTCTACTTCGTTTTCCGAGCATCAAGGAACTCCTGATAGTTCGAGGTCGCGTTTGCCTTCGCGATTATCTCCTTCCCTTCCTTCTGTTGTACGTCGGTCATGATGACATACGTATCATCATCTTCTCGTGAAGCACGCGCCCAATAGAACGTCGTGCCGTGCTTCACAATTACATACTCACGCTTTCGACTTGGATCGGTTTGAGCTGCGACCATCTGTGAACTCCTTGGTCATCGGGGTAGCTGATCTTACAGTCGGCCGGGATAATCAACTCTCGCCCCCCGACCATGAGCGGTTCCTCGGCGTAATACTTGAGGATACTCAAGCACTGCTCCAAGTCTACCAGCGGTGCGAGACAGATCACCGCATCGTGGATGTTGAGTGCAACCCGCGCCCTACGAGGCCAGCGTGGGTGATCCTCCGACATGTAGATGACGCGGCACACCTTATCACCAATGGTAGATTGCGGCTTGAAGGCCACAATACTTTCAAGAGCCTCTGGACTTGGGCGCTCCATTAGGATAAAACGGCGACCGTACGCGTTGTAGAGGCAACCGTTCCTCTTGAGTTCCGTTTCGAGGGAGGCCCACCAAACACGCAACTCAGGAGTGAGCCGATGATAGTCTCTGTAAGCCTTGTCCGCGACTATGAGGGAGAGTTTCGCTGTGGTGGCGAGACGGTCCGGACCCATTCGATAGTTCAGTCCATGGCGGCACCGTTTCGCGATGTAGCGAATAGTAACGTCCCCGTCTCGTTTCCCTTCCGGCGGGAGCTTACCGGGCTTGGAACTGTCGTAGTGGTCGAAGGACGGAACCTCGTCGTACGGGATCTTGAAGAGATCGGATGCTAGAGCGCGGTGCGCGTCGTAACCACCTACGAGGCGCGCCCGCTCGAACTGTTCGATCCACTTCTCGATGTTTGCAGCCCATCCCACGTATCGGGCCTCCGCTTGACTAAGATCAAAGTATCCGAACCCGTAACCAGCATCAGCAACGTACATAGGATACGCTCGCTGAGGCTGGTTTTGTAGATTGCCGCCGCTACCCCATAGAGTTTGGCTACTAGATAGTCGGCCCGGAGCCTCTTGAGTTCCGGTCTGGTTGTATGTACAGCGAAAACGACCATCCTCGTCGGCTGCGGCTTTGACATAGGTTCCATAGAACTTACTCTCTTCTGCCCATCGGTTGTGGAGGTTGATGATTTCACGCGCAGCCTCCGATGTGCGTGGATGTTTGAACATCCGATCGCGGTTCTCTTTGTCAGTCGATGTTCCGCGACCGACGAGCTTCAGTTTCGAGAAGTAGAGTTCCGACATCTGCTTCGGTGAGGCGGGATTGTACCACAGCTCCTCACCGAGTGTATCAACGATCTTGTGCTGGAACTCCATGAGCAGTTTGGCGACTGTCTCACCGACTGTTAGGTTCAATTCCTCCTTCATCTTCATGTCCATCTTCAAGCCGCCTACACACATACGTACGAGGTGTGGTTGCAGACGCATGACGTGGTTCATGAAGAAGTCCCATAGTCCCTGATCCTTGAGTTCGCCTACCATTCGATTGTCGATGGCGATCAGGTTAGCACTGTCCTTGCCATTGTACCTCCAGAAGTCATCGATGTCACCATCGTCACGCCATTCATCCTTCTCTCCCTTGTAATAGGGATTGTCGGTGTACTGCGTGGTAAGGAAGCCCAAGTTGTGTGGCAAGACGGGATACAAGGTATGATGTCCGAGCATGGTGTCGCGCAGTAGTCTCGGGATGCGTAGTTTATCCTTGTACCACTGCCACGTCATATCGAACATGCCGTTCTGTGCTAGGAGCTGCGGCTTCTCGGCTTGGTGATCGTAGAACCTTTGTAGCCGACGCCGAATGTGGCGCTCTTCCTCGATGGAGTAGACTTGATCGGTCTGGGTACGCAGTGCAATACAGATCGCTGTTGTGGGTGTATCCGCGAAGCCAAAACATGCAGTTTCGCCACTGATACTCTCGATATCATGTCCAATTGTATCACCTGACCGAATTGCGTCATCGAGGAAATTATCAATGCGCTGTATCGAGGGATATATTTCTGTCGAGATTTCGTACGGCGTATGCGAACCATTGAGTACTCTCCCAAGACAGGCGATGTCGCGGTTCAGAACTACTTCTAGCCGAGGATCGTGGATGGCTGCGGCGGCATTGTTACATACAACAACACGAACAGAGCGAGTACCGCCCCGGATAAAATCAGGAATATCAACACTAACAACACTGCCTCGCCAACTAGTGATCCCTGTGTGGCCTGTAAGCGCCTCAAGTGCGTAATTACCCATCGCGAGAATGTAATGCACGTTAGGAAGATGACCAAGCTCCCAACGAAGCAACTCAGTCCAAAGACCAAGCTCATGTTTGTTCACTCCCTTCTTCCGATCAGCGAGCGAGACTTGCCGCTTGATGACGTTAGTGATGTAGAAGTCCTTACGCGACAGCTTGTTGCGCTTGAGCATGATGTTCCAGAGCAGTGACCCTGATCCACCAACTAGAGGCAACTTCTGCTGCACCTCGCGTTCACCCGGAGCTTCCGCGATGATTACCTTGTCCGAAAAGAAAGTCCCGTCCATCGGACACTCGACCTCAAGACGGGAGTTGACTGCGCGCTCGGTGAATGCAGCGCGCATGGTGGACAGGTTACTGATCAGGGCTGTACTGGTGTCCATTGGCCTGCCTTGATGGCTGATTTGAGGAAGCGGATTACGCGATCTTCACATAGACGAAGATCGCCGTCGTTGTAGATGTTCTCTTGGTAGATGCGTTGTGGCGGGTATATGTATGAGCGGCTGTCATTAGCGAATGTGTGACCGGGACGGACCATACGCGCAATGGCATAGTTGTTTGGTGTCACCCAATCTATCAGACTGTCTTGCTCGTCCTTGAAGCCCGCATCCGAGATGATGAATACTGTCGCCGGAACAATCTGCTGATTGGCGCGTAGGAAGTCCTCGAACTCCGCAATCGCCCATCTCGTGAATACATCATAGCCCCACAAAGGTTTGGCGTAGCTCTCTGAGAAGTCGATGTATGCTTGCCGGAATGTCACAGCGTTCGCCGGCCCTGACCAAGGGGTGAGCTTCTTCTTGAGTTCTTCGTGTGGCTGTTCCGGGTTCTCAACTCGGCAGAACCCATTGATCGCGACTTTCAACGGCTTCGACATCTTATAGTCGTAGCAGTTGTACCCTTCACCAGTCAGCCACCTGTACGCCATCGCGGCTGCTGTGTCCTTTCCTGATCCCGGAGGACCGTTGAATGCGACTACATACTTCATTTCATTACCTCCTTTAGAGACAGCCATAGTTTGGCGATAGTCTTGAACTGATCGGTACGCACTTCGACAGTGGAGAACCTGTGCCCACAGTTCGAGCACTTACGACGACGTGAGAAGCCTATAGGTCGCTCACGACTGTCGATCACACGTGCAGCTCCACCGCACTTCTCACACTTACGTATACTCACTTGATCAAGCTCTCCTTCGGAGCGGTCTTCCGCCGCTTATCAAGGACTTCTTGAGTTACGCGGATAGAGGTTGTCAGCGCTCGTTGATCCGTGATTAGAGTGCAACGCTTCCGTGCGCGAGTGAGCGCTGTATACATGTTCTCGCGACACAGCATGTAGAACACGGAATTGTTGATCACGTAGATGACGTGTTGATACTCCGATCCTTGCGCCTTGTGGACGGTGAGAGCGTACGCAAGTTCGATCTGACGCTGCGGATACTGATCGATGATGATGCCTTTCTTCTCCCACCACTCTTCGTACATCGAAGGTATCTCGACAATTCGGTCCCCGAAATCAATCTCAAATCCTCCATCTGGATATATCTCCAGAACCTTGCCCGTTTCGCCGTTGAGCATGTACTTGGTTTCCGGAGTAGGTATGAAGCTGGAGAAATCAGGGCGTCCATCAGCATCCCACTGGTGAAAACGCTCTGAATAATTACGCATGTCGTATGTGTTCTCAGTGCAGACAACTTTGTCGCCAACTGAGATGGTGACAGGGTTCTTTGAGTCCCAATCATACCGCATGAGGGAAGTAGGATCACGACCATCGGGGTTGAGCAAGCCTTGAAGCATGACATTGAGCGGCCCCGTACCGATCCAACGCGTTCGAAGCGGCGTGAGGATTTGGTTGTCGATGGATGCATAGTCGATGCCTTCTTCTAGGCTCTCCATGACCTGTTCGCGCAACCGATCTACCGGATAGTCGCTCAAGATCATCTTGAAGTCGTTGCCGCGACGTGGAAGCCCGCCTTTGCGTACCATTGTAGCAGCAATGAGCACGTCTGAACCTTCGGCCTGACGGAACACCTCCGTGAGTTCGAAGAAGCAGTTCACACGTGAGCAGTGTTCCTTGAATGGCGATCCATTGGCGTTCTGGATCACGTACTTCTCAATTGGGGGGAGCTGTGCGAGGTCACCAAACATGATCAGACGCCCTTTGGGAGGTAGTGCGTCAATGATGTTGCGGTTCAGCTCGTGATTGATCATCGAGTACTCATCGATGAGGATCACGGACTGATCGAACGGATTGAACCGTCCACGCTTCGGTGTGGTGATGTCGAGGGGTTCGCCAGTTGTCTTGTCGCGTTCACCGGGACGCCCGTATTCGAGCAACTTGTGTACGGTTATCGCACGCAGACCCGTAGCTTCACGGATGCGTTTCGCGGCCTTACCAGTCGGAGCCGCAACGGCAAAGTTGACGTGCTGTGCCGCTAGTTGTTCAGCTATGTGTTTGATGAGGGTTGTTTTGCCAGTACCGGCCTGTCCCGTCACCGCGAACAAACGCCGCGATGTATCGAGACAGGCTTCGGCACATGACAACTGTTGCGCAGACAGTTGCATGTCATTCTCCACGAGGGGGTGTTAAGTCCAGCCTGTTGTGTCAACCGGCTTCGATGTCTTGGCGGACTGAAAGGTCTGCCTGTGTTGCTCGTTGGCGATCTCTACTGCCGCGAACGCTGCACACCAACGAACGAACTCAGAGAACGATACTCCGAGACTCTCACTAACGCGGCATAGGCGCACGAATTCCTCATCAGTAAACCGAATACTGCGAGGCTTCGTCGGTTCCGCACCTGAGACGAAGAACCCACGGTTCACATGCTGCGTGGGCTGTGGGAAGGGGATTTGCACCCACTTTGCGTCGGGATGCAGCTTCGGAAGCTTGGGCTTGTTAGACATGTTGCCGCTCCGAAATGGAACAGCGCCGCCGTGGCTCAACTGGACACCACGACAGCGCTGTCGTCAACGCATCAGGACACGGATGCGTCGATTAGGCTTCCGGAGAGATGACCAGAAGCTGCTCGCCGTTCGCGGTCGCCGTGCTGAAGTACTCGGCCATCTTGCGGGGATCGCGGAACGAGGCGGACAGGGCAACCTTGTTGCTCTCATCGATCTTGACGAAAGCATACAGCGGCGAAGGCTTGCGCGGACCCTGCGGGGCACGGCGCTTCTTCGGCTCGGTCGTGGTGGTGGCGGCATCTGCGGGCATTGAGGTAGCTCCTTTACGGGGTGCCATCTGGCGGTTCCCTATGACAGTGGTTGAACGAAGTGATTGTCACACAGTCCTACGAACAAGTCAACGGGGATTTCGGCCCCCGTTGACGAATTCTTCATACGTGTGAACGGTGGTTAGATCGACTTGAGAGCACCGATCTGAGCGCGGGGTTCGCCCTCATACCGCTCGTGCTTGATGCCGACCTTGCAGGCGAGACCGATCCATTCGGAGGGATCAACCCGCTTGCCCATCTTCGCGCCGATGGCCTCGCAGAACTTCCGCATGTTGTAGCGGCTGCGTGCGGTGTCCTCGACAACGAGACGGTTGTACTGGAGAACGACGCCCTCCGGGTACAGTTCCTTGTTCGGATCGAAGTCTGCCGGGAAGTCGTCGGGCGAGATACGCAGGTCCACCGACAAGTAATCCTTGCCAGAAGTCTGCGACTGCTTCTGCGTGATCGCCTCGATGACCGCCGGATATTCGCCGACTTTCAGAGGCGGCGGTGCCTCTGCCGACGTGATGTCAGAGCTGTATTCCAAAATCGGAAGATCGGACATGTATTGACCTTTCAGGTTTTCAACGTTGAACGCCGTGGACTGTACTACATACGAATGTGCGACACAAGCCACGACATCTTGTGTCCACATAAGACAGCCAACACTATTAGTGGTGGCTATTTGGAGAGGATTACGGTCATCTCACCCTTGGTCTCGTTGTATTTCTCGGTGAGACACTGTTCGATCCACGCATGTAGATGTAGCCGCATAGTCTTCTCGGACATTTCTAATGCGCGTAAGATGTCGTTGCCTTGCCCGTAGTCTCTGAACTTGATGTGATCGATGACGCAGGGGCCGACAAGAGGATCGTTATTATCGGCTTGTTCGTAGAGCTTGAGCGTCTTCATTGCCACATCGATGTCTTTGAGCTTCTTGTTCAGCCGGACTACATCTTCGGCTTCTTCAACCGTCCTCATGTGTCGCTCCTACGAGTAGAGTGGATACGCGGGAAGTTCCTTCTCGAACCGCTTCACCAAGTTCATGTACACCTGTGAACCGGGAAGAGGCAGCTTGTCGCCAGTCAACTCCCACAACTTCAACCAAGTGTCGATACGGTACGGAAGGTTCTTCTTGTTGAACCAGTCGTCAGGATCAAACTTCCAGTCGAACTCTGGTTCATCACCCTGCCGAAACATGCGCGTCTTCATGGGCTTACGGAGACGTGCGGGACGGATCATGATGCGGCGGTCAGCTCGGTTGTCTACTTGGTACATCGCCCAGAGTTCCGAGAAGTCGATCCCGATGTTCGATGGCAACTGCCCGCCAAGCGCGAGTGATATGTGAAGTATTGCTCCGGTTTTTTCGTCTTTGTCGGGCGCTCCCTCGTGCGCGATCCAGATGACGTTTTTCTTGTGGACTCCTGTGATCTTGGCGACGTTCTTAATAGCTCGGATTGCAAGCGCGTTTCGAGTACCGTACGCACCCGGAGAAGGTCGCTCGACAGTTGCTCCAGTATTCGTCGATATTCCGCGAGTGAGGGTCTTGTCAGTGAGATTAGTAATGCTGTCAAATATATATGTGTCAACTGCCTCGATCGTGCTCTTGATCCCGAATGGGTTGCCTTCGTTCTTGCACTCATCAGCGAGCTTGTCAGTGGACGCTTGTGAGAGGTCAACACGTATAATTCCCTCCTTCTCGCACACCTCGTCAGAGATGCTGTCTACTCCATCAGGATCGAACTGATACCAGAGCTTCCGCCCCGGTGCCGTGCCCGCAAGTGTGGTCTTACCGCAGCCAGCATCACCCCATATTGCTCCGTTGAAGCGCTTGGCCGCTGCGGTGACCTTCTGAACTGGTTGTCCAGCGATGATTATCTCAGTCATTGTCCTTCTTCTCAGCTCCGAGTAAGAGTTGCTGCTTCGGTGCGTCGAGTACAATCGCACCGCGCACGTCCGACGTACACAATCGGCCGTACGCATCCTTCAAGAGCGTCCCTTCCCACGTCAAGTGGTCAAGACGCATGTGAGGCTTGGTTGTCGCGCCGTCTTCATACAAACGAACGAAACCACCAGCAGTCTTAGCGTACAAATAGCCGTCGCGTGTGTACACGTCGCACTGTTTGTATACTCCGTTGATCACGACGACACAAGCCTCACCTTCGACTTGTACGAAGAGGCCCATTAGTTTGCTATTCCTCTCTTCGCCTTCAAGAGTGCTGCTGAACGCTTCACCAACTCTGCGTCGAGCACAAAGAAGTTGTAATCGTTGACCTGAATGCCGATTTCCTCCATCACGAGGGTGTTTGCAGTCAGTATCTCGTTGACCGCTGCGACCAGATCGGGATCGGTGTTCGGTGGCGCGACGATATCAGTTTCGAGTTTCGTCATCACGCGAACTCCAAAGTTGGGCCATCCAGCGGGCCGAGACCACCGAAGTTCACATGTGCGAGGACCGTGACCTTATCGATGCCGACAACGAAGTCGAAGCTGTCGAAGAACCACTTATGGTCTAGTGTCTCCTTCGCCAGCGCGGCATACCGACCGTTATCATACGCGATGAGATACGTGTCGTTGTTCTTGAGGGTGATGCCGTTCTTGATCGCCATTTAACCGTTTCCTTCTTCTAGTGGTGACCATTCCTGTACCTGCATCTCGTTGAGCATTGCAATCCGTTCATCATCCGGACTATCGCAGAATGGGATCAGCGGGCAGGAACGGAAGTACCGATTGCATGAGTGAGTGAACTGCGGCGCGTCGTGAGGCGTCTCAAGATAGTCCTTCGTCGTCTCACACGTATATACAACCCACTTGGCCCAACGAATAAAGTGATCCTGATTGCGCAGGATTGGCTCGTTGACGATACCGCCGTAGTCGAACGATTTCGGGATCGGGATGGACATGCCGCGTATGACCGCGTGCTCGACATCTACATTGAGCAACGCACCGATGGCGAAGCAGTATCCCGTAGGCTGATGACTGGTGATGAATGCGTTGCGCCACGCATCATCGAGACGTGCCGCAGTCTTGTTCTCTTCGACCGCTATCTCGGACAGTTTACGGTCAGTGAAGTGTACACCGTCAACGCGACCGGTGAAGTTGTATCGGTGCGTCGGCCCTTCGTCAGAGTCGATTTCCAGATACATGTTGATCGGAATTTCGACACCGACGAAGTAGCCGCCGGGATATCGGTCGTCTGGTAGGATGACGGGTAAGGTCTGTCCGAGTGGATAGCGTGATACATACGCGATCAGACTTTCTTCGATGTTGGCGATTGTTCGCTTCCGGTCTCCGGGATCGTCGTAGAAGCCGCTTGATCCGAGGATGTCGAGGGCTGCGAGCGTAATGGCACGCTCTTTATCCTCGCCTTCCCACAGTACTCGCAGCATACTATTTGTTCGATCTTCTCCGAAGAGCTGACGGGATCGTTGCTCACATATGGATTGGACGAGCGAAGGGGAATACCGTCCGGAGTAAAACTCCCCACCCGACCAGTGTAGATCGCAGAGCCGGACTGCTGCAAACGCCTGATGCGCCGCGCCTCCCGCTTCAAGAGCCATTGCTCTATTCCCTGACAGATAAGTTCGATGATGTTCATAGCGGATGATGCCCCATGTTGGACATGTGTTGAGAGCGACAAGCTTGGTGTTGTCAAACTTGCGCTCGACTTGCTGTCCCGCGTACGGGACCATGCGTATATGTGTGATGGTCATGTCGGTTCGCTCTCCACAATTGCTCGCGTGGCGCGGGGATCGTCATCCTTGCGATCCATCTGCTCTTTCATCTTGTCGAGCACACCGTTCTGCATAGTGCTGACGTTCGTGAGTGCGGCCATCACAGCGCCGATTTCCTTGAGCGTCTTCTGTATGTCTTCGATCTCTTCTGCGAGCTGCAAGACGACTTCCTGCATACCGCGCTCATGCCCACGGTTCTTGAGCATGATGATGATGTCATTGGCTCTCATTTAGAACTCCAATCCAGCTTGCAGCCGCAATGCGCGCATCTCATTGACACGCAGTTCAAGTTTGTCGAGGTTCTTGAAGACCTTATCGAGTTCATTCCACACTTGTTCGGCCTTCTTCACGAGCGCATCACGAGCTTTCGTCTGAGCGATCTGCTCTTTCTCCTGCTTCGTGCGTTCGTATATAAGTGTGGAATGCATACGCCGCAGCCTGACCAAATTGAGCAATTGGTCGAGCTGCGGATCCGTCATCTCATTGATAGTTTGGGGGGTGATGAAGTCGGGGATCACGACACCATCTGAGGGAGGTTCTGGAGCGTCATGCAGCCGTTGCTTTCGACGTTCTGCAAGATTGATGACCTTGCGGCCACCTTCTACATGAGTAGATTGATCCACGTTGTCGCTCCTGTTGATATGTATGAAGGGTAGGCTTCTGAGGGGTGGGAGGAGGAACCACCGATGACAAGTGAGAAGGAAGTAACTTGCGATCGGCCCGATAAATCGGCCCTCAGAAGCCATTCTTAATAATACAACACTATTGCGGGTTTGTCAAGTGCGCTTTAGTGAAACGTTGTACGTCTCAGCGGGCTTGTTTTTCTTCCGCGCGTTGTTGATCGCAGTTTCGATCTTGTCGGCGTTGAGTCCAGCCTTCACGAGTTCTACACGCAGCAAACTCTCGTCAAGTGTAGTGGACGGAGCCTTCAGTGCGACGATACACGTGAAGTCTTGAGTGTCCAACAATTGTACACTGCTTCCCATGTTGAGCTTCTTGACGTTCTCGATCTCGGTAGCGACGATGCCTTGTGTGTCGAGCTTCTTGATGTCTTCGAGCGCCTTCTTCCGCCGCTTGTCGAACATGCTGCGGCCCATCTCAGCGACGTAGTATTCATGGAGTACTTTGTTGGCCTTGTCTTGTGAGTTCGATGGCTCGAAATCGCCCGTCACGCCCAATAGGCTGAGTGCAGTTTGAAGCTTTGAAGCAAATTGTAAGTCCATCTACATGTCTCCTGTGTACGAGTTTCGTTAGTGCGAATGCGGCGATCACACATATGAGTATGATCGCCGCGATGCGTGCGCTGTCATCCATTATTCAACGTCGTCGTAGCCTGACACACGCGCCTCATCGGTGAAGTCGTTGCCGATGTCCACGTTGCGCCTGCCCCGCGCAGTTATACCCTTCTTACTTAAGTCGCGGATGATCTTCTCGTAATCCGCGAGTTTCTTGTTCGCCTCTTCAGCAGAGACCAAACCCAAGTCACGATCGATCTGCAACGCGACACGCTGGTCGGCTGTGTGATCCCGAAAGTTCTTGAGCCGTTCAGCCGCCTCTTCCAGCAGACCAGCGTTCCACTCGACCTTGGCGAGGATCGGTTTGTTCACGCGAGCCAGCGCGGTAGCGTCACGCGGCGGGATCAGTCGCATCACCTCCACAAGGCCGAAGTGCTCGCCGTTGTGTACGAATGCAAGGTCGCCGACCTTCAATCCGTGTACATCGAGATAATAGTACGGCTTCTCCTGCGCACGCGATAGCTTGTGGATGCTGTTCGCGACCATATTGCGGAAGCACACAGCGGCGACCTGAATGTTGATAGCATTCGGGTTATCTTCGATGCTCATTTCGACTTCTCCTTACGTGTCTTGATTGCTGCTGTCTGACGCGCACGTCGCGCCCCGTTGATGATGTCCGATACACGTTGCTGCGTCACGATGATACCGAACTGCTCCGTGACTAATGCAGCGATTGCATCTTGTGGCATTCCCTCATCGCCCCACTTGAGTACACGCTCAAGCAGTCGAGTAGGGAACCCGTATCGGTCACGGTCGTACTTGTCGTTCTCGTTGTCAGATTGTGTACCGACGACGAGATGATAGGGATTGCAGCAGATGGGATTGTCGCACTTGTGACGAACCTTGTCATCTTCATGCAGCGGCCCATGCACGAGTACATATATGAGCCGATACGCCAACCACTTCACACCTGCTACACTGAAGTAGCCGCGCTGATCATCTGCGCGGCCACCAACTGATCCTGTCCAAGGCCAGCACGGCTTGGGATCACCGTCTTCTGGCATATCGACAAACTTGAACACGTCGATAGGTTCATTTCTCATTCGGATCATGGAGGGCGTTCCTTTCCCGTACTTCCTTGAGGCGTTGATACATTTCGTTATCGATGAACAACGCTGTCTGGATACGCTCTCGGTGTTCCTTGGACAGAGTTTCCGTGAGTCGTTGCCGCATGAGTTGAACGCGCCCAATCGTCAGCTTCCTGAGCACTTCATCTCGGAGTTCGAGGTCGAGAGCTGACAACATGCAGTGAGCGTGAACGACCGAGCCTGATAACGTCAGCACATTCACGTTCACTACGAGGTTGCCAGCCTTCGACCAATAGATGTACGGCTTCGATCCCGGAATGAGTTCCGATGTACAGTTATGTAGTCTTCCTTCTGCCTCGCGTAGATCGGGCAGTATTCGCGGTGTCATCCTTATCCTCCTGTGCGAGCGAGCGGCGGTTGAAGTAACGGCGGTGGCTCTTGATCTGCACGATGATCTCGCGCAGCAAGTGATCCTGTAGGTCACGCGTCTCGTCTTTGTGGCCTTCGGTTATATGTATGAACTCTTCGAGTAGCGTGCAGGCCAGACATTCAAGTCCATTCGTGAAGTTGGCAGCGGCGATGTACATCTTGCGTTCCTCTGCCATGCCGAGAGCATTACCGGGGAGCTGGCCGACGAAGATGATGTCGATATCCTCGTGCTTCTCGATGTCGTAGCCACCGAACTTGAGCAAGTCGAGTGCATCATCGAACATGTCGCGTTCATCGCCGACGATCTTGCGCGCCTTCTTCGCGTCGGATGCGATCTTGGCGTCACGACAGTGGTTCTTCAGTCGCTCATTCATGTAGCGGCCATCGGAGTATGCTCGCATGACCATTTCGCGGTGCGCCGGTGCCCAATCGTCAGCACTGAGCCAACTGAATGGGCAGGCATCCCACTCCGCAGCCTCCGAGTTGTTGAGCACGCGCGCGAGTGCTTCGGTGGGGCACTCCCTCATCAAGAACTTCTCCAGACGCGTGCCCATTGTATACGTATCCTTGAGCGTGCGGTCCTCTGTGAGGTCCATCGTCTGAAGGAAGTTGTATGTGTTGGCGAACTGCTTCCCGCTCTTGATCTGATAGACTTTGATGCCACGGTAGTAGACGAACGAGGTCGGAGTGGGCTTGTACTCCCACGTATTCGGGAGTTCTTTCGCCTCTCCCGGTGTCATCTCGAAGAACAACGTCGCGCGTGTCTCGTCAATGAACGAAGCGAATGGTCTATCGTTCACTTCACCTTCCACGATGATGCGGACGACGTTCTTCGTGATCTGTGGGTATATCTCATCGCGTTGTATGCCCCCGCCCTCGTCACGAGCGTTGCATTCGAGTTCGCGGATCACAGTCCACAGTCTCCAATTCTTGCCGAGTTCCGTAGTGAATGGGAGTTCAAGCACACGATTACCATTCACCAGCACGACGAATGCGAATTCCTTGGAGCGGAACTTGTCGTGCTTCACGCCGAGATGCCACACTTCACCAGTGCCATCCTGAATGGTGACCTTCAGGCCATAACGTGCGCACACAGCGAGCGCATACTTGAAGCCCGTACCGAAGTATCCGATCGGACTGTTGGTATTGGGCTTATCGTTCACGCCCAAGACGGTAACGGAACGCATGTCGAGCGTGCCGGGGTTCTCAAACCAAACGTACATATGTGTATTCCTTCTCGGTTCAGCGGACGGAGGTTCCGTCTCCGTCCGCGTGTTGAAGTCACTGTCAGATGGTAGGCACTAGATCGAGAGCGTTACCGTTGTGCGAGACGAAGATGTTGCTATCGTCACTCGTCCAATACAGCTCCCAATTGTCGTCGAATGTGATGCTGAACGTACGATGTCCCTCATCATCCATCCGTGTGTCGAGCCGAGTGTTCCCCTCATCGAAGAACAGACTCAAGTCCATACCTGTAGCATCGCCATCGGGTATGGTGTAGACGAGTGCTTCGTCTGGAGTTCCGGGAGTATCCGGAGTGACGAGAACAGGATCGTCCGTGTCGGTATCAGTGTCCACGTCGATGATCGGCGTGTCAGTGGGGATCACGTCCACATGCATGATGTGTTCACCATGCGATCCGCTTTCAAGTGCCATGTTGGTAGTCCCTTTGCTTGCGTTCCTCTCTCATGAGGCGCACGAGTTCTAGTCTCTGACTTTCGATTGCGACAAGTTGCTCGTCAAGTTCGAGGCGGCGTATATACACACCAAGAAAACGCTCCGCCATTTCCATGATCTGACCGAACTGTCGGTATTCCAAGCTTCCCATCTTTCACCTCTATCCAATGGGGCCACTTCTGGCCTTTGCATTTACCTTTCCAAGGGCACGTTGGGCAGTCGCATCCACTGCGATACTCCCAACGATACCCTTTGCGTGCTTTACGTGGTGGCCTGTTCGATAACAAGCTATGCAGCCTCCTTCATGAGTTCATCCCATGCACCGCTGACGAGCTGCGAACGAACAGCAGCCTCACGACCAAGCATTGTGGTCGCAGCGTGGTCGTTGCCAGTCTTGCGAAGGGTGAAGTCACCGTCCGCGTGCGATGCGTAGTATGTCAGAGCGGAGTACAGCGCCCAGAAGTTGGTGCCGCCGCGTGACTTCTGCTCGATCAAGTACTGACGATACAACTTCGCGCCGAGACGATCGCCAAACTTCTCGTTCAGCCACTTGATCACCTTCTCGTCGTCCTTGATGGTGGTCTGCCGCATCTCGGTCCATAGTTCGCGATCCTTCCAGAACACGTCGATGGATTTGCGGACTTGATCACCAAACTTGGCGAGCTGCAAGCCCGTTGTGTGTCGTCCGTACTCACGAGTGTACTCGCCGCGTATGACTCCGTTCATACAGAAGAAGTCGATAGCGCCGGCGATCACCTTGATGGCACTGCCGCCGAAGCCATTGAGCGCAATGATGCGGAAGCAAATCTTGTCGCGCTCCGGACTGTCGACCTTGATGTCGGGAAAGCGATACTCACGGATACATGTGCGCCCTTCGTACGCGATCTGCTCGAAGATTTCCGCGTTGTCGAATGCTTGCGTACCGACGCCTTCGCAGATGTTGCGGTCGATCTGTTCGAACAGGTCTTTGTTCTGCACGACCTTGTACGAGTCCTGCACGACGTTGAGGCAGACAGGCTGACCGTCTTTCATACGTACGAGCGCCTTGTGTCCGCTGTTGTTGTACTTCGTGCCAGTCGCGCCCTCATACCAGAGCGGACGCTCATAGGCAACGAAATCGAGCGGCGACGGCTTGGACGGCGCGGTCTGCCGTAGTGGACGGTGTGCTACACCGAGAGAGACAACGTTCGTCATGTTACTTCACCTCTTTGATTGTCGGCAGCTCGATCTCTACGAAGCCGAGACCACCGATGAATGTCACTTCCTGCGTCTTGAACTTGTGGTTCGGCAGGCCGAGCTGCTTCGGATACACACCAGCAACACAGTTGTTCCCTCTGCGCGTCAGTGCGTAGCCGTCGTCTGCTGCTACAAGACGGATCAAGCCTACATCACGCCCTGTGCCGAGCATGAGCTTGACCTTCGTAGTACCACGAAGATGTGCGTCAACGACATCCGCTGAAAGAGAGACGCGGACATTCCTGCCGTTGTTGTTGGTCATCGTGATGCGCTGCTTTGACTTAACATGTGGGCTGAATGAGCCCTTCTTCACTTCCTCGAAACTCATGTGTCGGATCCTTTCACATGTATGATGTCTTCGTGTCCGTCGTCGTAGATGGTGACACGATCGATACTTCCATCATCTTGTAACGACAAGTATGTACCCTGCCACTGTGAGTAGGGCAGGGATTGATTACGCACGGCTGTCCAAACATGCCAACAGCCGCGCCCCCGAAAGAGCGCGGCTAGTCGTGTGCCGATTGGAAGCCCGATGCGATCACGTATCAGGTCCAAGTAGTTCATCAGTTACTCGCCTGAGTCGTCGAAGTCCGGCATCTCGAAGGTCGCCTCGTCAATCGACTCAGCCCACTTGGCGATCTGAGCGAAGTCGTACTTACAAGTGTCATTCAGCTCGATCGCCTTCGACAAGAAACCGGGGCGGATGTTCAGCTTGGCCGCGATTAGATCGGGGATGCTGCCCGTCGTGACACAGTACTCGATATGACTGGAAGTATCATGCATGAATGCACGACGCCCATCAGTTGTGTGATCACGCTTCTCGTACTTGAGTTTCGTCGCGGCCAACATCTCTTCCCACTTGTCATGGAACTGTTTGTCCATGACCTCGCAGAACACACCGAGACAACAGAACCTCTCGTGAGTTTGTTCCTCCTCTGGATAATCTACTCCTATACTCGCGAGCGTGTTTCTGGCTTGTCGGTATTCCCCACTGCGTAGTGCAGTGAGCCATGCAGTCTTGTATTGCGTGTCCATTTCACTTCTCTCCACGTTGTGCTCTGCTGATTGCTATCAGCGCGGCTTCCCAAATGTCGTAGCAGTTGCCGGGGCCAGTCATGCGTCTCTCCCCAACATCTTGCGTGTGAGGTGTATCTTCTTGAGTATGATACGGCCGCGAGTTTCCAACATCTCGCGCTCCATATGTATTTGTCTGAGCTGCAAGCGCAACTCTGCCAATCGAGTGAGCAAGTTATCGCGATTGGACTCATCGATCATTCTGTCGATGGGGTTCATGGCTTCACCACACGATGTAGGCGACGTACGCAGTGTACGCGATGCCGATCCAGCAGCAGATGTCGATGATGTTGTGGCCGACGCGGTTCATTTCAGTACGTCCTCGTATTCCTTGTTGAGCGCGTTGAGTTTGACTGCATATGCAGCTCGACGCTCCAACACGTTGTCGATGGTGGTGAGTGTCACGTCGATATCTTTCACCTGCACGATAGTTGGCGGGACGACACCCTTGAACACACCCGACTCGATGTACATCGCCGCAGAGAGTGGAGTTACGAATTTATGCGCCTGCAAGAACGAGACTTCATGTGGATAACCACTGTCGATAGCTACCCACTTCTGTCCACCGTACCACAAGTATACCTGTCCCGGTGTGACCTTGATCTGGTGCGTAGTCATTTGATCACCTGTCCCTTCAAGAACGGTTGCAAGTGTTGATGTGGAACGAGGAACCAACGCAGCGGCCCTTGAGCAAGCGCATTGACCTCAATCATGGTGATGTAGTCCACACATATGATGGCTTCTGGCCCGTATGGACGTTTGACAGTGGCGACCCATACGCCATTGTCAGTCTTGTTGCTCTCAGGGCGTGTCGTGCGTACCTCAAGAGCGTAGCGCAGCAGGAATTCCAATATGCTGCCGTGCTTGGGGCGGACTGTGTAACGGAGGCGTGTCACTTGCACTTCTCCTGCACAATAGCCTCGATGCGCTGACGCTCTGCGTTCTCGTGAGCGGGTGCAAGCACGAACCAACCAAAGAGAGCGCACACACCCCAGAATATCAGTATGTGTTTGTTGCTCATGACCGCACCCGCTTGATTTTACGCACACGTACGGTGCCGGTCACTGCATCGTTGCGCACAGTAGCGAGCGCCATCTTACGCGCCTCATCGGGATCGCTAGCCGTGCATGTGATGGTGTGATCGATTTCGAATTGAGGCGTGTTCTTGTTCACATATGAGAAGTGAACTCTGAAGATTGGCTTTGTCATCTCACGCTCCCTCAGTCTCGGTGACGATGTAGCCGCAGAACAGGAGCTGATCGATCGCAGTGTCGAACTTCTTGAATACGTATTCGAGCTGCTTCCGTGAGTCAGCCTTGTCCTCGTACTTGGTGCATGTGTTGATCAAACGCACCGCACTGGCGACAGCACAATTCGGATCGTTGCTCAGCCTCGCATGTACGAACGCGAGCTGTGCTCGTAGCTTCGCATCGTGCAGCATTCTCATTCCCGTACGCATGTGTAATCTCCATATGTGTGAATGCCCAAAGTCGAGAGCGTGTGAGTAGTACTCTTCACGCCCATTGTTAGTATAGCATAAGTTGTAGCAGTTGTCAAGCAATCAGTGTAGCATTTGGGAGCGGCGCGTAGCGTACGCCTGCACTCATGTTGCTTCCACACATATGTTGTCGACTCATCGTGCGTCCTACATGTCACCGCGCTAGGTATGTTGTTGTTTGGACGACGCGGTAGCGCACACGAATAAGGGCCATGCATACATGTGTGTACACATGCATACATGGCCCTTTATTTCAGGCACAAAAAAACCCCCGAACCTTTCGGCTCGGGGGTTTGTGGTGGTGAGCTGCGATCACGCGGCCTTGGTAACGGTGCGGTGACCAGCGGGAGCACGCGGCTTGCGCACTGCGGCGGGTTTGCCGTCATCGATGCGTACGCCCTGTAGCGCGTCAGACTTGCGCAGGAAGTCAACGATGTCGGAAACGTTGATCACGCCGTCACTGGCGAAGCGAGCGCGGGCGAACAGCGCCAGCGTCTTTTCGAAGTCGGGCGTCACCGAGACGTTGGCGCGGTCGGTGTCGGGCATGGCAGATACCGTCTCGGCCAACATCAGCGCCGTCTTCGAAACGGTATCCTTGGTATCCGTGGTGACGGCCGTGCCCGCGCCCGACTTGGCAGCAGTCGCTTTCTTGTCGAGACCGCGCGAGATGGTCAGAGCGTGGCCGGAATTGTAGACGTTGGCGCGGGTATACAGATCGGTCTCACCGACCGCGACTTTCACGTCGGCCTCATCGATGTCACGCGTTGCACGCATCGTGACAGCGTTGCCGTTCAGCTTGGTGACGATGAAGCCGCCGGACTTCAGGAAGTACGCGCAGCGCAGCGCACGTTCGAACATGCTGAGAGTTGCGCTGATAGCCTTCGCCATGGTCTCGGCCTCTGCGACTTTCTGATATTGAGCCATGGACTTCGCGGACTTCGCCTTGGGCGCGGCCTTATGAGCCTTCACCTTGTCAGCGAACGCAGTCGAGTGCGCGG
>Ga0070685_10000401_pt1 | contig 25965 bp, 32 predicted proteins | sample KBSS13LmetaG_FD_65651 | JGI IMG/M metagenome (GOLD analysis project Ga0070685, IMG submission 65651) | Switchgrass rhizosphere microbial communities from Kellogg Biological Station, Michigan, USA - KBS S1-3L metaG | ecosystem: Host-associated > Plants > Roots > Rhizosphere ...
GGAGGGGTGGAGCGTGTTCTACGTGGCCAGCTACGAGCAGCGCACCGGCTACAACCCCGTCTACAGCGAGGTCACCGACTACCGGAAGAGCCCCAAGCGCGCGCCCAAGGCCATCGACTACCTGAACTGGAACGCCCGGGGCGGCAACGACCTGCTGGTCCAGGTCTTCGGCCCAACCGACGCCTGGTACGAGGCGATCTCGAACGACGCCAACCACGGCTGGAAGAAGGTCTGGGAGGGCAGGGCCTGCCGGTAGGAGAACGGCTCGTCTCACGCGGAGACGCAGGGGGCACGGAGGGGGCGTGCGCAAAGTCGCGGGCTTGATCGTTCTCTGCATCACCTGCTATTGCACCGGCGCCGCCGCGCAAGCACCTGCGTGCGTCGAGCCGCGGGCGGCGTGCACTTTCTTCAACCAGTACCTTGCCGCCTTCAACGCTCGCAACTGGGAGGCGTTCCGCGCCACCTTCGACGACAGCATCACGGTCATGTTCGACCGGCCCGCGCCCCCGCAGCGGGTGGATGGCCGACAGGCCGTCGAGACGATGTTTCGACGCGTGTTCCCGCCTCCTGGAGCTGCCCCGTCACAGCGTCCGCCGCCGATCGTCCCCGTGCACCTGCGCGCACAGGACTATGGGGATGTCGTGGTGGTGAGCTTCGAGATCGCCGGCGGCGGCGACGTGTCCAGGCGAACCGTGATCCTGCACCATGGCTCCCATGGCTGGAGGGTCGTTCACATTCATGGATCGTCCGGACCGGCCTGAGCAGGTTGCGTTGCGGGCCTGAGAATGGGCTTCGGCTCTTCGACCACCTTTTCCACGCCCGCCGTCCCTGGCAACCCCACCGGGATGCGGCCTGATGATCGGCTGCAGGGATGCGGGGCCGTCCATGCTTTCGTTCACGACAGGCTTGCGCGCCGGCCCCGCACCCCTGACCCTTGTGGCGTCAGACCAGCCCGCGACGAACCACTTCCGCATTCCGTGTTCACCCTCCGTGGTCGTCTCGCCTGCGGGTCCGTCGCACTGGTGCTCGGTGCCGTCCTCCTCGCCGCCGGGCAGCCGGTCGGCTGGCTCTTCGTCGGTCAGGTCGCGCTCCTCGCCTACGGCTACGCGCGCTACGGCCCGGTCGCGCTCGCCTTCCAGGCGTACCACCGGCAGGACTGGGCGCGCCTGGCCGCGCTGCTCGGCGAGGTCCGCCGCCCGGAGTGGCTACGGCCGCAGGACCGCGCGTACTTCGAGTTCCTCCGCGGCGTGCTCGCGATGTGCCACGGCGACGTGGGGAGCGCGCGGCGGCATCTCGCGGCGGCGGACGCCGCGCGGCTGCGCACGGACCACATCCGCTGCGTGCTCGAATGCCATCGCGCCGACGCCGCCCTCGCCGCCGGAGAGCGGGCGGCCGCCGCAGCCCACCTGGCAGCCGCGCGCGCGATCCCGCATCGCCCGGAGGTCGAGCCCGAGATCGCGCGCCTTGAGCTCGCCGTGGCCACGGGCTGACTCTGGCGTCAGGCGGCTGCACACCTCCACGTACCGGAAAGGCGCCATGCCTGCTTCGCACCCCGTCGCGCTCGTTCTTGCCGCCGTCTTCACGATGCTGGCGGCGTTGCACGTGTACTGGGCGCTGGCGGGCGGCGCGGGCGCGGCGACCGTCCCGACCCGCGCCGACGGGACGCTGCTGTTCCGGCCCAGCCCCGGCGGGACCCTCGCGGTCGCCGGCGCGCTGCTCGCCGCGGCCGCGGTGGTCCTGGGGCGCGGCGGAGTGGCGGCGCTCCCGATCCCGCCGGCCCTCTACGGCGTCGGGGCGTGGGGGCTCGGCGCCGTGCTGGCCCTCCGGGCGGTCGGCGACTTCCGCTACGTCGGGCTGTTCAAGCGGGAGCGGCGGAGCGCGTTCGCCCGGCGCGACACCACGCTGTATTCGCCGCTCTGCGCCGCGCTGGCGGCCGGCGTGTTCTACCTCGCCGCCGTCTGACCCGTCGTTGCGGCGGACGGAGCCGCGCAGCGCTCCGTACCGGCGACACGCTTGCGCGGCCCCGCATCCCCCGACCCCTTGTCCGTCAGGCTGCATTCCTTTAGGGTCCGGTAATGAGTTCGACGTGCCCTGTCCCCTCAGCTGCTCACCATGAACACGACCGCGATCTACGTCCGCCGCCTCGCCGCCTGCGGTCTGGCGCTGCTTCTGGGTGCCTGCGACCAGGGCCCGTCGACCATGCCCGACACGGACTTTCGGCTGACGGCATTCCCACTTCCAAACCGGACCCATTTGAGCATAGGCATCAACTCGGTCTTCGACCATTCCATGCCCACTCCCTATTGTCCGGACGGTCGCGTGGTCGCATTCACGGGCGAGACAGGGCAAGGACAGCAAAAGAACGTGATGGCCAGTTTCGGCTGCGGCGACCTCTACGGATTTGGGAAGGCGGGCGGAGGCATTTTCCACGTCAACGGGAACTACACCGGTGCCTCGACTCCTCAGTTTCTCTACTACGATGGGCATCCCGGGTATGATTTCCGAACCAGCGACCTGTGCCCGGGCACGTTGACCGCCCCAACCGACATCTGCCCGCTTCCCGGGAAAATAGGACGAGTGCGTGTGCGGGCCGCGGCTGCGGGTGTCGTTGCCTGTTCGGACTTCGACGGCCAGGGGGGCTGCCCCGAAGGGCCAGGCGTCGTGAAGATCAAGCATCAGGACAACTATTACACGATCTACATGCATCTGGAGTCCGGTGGTGTCCAGACGGGCGACAGCGTCGCGGCTGGACAGGACGTCGGGGTGGCCGGCGGAAGAGGGAACAACGGCCCGGACGACTTTCTCGCTCACCTCCACTTCGAGGTCCGAAAAGGGACGATTCCGGTGGATCCGTACGGCTGGCAGCCGACGGATGAAGACGACCCGTACACTCTGGCTTCGAGCTATTGGATGTGGTAGCTGGAAGGTTCTCACGCAGAGACGCAGAGGCACGGAGAGCGCGTGGTTTTCTCTCCGTGCCTCTGCGTCTCTGCGTGAGGTGCTGTTTACGGACCGTAGGGAATGCGCGGCCGTTCCGGGCCCCCACCGGGGCCGGGGAGCTCTCGCCGCTCGGCCCGTCTGGCCACGGCCAGCGAGCCCGCGGCAGAGCCCGCGCCAGCGAACGCGAAGACGGGCCCTACGACCACCAGGTTCCACAGGAACGCGGGGTCCCCCGCGAGGGAGACGGCCAGGACGAAGGCCGCGGAGAGCAAGAACCCCCCGGCCGCCCCCCATGCAGCAAAGCGTGGAAGGGACATCTGATCGAACCGGCGACGGCCCTCGACAATACCCAGCACCCCTGAGAAAATGACGCCCGCGACAAATCCGAAGACGCCGAACATCAGGGGAAAGGGAGCGTCGGGACGACGACCGGTTGCCAGCAGAAACCCCAGCATCACGATCGCGCCGGCACCGCCCCAGGCTGCTGCCCAGGTCAATCCCATCCCCATGGCGCCACGGATGCGTCGCCACCACGTCCTCATGATTCCCTCCCCTACATTTGACAAAACGGCAAGTTCTTTGTGATACAGAGTAGACCTCGGACAGACTGCGGTCAAGTATCTCATACCGAATCCGAGATTCAGCTTGTGAGCCAAGCCCTGAACAAAAGCGTCTCACGCAGAGACGCAGAGTCACGGAGAGCCGTTCTCTCTGTGCCTCTGCGTCTCTGCGTGAGACGTTGTTTATCCGGACTTCAATGGGCCGATGACCCGGTACGTGTTGAGGAGGACGCCGGTCGGCGTGGCCGTCGTGCTGGCGAGCTCGAACGCCTGCCCCGGGGTTCCCTCCGCCAGGAAGCGCTTTCCCGTTCCCAGCAGGACCGGAGAGACGATCAGCACGGCCTCATCCGCGAGCCCGTGCTCGAGCAGCGTCGACGTCAGCGTGGAGCTGCCCGAGAGGACGAGGCCCGGACCGTCCTGGGCCTTGATGCGGCGAACGCCCTCGACCAGGTCCGGCCCGACGCCCTCGAACGGGCCCCATTCGAGGCTTTCCGGGCGGTGGGTGGCGACGTACTTCGTCGCCGCGTTGAGGCGGTCGGCCAACGGACTGCTTCCCGCCTTCGGCCAGAAGCCCGACCAGATGTCGTAGGTGCGGCGGCCCAGCAGCAGGTCGAAGCGCTCCCCATGCGCGGCCATCACCGCGTCCCGGCCGGCGGGAGTCCGGTAGGGCGCGCTCCAGTCGCTGTAGGGGAAGCCGTCGCCATCGGCGGAGTGCTGGATCACGCCGTCCAGCGAGATGTGCTCGATGATCTTGAGCGTTCTCATTCAGGCCTCCACGGCTTCGGCCTGGGGAAAGAGGTCCTGGAGCCACTCCTGCCAGAGCGGCGTCTCACGGGTGACGGTCGCGGCCGCCTGCCCGCCGTAGAGGTAGAAGTTCATCGCCGCCATGACCGGGCCACCGGGAGCGGTGAAGACGCCGAGGGCGGCGATGCCCGGCCCCGGCTGGTCGACTCTCAGCAGGGCGTCGTACGGATCCGGGGTGGCGTACTCCACCACGCCGCCGAGCGGGGAGACGCCCGCGGACGTGGCCCAACGCTCCCCGACGCCCAGGCCTTTCACCCCCACCGCGGTGGTCAGCGCTTCCCAGGCCTCCGCCTCCGTGCCCGCGACCGGCGTCGTCACCTGCATGAGCGACGCGTGCTGGCCGCGGAAATGGGTGAGATAGAGCTGGAGGGTGCGCAGGAAGGCGGGCCAGGCGGCCGAGCCGGCTTCCAGCTGGTCGTCCCAGTCGTCCGTGCTGGCGAAAAGGCTGTGGACGATGCGGACGACGCAGGTGCCTCCCGCACGCGCCTCGACGCTCCACTCCTCCGCGATGGAAGGCGACCCGGGCATCCAGGCGTCGTACTCCTTGGCGAACCTCCGGGACGGATCCCAGGCGGTCACCACGGAGCGTGCGTCCATCCCCGGTCCGAAGCTCAACGTCATCGCGACGGGCTTCCCGCCGCTCTCCTCCACCTGCGCCGGGACGAACCAGGACGAGATCCCCGGCCCGGTGGCGATGGCCTGCCACACTTCCTCCGGCGTACCGGGGACCTCGACCTCGATCTGCATGGAACGGCGTCCGGAGGCTTCTTCCTTCACGCTCATGATGGCTCCTCGGGCTCGGATTTGTGCGGGAGTGGATGCGCCACGAGCACCAGGCGGTGCGCGCGGCCGCCGGGTGCGGATTCGTCGTGGTACTTCGAGACGAGCTTCGTGATGGCCTCGGTGAGCTCGGCGCTGAACGCCGCCCGGTCCGCCGGCGACCGGAAGCGGACCTCGGTATCCACCGCCAGGGTCGCCAGCCGTTTGCCCGACTCGCGCGCGCGGCGAACGAGGCCGCCCACCTCGCGGACGACCCGTGCGCCCAGGGCGACGAGGTAGCTCGCGGAGAGCCGGTCGACCTCCCGGTCCGGATCGACGGCGACCGGGCCCAGGGCGCTCGGCGAAACGACGTAGGATGCGGCCGTCGCCACGAGCAGCCGTTCCGTCAGCCCGCCCCACTTGCGTTCCTGGGCCAGCCGCACCAGCCCGTGCGCCTCCAGCGCGTGCAGGTGGTAGTTGACCTTCTGCCGGGCCAGGCCGACCCGCGCGGCCAGCGTCGCCGCCGAGGCGGGCGCGGCCAGCTCCGAGAGGAGCCGGCTTCGCATCGGCTCCAGGGCCACCGTCGCCGCCGCCGGATCGTCGATGATTTGGATGTCGATCATGAGGTGATGATACGCTTGACAATTTTTTTTGTCAATGATCATCCAAAGGCCACCTGCGCCGCGACGGGACGCCACGGGCCGCACTCGCCGGTCGAAGCGGTCGTCCCGCTCCGCAGCCGATGCGCTCGCCCGACATCAACCGAAAAACAGCGACACCAGCGAGCTTCGGGGTTTGTAGACGAGAGGTGACGGGGCGAGTGACGGCCGGGTGACGGGGCGGGAGAATGATGAATGCGCTGCAACGACTCACGACGCTCAGGCGCTCAACCCGATTCGACCTGTATGCCTCGCCTCCTGTCCCTGGTGCTTTTCCTGCTGTGTGGAGCCGCCTCGGCCTGCACCTCCTTCGCGACCGTGCGCTCGGCCGAGGTGCTTCCCGGTCCTTCGGTGACCCTGCAGGGCTCGATCAGCACGCCGCCGGGAGACGAGCCCGCCTGGTTCTGGTCCTACGAGTGCGCCTCCGGGTGCGACCGGACGATCGGAGGCTTCGATGCCGCCCTTGCCTTCGGCCGGACGGAGGGAACACCGTTCACGGTCGGCGCCGGCGTGAGCGGGCTCCTGTACCCGTACGCGGAGGGCTACGTCCAGCTCGGGCGCGGAACGAGCCCCTACGGGGTCGGCGCGCGGCTGGGGCTTCCCGTGACCGGCTGGACGGAGCACCAGCTCTACGGGCGCTACGACGTGCCGCTCGCGAACGGCCGGCGCCTGCTGCTCAATCCAGGCTTGTTCTATCACACGGGCAATTCGCCCAACGGGGAGAATCCCGGCCATTTCGTGGCCCTGGTGCAGGGCGTCGGCCTGTTGCTGGAGGGCGAGCGGGCCTCGGTCGTCCCCGCGCTCTCGGTGGCTGCCGGCCGGGGCGTGCGCGAGAGCTACGGCCAGGAGATCGGCCCCTTCACCAGCGTCTTTGCCGCGGCTTCGGTCAACATCACCTTCCACAGGCGCAGAACGCGCGCGTCCCCGCCGTGAGCCGGCCTGACGGAGCGCTGCGGCAGGCACCGGGCGGCATTCCTGCGCGCGTTGGGATCGTGCCCGCGCGATACACCCGCCGACGGAAGCTTGCGCCAGGCGCCGGCCCGTACCTTCGACCGTCCATGAAATCACTTGCCGTTCGGCTCGTCGCGGCGGCCGCGCTCTGCTCGGGCGCGGCAGGCTGCGATTCGGGATGCGCGAACCGCGTGGTGAGCGAGTCGGCCTCGCCGGACGGCCGGCGCCACGCGGTGGTGTTCAGCCGGGACTGCGGCGCGACGACCGGCTTCAGCACCCAGGTGTCGGTGCTGCCCGCGGGGCGGGAGCCCTCGGGAGCGGGGAACGTGTTCGGGGCCGATGGCGATCACGGGCGGGCGCCCGCGGGACCGGGCGGCGGGCCGGTGGTGCACGTGCGGTGGCTCGGCCGGCGCACGCTCGAGGTGCGATACGATGGCCGGGCGCGGATCTTCAAGCGGGATGCGCGGCATGACGACACCAACGTCCGGTTCGTCGCCGACCCGGCCTCCTGAGCTCGAACGGCGCGCAGCCGGCGCCGATGCGAGTCGGGCCGCCGGCTTCGCCACTGGACAAACCGCCCTCTATCTGATAATCTGATTCTTGTGGTCCACCGTCTCGCAAGGATCAGTCGATGCGTTCTTCTCCCTCGGTCACCGAAGTCGCCCGGAACTTTGCGGACTACGTCAACCGTGTTGCCTTTCGCGGCGAACACTTCGTGTTGATGCGCGGCCGCCGTGCCGTCGCCGAATTGCGCCCGGTTCCCGCCGGCATGCGCCTGGGCGACCTTCCCGGATTGCTCGCGTCGCTGCCGCGCCTGGGGCCCGAGGACGCGGCCTCGTTCGAAGACGACCTTGCCACCGCGCGCGATCAGCTTCGAAGTCTGCCGGAGAGGGATGCGTGGGAATCCTGATCGATTCCAGCATCCTCATGGCGCACGAGCGGGGCCGGCTCGGCATCGCCGCGCACCTCGAAGGACGTGAGGACGAAGAGTTCTTCGTGTCCGTGGTCACTGCGAGCGAGCTGCTGCACGGAGTTCATCGCGCCCAGGATGCAGGCGTGCGTGCCCGCCGCTCGGCCTTCGTCGAAGCGTTGCTGGAGCGTTTTCCACTCCTCGGCGTCGAGCTTTCGACAGCCCGTACCCACGCACGCCTGTGGGCTGACCTGGCGGCCGCGGGAACTCCGATCGGACCGAATGATTTATGGCTCGCCGCCACCGCGGTCACGCACGGGCTCGCGCTGGTCACCGTGAATCTCCGGGAATTCAGCCGTGTTCCCGGGCTGAACGTCGAGGCCTGGCCCGCAGCCTGACCATCGGCAGGGGGAGCGGAGTCCTCGTGGCGTCAGGCCGCGGGATAAACATCGCGGCAGCCGCAGGTAATTCACCTCGCGGCTGCCGTGTGCTTGATCGCCTGTCCGTCTCAGGCGGCGAGCCGCCGCACCACCCTCGCGGTCTTCCAGCACGCGGGTGAGGCACGGCATTGATATGATGCCTCCGACCCTCCTGAGCCGAACCGCCGGTGCTCAGGAAAGCCCGTTGGCCAGCAAGAACGATCCGGGTATCATGAAACTCGAAATTTCATGTTCACCCAGGGGCTCACGTGATCAGCCTGAAAGACATCCACTCGCTTCCCGACTTCCAGCGGAACGCACGAGCTTACGTGGAGCATCTGAAGGAAACCGGCCGTCCCGGGATCCTGACCGTGCACGGGCGGGCCGAGGTCGTCGTGCAGCACGCGGACGCGTACCAGAGGCTCCTCGACCTGGCGGCCAACGCCGCGGCCATCGTGGGAATTCAGCGAGGCCTGCAGGGGATGTACGACGGCACCGGCGAAGATGCCGAAGATGCGTTCGCCTCCCTTGAACGTGAGCTCGGGATCGCGGAGCCGGCGTAGCGTTCCACGTCAGGATCGAGGTCGAGGCCAAGAACAATCTCCGGAAGCACTATCAGAACCTTCGCGCGCGCAACCCCGGCTCGGAGTCCCCGCAGCAGTGGTACTACGGGATTCGAGCCGCCATACAGGATCTTGCCGTGTCGGCCCAGCAGTGCGGGCTGGCGTACGAAGACCGGTTCTTCGCCGAAACCATCCGTCAGCGGCTCTTCGATTCGTACAAGATCCTCTTCGCAATCCGGGAAGATACCGTCCACGTGCTCCACATCCGCACCAGGCTCAGGATCCAGAGGATCTGATCGCCTGAGGAGCGCGCCGAACAATCTGCTTCAGGGGACGCAGGGGTACGGAATGGAGTTGAAACGACAGCTGCTCTTCGTCCAGGGAGGCGGCGAGGGCGTCCATGACGAGTGGGACGACAAGCTGGTCGAGAGCCTCCAACGCGCGCTGGGGCCGGACTTCGAGATCCGCTATCCGCGAATGCCGGGCGAAGACGCCCCGGACTATGCCCGGTGGAAGACGGCGCTCGAGGGAGAGTTCCAGACGCTGCGAGATGGCGCGATCCTCGTCGGGCACTCGGTGGGTGCAACCATCCTCGTCAAGCTGCTCGCGGAGCACCCGCCGGCCCTGGAGTTAGGCGGGATCTTCCTGGTCGCGGCGCCGTTCGTCGGCGACGGCGGCTGGCCGAGCGATGACCTGCAGTTCCCCCCCGACCTGGATGCGCGGCTTCCTCAGGGCGTCCCCATTCATTTCTATCACGGGCTCGAAGACGAGGTCGCGCCACCGTCGCACGCCGACCTCTACGGACGCGCGATTCCGCAGGCTCGCGTCCACCGCCTGCCCGGCCGCGACCATCAGCTCGACAACGACCTGGGGGAAGTCGCGGACGCGATCCTGTCGCGCGCGAACCGAGCGTAGCAAAAGCGTCTCACGCAGAGCCGCGGAGTCACGGAGAGACTGGGCGGCATGGTACGGATCTTGTCGACCCTCGGCGTGGAAATCTCGGCCCCGAAGCCAACGCCCTTCCACTGCGAGCCCATCGCCGCGCGCCCCCGCCGCGGTGGGCTCATCCCGACGGAGAAGCCACATGGCGAAGCCAGCGAAGAACACGATCTGCCTCTGGTACGATAGCGACGCCGAGGACGCGGCGCGGTTCTACGCCGAGACCTTTCCCGATTCCCACGTCGACGCGGTGCACCTCGCGCCGGGAGACTTTCCGTCGGGGAAGAAGGGGGACGTGCTGACCGTCGAGTTCACCGTGCTGGGCATTCCGTGCCTCGGGCTCAACGGCGGACCCGCGTTCAAGCACAACGAAGCGTTCTCGTTCCAGGTCGCCACCGAGGACCAGGCCGAAACGGACCGCTACTGGAACGCGATCGTCGGCAACGGCGGACAGGAGAGCGCGTGCGGCTGGTGCAAGGACAGGTGGGGATTGTCCTGGCAGATCACGCCCGTCGCCCTGACGGAAGCGGTCACCGATCCCGATCCCGCCGCCGCCAAACGCGCGTTCGACGCGATGATGGAGATGACGAAGATCGACATCGCCACGATCGAGGCGGCGCGCCGCGGCTGAGGGAGAACATCGAGGCAGCCTGAACGCGTCTCACGCAGGGCGCGGAGTCGCGGAGAGTGGTTCTCTCCGTGTCTCTGCGCCTCTGCGTGAGAATGTTTTTCTGGATCTCGCACGGGATGGACTTGCGCGGCGGCCCCGCACCCGAGACCCTTTCGTCGTCCGGCACACCACGACTCCAGCACACGCCCGCGCCCGCCCGTGACGAAGACCCAGTACTACACGGCCGCCAGCCTCGACGGCTTCATCGCGGACTCCTCGAACTCCCTGGACTGGCTCCTCCAGCTCGGCGATCCCGAGGCGAGCGATTACCCGGAGTTCATCCAGGAGGTGGGCGCCCTGGCCATGGGCTCCACCACCTACGAGTGGGTCCTCGCCAATCACGTCCGCCCCGGCTCGGAGGCGCCGCAGCCCTGGCCGTACACCCAGCCGACGTGGGTCTTCTCGACCCGGAAGCTGCCGGGCATCGAGGGCGCGGACATTCGCTTCGTCAGCGGCGACGTTCGCGCCGTACACCGGGAGATGGCCGAGGCGGCCGCCGGGAAGAACATCTGGCTGGTGGGAGGGGGGGAGCTCGTCGGCCAGTTCCACGACCACGGGCTCCTCGACGAGCTGTTCGTACAGGTGGCTTCCGTCACCCTGGGAGACGGGGCTCCTCTCCTGCCGCGGAAGATCGTGAAGCCGTCTCTGCGGCTCCTCTCCGCTACGGCGTGGGGCGCGGATTTCGTCCAGCTGCACTACGAGGTCCAGCGGCCACCCGGCTGAGCGGTTTGAATCGCCGGTCCATGCTGCCCCTCTCCGGCCCCGGAATGAGCACGGCGTCTTCCCTCCCCTGAAGGATGCGGCACGATGTCACGACTGCTCGCGTACGGCTTCACGATCTCCCTGGACGGATACGGCGCGGGTCCACGCCAGTCGCAAGAGGATCCGCTCGGCGCCGGGGGCGAGGAACTGCATGGCTGGCTGGTCCACACCCGCACCTTCAAGCGCACGCACGGCGGCAGCGAGGGTGGGGAAACGGGGGTCGACGACGACTTCGCGGCCCGGGGGATGGCGGGGATGGGGGCGTGGATCCTCGGGCGCAACATGTTCGGCCCCGTGCGCGGCCCGTGGCCCGACGAGTCGTGGCGCGGCTGGTGGGGCCCGAATCCCCCCTATCACGTGCCCGTGTTCGTGCTCACGCACCACCGCCGGTCGCCGCTGGAAATGGAAGGCGGAACGGTCTTCCACTTCGTCACCGAGGGGATCGAGGCGGCGCTGGAGCGTGCGCGCGACGCGGCCGGTCCGCACGACGTGCGCGTGGGTGGCGGTGTCGCCACCCTCCGCGAGTACCTGCAGGCCCGCCTCATCGACGAGATGCACCTGGCCGTATCGCCGATCCTCCTCGGCGGCGGGGAGCACCTGCTGGCAGGCCTCGACCTGCCGGCGCTCGGCTACCGGTGCACGGAGTCCGTCCCCGGCGAGAAGGCGGTGCATTACGTCATCGCCAGGACCTGAGGAGCGGCGCGTCCAGCGGGCGCCGGAATCACGGCGCCGCCGGAATCCGTAGGGAAGGTGCCGCCGGCGCGCGCCGATCCCGCGGCGCGCCTGTTCTCGCTCTTGGAGGGTCTGGTGAGTACGCCATCCGCCGCCGCACCAACGTCCACGAGCCGGTTGCCGCGCTGGGGCGGCGTGCTCCTCCTCGGGCTCGGCCTGCTGGGCCACCTGTACGCCGCGTACGCCATGGGCGGGAGCACGGTGGCCTACACCCACCACGTGCTGGGCTTCTTCCTGATCCTCGCCGTCACCGGCGCCATCATCGTGGTGCTCGGCCGGCGCTTCTGGCGATCCCGTCCCGACATTACCCTGCTGGCCGTGGGCGTCGTGCAGGCGCTCTTCGGTCTGCTCGTGGCCAGCGCGCCCATCCGCGCCGCCGGAGGCGGGTGATCGCGCGAGGATCTTCTGTGGAGGTGTCTTCGAATGTACGGCAGCCTTCATCGCATTCGTCCAGGAGCAGGTGAATGAGCTGGAGCCGAACCCCTATCCGGGATGCCGTGGCAGTCGTGATTTCCGCCGTTCTTGCCTCGGTCCTCGTGGTCCTCCTACTCCCCCCGACAGCCGGCGAGGCAGTTGAATTCCTGGTCTGGACGGGGTTCTTCGGCGCGTCGTTCTGGCTCCTGGACCGGGTGATGTCTGGCCGGTTCTGGCAGCCGTCCCGCGCCTCGAGTTCCTCCGGGCCAGCCAACGCACGGCGGCGACGCCCGCGAGTCCGCGGACATCGCCGTCATTGACGAGAGCATCCTGCAGGGACGCGGAGGCGCGGAGTGAGCCGCCGTTTCAGGGAGCCGGCCGCCACACCCCGGCTTCGGTGACGACGGCGTCGAGCGCCAGGTCCCAGGGCTCGGTGGGGATCGTTTCCATCTCCTGGAAGGAGAAGAAGATGCCGCAGCGGAAGCCGCGCCAGGCGGCGTTCCCGAAGAGCCGGTCGTAGTATCCAGCCCCGCGCCCCAGCCGGCTCCCGCGCCGGTCCCACGCCAGCCCCGGCACCAGCGCCACGTCGACCCGCGCCTCCGGCACCTCCTCGCAGCACCCCGGGTCCGGCTCGCGGATGCCGTAGCTCCCGGTCCGCAGGTGGTCGAGCGAGGCGACGCGGTGCAGCGTCATCCCCTTCGTCTCGGGAATGGTGCGCGGATAGACGACGGTGAGGCCGCGCCGCAGCGCCTCGGCGGCGACGGCGTCGGTCGACACCTCCTCGGGGAGGTCGGCGAAGAGAAGGAGGGTGCGCGCGGCGGCGACCTCCGGCACCTCCCAGACGCGGCGGCCGATCTCCGCCTCGGCGGCGGCCTTCGCCTCGCGGCCCAGGGCGCGCAGGCGGCTGCGGGCCTCGGCGCGCAGCTCGGCCTTGGTCATCGCCCGGCGGCGGCCATCGCGGCGGCGACGGCGGCGGCGACGCGGGCGTTGTTGCGCAGCAGCGCCACGTTCGCCTCCAGCGAACGGCCGCCCGTGCGCTCCGCCACGGTGGAGAGGAGGAACGGCGTCACCTCCTTCCCGCGGATCCCGCGCGCCTCCGCCCGGGAGAGCGCGTCGCGGATCGCGCCTTCTACGTCCGACGCAGGGAGGGCGTGCTCGGCGGGCGGGGGGACGCAGAGGAGGATGGCCCCCGGCGCGGCCAGCGACCGGTGCGCGCGCCAGAGGGCGGCCACCTGGTCGGGCGTGTCCACGCGCACGTCCACGGGGATGCCGCTCTCGCGCGAGTAGAAGGCGGGGAGCTCGTCGGTCCCGAACCCCGCGACGAGCACGCCGGCGGTCTCCAGCGCCTCGCGGGTGGCGGGGAGGTCGAGGATGGCCTTGGCGCCGGCGCACACCACCACCATCGGCGTGCGGCCGAGCTCGGTGAGGTCGGCGGAGACGTCGTGCGCCTCGCCGCGGTGCACGCCGCCGATGCCGCCGGTGGCGAACACCGCCACCCCCGCCTGATGCGCCAGCCACATCGTCGCAGCGACGGTGGTGGCGCCGTCGAGCCCGCGCGCCACGGGAACGGCCAGGTCGCGCGTGGAGAGCTTCAGTACCCCTTCCGCCGTCCCCAGCCGCTCCACGTCGGCCGCCGAGAGCCCCACGATCGGCCTTCCCTGCACCACGCCGACGGTGGCGGGCACGGCGCCGCCCGCGCGCACTTCCTCCTCCAGCTCCAGCGCGACCCGCAGGTTGCGCGGGTGCGGGAGCCCGTGCGCGATCACGGTCGATTCCAGCGCGACGACGCCGCGCCCCACGTCGAGGGCGTCGAGTACCGCGGCCGAGGTGTGGATGGATATCGTCACACTTGCCTGCGAAAGAAAAATGTTGAGAGCACCGGGCCCCGAAAGGGTGTCATTCTGAGGCCCGGCCGCACATCACCTTACCATTGAACGTGCCCGCAGGGCCGAAGAATCTAACCGAGGACGCCACCTGGGGCGGGCGCGGCAGCGGCACCCCGACCGACGTATCACCGGTCCGTGGTCAGCGGCTCCTCACTTCGTGGCACCAGCCCCAGCGCCTCGCCCAGATCGTTCCATACGGGGTTCTCCGCCTCGATCAGCGCGACCTTCTTCGCCCGACTGTAGCCCTTGACCTGCTTCTCGCGGGCGATGGCGGCGCTGACGTTCCCGGTAACCTCGTACCACACCAGGCGGTGGATGTTGTACCTCGCCGTGAAGCCGTCCGCCGCCTTGGTACGGTGCTCATTGATGCGCCGCGCGAGGTCGTTCGTCACCCCTACGTAGAGCGTGCGCGAAGTGCTCGCCACGATGTAGACGTAGTAGGGCCGTCGTGGGGCGAGCATCGGCAGAAGAGTACGGGAACGTCAGCAGGATTGCGGCCTCGACATCCATGCCGCTGCCGGGCCCAGGCCTCGCGGCGAGCCCTGCCGACTTCGATATAGACGCAGGAGCCTCGCGGCCGGGCCTCGGGATGACACGGTGTGGGGGAGGCGACTTCCGATCAAGGGAACAGCGAGAGCCCTTCGCCCCAACTGTGTCATCCCGAGGCCCGGCCTCACCGCACCCTGTGTTCACGATGACCGTCGCAGGGCCGAAGGATCTACCCACGGCCGCCACGAGGCCCGCTGCGGAAGCCGCACGGCAACCGCGGCTGCTCCGTGCAGGCGCCCGCGCGAAGCTGTAAGTTACGCGGAACCCATCAACCGGCAAAACCGCCCATGACCACGCTCGACGCACCCGCACCCGCCGCGCTCGCCGGGGCCCCCGCGCTGGGGGACATGCCGCCGGAGGAGTTCCGGCGCCACGCGCACGCCGCGGTGGACTGGATGGCCGACTACCTGGCCTCCGTGGAGCGCTTCCCCGTGCTCTCGCAGGTGCAGCCGGGCGACGTGGCGGCCATGGTCCCCGACGCGCCGCCGGCCGCGGGCGAGGACTTCGCCGGAGTGATGGCGGACGTGGACCGGGTGGTGATGCCGGGGATCACCCACTGGAACCATCCCGGCTTCCACGCCTATTTCGCCATCACCGGCTCCGCGCCGGGGATCATCGGCGAGATGATGACGGCGGCGCTGAACGTGAACGGGATGCTCTGGCGCAGCTCCCCCGCCGTCACCGAGCTGGAGGAGCGCGCGCTGGACTGGCTCCGGCAGATGCTGGGGCTCCCCGACGTCTTCCGCGGCACCATCCAGGACACCGCCTCCCTCTCCACCCTGGTGGCGATCGCGGCCGCGCGCGAGGCGGCCGGCGTGGCGGTGCGCGAGGAGGGGATGGCGGGGCGCGGCCTGCCGCGGATGCGCGTCTACGCCTCGGAGCAGGTGCACTCGTCCATCGACAAGGCGTGCATCACGCTGGGACTGGGGATGCAGGGGCTGCGGAAGATCCCCACCGACGCCGAGTACCGGATGGACCCCGCCGCGCTCGCCGCCGCCATCGCCGAGGACCGCGCCGCGGGAATGCTCCCGTTCTGCGTGGTCGCCACGGCGGGAACGACCTCCACCAGCAGCGTCGACCCCGTCCCCGCCGTCGCGGAGGTGTGCGCGCGCGAGGGGCTCTGGCTGCACGTGGACGCCGCGTACGGCGGCTCCGCGGCGGCGGCCCCCGAGCTGCGCTGGGTGCTGGACGGGGCGGAGCGGGCGGACTCGCTGGTGGTGAACCCGCACAAGTGGCTCTTCACCCCCATCGACATCTCCGTGCTCTACCTGCGCGATCCCGCGGTCGCGCGCCGCGCCTTCTCCCTGGTCCCCGAGTACCTGGCGACGCCGGAGGGCGAGACGGTCACGAACCTGATGGACTACGGCCCGGCGCTGGGGAAGCGCTTCCGCGCGCTCAAGCTCTGGTTCGTGCTGCGCTACTTCGGCGCGGAGGGGATGGCCGCGCGCATCCGCGAGCACGTGCGGCTGGCGCACGAGCTGGCGGCGTGGGTCGATGCGGAGCCCTTCTGGGAGCGGATGGCCCCCACGCCGCTCAGCCTGGTCGTCTTCCGCCACCGCCCGGCCGGGCTTTCAGAGGACGAGGCCGACGCGCACAACGAGCGCATCATGGCGGCGGTGAACGCGAGCGGGCGGATCTTCATCTCCCACACGAAGCTGCACGGGCGCGTGGCGCTCCGCTTCGCCATCGGCAACATCCGCACGACGCAGGCGCACGTCCGCGCCGCCTGGGAGCTGCTGAAGCGCGCCGCCGCGGACGACCTCGCGGGCCGATGAAACGATCGTCTCACACAGAGACGCGGAGACACGGAGAGAACCGCCCAGCTCTCCGTGTCTCCGCGTATCTGCGTGAGGATTCAGACGCAGCAGTTGGGCGCGCTCCCCGTGTAGCACCCCGACACGTTCGAGGGACACGAACGGTCGCAGGTGAAGCAGATCGTCTTCTCGCACATGGTGTTCCAGCTCACCGGCGCGGGCGCGAACACCTCCTCCTCGTGGCCGGGGAGGGGCTGCGGCTCGGTGTCGTGCCCGCGAACCGTACCGGGCGAGATGCCGGCCGGTCCGGCCACGAAGGTGTCCACCTCCAGCTGGTCGAGGGCGAGCGTCAGCTTCTTCATGCATCCCTCCTTCGCGTGGTTGGGAAGAGCCGCCGCAACGTCCCGGCGGCGGCGCGTGATGTTTGGCCGCGCCACTCGCAGCAAAAAACGTGACGGATTTTGAATGGGCATGGCCCACTGCGGTGCAGCTGCGAACGGCGGTGGTGCGGCTCTGGCGTAATCCCCGAACTTTCGCACCGGCCTGTCGATTCGAGGAGGAGCGTGTCCGAAGGAGCACGTGCGGTGGGGGGAGACGATCCTGGCGCGCGCTGGATGGCGGCGATGCGGCGCGGGGACTTCGCGGCGGCGTGGGAGGCGAGCGACGCCGTCCTCCGCGCCCACACCCCGTGCTGGCACCTGCCCCGCCACGAGCAGTGGGTGTGGGATGGCACCCCGCTCGACGGCAGGCGCGTGCTCATCCGCTGCTATCACGGGCTGGGGGATACGCTCCAGTTCATCCGCTACGCCCCGCTCGTCCACGCCGTGGCCGCGGAGGTGGCGGTGTGGGCGCAGCCGGCGCTCATCCCGCTGCTCCGCACCGCGCGCGGCATCGACCGCATCCTCCCCCTGCACGACGGCGCCTGCGAGGCGGAGCACGAGGTGGACGTGGAGGTGATGGAGCTCCCGCACGTCTTCCGCAGCACCGTCCACGATCTCCCCGCCGCGGTCCCGTACCTGCACGCCGACCCCGCGCCGATCGGGCGGGATGGGCGGCTCCACGTGGGCCTGGTCTGGCGCGCGGGGGAGTGGGACGACCGGCGCTCCATCCCCTTTCCGCTCCTGGCGCCGCTGGCGGAGATCCCCGGCATCGCGCTCCACGTGCTGCAGCGCGGCTCCGCGCGCGGCGAGGCGGCGGGGTTCGGGACCGACTCGGGCTCGGACGACGTCCTCGCGTGCGCACGGGTGATGCGGGCGCTGGACCTGGTGGTGACGGTGGACAGCATGACCGCGCACCTGGCCGGCGCGCTCGCCGTCCCCACCTGGACGCTGCTGCACGCGAAGGCCGACTGGCGGTGGATGGAGGGGCGCGGCGACTCGCCCTGGTACCCGACGATGCGCCTCATCCGCCAGGAGGTCCCGGGCGAGTGGGGGCCGGTGATCGCGCGCGTGGCCGACGGGCTGCGCGAGAGGGCGGAACGACGGGAGATGGAGAGGCAGGGATGAGCGAAGGTGCAGCGAGGGTGGTGGTGATCACCGGCGCCAGCAGCGGGATCGGCGCGGAGCTGGCGCGGCAGTTCGGGCGCCGCGGCGACGCGCTGGTGCTGGCCGCGCGCGGCGAGGAGGCGCTGCGCGAGGTGGCGGCGGGCACCGGGACGCAGGCGCACGTGGTGCGCACCGACGTCACGAAGCGCGCCGACGTCGAGCGCCTGCGCGACGAGGCGCTGGAGGCGTTCGGCCGCGTGGACGCGTGGATCAACAACGCGGGGCGCGGCATCGACCGCCCGGTGATGGAGATCACCGAGCACGACTTCGACGAGATGATGGCCGTGAACGTGAAGTCCGCGCTCTACGGGATGCAGGCCATCGTCCCCCACTTCCAGGAGCGCGGCGCGGGGCACCTGGTCAACGTCTCCTCCTTCCTGGGCCGCGTGCCGCTGGCCACCCAGCGCTCGGCTTACAACGCGGCCAAGGCGGCGCTGAACGCCCTCACCGCCAACCTGCGCGTGGACCTGGCGGCGAAATGGCCCGGCATCCACGTGTCGCTGGTGATGCCCGGCGTGGTCGCCACCCCCTTCGCCCGCAACGCCGTGGGCGCCGCGCCCGACGTGCCGCTGCGCTCCCCGCCGGAGATGCCGGCGCAGACGGTAGAAGAGGCCACCGCGGCGATCGTCGAGCTGCTGGACCACCCGCGCGCGGAGATCTACACAAATCCCGCCTCGCCGCCGATCGTGCGCCGCTACTACGAAGACGTGCAGGCGTTCGAGGAAAACGCCCGCCGCGCCTTCCAGGCCGCCGCGCAGACGCCGGAGGCCTGAGACGGCACGAGCCACCCCTTCCGCGCCGTCGCGCGAACGCGGTAAACCTCTGGTGCAACGGGAGTTGCTTGACATCGGCGCGAGCGGCCCGCAACATTGCGGGCCGCTTCCCCCACCGCGTCCCCATCCCCCGTCCCACCTGCCCCGCCGCCCCCTTGAGCGACGCCACCGACTTCGACGCGCTGTTCGCCCGCGAGCGCTGGCTGATCATGCGCGAGCGCCACCGGCAGGCCATCGAGAAGCGCTGGACCCTGGTGGTGCTGGCGGTCGCGCTGGGGCTGATCGGCCGGTGGACCGGCACGCTCGACGTGACCGTGGCCGCGGCGGTGGCCCTGGCGCTCACCACCTTCCTGGGCAACCTGGCCGCGGCGCTCCTGCTGCGGGCGGGGAAGTTCTCGCCCTGGCAGTTCTGGACGATCTCCACCCTGGACAGCGTGGTGATCGCCGGGTTCTGCTGGGCGCTGGGGCCGCGCGGCTACCTCGTCCTCCCCTACCTGATCTTCGCGGTGGGGGGGTACGCGCTGGGGATGCCGCGGGTGGCGCGGGTGCAGCTCGCCCTGGCCGCGGTGCTCTACCCGCTCGGCCGCTGGCTGGGCCTCCGCGGCGACGTCGCCGCCGCGCCGCTGATCGCGCTCGAGACGGTGATGCTGGTCTCCACCGCCTGGCTCGCGACTACCGGGCCCATCGCCTACACCCGCCGGCTGCGCCGCGCGCGCCAGGCGCTGGCCGCCGCGAGCGAGGGCGACCTGACCCGGCGCCTCCCGGACCGCTACCTCGACGACACCGGCTTCCTCTCGGTGTCGGTGAACGGGATGCAGCAGACCATGGGCGAGATGGTGCGCGAGATCCAGCGCCGCGCCCAGAGCATGGCCCGCCTGAGCGACGTGCTCGCCCACGCCGCCGAAGAGGTGCACGCGACGGCGCGGCAGATCGGCGACACCACCGGCGAGGTGGCGCACGGCGCCCGCGAGCAGCTCGGGCTGATCGCCGAGAGCGGCACCGCGGTCGACGAGGTGAGCCGCGAGGGCGAGGCGCTGCGCGAGCAGGCGCTGGCCTCGAGCGCCGAGGCGCGCGAGCTGGCGCGCGAGGCGCGGGCCCACGCGGAGCGCATCGGCCGCGCCGGCGGGCTGCTGATGGAGCTGCGCGACGACTACCGCCGGCTGGAGGCGGCCATCGACGCGCTGGAGGAGGCGGGGTCGCGGGTGGCGGGGTTCGTCACCACCATCCAGGAGATCGCCGAGCAGACCAACCTGCTGGCGCTGAACGCCGCCATCGAGGCCGCCCGCGCGGGCGAGCAGGGGCGCGGCTTCGCGGTGGTGGCGGGCGAGGTGCGCGACCTGGCCACCCAGTCCGCCACTTCGGCGGGCGACGTGGCGGGGGTGGTGGAGCGCACCGCCGCGGCCATCGCCGAGGTGCGCGAGCGGCTGGCCGCCGGGAGCGGGCGCATCGGCGGGGTGGGCGAGGTGGCCGAGAGCGGGCGCGAGTCGCTGGGGCTGGTGGTGAGCGGGCTGGAGCGCACGGTGCAGTTCATCGAGCGCATCACCGGCGACGTGGAGCGGCAGGCCGCCGCGCTCGGCGGGATCCGTGACGCGATGGCGCGGGTGCGCGTCATCACCCAGGGAGCGGCCGAGCGCGCGGAGCACGCCGCGGCCGCCAGCGAGCAGCAGCGCGCGGCCATGGACCAGCTCGCCGACACCGGCCGGCGGACGGCCGGCACGGCGGTGGACCTGGACGCCATGGCCGGCCGTTTCAGGGTCTCGGCCGCGGCCGATTGAAGGGCGACCGCTGGCGGCCCTCTTGCATGATCTATTATCGTTGTAAACGAGCAGTCGCTCGCCCCGGCAGGAGCCGGGGCTCCACCCGGGCGGTTCGAACCAGACCGATGGCCATCGCCAGCCGTTCCAACCCCTACTCCGACGACGCCGGCTACCGCGGGCTGCAGTTCCGCGAGCGCTGGGAGGCGCTCGGCCAGGTCTCGGCCGAGCTGCTGCACGACCTGGCGATGGGGCTCGGCGCGCTCGAGGCCCGCGCCCGCGTGGCCGCCGCCGAGGCGCGCGCCGGCCGCGCCGCCCTGGCCGAGCTGGACCTGGTGCTGGAGAACAGCAGCGACCTGCGGCAGATGGTGGACGACACGCTCGACGCGGTGCAGGGGCGCGCCATCAGCCCCGAGGTGCGCTTCGACGTGCAGGCGGTGGTGGAGCGCGCGGTGCGCCGCTTCTTCCCCGCCTCGCGCGGGGTGGAGGTGCGGCTGAGGTCGGAGCTGCCGGGGAGCGTGGAGGTGGAGGGGCGCGCGTCGTTCCTCTTCCGCTCCATCGCCAACCTGCTGGCCAACGCCATGCGCCACTGCCGCAGCGAGGTGACGATCGGGGTGTCGGTGGAGGAGCCGCGGCGGATGGACGAGAGCGCCGACCACGTGGTGTGCATCGACGTGGAGGACGACGGCGCGGGGCTGGACCTGGTGAGCGCCGCCACCCTCTTCGAGCCCGCCGACTTCGGCGACCCCGAGGCGGGCGTCGGCCTCTCCGCCGTCGCGTGGATGGTGGGGCAGCTCGGGGGGTGGGTCCGCCATCGCCCCGGCGACGAGCTGGGCGGGGCATGCTTCGAGATCCGGCTGCCCGTCGCGGCCACCAGCTGAGCTGATCTCACACAGAGACGCAGAGGCACGGAGAGAACTGCCGGTTTCTCTCCGTGCCTCTGCGTCTCTGCGTGAGATTTTTCAGGCTGCGGATTCGATACGGTCGAGGACCGCGCCGAGGCGGTCGAGCACGCCACGGATGTCGCCCGCGACCCCGGCCGCGTCGTCGTCGAAGAGCAGGCGCTCGCGGTCGGCCAGCACCTCGGGGCGGAGCCGCATCCCCCGCTTCGCCAGCTTCGCGTTCACCGCCTCGGCGTTGGCGCGGAGATGGTCCAGCGTGCTGCGGTAGGCGTGCTCGCACACCTCGCGGCGGTTGGAGACGCTGAAGATGTTGGAGAAGAACATCCGGTGGTCCGCCAGCGGCGGCTCCACCAGGATCACCTCCGCGCCCGGATACGTCCGCGCGTAGCCGCGGAACCCCGTCCCCATCCGCGAGTGGATGGCGGTGCGGAAGGTCTGCGAGAGCACCGCCGGCAGCCCGTAGTCCGCCAGCCCGCGCACCTTCTTCCCGTTCCCGCCCGCGTGCACGTCCACCGGGACGATGGGGTTCACGCAGAAGAGCAGGTCCACCCCCTCGTCCAGCGCCACACTGGCGTTCAGCGTGCGCCGCGCCACCCCGTCGATGTAGTCCTCGCCGTCGATCGTCACCGGGCAGTAGAAGCCGGGGAGGGAGAGGCTGGCCTGCACCGCGCGGCTGATCGGCACGTGCTCGGTCCCCGCCCCGCCGAAGGTCACCAGCTCCGAGCTGTCGAGCTTCACCGCCACCACCCGCAGCTTCGCCGCGAGCCGGCGGAAGTCGTTCGTGCGCCCGCGGCCGGAGAAGACGCGCGCCAGGTAGCGCTCCATCGGCGCGCTGTCGAAGAGGCCGACGGGAGTGAGGGCGCCCAGCTCCAGCAGCGAGCCCATCACCGACATGTCCAGCGGGCGCTCGATGCGGCGCCGCACCCAGCGCGCCACCAGCCCCGGCACCTTCAGCGCCCGCCGCGCGTACTCGCGCACCGCGGGGGTGAAGAGGATGTTCGGGTCGAGGTTGATCTCCGGGTCGGCCCGGGAGAGGATGGCACGCGAGAGGGTGCGCGGCGAGAGCCCGTTGGCGAGGAGCGAGGTGATCACCGCGCCGGAGCTGACGCCCACGTACACGTCGAGCCGGGTGAAGTCGAGCCCCTCGACCGCGTCCTGCAGGGCGCAGAGCACGCCCACCTCGTAGAAACCGCCTTCCAGCACCCCGCCCGCCAGGGCGAGGCCGGTCTTTCCTTCAGCCTGGGTCATGGAGCCCCGTACCACGTGACCGGAGAAAAAGGGGTGCGGACCGCGCGGGGATTCCCCGCACGCCCGCACCCCTCGCCCATTGCAGGGAGCGTGCGCCGCTCAGGTGTCGTACACCACGGTGTCCTGCACCGTGCCGTCCTTGCGATGGACGACGAGCTCGCTGGGGCGGTGCTCGCCGGCCAGGGCGCGGGCGCGGTCCAGCGCCTCCTCCTTGGTGGCGTGCACGCTCACGGCGCGCTCGGCGCCCTGCTTCTCGATCGCCCACCCCTCCTCGCGCGCCACCACCGAGTACACCGCCACCTGCGCGCGCTCCAGCCGCGCGATCAGCAGCGACACGCGCTGGGCGAGCGACTCGACCTGCGTGGAGAGCTTCTGCACCTCGGCGCGGGTGGGGACGCCCAGCTTCTGCAGCGCCTCGACCATCGGGTCGTAGACGGTGCTCTCCACCTTCTCCGCCACCTGCTCGCGCCGCGCCTCCACGTCGTCCTTCAGCGCCTCGATGCGCACCTTGCCGCGGCGCTCCAGCTTCTCGCCGCGCTCCACCAGCGTCTCGCCCTGCTTCACCAGCGTCTCGTAGAGCGCCGCGCCCTCCTGCTCCACCGTGGCCAGCGCGCCGAGCCCGGCGAGCCAGACGTCGCGCCCGCGGGTGGTCACCTCGCCGGCGATCTCCTTCGGCAGCTTCACCACGCGCCCCGCCACGTTCCGGGGCAGCTCGCCCAGGCGGAAGATGCGGGTGTTCCGGGTCCTGCTCTTGGTGCTGGTGCTCATCGTCCGTCTCCGTCGTCCGGGGTGTCTGCCGCCTTCCGCGGCCCTCGTCGAGTCCCACCGGCGCCGCCCTCGGGGCGCCGTCCCTCCTCCTGCTCCTCCAGCACGCGGTTCAGCGTGGCCTCGAGCTGGGCGAGCTGCGCGCGGAGCTGCTTGAGCTCGCGCGTCTGCGGGCCCTGCAGGACGCGGGTGATGCGCCCCAGCGACCCCTCCACCAGCTCCTCCACCCCGTGCCTCACCTGCCCCACGCCGCTCTCGATCACCTTCCCGCCGCGCCGCAGCAGGTCGTGCAGCAGCTCGCTGGGGAGCACGCCGCGCCCGCGCCTGCCCTCCTCCAGCACCACCTGGGTGAGGGTCTGGGCGGTGATGTCGTCGCCCGTGACGTTGTCGACCACCTCCACCGTCTCGCCGCGGCGGATGATGGCGGCGATCTGCTCCAGCGACACGTACTCGCTGGCCGCCACGTCGTAGAGCTTCCGGTTCCCGTACCGCTTGATCACGCGCGCCATGTTCCTCCTCCTGTCCGCCTCGTCGCAGCATCATAACGCGCTGCGTCATGCGAGTCAAGCATCCTGACGCAGCGCGTCTCACACAGAGACACGGAGAGCCCGCGGTGGTCTCTCCGTGTCTCCGTGTCTCTGTGTGAGAACGCCGTTGCCGTTCCCGTCGGCGCACCTTACCGTTCGCGCTCCCCTCCACAGCCGAGCTCCGATGAACGCCACCCGCCGCTACCGGTACTACGATCTGATCATGGCGGCTTTCGTGACGGTGCTGCTCTGCTCCAACCTGATCGGGGCGGGGAAGCCCGCGCACTGGGGGGCGTTCACCTTCAGCGGCGGGGTGCTCTTCTTCCCCATCAGCTACCTCTTCGGCGACATCCTCACCGAGGTCTACGGCTACGCGCGGGCGCGGCGGGTGGTGTGGGCCGGCTTCGCGGCCATGCTCTTCGCCTCGCTGATGAGCGTGGTGGTGCTGGCGCTCCCGCCGGCCCCGGGGTGGGAGGGGCAGGCCGCGCTGCGCAGCGTGTTCGGCGGCACGCCGCGCATCGTGCTGGCGTCGCTGGTGGCGTTCTGGGCGGGGGAGCTCACCAACTCCTTCACCCTGGCCAAGATGAAGATCTGGTCCGCAGGCCGCCGCCTGTGGACGCGCACCATCGGCTCCACCGTGGTGGGGGAGATGGTGGACTCGCTCATCTTCTACCCCCTCGCCTTCCTGGGAACGTGGGAGACCGCCACGGTGGTGAAGGTGCTCTTCACCAACTACGCGCTGAAGGTGCTCTGGGAGGTGGTCGCCACCCCGCTCACCTACCGCGTCGTCGCCTTCCTCAAGCGCGCCGAGCACGAGGACTGGTACGACCGCGACACCGACTTCACCCCCTTCTCCCTCTCCGTCGAGTAGCCTCTGCTACGGGCAGGCGGAGCAGAGACAAACCCCGCCCCCGCTTCATCTTCCGCTAATGGAAGTGAACGCGGCTCATGGCACCATCGGGGAATGGGCGGGTATCTCCGACGCAGTGGAAGGCCGGATGCGAGTGGAGGCGCCCGTTCGTCCGCGCCAAAGAGGACCGGATCGAGGGCGCTGTCTCGCGGTGGCTTGAATCGTGCGCCGCGGGCGGCGCGATCCAACGCCAGGGGAGAGGAACGGGACCGCCGCTTCGGCGCGGCCGACGCTGGCTGATGCCAGATGTTTGTTCTTGCGTGGGGGTGTAGCGGGCGTTAGGTTGGGCTTCGATCCCAACACACATCGTCCGGTCGGATCAGGGCGCGGCGCGCCTCCTCCCTGTTTTCCTTTCCCTGCACCTCAACGGAACATTCCAGAATGGACGCGGCACGGGCCCCGGAGGGTCCGCCGGCGTCCAGCGAATATCGGAGCTAGTCGTGGACATCACCGCAATCAAGTCGAAGAGCATCGGGGAGCTGCACGAGATGGCCGAGCAGCTCAACATCTCCAACTATTCCGGCCTGCGGAAGCAGGACCTCATCTACCGCATCGAGCAGAACCTGCTCGACAGCGAGGTGGTGCTGCGCGGCGAGGGGGTGCTGGAGGTCCTTCCCGAGGGGTACGGCTTCCTGCGCTCGCAGGACTGGAACTACCTGTACGGCCCCGACGACATCTATGTCTCCCCCAGCCAGATCAAGCGCTTCGACCTGCGCACCGGCGACACGGTGCTGGGGCAGGTGCGCCCGCCCAAGGAGGGCGAGCGCTACCTGGCGCTGCTCAAGGTGGAGCGCGTCAACGGCGACGAGCCGGAGAAGGCCAAGCACCGCATCGCCTTCGACAACCTGCGCCCGCGCTACCCGGACGAGCGCGTGCACCTGGAGAGCGGCTCGGCCGACATCTCCATGCGGGTGATGGACCTGATCGCGCCGCTGGGCAAGGGGCAGCGCGGGCTGATCGTGGCGCCGCCCAAGGCGGGCAAGACGATCCTGATGCAGAAGATGGCCAACGCCATCACCGAGAACCATCCCGAGGTGCACCTGATCGTGCTGCTGATCGACGAGCGGCCCGAGGAGGTCACCGACATGCAGGAGAACGTGAAGGCCGAGGTGATCTCCTCGACCTTCGACGAGCCCGCCGACCGGCACACGCAGGTGGCGGAGATGGTGCTGGAGAAGGCCAAGCGCCTGGTGGAGCACGGCCGCGACGTGGTGATCCTGCTGGACAGCATCACCCGCCTGGCGCGCGCCTACAACGTGGTGGTGCCGCAC
>Ga0070685_10000402_pt1 | contig 25958 bp, 22 predicted proteins | sample KBSS13LmetaG_FD_65651 | JGI IMG/M metagenome (GOLD analysis project Ga0070685, IMG submission 65651) | Switchgrass rhizosphere microbial communities from Kellogg Biological Station, Michigan, USA - KBS S1-3L metaG | ecosystem: Host-associated > Plants > Roots > Rhizosphere ...
GAACGTCATCCGGCCTTCAAGGGTCCTGCGACCTTGTACGTGTTGAGGAGGACGCCGGACGGCGTGGCTGTCGTGCTGACGAGCTCGAATGCGCGTGCCGGGGTTCCCTCCGCGAAGAAGCGCTTCCCCGTCCCCAGCAGGACCGGAGAGACGATCAGCACGGCTTCGTCCGCAAGCCCATGTTCGAGCAGCGTCGAGGTCAGCGTGGAACTGCCCGAGAGGACGAGGTCCGGACCGTCCTGCGACTTGATGCGGCGAACGTCCTCGACGAGGTCCGGTCCAACGCCCTCGAACGGGCCCCATTCGAGGCTTTCCGGACGGTGGGTCGCGACGTACTTCGTTGCCGCGTTGAGGCGGTCCCCGATCGGAGTGCTCGGCGCCTTCGGCCAGAAGCCCGACCAGATGTCGTAGGTGCGACGGCCAAGCAGGAGATCGAAGCGCTCGCCATGCGCGGCCATCACCGCGTCCCGGCCCGCGGGAGTCCGATAGGGCGCGCTCCAGTCGCTGTAAGGGAAGTCCCCGTCATCGGCGGAGTGCTGGATCACGCCGTCCAGCGAGATGTGTTCGATGATCTTGAGCGTTCTCATTCAAGCCTCCGTTCCGTCGCCATTGGGAAAGCGTTCCTGGAGCCACGCCTGCCACAGCGGCGTCTCACGGGCGACCGTTTCGGTCGCCTGATCGCCGTAGAGGTAGAAGTTCATCGCCACCATGGTCGGGCCGCCGCCGGGGAAGCTGAAGGTGCCAAGGGCGGCGATGCCCGGCCCCGGCTTGTCGAGCCGCAGCAGGGCGTCGTACGGATCCTCGGTGACGTACTCCACCACCCCGCTGAGCGCCGGAACACCCGTGGGCGCCGTCCAACGCTGATCGACGCTCAAGTCTTTCAGTCCCAATACCGCGGTCAGCGCTTCCCAGGCATCCGCTTCGCTTCCCTCGACGGGAGCCACGAACTGCGTGATCTCGGAGGGCTCGCCCCGAAAGTGCGCGAGGTAGAGCCGCAAGGTGCGCAAGAAGCCCGATAAGCCGAACTTGGCGCCTTCCAGCTGGTCGTCCCAGTCGTCCGTGCTGGCGAAAAGGCTGTGGACGATGCGGACGGTGCACACGCCACCCGCGCGCGCTTCAACGCTCCACTCGGTTGCGATGGGCGGCGCGCCACCCCAACTCTCGCCTTGCGCGGTAAACATCCGCGGCGGATCCCAGGCCGTCAGGGTAGAACGAGGCTCCATGCCCGGGCCGAAGTTCAACATCATGGCGACGGGTTTCCCCTCGCGCTCCTCCAGCTCAGCCGGCACGAACCAGGACGAAATGCCTGGCCCGGTGGCGATGGCCTGCCAGACTTCCTCCGGCGTGCCGGGGACCTCGAATTCGACCTGGACGGAACGGCGTCCGTCGGCTTCTGCTGTCACGCTCATGCTTGCTCCTCAGGCTTGGATTTATGCGGGAGGGGATGCGCCACGATTACCAGTCGATGCGCGCGGCCGCCGGGGGCGGATTCGTCGTGGTACTTCGAAACGAGCTTCGCGATGGCCTCGGTGAGCTCGGCGCTGAAGGCCGCCCGGTCCGTCGGTGACCGGAAGCGGACCTCGGTATCCACCGCCAGGGTCGCCAGGCGCTTGCCCGACTCGCTCGCGCGACGGACGAGACCGCCCACCTCGCGGACGACCCGTGCGCCCAGGGCGATGAGATAGCTCGCGGACAGCCGGTCGACTTCCCGTTCCGGATCGACGGCGACCGGGCCCAGCGCGCTCGGCGAAACGACGTAGGAAGCGGCCGTCGCCACGAGCAGTCGTTCCGTCAGCCCGCCCCACTTGCGTTCCTCGGCCAGCCGCACCAGCCCGTGCGCCTCCAGCGCGTGCAGGTGGTAGTTGACCTTCTGCCGGGCCAGGCCGACCCGCGTGGCCAGCGTCGCCGCCGAGGCGGGCGCGGCCAGCTCGGAGAGGAGTCGGCTTCGCGTGGGCTCCAGTGCGACCGTCGCCGCCGCCGGATCATCGATGACTTGGATATCGAACATGAGGAGAGGATAGCATTGACAATTTTTCTTGTCAAGACTGAATGTAAGGCGTTTCTGTGGCCCTCCCTCCAGGAGCTACTCCGCCAGCAACTGCGTGCGGCCAAGGCTTGGAGGGAGATGCGCCCGTACCTAGAAAGGGCGACGCAGCCTGAGCGAACGAGCCCAGAATGTAGCCCACCGCCCTTCCTGGACGTGAAAAGCCCCGGCAGCGTAAACCGCTGCCGGGGCAATCACTTGATCTAGTCGGGACGGCCGGATTTGAACCGGCGACCCCCTGAACCCCATTAAGCTACATTCCGGGGGGTGCTTGCGTAAGATCAGCAATAACAAGCACTTGTAATTCATGGATGTGGGGATGCACTAGCCAGATTTGCGACGTTGAAGATCCATCTCATACCCCACATACCCCAAGGTCCGCCGTCGACCCGCGACGGCTTACATCAGTCTTCCAACTGCTTCGAACGTCGGCTTCACACGTGTGCGGGGTCGACGCCGGCGGCCGTGCCGTGAGCGGTGAGGGTTCAGATCAACATGGGTCTGACCCAACCGCGCACCGCCCGCCCGATCCGCTGTGGCGCCCACTATAGTCTTACCAGTGAAATCCTGCGCAACTTGAGCATGATTTGCGCGCAGCGAGATTCGGGTCGCGGCCATGCGCGCCGAGATCGCGCAGATGCGGGAGGAACTGCAGGGCTGCGAGGCAGCCTGAACACACCACTACCTGCATGAGCTTCCCCTGCGGGCGGTGGGTACGGAATCCGGAGTCGTCCGGCGAAACTTCTGGTGAGCGTTTGCAACCCTCACCGGCAACGACATCAGTATGTTGAGTGACCTCACGACTCTACCCCAATATGTACGAATCACCTGCAATCCGGACCTGTTTGCCGGTGAAACTCCCGGTCACCTGAGCACCCAGCCGGCTGGGCCATCTTGCCTCCCACCACGGCGCCATGCATTCTTATCAGACTTCCTATTTCCCTATGCCAAGACGACACGTTTCCCACCTCACCGTCCTTTCCGCCTTCACGGGCGCGGGTGGCCTTGACCTCGGATTAGAGAGGGCAGGGTTCCATTCAGTTGCGTGCATCGAGCGAGACCCGCACGCGCGCCGGACCATCGCACACAACCGTCCGGGTTGGAACTTACTAGGTGAAGGCGACATCCTACAGGTTGCCCAAAGCTTGGAGCCGCGCAGCCTTGGCCTTCATCGACGCCAATTAAGTGTCCTTGCTGGTGGTCCGCCTTGCCAACCCTTTTCGACAGCAGCTCAGTGGGCAGACTCGGGAATGGGCGGCTTGGCAGACGCTCGCAGCCAAGGTCTTTGCGCGTTCATGCTACTCGCCGAACGTTTCCTTCCGCGAGTCATCCTCATTGAGAACGTGCCCGGATTCGTTCAAGGACGGAGTTCCGCCCTTCCGTTCATCGTGGATCGGCTGCAGAGGATCAACGACCAGTACGGAACGCGGTATCGACTAGAGTACCAGTTTCTCCAGTCCGCTGATTTCGGCGTTCCGCAGCGACGCCGGAGGGCAATCCTCATTGCAGTCCGCGAAGGAACTCGGATCGCGTGGCCCGAACCCACGCACGCCGAGGCGCCGGTCCGGGCATATGATGCGCTCCACGACGTCAGAGTCGGCAATCCCCCTGTCGCGACAGGCCAGTGGGCGGATCTGCTGGCCTCAATTCCGGCAGGCATGAATTATCAGTACCACACGGCGCGCGGGGGCGGATTGCCCCTTTTTGGACATCGGAGCTGGTTCTGGTCATTCCTGCTCAAGCTCGCCCCGGAACAGCCTTCCTGGACGATCCAGGCGCATCCCGGCCCAGCAACTGGGCCGTTCCACTGGGAAAACCGTCCCTTGGCAACGGAGGAGATGGCGCGCCTCCAGACATTCCCGGCGGACTGGGTCTTCACGGGCAGCGCAAAGGTCCGCCAGCGCCAGATCGGAAACGCAACACCACCGCTCCTCGCGGAGGTTATTGGGCGGTCGCTCCGACAGCACGTTTTCCGACAACCACTTGCTGATACCCTTTCGCTCGCAATCACGCGTCTCGCCGAGGTTCCAGCGGCCCCACCGCCGCTGCCGGTACCCGAGCGCTTCCACACCCGTGTTGGCACCCAGTCCGATCACCCCGGAGCGGGATTGGGGCCCGGCGCGCTCCGTCGGCGAGCGCGGCTTGTCACCCGGCTGCACAAAGGGCTGGAGCGTCTGGCGCGGCAAGCAGGTGGGGGAGGTAATATTAGCGAACCCGCCGCTCCGCCTCGCGCCGTGACCGATTCGCACGGACCTCCTCCTCAACTTGAAGTGCGAGCCTTGGCGCGTCACGGCGGATATCCGACTCCCATACCCGGATCACCTGCCAACCGAGCTGCTTGAGGCGAAGATCTGTCTCTGCATCGCGGGCACGATTGCGCTCGATCTTTGCCACCCAGTAGGCTGCGTTCGAACCAGCTTCGAGTCGACGGCGCCGCTCCGGCCAGTCGCGGCCATGCCAAAAATCCCCGTCACAGAACACCACGATGTGAGCACTCGGAAAGACGATATCCGGCCTGCCGGGGAGACCACCGTCGTGGAGCCGGTAACGGAGTCCACGACCCCAGAGTGCGCGCCTCAGTAGGAGTTCGGGCTGCGTCCCTGTCTTTCTGTTGCCACGCCCAACCCGGGACGCGGTCACATTCGTGGGTGCAAGACCCCGGAAAGAGGGGGTGGTTCGGGGCGGCATCAGAATCCAAGGCCTAATGGGGCATATCGGGCGAGAGTATCGACGCCGCACCCGCCCGGCTCACCAGTGCATTCGCGGGAAGCCACTCCGTTCCGAGATCCTCGAGCGGGTGAGCGCAGTGCTGGTCGCGCAGATAGACACACGCTGGACATCCTTCGGCGCAGCCCTGCGCGCAGCCTGCCATCAGATCTCGGGCGGCTCGCACCAAATGCACCAGTCCGGGCCCACGATTGACCAATTGAATGACCCCGCCCCGCCCAATCCTGCTCTTCTCGAAAAGCACCACCGCCCCCTCGGCAGGGAAGAGCCGGGAGCCGAGCGTATCAGTGCCTAGCTGCCGCATAGCAGCCATAAGCAGCGCGTGCTCCACCGCGTGGAGCGAGCGGTAGGCGAGCAGCCCATTACCTGTAGTCGCCAGAAGCTGCCGAACGGTACTTCGCTGCATCGCTTGAGCATCCGCGGCAACCCGGGTCGCAAGATCGCCATGTCCTCCGTCCAAGCTGGCGAGCCGATCAGCGACCGCCGCCGTGTCCAACTGGATCACGACTGCCGCGCCTTGACTTGTGTGCGCGAATGCTCGAAACCGCGTGAGCCCCTCCGGATCCGGGAAAATTGTGGCTAACTTTTCATCAGGGGCGACAGGACTCTGTGGATGCGCTGCGGTTGGACCTGCCTTGTAGCCGAATGACGCAGTCACCACCCATACGTCGCGCACCAGGTAGGCTGAAGCGATGCAGGAGTCGGCTAAGCTTTCGATGTCCTCGTCGGAGAGAATTCCCGCACCTGCATCTACGTCAAGCACAAATGCGTCGGCCCACCCCGCCGCAGCTGATTGCTCGGCAGCTTGGCGCAACAGCGGCAAATCGACAGGGACGTTGCCGACGAACATCTCATGATGGCTGAGCGCCTGAAGCGCATTCGGCGCACTCGCCGGCATTGCGTTCATAAAAATTGCGCTCGCTCCTGCCTGCGCCGTTCCTGGACGCAGGCAACGCATACACCGCTCCTGAACTACCTCGCGGTAGCCGCACGCGGCCGTGCAGCGCCACTCCCAGCTGGCAACCTGATTCGTGCCATGCTTCTCAAGATGCACGTGCCCGCGCTGGCAGTCGGGGCAGCGAGTTGCCACGCCAAGCGCACGCTCGGGATCACCGGACCGGCGGTACTGGCCGTGGCGTTCCAGCGGGGGCACTAGCTCGCGGCGATTGGCACAGCGCCCGCAAACGAAGACAATCGGTTCGATCCGTAGCGTCGCGGCCCGGCAGCACGGGCACCGGAGCGTGTCCGGCACGTTGGCAGGATCGAGCAGTTGGAAATGCCCACACTCCGTGCAGTGAACCGAGCGAGGATAGATGCGAGTCCGAACGGTCGCGTCCTGATCCACTTCAACAAGGGCAATATCCCGCTCGGACGGCATTCCAGGAGCGGCAGGTGCGCGCACAGTGGGATCGGCACCGGCACCGGCACCTATTGCCGGTGCCCCGAACCCCCCTGGCAGGAGTATCGCGGGTGCGGCTGGTGCTTGGGCCGGCTGCGGCACTGTAGCTTGCGTAGTCGAAGCCGCCCGTCGGGCGTGGACGTCCAAGTCATGTCGGTGCTGGCGCCGGAGCTCAGCATAAACTCGTCGCGCTAAGGAGCGGCGGACAGCCTCGCTTAGCCGGTCCTCACGCTCACCGCGCGCCGAGATGACATTTGTAACCCGGACCAACTGCCCGCTCACGAAACGAACAGCATCCGGGAATGCCTGATAAAGTACCTGTAGGGGAGAGATGTTCCGAATGCGCGGCGGCATATGTCTCACGATTTCAGGGTACGCCGCACGTCGGCGCCCGGGTCTGCACCAAGCAAGTTACGCCCCATCCTCCTCAATCGCCTCACTGGCCTCCCCACCCTGCGGGGCGCGCAGGCGCTCCATCAGCGCATCATCCGCACACATAATCCGCACAGTGTTCCCGGAACGCCCTCGCAGGCTGTGGATTAGCCAGTCTCCGGTAGACGATCGCATGAGTTCCGAGAGGAAGCCGTTGCGGGCACGCAGTTGATCCATCAGCGACTCGAAGCGCGTCCGGACCATTCCCTCTACTTCCGGGAGCAACTCGGGATCATTGCAGAGGATCTCGGAGATCCCTCGGCACGCGGACACCTCACCGGCCGGAAGTTCGGCGAGCATCTGGCGCACGCCATTGGCATGGCTCCACCGCGCGCCACCCGGCCGGTTGCAGAGCGCAACCAGAACGGACTTCGCGACGTTGCCAAACATCTCCCCCGCGCAGAACAGATTTGTGCTCTTGACGGGAAGCACGTCGTAATAGCCCGCCACATCGGAGAGCACCGCGTGCAGATGCCGGTATAGATAGCCGTCACGCGGGTTGTATGGTGCGAGGATCACGTGGACATGGCCGCTGGAGCGCCCGCGGCCGGTGCGGCCGGCAGTCTGCACGAATTCAGTGAACCCTTGCGGCATGCCCATCATGATCATGTGATTCAGACCATGAATGTCGATACCTAGACTGATCACCAAGTTCGCGAGCAGTATCTCGATCTCTCCGGCAAGCGAGCGCGTCAGGATCTGACTGATCTGGTTCTTTGGTGCTTCCCCACTCAGGAACTCAATCCTAAGGTCGCGCCCGAAGGAATTGCGAAACATGTCGCGCAGCCCCCGGCGCATGTCCGCCCCTTCCTGGGTTTTGAACAAATAGCCGAGCAGAAAGCTCCAGTCGTCCGGGTGTGCTGTATGAGTTGCGAGGCGGGGGGCGAGGTCGCCCGGACCTGCTCCATCTGCACCACGCAGGTGGAGATACGCATTAAGTGTCGCCCGAATGAATGCCTGCTTCGAGGTAATCCGCGTTGGCAAGGTAACCAATACGCGGTGTCGAGCCGTTCCGTCCTCAATCTCGAAGTAGCGCGCCTCTTCACCCTGCTGCGGGATTAAGACAATTTCTCCAGCAAGCGCGGCGCGGCGCGTCAGCGCCTCAATCAGGGCTGTCTCATTTGAGATCGTCGCGGTCGCGGTTTCGTATCGCACACCAACCGGCCGTTGCGATAGAAGTACCTGCAGCGCCTCCAAGTCAGCAAGGAACATCGATAGGTAAGTTGCCGTTACCCCGTACAGGCTGTGTACCTCGTCAAACCCGATATACCGGATTGGGCGTGACTCCTCCGGCCCACGCTCGCGACCCACGCACCCAGACTGCCGGTGGAAGTTCGCGCAGACCACCGCTTGGCCCTTCAGTTCAATAGCCGATGCAGGGCAGGCTCGTCCGCACGTCAGGCAGCGCCGCACGGGGGCACCAAAGAGCCCGATGTGGTACTGGTCGAACCCTTCAGCCGTAGCCTCGTAAAAGAGCTTGTCAGGAGTGGCGATGACGATGTCCGGAAGAAATGCGGTCACGTCGTACGTCGTGTACATGTACACGACACGATGGGCACAATCGGGGTGCGGACATTCCGGGATAATGCGACCGTTCACAGCCGCGGCGAGCATAGGGCCACGGTGACAGACTGGGCAGGGACCGAAGTGGTGCATCTCCTCGCCCGCGTTTGGGGAGAGCAGAACTCGATAAAGGGGATCGCTCGTTCCCATGAGGAGGCCCCCCGTCACACCACGTGTTGTATCCCAGCCTTGCAGCGCGTGCACGAACGCCGTGAGCCGGCGGAACATGTCCTCATTGAGCAGGCGTGTCGGGAACATAAGCACAGCGCTGCCGCGCTCAGCACCGCATAGCGCCGCAACCGCAGCGTTGATCATGAAGACTACCGTCTTACCGGCACCTGTTGGTGCCCGAACCACGGTCACTGGACGCGTAGCCCCCGCAGCCACGTATTCAAGGTTCTGCTCTATAGCTTCCCATTGAAACCTGTAAAGCCGCTCCAGGTTGAACGCCTCTCCCGCGGACAGAATAATCGATCGCAGCGTGTCCCAACGTCCGTGGACTAGTTCGGCCGCAGTTGTGCTCGGGCCGCTCATATTTCGGAGGAATTCATCTGCCGAGGCCACAAGCGTCGACAACTCAGGGCCGCTCACCGGCCGTTCCCGTGGGGTATCGAAGACCCCGAATGTGCTGAGCACTACCTCAGTGGGATTGCTGGGCGACAACGTGGCGATGCAGCCGGACTGGCGCACCTCATATAGCCGCCGCGTCGCTTCACGGCGCCGCTCTCCTTCGTCCCGAGCCTCGATGAAGCGGCGTTTTGCCTCCGCGTACTGAAGCGGGGGAAAGCTCGGCTGTCCACCTTCGATGCCGATAGTGACGATGGGCATGATGAGTCCGCCGAGAACCACGGCGCTGGCACGATCCCCCGCCTGCGGCTGCGTCAGGTTCCGGAGTGTAACCGTCAGCATAACCCGGGAAGCCCCGACTGGGCTCCAGTGAACTCGCAATGTGACGCGCGCTGCGCGTGTCTCACCCCACAGGTATGTGCGCAGTGCCCGGCGTGCCGTAGGCTGCACTTGCTGCCCGATCAGCTCGCCCGCCGCCCCCCGGAGTGCTGCCAGCGCTCCACCCCCATCGACCGAGGCGTAGAGGAGGTCTTCCGCCGGACTGGTCAATTCCACGATCTCCTCGCCCTCGGCACGGTCCAACGCGATGCGCGCGGTGTGCGCAAAAGCACGGAGTGGCCCAGCGAGCGCTCGCATGCGGCCCCCGCGCGCCTCACGGAGTTCGTACCTGGTCGATCCGATCTGCGGCGCTAGGAGTTCGTCAGGAACGACGTGGCGCGGATTGACCACCTTGCCCCGCGCTCCCTCCCCAATCTGCAGCACAGAGGCTTGGCCCCACTTCAACCGGATCTCCGCAACCAATGGAGCGCCGGGATCCAATTCGACTGGGAACGTCACGCTCATTGATGCGGGTCCTGCGTTGCGCTCGCCCTCCTCTACGTACAGGGGGAAAATGGCATGTGCGGCAATCGCCTCCTCCAACGAGCCGCCCTGTATGTACGCAAGGTCCAGCACCTCGGTGGTGGTGATCTCGTCCAGCGTCCGGGCGTCGGCCCCCGGCGGCGTAATCCGCTGCAGGAGATCACGAACCCAACCGTCGAGCATTCGCCGTCCATCCGAGTCTCGGTAGAACATGTGTCTGCTGGAAAAGGTGGAGAGCAGACTACGCGGCGTGTGGACAGTTCTCGGGGGCACGCCTCGGAACGCGCTGGAGGATCCGCTCAGAGACGGTCCGATCCAAGACGACGGGCCTGATCATTTCTGCGCCTGCGTTCGCCAACAGGCGTGCCGCACCGGCCAGAGTCTGACCTGTAGTGACCATGTCATCGAGAAGGATCACATGTCGGTTCGTGACCGCCGCAGCATCTGAGCTAACCTCGTACTCCTGCTCAACAATGCGACCGCGAACCTCCGACACGCTCTTCCGCGCGGAGCGCCGTTTCTGCCGCGAGAGCGCCGCGACAACCGGAACGTCGATCTTCTCACCAATGCTCAGGGCAAGTCGCAACATTGGGTCGGGCCGGCCCGCGGGCGCAGAAGTGGGAACCGGGACGATTACCCACTCTGCGGCTCCTCCTACCATAGTTTGAGTCTGTGCTTGACGGACCAAGGCACACGCCAAGGGCAACGTGATCTCCCAATACTTAGGCCGGACTCGCCGCAAATCCGACCGTAGCGCCACCATTCGTCCAGATGTCCATCCCGACGCAACCAAGGCGAGTTCTTCGCGCGCAAGCGCGCATACGCGCTGATGTGCATCCCCTCGGCGGCGAATTCCCAAACACGCCCGACATACCTCATGCGTGGCTTCGAGGCTATGCGGAACGACAGCGGGAGTCGCGAGGGCGTCCGCGAGTTCCTCGACCGAACGACGCCGCAATTCCTCAATACATATGGGACAGATCAGTCCGCTCGTAGCGCCTCGCGGCATCAGCGGCCCCCCGACGGGGTGGTGTGGAATGACGCTGAGTTAAGCCCTTGTCAATGCGACCAGTATAGGACTTCTCCGCTGCAGTGAACAGATGGCGTGGTCAAATATTCTCTGTAGTACTCGGGTTGCAGTGAGCGACGCGCCACCTCCCGTAGGGTGAGTCCCAATAGCGATTGCCGAATCCGGAAGACTACGCTAACCGTTATCTGGAATTCGGTCGGCGAGGATCACCTGGAGGAAGCGGTCGCCGGACAGTCCGGGACCGGGGAGGCCAGGTTTCCGGATACCCGGCTGGAGCAAGGAGGGCATTGACATGGGCCGCGGGGCATTCGCCCCGCGGCCCATTTTCTTTTTGCCTGATCCGGAAGAGAGCCGTCCAGGGGCTGCGTGCGCGCAGTCCCTGGCGCGCCCTCCCGCAGCCTCGTCGGCGTTTCGGCGGAGGTCGCGGTATCAGCAGGCGTGACCACCCGGAGCGAGCCGTGACCGGGAGGCGCCTAGACGCTCGCTTCGCTCGCAGGCGCCCCCGGCCGGCTCGCCTTTTCGCTGCGCTCAAAGGGAACACCGTTGTCGCGTCGTACGCTCCGCAAACCCACCCGCTGGACCCCCGAGGAGTGGACCCAGGTCGAGCGCGCCGCCGCTGTCCGTGGCGTACCCCCGTTGCGCTACGTCCGCGAGGCGGCGCTCGGAATTCCGGCCACGCCTCAGCTTGGCCGCGGGCAGCCGATCACCCCCGCGCGCCGCGCGCTCTCGCTGGTCAACCAGCTCGGGCGTGTGGGCAACAATCTCCACCAGCTCCGTCGCGTGGCCGAGATCGATGGCGATGATGACGGCGTGCGTGTGCTCACCGCCGCGGCCGGAGTGGTGGAATACGTGATCTCCGCCGCGCCGTCCAAGCTTGGGGCGCGTGGCGACGTGGTGATCGCAGCCGTGGTCGAGGCGGGGAATGCGCTCAACGCGCTCGCGCACCGCGCGAACACGGCCGAACAGCTGCCGCCCATGCGCGAACTGCGCACCGTCCTGGACCAGGTCGAGGCGGCGGTGCGAGAAGCGTTGCCGTGATCGCCAACCAGACGCTCGGCAGGGGATTCGTGGGGCTGGGATCCTACCTGCTTACGGGGAGGGACCGCGTCGATCCATCGCAGCGCGTAGGGTGGATCGAGCACCGGAACCTACCCACCGAGCGTCTGGACATCGCCATTCGCATCATGGCCGGCACGGCGAGCCTCTCGTACACGAAACGGCCCGTGTTTCACCTGTCCATCAGCTTCGCGCCAGGCGATCCCGTGGATGCGACTCTGATGAAGCGGGTGATGGTGCGAACGCTGTCCGACCTCGGGCTGGGCGAGCACCAGGCGGTGATGGTGGCCCACACCGATACCGACGACCCGCACGTGCACGCGATGGTCAACCGCGTGCACCCCGAGACTGGCGTGGCGTGGAAAGGGAGCTGGAGCCGGCTGCGCGTAGAAGCCAGCCTGCGCCAGCAGGAGCTGGAGGAGGGGCTGCGGGTGGTTCCTGGCTGGCTCGCCCCCGTGCCCGGACACCCTGAGCTGAGGCCTCGCCCTCGGCTGGCGCACGGGGACGAGGAGTTCCTGCGTGAGGTGAAGGACCGCGCCGGCCCAGTGCTGGAGCGGGCACGGACACGATCCTGGGCCGATGTGGAGGCGGGGCTGGCGGAGTTCGGACTCTCGGTGCGCGTGAACGGGCGCGGGATGTCCATTACGGACGGGCGGCGGGAGGTGAAGGCATCCGAGGTGGGGCGGCAGTTCTCCCGCGGTAATCTGGAGAAGGAGCTGGGCCGGTACTCGGATTACAGCGCGCGTGTAGCCGTCGCCAACGCGACATCCGTGCGTGATCCGGGAGCCGCCTCTCCAACACCGGCCAGCATCGGGAGCAAGGCCCACCCGGAGAACAGCACCACATCTGAGGCGCAACCGCGGTTCAGCCTGTACGAGGACGATGAGATCGTCGGAGTCTGGGACTGCATTGGACCGCGGATCTTCTTCGCGGAAACGCGGGAGCGGGCCGAGGAGGAGATGCAGCCGGCCAACTGGCTCGCTGCCCGCTATCCCAACATTCGCGTCGTGCGCTGCCTCCGTGACATGGACGGTGAGTGGCGCGACACCCGCGGATTGCCGCGACTTCCGGAGGAGAAGGGCCGGCCGCCTCGCTGGCGTGTGCTTCCCGTGCGGACGGAGCCCAGCCCACCACTCCCGGCGCCCGCCGACCTCGCTCCTGCGGCGCCTTCGCTGGAAGCTCCCGCGCGCCCCTTGGAGCCGGTGGCGGCGCCAGAGATCATCGTCCAGCCACCCACCGGGACGGTCATAGCTGGCCCGAAGCACCCCGTCGCTCCGGGAGCAGAGAGTTTCGACCCCGCACCTGCGCCGGTACGTGAACATGCGAGCTTCCTCGATGAAGTGCGGTCGCAGGCCGAGCCGACCCTGCGGCTGTCGGAATCCTGGGCGGAACTGGAGCACGACCTTGCCGAGCTCGGGCTGTTCCTCCGGGTGAAGGGCGGCGGCTTCGTAGTGACCGACGGGCAGCGAGAGGTGAAGGCATCAAAAGTCGGACGTGAGTTCTCACGTTTCTACCTGGAGGAGCGGCTCGGGCGGTACCCAGACCCATCGATGCCTGTCGCTGCGGCTGACGTCGCGCCGGCGGTGTCTATGCCTGCGGCACAGCCGGAAGGTCCCGCGCAGCACGATCTCCCGGAGCCTCGGTGGCAGGCGGCGGCACCACAAGAAGCAGAGGAGCTGGCAGACGCGCCACGGTTCACTCTTTACGAGGACGACGGCATCTTCGGCGTATACGACAGCGCTAGGCCGCAAGTGTTCTTTGCGGAAACGCGCCAACGTGCCCTCGAAGAGGTGAAGCGTGCAAACGCGATCATCGCACTCTACCCGAATACCATCTCCATGCGCCACCTCCATGAGATGGATGGCGCATGGAGCGACGCGCGTGGGTTGCCACGCCTTCCCGAGCCGGAAGGCCCCACGATCTCCGTCTTTTTGCCGGGCAGCATGCCCGCTGAAGACGACCCTGCGCCTGCCGCGCGTGCTGGGACTGCGCCTGCCGACGAGGTCTCCGCTCCCGCGCCGATGATGGAACGCGCGGCGGAGCAGGTCGACCCGCCCGCAGAGCCTATCAGGGAAGAAGTAGAGATCCGACATCATGGACCGGAGCCAAAAGCGCACCGTGCCCCGGACCAAGCGGCGCACGAGCGAACACGTGACGGTGGACGTGATGCGGCCGACGAGGGTCGGCCGGACCTGCGGAAGAACGAGCCACTCCAACCCACCCTCCGCATCGTGCACCGCGCGCATGAGGATCCGGCTGTGGAGGAGGCGGTGCGTGCGTTCGCGACTGTGGAGGATGTCCGCACTGCACTTGCGCTGGGGCGCGCACTCCGGGCGGAGCGGAATCAGGCGGAACAGGTGCTCGCGACTTTGGATCAGCCGGACGGGGCACTCGCGCGCACCGAGCGAGATTTCAGAGCAACCGCGGAGGCGGTGTACCGTGATTCTGTCGCGGCCATGGCTGCGTGGAACAGGCTGGTCGACAGCGAGGGGGGAAACCTGGAATCCGCCGCCGAGCGGGTAAGGAAGAGCCCGGAGCTCCTGGGGGCGCTTCTGACCGAACCGCATCCCTCCGTCTGGGGTCCCGCAGCGGCGACGCTGGGTTTTGCCAGCACCCGGGTGGCGCGGGAAGCTGTGCCGCAGATGGTCCGTCGCGCCGTCCTTTATGCGCGGGCCCTACACGAGGCGACAAAGCCCGTCGAGTGGACCGACCCGGACGGGGAGACGGTTCACGGTCGCGCGAAGGTGAGATCGCGCGCGCACACCGTCGTCCTCGATCGGATGGCGAAGATCGAAGCCGCGGACGCGAGGATACGGGAGCTCGGCGGTATCACTGGGGCCGAGCGTGAGGTGCAGCGTGCCTTCGCCGGTCTGTCGCCCGCCCAGCGGAGCCGGGCGGAACGGGAGATCACCGCGGAGGGCGCGGCGAAGGGTGTAACGGAATCGGCCATCGCGACGACGCTCGCCGAGGTGCTATCCAAGGCCCACCGTTTCGGGAGAGCAGCGCGGAGTGTCGGCGAGGGTCCGGGCAGTCTTTAACCCCTCCCGAGAAAAGTGGTGGACGAGTCAGGCGCTGAAGCCAGTCCGGCCAGCGCCTGTCCTCGTTCATCCTGTTTCGGAGAGATGTAGATGTCCCGCTGCCTCAACAAGGCTACGCTGATCGGCTTCCTGGGTGCCGATCCCGAGATCCGCACCATCCCCAGCGGTGCGCGCGTCGCGCAGGTCTCGCTCGGTACGACGCGCCGATGGAACGACCGCAACGGCCGTCCGCAGGAGAAGACGCAGTGGCACCGCGTCCTCGTGTGGGACAGTCTGCCGGCGACGTTCGGCTTCGTGGAGAAGTACCTGCGCAAGGGCGACCGCGTCTACGTGGAGGGCGAGATCGACTACCGCTCCTACGAGACGGACAGCGGCGACACGCGCTGGACCACGGAGATCAAGGCGACGGAAGTGCTGGGTGCGGGCGAGGTGGGAGGGGAGGAACGGCGCGGCGGGCGCAGCGCGCGCAACCGGCCGGTCGTGGAGGCCGGGGCAGAGCTCCAACTGGCGCTGTAGCGATGGGCTACAACGCTCCCTACCCGGAGTTCAGTTGGTCCCACTCGCGGGATCGGACCCTGGCGGAGTGCGCGCGCGCCTACTTCTGGCGGTACTACGGTGGCCACCGCGGGTGGTCGCCGGAGGCCGCCGAGGAGGCGCGGTTCGCCTACGCCCTGAAGCAGCTCACGTCCTTCCCGATGATCGTGGGCACGGCGGTGCACGCCTGCGCCCGCGAGTGCGCCGAGGCCGTGCGCCCGTCCGTCGTTCGACACGATGCTCGTGCAGGTGTCGGAGGCGCTGAACCGGGCGGTGCTCGGCTCGCACCACCGTGGCCTCTTCCAGCGCGATCCCAAGCGCGTGGTGATGCTGCACGACGCATGGTACTCCGGCCGGCCCGACTCCGCGGGGCTCGCCAACGCGGTGGCGAAGGCGCGCGTTTGCCTGCATGCGCTGGAGGCGTCGCGGGTGTGGCAGGATCTGGAGGAATGCCGGCCGGAGTGGATCACCGTGCCGGAGGGTCCCGAGGCGTTCGTTCACGAGGGATGGCCCATCTACGCGGGACCGGATCTGGTCTACCGCCCTGACGAGCGGCGCGTCGTCATTCTCGACTGGAAGACGGGGGACGACAGTGACGCCGAGCTGAAGATCGCGCTGTACGCGCTCTACTGCCGGACGGTCCTGGGACTCCCGTTCCGCGACGACAAGTGGTTCGGGCGGGTCGTGAACCTATCCACGGGCGACGACACCACGTTCGAGCTCTCCCGGTACGATGTGGTGCGCGCCGCGGAGCGCATTCGCGACAGCGTGCAGGCGATGCAGGCTTTGCTATCCGACCCGGATCGCAACGCGCCGCGCCCGATCTCCGATTTCACGCTACCTGACCCGGAGCGGCGGCGGAACTGCCCGTACTGCCCTTTCTATGCGCTCTGCCACGACGAACTGGAGGAGTCCGACTTCGCGCATCGGAGCGACGCGGCACCCACGTGCTCGCCGGACGATCACACCGGTTTCGGCGCCTCGCAGTGACCCGGGGTACCTACGGTAGGGACTCACCGAAGCTACGAGCTTCCAGCATTTACCTGGCACTCGTCCCCGGTGCCCAGCCACATCCCTCATGAACAGACCCATCCCCAGCAGCACCGGTCGCACGGGCCGGAACGTCCATCAGGCGAGCGCGTTCCGCAGCACGCAGCGTCTGGGTCAGCCCGTTCGCTCCACCATCGCGGCCGAGCCGAAAGCCGACGTCCCGCGGCTCCTTGCCGCAGCGCCGATTCTCGCCGTCTGCAGTGAGTTGGAGCAGCACGTCGACGACCTGCGTCGGCTGGCGCCTGCGAGCGATGCCACGACGGCGCTCACGCTGTATCGCGACAAGCTCAGCGCTGCCCTCGGAAGCGCCCGTGAGATCGAGTTGTTCATCTCCGCGGACCAGGCGGCATTGATCCTCGGGAAGTCGGTGAGCATGGTGACCTACCTCTGCCGAAACGGATCGCTCCAGGCCAAGAAGATCGGGGGGATGTGGCAGATCTACCGCGAGCATCTGGAGCGCATCCAGCGCGGAGAGTAGCCCGTTCCGAGACAGGAGGAAGGAGTGGCACGCAGGACCAGAGGGACGACGAAGGCGAAAACGTGGGAGTACCAGGTCGGCGAGCCCCCGAACACCGTCACCGCATACGAGCGGCTCGACCGCGGCCGCACGATCGAGCTTCGCTGGTGGGTCGGGGACCTGAAGCGCTTCAAGAAGAAGAGCCTCGGCTTCACCATCCGCGATGAACGCGGCGTGATCCAGGAGGATCTGCAGCGGGAGGCGGTTCGGCTGACGCAGGGCTGGTACGACGCCCTCATGGCGAGGCGAACACCCGCGCTCGAGGCTGAGGAGGAAATCGGAGGCCCGCTGACACTCTCAGCGGGCTTTGACTTGGCGGTTGCGATCCCGACCGGGATGTACGTGGTCGAGACCGAGCACCTGCGGGAGGTGCGCCGCGCGGCGCGCGACATCCTCTGGGCGATCGGCACCAACGACGCCGGCCGCGCGCGGACCTGGGATGCGCTGGCCTACTCCGCGGTCCGCGAGCTCTGGCTGCGGCTCGCCAAGCGGTACGCCGAGACGGAGCAGGGCGGGCCGGCGTGGACGGAGCGATGCGTGGTGATCTTCCTCCAGGTCAACCAGTGGCTGGCTGTGGAGGAGAAGATCGGGCGGGCCGTGGCCGTTCGGAAGTCGTGGCGCGAGCAGATGCGGCGCGAGTGGGAGCAGTTGACGGCGTCGCGGATCACCCGTCGTGCGCCGCGCCACTCCGAGGCGGAGATCGCATTGATCTTCTCGGCGCTGGATAACCCGGAGGTGGACCCGCGCATCGCTCTGGCCATCGAACTGGGCGCGGAGGCGCGGCTGGGGCAGGTGAGCCGGATGATGCGCAGCGACGTGGACCTATCGCCGGTGGGCGCTTTCGGGCTCGGCCGCATCGTTGTTCACGGGTCGGGGAAGAAGCTCGGCGTCAACCGTGATCTGACGCCGGAGGAACGCGCGGCCATCGACCGAGCGCTGTCGGGCTATCTCCGAAACCTGGAGCAGGCGTACCGCGACCGGCTGCGGAAGGACTACCCGATGTTCCCCTCCGGCCGACTGCGCTACGACGTCCCTCCGAGCCGCTGGCCCGCGGCGGGCGAGGCGGTCACGGGACACGCGCATCCGATCCGCCGGGCAAAGTGGGACGCGCTCGACAAGCCCATCAGCCCACGCACCCTGACCGACCTGTTCCACGCCTTGGAGCGCATCGCCGGCGTCACCCCGATCGAGGGTCGCGGCTGGTACGGCATCCGGCGCAAGGCAACCGACGTGTACGAGGATTACGAGTCGGACGAGCGGGTGCTGAACGACCAGACCGGGCACCGTAACTCGGAGACGCGGCGCAACGCTTACCAGGAGCGTGAGCGGGAGGAGATCCGGGCAAAGTCTGCGGAGACGCGGCGCCGGGTGCGGGCGGCGGCGTTCGGGCGCCGGACCAAACGGCAGGGGGAGGAAGACGAGGAACCCGCGCCTGAAACTCCGTGAGACCGCGGCCCGCAAGCGTCCACATACCCCAGCTCATACCCCAACGCGTCGCGAGGAGGGGTAGAAGCGAAAAGGCCCTGCATCGCAAGTCGATGCAGGGCCTTCGCTTAATCTAGTCGGGACGGCCGGATTTGAACCGGCGACCCCCTGAACCCCATTCAGATTGGAAAGTTACTGGATTCCGGTAAGTTGTCGCGAAACCTCGATGTTCCGGAAGAGCCAACCGGAGATTTCGAGCGAATTGCCGTACTTTGCCGGACGATGTAGCCCAGAATGTAGCCCACACTGCATTCCGAGTAACTACGCTCTGATCTACATCCGACTTGGGGAATAACATACGAAGCCTTGCGAACGCTACAGGTGGCGTGACGAGTGTAAGTCGCGCTAGACGCGGGCGCAACCCGATTGGGGACGTGAATCGATTATCATTATCATAGTGGATGGCCGGCTGAGTCGTGCAGACAAGTGTGCGGCCATCCACCCCCAGCGACTGGCACGGTTGTGAGCTTGATGGCCCCCCCACGTTTAAGCAGCACGAAATCCGCATATCGGTGTTGTTCGATTTTGCTGACACTAAAGTGCTGGCAATCTCTGGGAAGATGCGTTAGACTGCGCACCCTGCGCACAGGAGAATGTCCTTTGATGAACGCGGCGACGTGCGAGCGGGCATCCATCGACCCAGACTAGTCGAGCGAGATTCTTCCGAATGCCATCCCCCTTGATCATGAAGGTCTATATAAGCCCACTTGGGGACGACGTCACATATGCTGGCAAGGTGTTCGAAGAATCGCTTCGCCAATATGGAGATATCACGACCGAACTCGTCATCGGTGAGCCGGACCGGCCAGCGGGAGATGGCAGGTTCTACGCCGCACGGATCGTTGTTATTGTGCTGCGATCACGGTACCACGTCGGTGAAGTGCGCGAGAGCATCGACTCGCTTTCGACCGGGCACCTAGAGTACCGCGCTGCTCGACAGCAGGGAATACCCGTCGTCGTACTCATCCAGCGCGAACTATTTGAAGCGTGGGCGTCATTCCAAGCCGGCCAGCGTGTGACGTTGCCCGCTTCGGAGCGAGGCCTTTTCCCATTTCTGACGGAGATCACCGGATATGACCAACAGTTGGGTGGCCGCAATCCGTGGATCGGGCAGTTCGGATCCATATACGATTTACGAAGGGTAGTTGACTCCGTGCTAGCGGCGTTCGATGACTTCGCTATCGAGGGAGAAGAGCCGGAATTCGAGGTCTCCGTCCGCGCTGGAGAAAGATTCGAGAAAACTTGGTTCGTGCGGAACACAGGCCTTTGTCACTGGACAGAGCGCGAGTTGCGCCTCCTTCCTGGGATGGCCGCGAAATTAGGCGAGCATACAATGACCCGGCGCCGGGTACCGCCGGCACGTCCTGGAGAAGTTGTGCCAATTACCGTCCGGTTCACAGCGCCGAATCGCCGCGGGCGCTTCACTCTGTTATGGGGCCTGTATTCGCGCTCGGGTGAGCGTTACGTTCCTTCTCAACGCCCCCTTTCCTGTGTCATCTCGGTACTCTGATCGACATCGCGGAGAACAATGCTGTGGAACCAGAAGCAATTAACCACGTGATTCTCGCTGACAGCGCTCAGCAGGTGTCTGTTGGGTGTCACACTCGCCGAGCGAGGAGCATATATAAGTACGAGCGCATGCTATGCGCTGAATCTGTGAGGAGGGAATGACGCAGAGCGAGTCCCAGCCCGGGCTGCATGAGCGGATATTGGCGGGCGAGCACCAAGCACTCGTGGAACTCATTCGAGGGCACTTCGCTCATGCTTGGGCTATCGCGTCGCGCATCCTCGAAGGGGTGGGCGACGATGCCGATGTCGACGAGGTGGCTTCGGACGTCTTCACATACGTGTGGGCGCAAATCCACACATACGATGAGACACGAATCGGTGGTGATTTCACGAGATGGGTCAATCAGGTGGCCAAGTGGCGCAGTCTGGCTGCCCGTCGGAGGCTGCTGCGAGAAGCAAGGCACCGCGCCGAGATGCCCGACGTGGATCAGACGGACCTATCGTCACCCGAGAGCGATCTGTTTGACCGGCTCGAGACTGCGGAGCGGCAGGAGCGCCTGAATGCAGCACTTGCGACACTGTCGCAGGATGACCGAGTCCTTGTGACATTGTATTACGGTGAGGGCGTTCCGCTGCATGAGATTGCTGTGCAACTTGGGATAGCGCCTAGCGCCGCGCGCCAGCGGCTACATCGCGCACGCGGGAGACTACAGAAAGCGGGCGCGATTGAGATCCTTGTGGGTGTCGCGAGTTGAACTCGCACGTGGCGTTCGTTCGCCGGTCTAGGCAGCTAGTTGTGGGAGAATTCAGAGTCCTCGAGGAGATTAGGATGCTGCGATTTCTGAAGCGAAAGAGTCGTAAGCCGGTGAAGGTCGGCAACCCAAGCGTAACGCAAGCTTCCGATCTGCACGCGGCGGCGTCGACGGAACTCCGTGACCTGGTCACGAGGGTCGCAACGGCTGCGCGCGAGAAGTCGCTTACCGAGGGCCTGTCGCTTCCCTTGGGCGACGATGAGATGGCGATTCTGGCGGACGCTGCTATTGAGAGTCCCCCGACTGCTGAGGAGATGGCGCGGGTTCGCAGTCGTGATCTAACCGCCATCACAGCACGGGTGCTGCGAGTTGTTCGCGAAGACGATGAGAAGCAGAGACGCGGGACCGCCGCGATCAGCCGAATGCTCGAGGAACACTGGGGCGGAAGCGACGCAGCTGTGCGCCAGATCCTAGACGAGCTCAACTACGAATTGGATTCCGCCGGAGGCGAACCGCACGGCGCTGACGTAGCCGGAGCAACCGCGCCGTGCGGCGTCGGAAAAGCCGCGATAAGTCCTGCCGTTCGAGCGTCCCTGTCCGAACGGACCTTGCGCAGATCGGGTGCCGGCGGTGCCGACAACGGACTGGAAAGCGCAGTGTCCAAAGCGCCAGCTTAGGTGCTTTTGGGCCTGCTTCCACGCGTGGACCGTGCAGCAAACCGTGGGGGCAACATGCAACAGCAGCGTGCAGACCGGGCAGTGATGTTCATGAGCATGCCGTTCCACGGCAAGACACTCGAAGAGCGTCGGCAGGTTCTTGCCGTCTCAGAGGTTGCGAATGATGTGTGTCGTCGGTTAAACGTTGAGCTGCGGCGCCCTTGGTTGGATCCCGCGCACACCCCTGCTCGCGGGCAGCAGGAGCAGTATCTTCGGGATCGTCGGCTGCTGACTGGTGCCGACTGCCTCTTAGCGTTGGCTTGGAATTCCGCAGGAAGCGGTGCTCAAGTCGAAATCGCTGTTAACCTGTTGATGCCAGTTATCTATTTGGTCCCTGCTGGCTCATCCGTATCTCCGAATACTATAGGAAGTTTAGCACGCTGTCTCGGGATAATCTCGTTCTCTGAACCTGAGGACATTCGTAGCGAACTAAGCCGAATCCTTTCTGGTGTAGAGCCGGGGCTCTTCGCTAGGCGCCACGCGAGATCCCGCGGTTTGTCGGGAGAGCGGATTCGTCAACGTATCGTACGTCTGCGAAACAATCGCGGTTGGAGTCGGGAGGAACTCGCGCGGAAAATGGACTACACCGTGGAATTTGTCACGGCGCTAGAAACCGAGCCCGACGAGGTGATGAACGCAACAGCTGCGCAGATTTACGCGCTCGCCTTCGCACTCGACGTACCGGCAGGATGGATTCTCGACCCTAACGAGGAGATGTCGCTCCGTGCTCTAGAGGGAAGGGAGATTGTTAAGCTTTGTCTTGAGGAGAAAGTCACGATCGGCCAAACATTGGGATTTATAGATGCGATGCGGCCAAATTTGGCTGAAGGTGGGACGCGCGTCCCTCGTGAGGAACTTCGTGCATTGCTACGTTTTTATGTTCAGGAGTTCGCTGACCTATGATTCCTCAGACCGACCAGACCGGCGCCCAAGAGCCCGTCTGCCCTCCCGCCCACTCCATTTGGCCCTTAGCGACCAAGAGATCAGAGACGTACATCCCCCCGGAGCCGTCTCAACCGACTCACGCCCTCACACTGTCATTGGAGCGATTGGAATCAGTCGCACCCACGGCAACGGCTGAAAAGGAGCGAAGGGAGATCCAAAACCTCGCTATCCAAGTCTTGTGCGACTACGATCCAGGGTATACCCCGGCGGAGATCGTTCGCCGCTGGGCACACCGACAGCTAGTCCGAGCCGGGCAATATCGCCCACCGTTTGACCTACTCCCGATTGCGACCGGGATGGGGGCGACAGTAGAACGGTTGTCCTTGGAGAGCAATGGACGCGTCCTGATCAACGGGGACCGCGCCATCATCTTGCTAAACGCGAGTGCGCACCCGGAGCAGCAACGTTGTACGCTCGCTCACGAACTGACGCATATTTTCTTTCGCCGCGTAGCTGAGCACGTGCTTGCTGATCGGCCTGATTCGCTACGCGAAGTGAACGAGTGGGGCAACTCCGAGCGGCAGGAGTGGCTCTGCGATCTGGGCGCGGCTGAATTACTCGCGCCGGAGCCATTCTTTCGATCCGCTTGGAAAAAAACGCGAGCCCGCGGGATGGTACTCGGCGAGAGGCTTGCCGAACAGTTCCAGTGCAGCCTCACCTTTGCGCTCCGCAGGTTGGTGGCTCTCGGATATCGTTCAATCGTCACGGAATGGTCCCTCAGGGATCGCGCCGGCAGCACGATCAAGTTGCGCACTGAACGTAGCTGCTCGTCCCTGAGACGGAAAATCTACATCCCCGTCCACAAACCCGCAAACCACGGACCGATCGTCGACGCCTTAGACACATCTGAGGCGCTTCGCACGCGGATGGTTGTCGAAGTTCGGGGTCTCCCCTGGGGGGCATATACGGTGGAGGCCAAGCGAGTCGCGGAAGGCCGTGTCATCAGCACCATAGACTTGGAGAGCTTCGAGTTAGTCAAACCTGCTCATTCCTATCTCGTGCTGAATCTGCTCTGATCCGAATGTGAGCTACACCGTACAGCGGCGAGCACTCAGGTCTACCACGGACGGCCGCGCGAGCCCTAAAGTTAGGCTGCGAAGCTTGAAATCTAGAATGCAGGCTCTCCAGCGCCTGTTTTCGGGCTCCACCGGAGAGATCCTTCTCCAGAGCATCCCCTTTCTCGCTTTTGAGGCGCTACTCGCAACACACGGTGGGAGCCGCTTCGGTTGGCCGCCTTCGCCATTACCGATCGGAGAGAGGTACTGGCCCGCGCTAGTGACGGTCAACGTGACAATGGCTGTTTTCGCAGTAAATTTCTCATTTGTCGAGTACCAATTCTCGCCCTACCGTACCCTACTCAGGCGCATATCTCCCCGACAGATTGCCGCAGCGGCGGGAACGCTGGTACTCGCACTACTACCTCTCCTCTTCTTCGCATTTGGTGAGACGTGGGTTCCCTCAACGGCGCTACTGGCGGCACCCGTGGTAGCTTTCGCTAGTTTGATCCTTGTCCAACTCTCAAGGACCGCCGTCCGTCCAGAACGCATACTAGAGCAAGCCGTTCGGAAGCGCAATTTACAGCGCTTTGCGACTGAGTTTGTCGTCGCGGCAACCGCAGCGCGCATGACGCCCCCCGAGTTTCGTCTGACGCTGGGGACTTTGCCCGACGCAGAACTTACGAACGACTATACATCTTACGACAACGGAGTTCAGCCCAATCATCACCTCGCTTCGCAGGTTCCGCCGCCGCTTAATGAGGTCGAATGGCGAGTAATTCCTGTTGCCCCGATGGATGATCCATTCGCGACGATCGTTGGCGTTGCTATTGCCGCAATCCAAAGCGGGGATGCGTATACCTTTGAACTCGCGGTAGATTATGCGTACCGTGCATTCGAAGTGGTAGATAAAAATCGGGACGTGGGCTCCACAACAGGGCAGTCTGTCGACGATGGCGCCGCCTCCGCGCTCGGTGAGCACGCACTCTCCTGTGTTGAGCGCATTGGAGTTGCGGCTCGTGAACTCGACAAGAGCCACACGTTCTCGGCAAAGTTCCTAAGCCGTTGTGCAGTGTTCTTAGATGGCCGTCCAGAGGAAGAGTACCGTGAACCTTACCCGCCAATAGTCGTACTCAACGCGATGTCAGCTGTTGCTGCGCATCTGCTAGAACAGGGCTTCTCACAACCGGCCCTGATTCCGCTTGTATCTGCACGCTGGCTTGGCATTCATGGGCTTGAACTCCGGCGCTCGCGCCAAAACATCAGCGGAATGCTTTTTCGCGAAGTTCTACCGTGGTATCCAAGGACAATTCAGCGTTTAGGTGAGGTAGCTATACGAACTAGCGACTCAGAGTACCTTTACCGAGCACTTGAAGCGCTCAGTTGGCTAGGCTGCGCTGCGGTGCGGGCTAATGACAACGAGGTTGGCAGCGCGTCCTTGAACGGCATCGTTCAGTTGGGACGACTCGCACGGGCGGCAAAGCTCGATTGTCATTGGCGGAGGTGTCCACTGGCGCCCATCGATCACGCGTGGCAACACCTTGAGTCGATCATTTCGTGCGCCGCGAACCTAACCAATGAGCGAGATCAAGAGTGGTGGCGTGTCAGTCTTGGCGAGGCGTTTTCGCGACTCGCGGGAACCACACACCGGTTGGTTTTTGTCACGAATACGGCGCAGACTAACCTAATCGACACCAAGGTACGCCATGTAGTGACGTTTCCGAGTTCCGTGACCCAAACCTTGGACTATGCGGATGAGGGTATGCTCAAAGACTTCGAGCTGTTCCAGAGGGGGAACCTTGGGGGTACTACCCCATCTGGCAATCCCGAGCATCGGGGCAATGGCTAATCAGCTCAGGACCTTGGTGAACACTTGGGCTAAAATCCCACTGTCGCACGATGGCCTCATACGACTGCCGGCGCGTGACGGACGTGTGCTCATCTGTCATCAGCCGCACTAAAGTCTTGATCGCCTAGCTGCTGATTATGCAGGTTCGGCGTGCGCGCCAAGCGCGGCATAACGCAGGGCCAGGCGAGCGACGCCCTGTACCGCTACTTCTGCCGCCACCTCGACGAGTACGTCGCCTCCGAGGCCGAGAAGCGGCAGGAGGGCTGGACTGCCAAGGTAAGGGAGAACCTCGCCCTGGCGGTAGCGCGGTCGCAGCAGACCAACCGCGTCCCGGCGAACGAGCGCCAGATCAGCGCCGTGATGGGCCGCGGCGTTCATCCGCGACGACATCACCGACACCCAGCGGATCGAGGCGCGCACGTTGCTGCAGTACGGCGCCAGCAGCGCGATGGCCTCCACGTTCCTGAACCAGCTCCCGACCCGCTCGCAGCAGCAACCCACCGGCCAGCCGAACTGATCACCACCTGGGTTCCATCCCGCTAGCGAGGGGGCGGCCGCGCCGTGGGCGCGGCCGCCCCTTTTTTATTTGTTACTGCTGGAGGGGCGCGAAGCGCCCGCAGGGTAACGCCCTCGAGCGAGCCCGGAGGATCAAGGGGCTTCGTACCCCGCCGTCCAGTCCCCGCTTCCCACCCTCCGGTCGCGCTCTGTCTCCGCCTCACCCCGTCGCCAAATAACCACGGCGTCACCTCGCCGCGTTGCCACGTAACCACGGCGCCATGTCGCTACGTTTCCACGTCTCCACGTCTCCACGTCTCCACGTCTCCACGTCTCCACGTCTCCACGTCTCCACGTCTCCACGTCTCCACGTCTCCACGTCTCCACGTCTCCA
>Ga0070685_10000403_pt1 | contig 25952 bp, 20 predicted proteins | sample KBSS13LmetaG_FD_65651 | JGI IMG/M metagenome (GOLD analysis project Ga0070685, IMG submission 65651) | Switchgrass rhizosphere microbial communities from Kellogg Biological Station, Michigan, USA - KBS S1-3L metaG | ecosystem: Host-associated > Plants > Roots > Rhizosphere ...
CGCTGCAGAAGCACGAGCGCAAGCAGGAGACGATGTACCTGCAGTCCGGCCGCGTGCTCTACCACTTCAACGGCCGCGACTTCGAGATGGGCCCCGGCGAGTGCATCACCGTGCGCCCCGGCGACGTGCACCGCGTGGAGGCGCTGGAAGACGCGGTGATCCTGGAGGTCAGCACCCCCGAGCTGGACGACGTGGTGCGCCTGGAAGACCGCTACGGCCGCGCTGGCTGAGGAGCCGTCGAGACGCGGTCGTGCAGTCCTGAAGACACGGAAAAGAAGTCTCACGCAGAGGGACCCAAGGAACCAGGGGATGCGCTGGCTACCTCGGGTCCCTCTGCTTCCTCTGCGTGCAACCGTTCTGTTCGCCCTGAATGCACGATCGATGATCTGACCGCGCCGTCTCAGCTTTGCCCAATGACGGCCGGGGCGCCCCGGCGGGTTGTCGGGGCGGATGCCGAAAGTTAACTTCCTTCCCCTGGGGCGTGTCCTACGTGAGCACGCCTCTTACGTTTGGCGGATCGATGGGAGCCCAATCGACCGTCATCCCTCCACGGGTCCACGACGGCCCGGCGCCTCCCCGGGAGTGCGGCGCTTCTCTCTCGTACGGTTCAGGTGCAGATGGCGGTGAGTGGACGGCCGAGGATCCGGGAGGTCGAGGACGAGTTGCGCGCGAGCCCGCGGACCTGGCTGGTGACCGGGGCCGCGGGGTTCATCGGTTCGAACCTGTGCGAGCGGCTGCTGGGCCTCGGCCAGCGCGTGGTGGGGCTGGACAACTTCGCGACCGGGAGGCGGGTCAACCTCGCCGGCCTGGCGCCCGCGCCCGGGGGCTCCTTCCGCTTCGTGGAGGGCGACATCTGCGACCGCGACGCGTGCGACGACGCGCTCGCCGGGGTCGACGTGGTGCTCCACCAGGCGGCGCTGGGCTCGGTCCCCCGCTCCATCGCCGATCCGCTGGCCACGCACCGCGCCAACGTCGACGGCTTCCTGACCCTGCTGGTGGCCGCACGCGACGCGGAGGTGGGGCGGTTCGTCTACGCCGCCTCCAGCTCCACCTACGGCGACCACCCCGGGCTCCCCAAGGTCGAGGACCAGATCGGGCGGGCGCTCTCGCCGTACGCGGTGAGCAAGCACGCCGGCGAGCTGTACGCGGCCGTCTTCCACCGCGTCTACGGGACGGACACGGTGGGGCTGCGCTACTTCAACGTCTTCGGGCCGCGCCAGGACCCCGCCGGGCCCTACGCCGCGGTGATCCCGCGCTGGATCGGCAACCTCTTCGAGGGCGCCCCCTGCCGCATCCACGGTGACGGCGAGACCAGCCGCGACTTCTGCTTCGTGGAGAACGTGCTGCAGGCGAACCTGCTGGCGGGCACCGCGCCCGCGGCGGGGGTGGCCGGCGAGGTGTTCAACGTGGCCTGCGGCGAGCAGGCCACCCTCAACCAGGTGTACGCCGCGATCCGCGGGCTGGTGGCGGCCCACCACCCCGCCGCGGCCGGCGCCGCCCCGGAGTACGCGGACTTCCGCCCCGGCGACGTGCGCCACTCGCTCGCCGACATCTCCAAGGCCCGCCGCGCCCTGGGCTACGAGCCCAGCCACACGGTGGAGCGCGGGCTGGCCGAGGCCGTGGCCTGGTACGCGGGCGCGCTGCAGGACGACGGCCCGGCCGAAGTGGCCGCGCTGGCGCCGGCCGGCGAAGGGGCCGGCCGCTTTTGACAACCATTCAGATCCAGAGTCTTGATGCCGATCGCCGATGACGTGCGGCTTGGAGAAGGAGTCGTGATCCACCACCCGGCGCTGGTGAACCTGTACGGGTGCGAGGTCGGGAGCGGGACCCGGATCGGGGCGTTCGTGGAGATCCAGAAGGGGGTGCGCGTGGGCGCGCGGTGCAAGATCTCGTCGCACTCCTTCCTCTGCGAGGGGGTCGAGGTGGGCGACGAGGTGTTCGTGGGGCACGGGGTGGTCTTCATCAACGACCGCATCCCCCGCGCGACCACGGCCGACGGGGCGCCGCAGGGCGAGCAGGACTGGAGCGTGGTGCCCACCCGCGTGCGGCGCGGCGCCTCCATCGGCAGCGGCGCGGTGATCCTCTGCGGAGTCACCATCGGCGAGCGGGCGCTGGTGGGCGCGGGCGCGGTGGTGACGCACGACGTGGCCGACGGCGAGGTGGTGGCCGGCGTGCCCGCGCGCCTGCGCGGCGCGGCGCCCGACCTGGCGGAGGCGGGCCGATGATCCGGGTGGCGGTGATCGGCTACGGCTACTGGGGCCCCAACCTGGTCCGCAACTTCGTGGAGGCCACCGGGACCGCGGTGCACAGCGTCTGCGACCGGCGCCCCGAGCGGCTGGCGCTGGTGCAGGCGCGCTACCCCGGCGTGCGGGTGACCACCGACCCCGAGGAGGTGTTCGCCGACACCGCGGTGGACGCGGTGGCGATCGCCACGCCGGTGGGGACGCACTTCGAGCTCGCCCTGCGCGCCCTCCAGGCCGGCAAGCACGTGCTGGTGGAGAAGCCCCTGGCCCACTCGGCCGAGGCGGCGGCGCGGCTGGTGGACGAGGCGGCGAGCCGGAACCTGGTGCTGGCGGTGGACCACACCTTCATCTACTCCGCCCCCGTGCGCAAGATGCGCGAGCTGGTGAGCACGGGCGAGCTGGGCGAGCTCTTCTACTACGACTCGGTGCGGATCAACCTCGGCCTCTTCCAGCACGACGTGAACGTGCTCTGGGACCTGGCCGTGCACGACCTCACCATCATGGACTACGTGCTCCCGCAGCGCCCCGTGGCCATCTCGGCCACCGGCGCGCGCCACGTGCCCAACCAGACCGACAACATCGCCTACCTCACCCTCTTCTTCCCCGACAACCTGCTGGGGCACGTGCACGTGAGCTGGCTCTCGCCGGTGAAGCTGCGCCAGACGCTCCTGGGGGGAAGCCGCAAGATGGTGCTGTACAACGACATGGACATCTCCGCGCCGATCAAGGTGTACGACAGCGGGGTAACCGTGAGCACGGACGAGGAGAAGCTCCACCGCATGCTGGTGGGGTACCGCACGGGCGACATGTTGGCGCCGCGGGTGGAGGCGGTGGAGGCGCTGAAGGTGGAGATCGAGCACTTCGCCGACTGCATCGAGCACAACCGGCGGCCGCTCGCCGACGGCGAGGCGGGGCTGCGCACCGTGACGCTGCTGGAGGCCGCCACCGAGTCGCTGGCCGCGCGCGGCCGCCCGGTCGAGATCGCGGTGCCCGCGGGCGTCTAGCGGCGGCTCCCCACGCGGGCCGCCAATCATCCCGAAAATCGACGAGGAGTCTGTGAGCACTCAGCTGGAAACCGCCGTGCCCTTCCTGGACCTCAAGCGCCAGTACGAAGGGATCCGCGAGGAGATCGGGGAGGCGCTGGGGCGCGTCCTGGAGTCGGGGCAGTACGTGCTGGGCGACGAGGTGGCCGCCTTCGAGCGCGAGTTCGCGGCGTACTGCGGCGCGCGCCACGCCATCGCGGTGAGCTCGGGGACCAGCGCGCTGCACCTGGCGCTGCTGGCCGCCGGGGTGGGCCCGGACGACGAGGTGATCACTGTCCCCATGACCTTCGTGGCCACGGTGGCCGCGATCGACTACATCGGCGCGCGCGCCGTGCTGGTGGACGTGGACCCGGTGACCTACACCATGGACGCGGCGCAGCTGGAGGCGGCGATCACGCCGCGTACCCGCGCGATCGTGCCGGTGCACCTCTACGGGCTTCCCGCCGACATGACCGCGGTGCTGGCGGTGGCGGCGCGCCACGGCGTGCCGGTGGTGGAAGACGCGGCGCAGGCGCACGGCGCCGAGCACCGCGGCCGCCGCGCCGGGAGCATGGGGGTGGCGGGGTGCTTCTCCTTCTACCCGGGGAAGAACCTGGGCGCCTACGGCGAGGGCGGCCTGGTCACCACCAACGACGACGCGCTGGCCGCGCAGGTGCGCATCCTCCGCGACTGGGGGCAGACCGAGCGCTACCACCACCGCTTCAAGGGCTTCAACTACCGCATGGACGGCTTCCAGGGCGCCGTGCTGCGGGTGAAGCTGCGCCGGCTGGAGGCGTGGACCGAGGCGCGCCGGCGCCACGCCGCCGCCTACCGCGAGCGGCTGGAGGACGCGGCGCTCACCCTCCCCGTGGAGCCCGAGGGCTCGCGCCACGTCTACCACGTGTTCGCCGTGCGGCACCCGGAGCGTGACGCGCTGCGGGCGCTGCTGCAGGAGCGCGGCGTGGGCACCGGGCTGCACTACCCGATTCCCGTGCACCTGCAGCCCGCCTACGCCGACCTGGGCTACGCCGCGGGCGCCTTCCCGGTGTCGGAGCGGATCGCCCGCGAGGAGCTCTCCCTCCCCATGTTCCCGGAGATGGAGGACGCCGAGCGCGACTACGTGGCCGAGACGGTGGCGGCGGCGGTGGAGGAGCTGCGCCGTGGCTGAGCGGTTCCCGCGTGGCGTGGAAATGGTCGACGTCGCAGGGGCGCGCGGGGCGGAGTGCACCGGGGCGCGGCGCGCGTCCGCCCTGGCGCCGCGCTAGCGCCGGAGGCCCACTCGTGCAGGAAGATCGCGGCAACCCCACGGCGTCCCGGGAGCCGGAGCCGCTGGAGCTGGAGCCGCTGGCGGTGAGCGCGCTCGCCCGGCGCTATTCCCTGCGGCTGCAGGGCGACGACGTCGAGGTCACCCACCTGAGCCCCCTGTCGCGCGCGCACCGCCCGCACGCGCGGCTGACCTGGGCGAACACCCGGCCCTTCCTCGACCAGTTCGTCGCCGGGGGCGAGGGGGCCTGCATCGCCCCCGCGCGGCTCGCCGGCGGCGTCCCCGACGGGGCCCGCGTGCTCTTTACCGAAGCCGACCCGGAGGAGGTCTTCTTCTCCATCTTCGCGGACCTCGCCGAGGCGGGCGCCTGGCGCCGGCAGACCGGGTGGCGCGGCGAGGGGGTGGAGATCGGCAGCGGCGCCTTCGTCGACCCCTCGGCCATCCTGGGCGACGGGTGCCGCATCATGCCGAACGCGGTGGTGCTGGGGAACGTGCGCCTGGGCGACCGGTCGGTGGTGAAGCCCAACGCCACCCTGGGCGCGGACGGCTTCGAGGCCCGGCGCATCCACGGCCGGCGCCGGATCGTCCCCCACGTGGGCGGCGTGTGGGCCGAGGACGACGTGGAGATCGGCGCGTCGGCCTGCGTGGACCGCGGGCTCTGGGGGGACTACACCTTCCTGGGGGCCGAGACCAAGGTCGACTCCCTGGCGTACGTCGCCCACGGCGTGCGGGTGGGACGGAGCTGCTCGCTGGTCGGGTGCTCCGAGGTCTCGGGGAGCGCCGTGCTCGAGGACGGCGTCTGGCTCGGGCCGCACACGGCGGTCAACCAGCTCCTGCGCATCGGCGCGGGCGCCGTCGTGGGGACGGGCGCGGTGGTCACCCGCGACCTCCCGGCCCACGCCCTGGCGTACGGCTCGCCGGCGAAGGTGCACGGCTGGGCCTGCGGCTGCCGCGGCAAGCTCGACTTCGCGGGTGGAGGCTCGGCCAGCTGCGAGCGCTGCCAGCTGCGCTACGTGATGGTGGACGGGGTGCCGTCCGTGGCGGTCCGCGCGTGAGCGCGCCCGGGAGCGGCGTGCTGCCGGCCGGGGTGGCCCGCGGGCGGGCCCATGCCCTGGTCGAGGCGATCCGCCTGGACCTGCGCGGCCTCTCCGTGCTCACCGAGGCGGCCACCGGCGGGTACCGCGTGACCGCCGGGCTGGCGGCGCTGGCGGGGGCGCGCGTGGTGGCCGTGGCGGGGGACTCGGCTTACGGCACCGCTGACGAGGCGGCCGCGGCGACGCGGGCGTTTGCCCGCACCCTCGGCGTGGAGGGCTGCATCGAGGTGGTGGGGGAGAAGTCCCCGGCGCTGCTGGCCGGCGCCGACGTGGTCACCAACTCCGGGCACGTGCGGCCCATCGACCGCCTTTCCATCGCCGCCATGAAGGCCACGGCGGTGGTGCCGCTGATGTACGAGACCTGGGAGCGCCGTCCCGCCGACCTGGACCTGGCCGCCTGCGTGGAGAAGGGGATCGCCGTCGCCGGGACCGACGAGGAGCACCCCGAGGTGGGGATCCTCCGCTACCTGGGGGTGATGGCGGCCAAGCTGCTGCTGGACCACGGGGTGGAGATCGTGGGGAGCCGGATCGCGCTCTGGTCCGACAACAAGTTCGCCGGCTTCATCGCCCCCGTGCTCGCGGGGCTCGGCGCCGAGGTCCTGGTGGCCGCGGACGACGACGTGGAACTGCCGTGGGCTGACGGCGTCCGCCGCGTCTGCGCCCTCGCCGACCTCCCGGGCGCGCTGGCCGGGTTCGCGGACGCGGACGCGGTGCTGCTGGCGCTCACCCCCGGCGCCCCGCCGATGATCGGACGCGAGGGCCGCGCGCCGGTCGCCGCGGCGGCGCTCGCGGCGGTCGCGCCCGGCGCGGTGGTGGCGCAGTACTGGGGAGACGTGGAGCGCGACGCCGTGGCCGCCGCGGGGCTGCGCGCCGTCCCCGCGCGCGAGCCCCGCCCCAAGCACATGGGCGTGCTCCCCTCGGAGTTGGGGCTCACGCCGATGCTGCGGCTGCAGGCGGGTGGGCTCAAGGTGGGGGAGCTCATGGCGCGCGCCCGCCTCGCCGGCGCGACGCCGGAGGAGGCCGTCTCCGCCGCGGTGGCCGCCGGCTTCGGGCAGCGGCTCGCATGACCATGACGCCCACCCGGCGCCCCACCATCGCGGTGGTGATGAACGTCACCGAGCCGTGGGAGACGCGTTACCTGTCGTACTACGCGGCGGTGGCGTCGTGGTCGCGCCAGGTGGACCAGGTGTTCGTGGTGGACGGGCACAGCGCCGAGGACCTGCTCAAGGTGCCCGGCGAGCTCTACGGCCCGCTCGCGAACGTCGAGGTGGTCCGCACCCCCGAGACGCTCTGGGGCCGCGAAGACCGGTGGCACGCCATGCAGTCGATGCACAACCTGCTCTTCCCCCTGTGCCGTCTCGGCGTGGACCGGTTCGACGCCGTGTTCCTGGTGGGGGCGGACCAGATCGCCTATCCGGGCGTCCGCGCCGCGGTCGAGTGCTTCATGGCGCGGGGCGACTGCGCGGGGGGGTGGGCCCGCTTCCACCGCTCCAAGCTCCGCCGCCACGGGTTCCTGCGCCGGGTGGACACGAACGGCGTGGTGGTGTTCCCCGCGCCCGGGCCGCGCCCGCTGCACGGCTGGGACGAGACGCTCGGGTACGCCACCGACTTCCCCATCGTCCCCCGCCTGCGCAGCCGCTTCCGCGACCCGGTGAACGGCGCGGTGAAGGACATCTTCGCGGGGCCCGGAATCGACCCGCTGGGGACGATGGAGGTGGACTGCGCCAGCCACGGCCACTTCTGGTACACGCTGGAGGAGTGCATGCTGAAGGTCCGGCGCTGGGACCGGGGCTTCGCCCGCTTCCTGGGACAGGTGCCGGCCACCGACCTGCAGCTGGTCGCCAGCCACGACCTGTTCGGCTTCCAGGGCTCCCGCCCGCGCGACGAGGTGCTCGCCTGGGACGTGCCCGCGGAGTTCCGCGTGCTGGTGGAGCACTTCTACACCCCCGGGATGCTGGGGGGGATGGTGCTCGACCCGTCGCCCCGGCTGCAGCGCGCCGCGAAGTGGACGCGGGCGGGGCTCGTCGCCCTGAAGCGGGCGCGGTCGGCCCGGCTGCGCGCCACGGGCTACCCGGTGCTGGTCGACCGCCATCGCTGGGTGCCGCTGGACAGCGCCGAGGAGCCGGAGCCCGTCGACGTGGCGGCGGTCTACGCCGAGCAGGACCGCGTCCGCCGCTTTCCGCCGGGCGAGCTCGCGCTCCCCGGCGGGGTGGAGCGCGTGCTCCGCGCGGCGCTGCACGTGGGCGGGTGAGCGGCGTCCCTCCGTCCGCCCCTCCCGGCGCCGCGGGCGCCGCCGCCGCGCGGAGGCCCCGGCGCCTCCCCGCCGTGATCGCGAACGCGGGGTGGAGCGGCGCCTCCATGGCCTTCGGGGCGGTGGCCGGCGTGGTGCAGATCGCGCTGCTCGCGCGCCTCCTCGGCCCCTCCGGCCTGGGCGTGCTGGGGCTGCTGGCCGCCGTGACCGTGGTGTTCGGCGGGGTCTTCCGCTCCAACAGCGCCGAGACGGTCGTCACCTTCCTGAACCGCGCGCTGGCGGGCGACCGGGCGAGCGCGGGCGTGGTGGTCGGCACCTGCTACCTGACGGACCTGGGAAGCTCGCTGCTGGCGCTGGCCGCGCTGCTCGTCTTCCTCCCCTTCGGCGGCGCGGTCGGGATCGACGCGCCGCACCGCTGGCTGGTCGGCCTCTACGGCTGTACCCTGCTGGGCACCGCGACCTACTGGGTGTCGTCGTCGCTGCTGCGGGTCGCGAACCGCTTCCACTGGGCCTTCTACCAGAGCACGGCCTCGGCGGCGGTGAAGACGCTGGCCATCGCGGCGCTCGCCTGGCGCCACGCCCCCCTCTCCGGCGTGGTCTGGGTGACGGTCGCCCTCGCCTGCGCGGACGGGGTGGCGATGTTCGCGCTGGCGCGGCGTGCGCTCCGCAGGATCGGCGTCGCCACCGACTTCTCCCGCGCCTTCCGCTCGCTGGGGCGGGACTTCTGGCGCTTCGCCCTGCTGGGGCACGGGCGCGGGGTGCTGAAGACGACCACCCGCTACCTGGACATGCTGGTGATCGGGGCGCTCCTCCCCACGCAGCAGGTGGGGCTCTACCGGGCCGCGCGGCAGATGGCGGACCAGCTCCAGCTCCCGGCGCAGGCGCTCGTCAGCAGCCTCTACCCCGAGTACAGCCGCCTCTGGTTCACCCACCAGCACGCGCGGCTGCGGCGGCTGGTCGCCTGGTCCAGCGCCGGGCTGGCTGGGGTGGGCGTGCTGGCGGTCGCGGGCGTCTGGCTCGCCGGGGGCCTGCTGATCCGCCTGCTGCTGGGGAGCGCGTTCCTCGGTGCGCGGGAGGCGCTGGTGGTGCTGGTGCTCGCGTCGGTGCTGAACCTGGCGATGACTCCCGTCTACTCGGTGCCGACGGCGGCCGGGCGCGGCGGGGCCCCGCTGCGGGCCGCCCTGGCGGCGACCGTGGTGCAGTTCGCCCTCATGTACTTCCTGGTGCCGGCGCACGGGATCGTGGGCGCCGCCTGGAGCAACGTGGCCTTCTACCTCGCATGGACACTGGTCCTGATCCCCTCGGTGATGGCGCTGCTGCGGCATGGGGGCGCCCCCATGCCGGCGGCCGCGCCCCCGGCGGGCGTTCCCTCGACATGAGCACGCAGAGCCCTCCCACCCGCTTCCAGCTGCAGGCGCGGGAGTACGCGTTCCCCTACCACTACATCCCGCACCACGAGGAGGGCGGCGCGATCGCCGTGGCGCGCACCTTCGGCTGGGCGCTGGAGTACCTGACCTACCTGCGCTGGGTGTGCGAGGTCGCCGAGCGGCTGCGCCCGCGCACCCTGCTCGACGTGGGGTGCGGCGACGGACGGCTCCTTTCCCTCCTCCGCGACGCCGTCCCGGAGCGCACCGGCGTGGACCCGGTGGAGGTCGCCGTGGGCTTCGCGCGGGCCTTCAACCCCGACGCCGCGGTGGTCGTCGGCACGGCGGCCGAGGTGCCGGGCACCTTCGACCTGGTGACCTGCGTGGAGACGCTGGAGCACATCCCCGACGCCGACCTCCCGGCGTTCGTCGCCTCCCTCGCGGCGCGGGTGGCCGAGGGCGGGGCGCTGGTGGTCACCGTGCCCAGCACCGCCCGCCCCGTGCACGCCAAGCACCACCGGCACTACACGCCGGCGCTCCTGGTGGAGCAGCTCTCCGCCCACTTCGCCGCCGAGGAGGTGTGCGAGCTCTTCCGGGTGGGGCTCGCGACGAAGCTCGCCACGCGGCTGCTGACCAACCGGCTGTGGACGCTGAACGCGCGCGCGCCGCGCCGCTGGATCTGGCGCTGGCACCGGCGCCGCGGCTTCACCGCGCCGCCCGGCGCCGGGGCGCACGTCGCCGGCGTCTTCCGCCGCCTGCGCTGAGCGGCGCCGCACCCATGCGCATCGCCTACGTCTCCACCTCGCGGATCCCCTCGCGCGCCGCGAACGGCATCCAGACCATGCGGATGTGCGCGGCCTTCGCCGCGCTCGGCCACGAGGTGACGCTCTTCGCCCGCCCGGGCGAGGGGGACGCCGACGCTTTCGCGTTCTATGGGGTCGCGCCCGCCTTCCGCATCGAGACGCGCCGCTGGCCGGCCATACGCGGCGGCGGCCTCTGGTACGGCCGCGAGGTGCGCCGGGCGCTGGCCGCGGGCGGACCCTGGGACCTGGTGTACGCGCGCGCCGTCTACGGCGCCGCCGCCGGGGTGCGCGCGGGGCTCCCCGTCGTCCTGGAGGTCCACGCGCCGCCGCCCTCGCTCGCGCGCCGGCTGCTGGAGGGGCGGCTGCTGCGCTCGCCGCGGCTGCGCCGCCTGGTGACCATCAGCGACGCGCTGCGCCGCGAGTACCTGCGCCTCTTCCCCTGGCTCGAAGGCCGGGTGGAGGTCGTGGTGGCGCACGACGGCGCCGAGCCGGACACCGCCGACCCGGCGCCGCTGGAGGAGTGGCCGGGGCGCGCGGGGGCGCTGCAGGTGGGGTACGTGGGGCACCTGTACCCGGGGAAGGGCGCCGAGCTGGTGGTGGAGGTGGCGCGCGCCGTCCCCGAGGCCGACTTCCACCTGGTGGGCGGCACCGAGGCCGACCGGCGCGCCTGCGCGCCGAGGCGAACGGGGCGGCGAACCTCTTCTTCCACGGCTTCGTCGCCCCGGCGCGGGTCCGCGCCTACCACGCCCGCTTCGGCGCCGTGCTCCTCCCCGCCGGGCGCCGCGTGGAGGCGAGCGGCGGCGGGGGCGACATCGCCCCCTGGATGTCGCCCCTCAAGCTCTTCGAGTACATGGGCGCGGGGAAGCCGCTGGTGGCCTCGGACCTCCCCGTGCTGCGCGAGGTGCTGCGCCACGGCGAGAACGCCCTACTCGCGGCCCCCGACGCTCCCGCCGCCTGGGCGTCGGCCATCCGGTCGCTGGCCCGCGACCCGGACGGGGGCCGCCGTCTCGCCGAGCAGGCGCGCCGGGACTTTCTGGCGGGGTACACCTGGCGCGCCCGGGCCGAGCGGGTGCTGGCCGATGTCTGACGCCCCGCGCGCGGCCGCGTGGCGGCGCCAGGCCGCCGAGGCGGGGGGCTCGCTGCGGGTCGACCCGCTGCTCCTGTTCTACACCTTCTTCCTGATCTACGGGCCCAAGGTGGGGCCGCTGGACGTGCTCTCGGCCACGGCGCTGCTGATCCTCGCGCACGCCGCCCTGGTCGGCCGGCTCCGCTTCCGCGCGGAGCTGGCTCCGCCCGTGATCCTGCTCTACCTCCTCTCCACCTACGCGCTGGCGGTCATCTTCCTGCGCGACTCGGGCGAGCTGCAGTACTTCATCCGGGGGATGCGCACGATCCTGAACCTCACGGCGGCGTACGCGCTCTGCTCCCTCTTCCGGGCGCGCTACGGCCCCGGGATGGCGATCAAGGTGGTGCAGCACCTCTTCGTCGCGGTGGCGCTGCACGGCAGCATCATGGTGGTGGAGCTCGCGAGCCCGCCCATCCGCTACGCCATCTACGGGTTGATCGGGTTCTACGACACGCAGGGCTTCCGCGTCCCCGGGATCACGGCCTCGTACGGGATCACGGCGGTCACGCAGGGGTTCGGCGTGATCGCGGCCCCCGTGGTGGGGAGCCGGCTGCGCGGCATGGGGAGCATCCTCGTCTTCACCGTCTGTACCGCGCTGGCCTGGGCCAGCCTGTTCCTGGCGGGCCGCACCGGCTTCTTCCTGATGGCGGGGCTCTTCCTGGTGGTGGTGCTCTTCACCGCGCGCCAGCTGGTCTTCCGTCCCCGCGTGTGGCTCGGCCTGGGGATGGCCACGGGGACGATCGCCGCGGGGACGGTGTTCGCGCCCGCGCCGATGCGGGCCGTGATCTTCGACAAGACGCTGCGGCACCTCTTCGAGCTCTACTACACCCGCGCCGAGACCGGCACCGCGCACTCCCGGTCGCTCACCAGGCTGGGGAGGATGTACTTCATCCCCGAGGACCCGATCACCACGGTGTTCGGGCAGGGAATCACCGGCCGGGGCGACGTGTACGTTCCCTCCGACGTGGGCTACGTGCTGTCGCTGTACGGCATCGGGCTGATCGGCACGGGGCTGGTGCTGGCCTTCTACGCGTACGTGCTGCGGGTCGCGTGGCGGATGCGGCGCTACGACTGGCAGATCGGGCTGCTCTCGGCGCTCTTCTGCCTGGCCGTGCTGACGCTCGCCGCCAAGGAGCAGTCGCTGCTGACCCGCCACGGCTTCACGGTCACGGCGCTCCTCCTCTGCATCTGGTACCACCGCCCCGACGCGCTGCGCGCGGGAAGGACGGGTGCGCGCGATGCGGGGGAGTGAGGTGGAGGCGGCGCCCCCGCGGGCGCGCCGCGCCCCGGACCCCGGCGCGCCGCTCCCCATGGTGCACCTGATCTCCAGCCTCGGGGTGGGCGGGGCGGAGACGGCGCTGCTGCGCCTGCTCTCGCGCACCGACCGCGCCGCCTGGTCCCCCCGCGTGGTGTCGATGACGGACGTGGTCGAGCCGCTGGGCGAGCGGATCCGCGCGCTCGGCGTGCCGGTGACGTCGCTCGGGATGCGGCGCGGGGAGCCCTCGCCGGCCGGCCTGGCGCGCCTGCGCCGCGTTCTGGCGCGGGAGCGCCCAACGCTTCTGCAGACCTGGATGTACCATGCAGACCTGCTCGGCCTGGTCGCCGCCGCCGGGATCTGCCCCACGGTGTGGAACGTCCGCCACTCCGAGCTGGTGCCCGAGTCCACGCGGCGCCTCACCCGCCTGAGCGCCTGGCTCTGCGCGCGGCTCTCGCGCCGCGCGCGGGCGATCGTGGTCGGCTCCGAGGCCGCGCGCCGGGCCCACGTGGCGCTGGGCTACCACCCGGGGCGCATGGTCCTGATCCCCAACGGCTTCGACACCGCGGTCTTCCGCCCGGACGCCGCGGCGCGCGCGCGGGTGCGCCGCGAGCTGGGGATCGCCGCCGATGCGCCGGTGGTGGGGATGGTCGCGCGGCTCCACCCGGACAAGGGCCACCCGCTCTTCCTGGAGGCGGCCGTCCGCGTCGCCGCCGCGGACCTGGACGCCGTCTTCGTGCTCTGCGGCGGGGGCGTCACCGCGGCGGGGCTCCCGCTCCCCCCCGGGCTCGAGGGCCGGGTGCGCCTGCTCGGGGTGCGCGACGACGTGCCGGCCGTGCTGGCGGCGTGCGACGTGGCGGTGTCGGCGTCGCGGAGCGAGGGATTCCCCAACGCGGTGGGAGAGGCGATGGCGTGCGCGGTTCCCTGCGTGGCGACCGACGTGGGCGACAGTGCCCTGCTGCTCGGCGGGGTGGGCGTGGTCGTCCCTCCGCGCGACGCGCCGGCGCTGGCGGCCGCGGTCGTGGAGCTCCTGCGGATGGACCCCGCCCGCCGCCAGGCGATCGGCGAAGCCGCGCGGGCGCGCGTGGCCGAGCACTTCTCGCTGGCCGCCACGGCGGCGCGGTACGCGCGGCTCTACGCGTCCATCGTGCGCGCCGGGAGCCCGGAGCCGGCGGCGGTGCACGGATGACGCGCGTCGCCGCGGTCCGGGCGCGGGGCCGGCGGAGGGGCGGCGGCGGCCCGGCCGGAGATTGCGTATCCCCCATGATTTGGATACCTTTGCCCGGTGGCGGCACCGCCGTATCCACAGCTCCGGGCGGCGCTTGGCAGGGCCTGACGAGGCCGCCGGCCTCCACGCACGACACCGCACCGCACCCGTACGGACCCCTGCCGCCACGCGCGCTGCCCCGGACGTGCTTCCCGCACGGCCTCCCCGACCGACGGGCGGGCGCGGCTCCGACTTCCACCCGCACCCCCACCCGGTGGCCATGGCGGGGCCGTCGGTTCCATCCGCCCTACCCGCCCCACGCGCCAGGAGCATGCGCCCGATGAAACTCGGCGGAATCAATATCTTCGAGCCACAGCAAAGCCGCCCCGTGGTGCTCTTCGTGGTGAACGCGGACTTCTTCTTCCTCTCGCACCGCCTGCCGATCGCGCTGGCCGCGCGCGCGGCCGGCGCCCGGGTGGTGGTGGCCTGCGGCGATACCGGGAAGTCGCAGCTGATCCGCCAGGCCGGGCTGGAGTTCGTGCCGCTGCCGCTCTCGCGGAAGGGGCTCAACCCGCTCGCCGAGGCGCGCACCTTCCTGTTCCTGCTGCGGCTGTACCGGGCGCTGCGCCCCGACGTGATCCACCACGTGTCCATCAAGCCGGTGCTCTACGGCTCGATCGCGGCGCGGCTGTCGCGGGCGGGCGCCGTGGTCAACGCGGTGAGCGGCCTGGGCTTCGTGTTCAGCACCGCGCGGCTCGCCCGGGTGCTCCGGCCCTTCGTGGAGCGCGCCTACCGGGCGGCGTTCCAGCACTCGCCCAGCCGCGCCATCTTCCAGAACCCCTCGGACCACCGCCGCTTCGTGGACGCCGGCCTGGTGTCGCCCAAGCGCACCGCCCTCATCCTCGGCTCGGGCGTCGACTGCGCGCGCTTCCACGACCGCCCCGAGCCCGACGGCCCGCTGACCGTGGTGCTCCCCGCGCGCATGCTCTGGGCGAAGGGGGTGGGCGAGTTCGTGGCCGCCGCGCGGCACATGCGCGCCCGCCGGCCGGGGGTGCGCTGGGCGCTGGTGGGGATGGTGGACACCGACAACCCCGACGCCGTGCCCGAGCGCGAGATCCAGGGGTGGGTGGACGACGGCGTGGTGGAGTGGTGGGGGCACCGCGACGAGATGCCCGAGGTGCTGGCGCGCGCCCACGTGGTGGTGCTGCCGACCTACTCCGAGGGGCTCCCCAAGGTGCTGCTCGAGGCCGCGGCGGCCGCCCGGCCGATCGTGACCACCGACGTGCCGGGGTGTCGCGAGGTGGTGCGCCACGGAGTGAACGGCCTGCTGGTGCCGGCCCGGGACAGTATCGCGCTCGCCAGCGCGGTGGAGACCCTGCTGGACGCGCCCGAGCTGCGCCGGCGCTTCGGCGAGGCGGGGCGGCGGATCGCCGAGGCCGAGTTCTCGGAGCAGCTGGTGGTGCGCCAGACGCTGGGGATCTACCGGGAGCTGCTGGGCGAGCGCTGGCCCGCGCGGCCGGCGGCCTCGCCCGCGCACGCCGTGGCGGTCTGACGCCCCCGCCGCGCGGCGTGCTCCGGGCGTTGCCCGGCCCGGAGGGACCGATTAAATTCCCGCGCTCGCTGTGGATACACGCCTTCGAGCGCTTCCCGGCCTGCTCGAGGCGGCCCGTCGTTCCACGCTCCGTGCCCCGGCCCCAGGTCCGGGGCACGGCACCGTTCCGTCAATTCCCGGAGTTCGAGACACGATGGCAGTTCTGAGCGAACCGCGGCGCCCCGACCGCTGGTGCCGGGCGGCGCTGCTGCTGGTTTCCCTGGCGGTCGCGTGCGTGGGCCCCGGCCGGGCGGCCGCCCAGCGCACCGACGTCACCGAGGCCCAGGTCGTCGAGGCGCTCCGCGCCTCCGGGCTCTCGCAGGCCCAGGTGCGCGCCCGGCTCCAGCAGATGGGGCGCGACCCCGGCCTCGCCGACCGCTACTTCTCGGCCTCGGGTCGCACCGACTCGCTGCAGGCGCGGGTCCCCACCGACGTGCTCGACGCGATGGCGGGGATCGGGGTGGTGCTGCGCGCCGCGCCGGCGGCCGTCCCCGACACCCTGGTCCCGACCGGCGCCGCGCACGGGGACGGCACGGCGCCCGGGGCCCCGGAGACCAACGGCGACCTCCCCATCTTCGGCTCCGACCTCTTCCGCATCGCCACCAGCCAGTTCCAGGCGGTCACCACCGGCCCGGTCGACCCCGACTACCGCCTGGGCCCGGGCGACCAGCTGGTGGTGGTGCTCACCGGCGACGTGGAGCTGGCCTACACCCTCGACGTGAACCGCGAGGGGATCATCGCCATCCCCGACGTGGGGCAGGTGGCGGTGGCCGGGCTGAGCCTGCGGGAGCTCGAGGACCGGCTGTACGAGCGGCTGGGGCGGGTGTACTCGGGGGTGGGCCGGGGCGCGGGTGCCACCACCCAGTTCTCGCTCTCGCTCGGCAAGCTGCGCAGCAACCAGGTCTTCCTGATCGGCGAGGTGCAGCGTCCCGGCGCCTACCAGGTCAGCTCCGTGGCGACGGTGTTCGACGCGCTCTACCAGGGGCGCGGGCCGAGCATGAACGGCTCCTTCCGCCGCATCGAGGTGCGCCGGGGCGGGCAGACCATCCGCACGGTCGACATCTACGACTACCTGCTGCGCGGGAGCAGCCGCGACGACATTCGCCTGGAGCAGGGGGACGTGATCTTCGTGCCGCTGGTGGGCACGCAGGTGGGGATCCGCGGGGCGGTGCGCCGGCAGGCGATGTTCGAGCTGAAGCCCGGCGAGGGGATGCGCGACCTGATCGACTTCGCCGGTGGGCTGCGGGCGCAGGCCTCGGTGGCGCGGATCCAGATCGACCGCGTGCTCCCGCCCGACCAGCGCCGTCCCGGCGTGGACCGCGTGCTGGTGGACGTGGACGTGACGGCGCTGCTCGGCGGCCGCCTCTCGCCGTCGCTCCAGGACAACGACCTGGTCTCGGTGTTCAGCGTCACCGCCGAGCGCCGCAACCGCCTGATCGTCACCGGCATGGTGCGCAGGCCCGGGCTCTACGAGTGGAACGCCGGTACCACGCTCTGGTCGGTGATCGACCGCGCCGAGGGGCTGCCGGAGAACGCCTACACCGCGCGGGCGCACATCTTCCGGCTCAACCCCGAAGATGGGACTCGCCGTCTGATCCGCGCCTCGCTCTACGCCGACTCGGCCGGACGGCGGCAGGACGTGGCGCTGGCCGACCGCGACTCGGTGGTGGTCTACGACCGCGCCGCCCTCGGCAATCTCGACTCGGTGACCATCGCCGGGCTGGTGAAGGCGCCCGGGCAGTACACGCTGGCCGCCGGGATGACCATCCGCGACCTGGTGCTGGCCGCCGGCGGGTTCGCCCGCGGGGCCGACGAGAGCTCGGCGGAGCTGGCCCGCCTCGAGGACCCCCGGCGCCGGAGCAGCCGCACGGCGCAGGTGGTCGAGGTCCCCCTCGCCGGCGCGGCCGCGACGGCCGGCGGCGCGAACCTCAACCGCGCCCCCGAGTGGGCCCCGGGCCCCGGCGAGGTCGTGCTGCAGAACGGCGACGTGGTGTTCGTCCGCAAGGCGCCGGGCTACGAGGCGCCGCGGACGGTGAACGTGGTGGGCGAGGTGCTGCGCCCCGGGACGTACGTGCTGCAGACGCGGCAGGAGCGGCTCCTGGACGTGATGCGGCGCGCCGGAGGGCTCACCCCTGAGGCGTACGCCGGCGGCGTGCGGCTGACGCGCGAGGGCCGGCCGCTGGCCACCGACTTCCGCCGCGCGCAGGAGCACCCCACCAGCCGCTTCAACGTGGTGCTCGAGCCCGGCGACGTGGTGAACATCCCCCAGTTCGACCCCACCGTCCTGGTGACCGGGGCCGTGCAGTTCGAGGCGCGCGTGCTCTACGACCCGCGCTTCAGCCTGTCCGACTACATCAGCCGGGCCGGCGGCTACGCCGACAACGCCAGCCGCAGCCGGGTCAGCATCATCAGCGCCGACGGCGAGCGGTTCGCGGCGCGGGGCGGGCGCGCGCTGATGGCGCGCAGGGTGACGCCGGGAAGCCAGATCTTCGTGCCGGTCAAGGCCCCGACCGAGGGCACGAACTGGGGTGAGGTGATCACCCGCGGGGTCTCCATCATCACCGGCGCCGCCACCCTCTGGATCGCGCTTTCGCGCCTCTGAAGCGAGGATCACCGAGTGATTGCCAACGGTCCGGAACCGGTGGGTGAGCGGGCGGGGGAGCAGGCGCTGGACGGCCGGGGCGGGGAACCGCGCCCGGGCGAAGAGGCGTCGCTGCTGCGCGCGGTGAACGTTCTGCTCCGCTACCGCCGCAGCATCGTGCTGCTGGCGCTGGTGGGGCTGGTGGTGGGGGTGGTCACGGCCCGCCTGAAGCGGCCGACCTACACCGCCGACGCCGCCTTCCTGGTGCAGGGCGACGACAACGGCGGAGCGGGGATCGCCGGCATCGCCGCCCAGTTCGGCGTGAACGTCTCCCGCGCGGCGGTGACGCCCAAGCTCTACGCGGACCTGCTCACCTCCCGCCTGGTGCTGGGGGGGCTCGCGGACGTGCGCTTCGACTTCACCTCCGCGGGGCAGCGCCACCACGGCACCATCGCCGAGCTCTACGAGGTCGAGGCTCCCTCGCCCGCGGCGCGGGCCGAGAAGGTGCGGCGGCTGCTGAGCGGCGACGTGTCGGCCGAGACCGACCTGGCCACCGGGGTGGTGAGCTACCGCGTGACGGCGCCCTGGCCGGAGCTGGCGGAGCGGATCGCGGCGCGGCTGCAGGAGTCGCTGGTCCGGTTCACGCTCACCACGCGCCAGTCGCAGGCGGGGGCCGAGCGCCAGTTCGCCGCGGCGCGCCTCACCGAGGCGCGCGCCCGGCTGCGGCAGGCCGAGGACGACCTGCAGTACTTCATGCAGCGCAACCGCAGCTACGAGAACTCCCCCCGGCTCGCCTTCCAGGGTGAGCGCCTGCAGCGCGAGGTGCTCGCGCGCCAGGCGCTCGCGTCCACCCTGGAGCAGGCGTACCAGAGCGCGCGCCTCAACGAGGTTCGCGACACCCCGGTGCTCACGGTGATCCAGGGCCCCGCGGGCTCGGCGCGGCGCGACTCGCGCGGCACCGTGGTGCGCGGGTTCATCGGGCTGGTCCTGGGCCTGATGCTCGCGGTGGGCCTGGCCTTCGTGCGCAACTTCCTGCGCGTCTCCCGCCAGATCGACACGCCCGAGATGCGCGAGTTCGCCTCGCTGCGCCGCGACGTGCTGCGGATCTTTCCCGCCCGCCGCGCGGCCCGCTGAAGGCTCCGCCCGCGAGCGGATGGGTCGAGCGCGAACGGGGTAGAGGATGGGACGCCCGCGGCGCCAGGATCGTCCAGGAGGGCATGGAGGACCGCTTCCCGGCGGCCCTCCGTGCCCTCCCGTGCGTGAGGTCCTCCGAAGACTGCGCGCGGAACGATCGGGTCTCACACGGAGTCAACGGAGTCAGTAGAGGTGAAGATGCTCTCTGCTGACTCCGTTGGACTCCGTGTGAGACTCATGCGTTTCCAGGCTCCGGGATGAGGCCGACGTTTCCTGCAGCGCCGCCACTGTCGGCCCCATCACCGAGAAGTCCAAGCGGCCCGTGACTTTACGCGGGGGGGCGGTCGGTATAGCTTCGCAGGTGTCCCGGTCGACCGCCGTCCTTCCCGCGCCGCGCCGCTTCCACGACGTGCTTCGCAGCCCTTCGTCCGTTCCGGCGGTGGCCGAACCCTCGCGCGAGCACCGCCTCCTGCTCGCCTGCGCCCGCGCGGTGCTGACCGGCGAGCCGCAGGCGGACCCGGGGCTGCTCGAGGGGCTCGACGCGGAGGCGTTGCGCGACCTGGCCGGGACGCACGGGCTGCTCCCGCTGCTGGGCCGCTTCCTGGCCGCCTTCGGCGCCGCGGCGGCGCCGCTCCGCCCCGCGCTCCGCGACCGCTCCATGGACGAGACGCGCTCGGCGCTGGCGCTCACGGCCGAGCTACTTCCCGTGGTGGAACGGCTGGAGGCGCGCGGGATCCCGGTGGCGGCGTACAAAGGGCCGGCGCTGGCGCTGCAGGCGTACGGCGACCCCGCGCTGCGCCTCTTCGGCGACCTGGACCTGCTGGTGCCGGCGGCCGCGCTCGACGGCGCGGTGGCGGCGCTGCGCGAGCTGGGCTTCACCCCGCAGCCCTTCGCCAGCGAGGAGCAGCGCCGCGCCGTGCTGCGCGACGGGCACCACCTGAGCCTCACCCGCGCGCCGGTGATCATCGAACTGCACTGGCGCTTCAGCAAGCGGATGTTCGGCTTCGCCGAGGCGCTGGACGGGGTGTGGGGGCGCCTGCAGCGGCTCCCGGTGCGCGCCGCCACGGTGCCGGTGCTCGCGCCGGAAGACCACATGCTGGGCCTCGCCATCCACGCCTCGCGCGGGCTCTGGTCGGTGCTGGAGTGGACGCTCGCCATCGCCGTGCTCGCCCGCGCCATCCCCGCGGACGGGTGGGACGCGGTGGTGCGCCGGGCGGAGGCCTGGGGGTGCGCGCGAGCGCTGCAGGTGAGCCTCCTCCTCTCCGAGGCGCTCTTCGCCACGCCCGCCCCGGCCGGCCTCTGGGCCCGCCTCCCGCCGGACGCGGCCATGCGCGCGCTGGCCCGCGCCATCGCCGCGCACACGCTGGGGGGAACGCGCTCGCCGGCGTGGTACCTGCGCACCCAGGTGGCGCTGCGCCGCGGGCCGCTGGGGAAGCTCGCCTTCCTGCTGCGCTCGCTCTTCGTCGCCACCCCCAGCGACTGGGCGGGCGCGGGGGGAACGCGCGGCGGCCTGGTGCTGGCCCGGATGGCACGTCCCTTCCGGCTCCTGCGCAAGTACAGCGGCCGGAGGTCGGTGTGAGCACGCACCGGGCCGCGGCACGCGCCCTGCCCCGGCGTCCGGTTGCCGGAGGCGCGGGGGGTCCGTATCTTCCGCCCCTCTTTTCCGTTGCGCCGCGCCCCGCGTCGGGGCGGGGACCGGTCCCGGGCCGGCGTCCCGCCCGGGCGACTCCGCGCGCGGCCCCCGCCGCTCCCGCCGCGCCGCGGGACGACGTAACCCGTACTCGGCAGGTTCGATGAAGGTGCTCGTGGTCGCAGGGGCGCGGCCGAACTTCATGAAGGTCGCGCCGATCCTGGCGGCGCTCGCGCGCGAGGGGCACCGCGCCGTGCTGGTGCACACCGGCCAGCACTACGACGCGTCCATGTCCGACGCCTTCTTCTCCGACCTGGGGCTGCCGCAGCCGGACCACCACCTGGGCGTGGGCTCCGGCAGCCACGCGGTGCAGACGGCGCGGGTGATGGAGGCCTTCGAGCCGGTGCTGCGCGAGGCCGCCCCCGACTGGGTGGTGGTGGTGGGCGACGTGAACTCCACCCTGGCCTGCTCGCTGGTGGCGGCCAAGCTGCGCCCCGAGCTGGGGTGCCGCATCGCCCACGTGGAGGCGGGGCTGCGCAGCGGCGACTGGCGGATGCCCGAGGAGGTGAACCGCGTGCTCACCGACCGGCTCGCCGACCTGCTGCTGACCCCCAGCCGCGACGCGCACCCCAACCTGGCGGCCGAGGGGATCGACCCCTGCCGCGTGGTGTTCGTGGGGAACGTGATGATCGACTCCCTCTTCGCCCAGCTCCCGGCCGCCCGCGCGCTCGACGTCCCCCGCACGCTGGGGCTGGAGCGCGGCCGCTACGCCGTGGTCACCCTGCACCGGCCCTCCAACGTCGACGACCCCGACGCACTGGCGGCCGTGTTCGCGGCGCTGGAGAAGGTGGCGGAAGACCTCCCCGTCGTCTTCCCCCTCCACCCGCGCACCCGCCTGCGGGCGGAGGAGTTCGGGCTGCAGGGGAAGCTGGCCCGGGTGCGCACCACGCTTCCGCTGGGGTACCGGGAGATGGTCTCGCTGGTGGAGGGCGCGGGGGCGGTGCTCACCGACTCGGGCGGGCTGCAGGAAGAGACCACCGCGCTCGGCATCCCCTGCGTGACGCTGCGCGAGCAGACGGAGCGCCCGGTGACGGTGGCCCAGGGGACCAACCGCCTCGCGCCCTGGCCGCTCACCGCCGACGGCGTGTACCTCGCTTTCCGCGGCGCGCTGGCGCGGGGCCGGCACCCCGCGGGGACCGTGGTGGAGGGGTGGGACGGGCAGGCGGCCGAGCGGATCGCGGCCGCGCTGGCCGAGGCCGGCTCCGGCGCGGCGCTGGCGGGGGCCGCGGCCGCGGACGGGTGAGCTTGGTGCCCGCGCGATGAGCGGCCGCGCGGCGCTGCGCGAGGCGGCGGAGGGGGCCCTGCGGCTGCGCGCGTGGGCCCTCCCGCTGTTGTCCGGCGCGCCGCCTTCGCTGCCGCCGGTGGTGGGCGCCCAGGCCTGGTCGGTGTTCCTGGCCATCGAGCGCTGCGCCCTCCCGGTCCGCGACGCGCTCGCCGCGGTCGACCTGCTCGAAGGGGCGGACGAGACGGCGCGGAGCGCCCTGGGCGCGCGCGCGGTGAACGAGGCGATGCACGTGCTGGCGCTGCGCCGCGAGGCCGCCGACGTGGCCGCGCTGCTGCGGCGGCACGGCTGGGAAGGGGTGGTGCTGAAGGGCGGCGCCGCGGTGCTGGGCGGCGGGCGCGAGCTGGACGTGCTGGACCTGGACCTGCTCCTTCCCCCCGACCAGGCGCGCGCGCTGGCAGCGGTGCTGGACCAAGCGGGGTACGAGCGCCACGAGGCCGACCTTCCCCCCGGCGCTCCCAACCGCCACCAGCTCGCCGCGCGGATGCGCCCCGGCGGGATGACGGTGGAGGTGCACGTGGACCTCGCCCCGCTGGGCCAGAACGTGGACTTCGCCGCCGACACCGTCCCGCTCCCCCAGGCGGGGCTCCGGCGGCTGCGCGCCGCGGCGCACCTCTGGCACGTGCTCACCCACGGCACGCTGCACCACCCGGAGCGGCGCGGCGCGCTGCGCGACCTGCTGGTGGCCGCCTCGGCCGCCGGGTGGTGCGCGCCCGCGGAGCTGGCGGAGGTCGAGCGGCGCGTCGCCGCCCACCCCCGCGCGGACGTGCTGGGCCGCATGCTGGCCATGGCGCGCGCGCTGGCCGCCGGCGAGGCGGCGGACGACCGTTTCGCCCGCGAGGCGGCCACGGCGTACCTCCTCTACGCCTTCATCGCCCGGCACCGTCCCCCCACCGCGCTGCTGCTCGCGCTCGGCCGCACCGCGCACTCGCTGGCCTCGGGCGCCGGCGAGTACGGGCGGCTCTGGGTGGGGACCCACGTGAGCGCCTTCTCCCGCGGCTACGTGGGCGAGCGCCGCATCGACCGGGTGCTCCCGGGGCTGGGCTACGCCGGGCGTTCCCTCTGGCGCGCCGCCAACCTGGCCGCGGCCGCCGTTCCCGGCGCATGGCTGGCGGGAACGGCGCGCGCCCTGGCTCGCGAGCGCCAGGCCGCGGTTGCCGCGCGCGGGGCCGCGGCCTAGTTTCCCGCGCCCTGCGCGCACGCACCGACCCTGGAGGAGCATTGGCGATCGAGCCGGCCGTGGAGCAGATGATCGCCCGCGCCAAGGAGAACTTCGCGCGGAGCGCGTACCTGGCGGCGCTGGAAGACCTGCAGGCGGCGGCCGAGCGGCACCCCGAGTTCGCCGACGTGCAGAACCTGATCGGCCTCTGCCTCTCGCTCGCCGGGCGCCCGGAAGAGGCGGTGGCGGCGTTCGAGCGCGCGACCGCGCTCAACCCGGGGTACGTCGAGGCGCAGCTGAACCTCGCCATCACCCTGAACGACCTGGGACGCACCGACGAGGCACGCGAGCGCTTCCAGCGCGCCGCCGATGCCGACGGCGAGAAGGTGGGGGGCGGCCGCTTCCCCAGCGCCGCAGCGGCGCGGCTGGCCAACCTGCACGCGCAGCTGGGCGACACCTACCAGCAGGCCGGGGCAGGGGAGGAGGCGCTGGAGGAGTACCGCAAGGCGTCGGCGCTGCGCCCCCAGTTCATGGACATCCGCAACAAGCTGGCGCGCACCCTGATCGACCTGGGCCGCCACGACGAGGCGGTCGCGGAGCTGGAGGCGATCCTGGGCGAGCGGTCGTCGTTCGTCGCCGCGCGCTCCAACCTGGGGCTGGCGCACTACCGCGCGGGCCGGCTGGACGACGCCGAGCGCGAGTGGCGCCGCTGCGAGCAGCAGCAGCCCGACAACGCCCAGGTCTCCGGCTACCTGGGGATGATTGCGCGTCAGCGCGAGACGGGTTCGGGGTAGGAGAAGAAGTGCTGAGTGCTGAGTGCCAGGTGCTGAACTGAACGACGTCCGAGGCATTCGGCACTTAGCACTTAGCACTTAGCACTCAGCACCTGTACGTCTCCCTGCCCGAACCGCAGGGAACCCGTCGATCCTGAGCCTCCGCGGCGGGGCGTGCCGCCGAAACGGCAGCCCCGCCGCGGCGCGCGCTTTGCGGCTTCGCTCCCCCGCCCGAATGGGCGCCGGGGAGCCGCCCGGACACCCATTGAACATCCCCCCGCCCGGCGGGGTACTCGGCTGCCATGACCACACACCGCTACGGGCGCCGCGCCGCCGCCGCGCTCCTCGTGACGCTTTTCCTCCCCGCCTGCGCCCTGTTCCGCAAGGAGCAGCCGCTCACGCCCGAGATGGCCTACGTGCGCGGGATGCAGGCCTACAACGCCCGCCGCTGGGGGCGCGCCGCCGAGCTGATCAAGCGCTGGGTGGACGCGAACGCCGCCGGCGACCCGCGCATGCCGCAGGCGCTGCTGGCGCTCGGCATCTCGCACGTGCACACGGGCGAGAACCTCACCGCCAGCGCCGAGCTGCTGCGGCTGGTGACCGAGTACCCGCAGGCGCCCGAGCAGCGGCAGGCCCGCTACGGGCTGTGCGAGGCGTACCACGCCCTCTCGCCCAAGGCCCAGCTCGACCAGCAGTACACCGCCACCGCCAGCACCTACTGCGCCAGCTACGCCGAGTACTACGCGGCCACGCCGCAGGCCGACACGGCGCGGCGCTGGGTGACGGAGATGAGCGAGAAGCTGGCGTACAAGGCGTACCTCACGGGGATGTTCTACCTCCGGCGCAACGCGGTCGACGCGGCGGTGATCTACTTCAACGACACCGCGGCCAACTGGCCCGAGACGCCCTGGGCCCCGGCCGCGGTGGCGCGCGTGGTGGAGGCGTACAACCGCATCGGCTACAAGGAAGAGGCCGAGCAGGCGCGCCAGCGGCTGCTGCGCGACTTCCCGCAGAGCCCCGAGGCACGCGCGGCGGCGGCCGCCCCGCCGCCGGCGGCGCCCACGGCCGCGGCACCGGCGCCGGCCCCCGCGCCGCCGCCCGCCACGCCGTAGCCCGGCGGGGCGCGGCGTGAGGCTGGGCGTCTTCGGCGGAGCCTTCGACCCGCCGCACCTGGGGCACCTGGTCGCGGCCTCGGAGGTGGCCGCGGCGCTCGCGCTGGACCGGGTGGTGTGGGTCCCCGCGGCGGTGCACCCGTTCAAGCGCGGGCGGGTGGCGGCGCCCCCGGCGGTGCGGCTGGAGATGGTGCGGGCGGCGGTCGCCGGCGACCCGCGCTTCGCGGCCGACGGGGTGGAGCTGGAGCGCGCCGGGCCGTCGTACACGGTCGACACGCTCCGGGAGCTGCAGGCGCGGCACCCCGGGGCCGAGCTGTTCTTTCTGACCGGCGCCGACAACCTGCGCGAGCTGCACCTCTGGCGCGAGCCCGACGAGGTGGCGCGGCTGGCGCGGCTGGTGGTGGTCTCGCGCGGGGGCGAGGAGGTGCCCCCGGACGCGCGCTACCCCGCGCAGGCGGTGCGCGTCACGCGCATCGACCTCTCCTCGACCGAGGTGCGGCGCCGCGTGAGCGCCGGCGAGACGATCCGGTACCTGGTCCCCGAGGCCGTCGCGGCGCTGATCGAGCGCCACGGGCTCTACCGGGGGTGAACCTGTTTCCGACCGATGGAAGGGTCCTGAAGCGATGTTGAAGAGCGTGATCCGCGCGGTGTTCGGCACCCGCCACCAGCGCGAGCTGAAGCGCCTGCAGCCGCTGGTCGACCAGATCAACGCGCACGTGCGCCGGCTGGAGGGGGTCTCCGAAGAGGAGCTCAAGGGCCAGACGGCCATCTTCCGCGAGCGCATCCACGAGGCCACGGCCGAGATCCAGGCCGAGCTCGACGCGCTGCGCGCCGAGAAGCGCGCCTCGGAGAGCTCGTCCGAGCGCGAGCAGATCGCCGTGCGCATGGGCGAGGTGGAGAAGCGGCTGAAGAGCGCCACCGAGCAGGTGCTCGACGAGATCCTCCCCGAGGCCTTCGCCACCGTGAAGGAGGCGTGCCGCCGGCTGGTGGGCACCGAGGTC
>Ga0070685_10000405_pt1 | contig 25890 bp, 15 predicted proteins | sample KBSS13LmetaG_FD_65651 | JGI IMG/M metagenome (GOLD analysis project Ga0070685, IMG submission 65651) | Switchgrass rhizosphere microbial communities from Kellogg Biological Station, Michigan, USA - KBS S1-3L metaG | ecosystem: Host-associated > Plants > Roots > Rhizosphere ...
TGCGCCGCGTCCACCGCCAGGCCGGCGTGGTGGAGGATCGCCGCCACCGAGTCCGTCCCCAGCGAGGTGGTGAGCAGGATGCGGTGGTCCAGGTCGATGAAGAAATAGTCCGCCGTGAGGTTGAGCCCGGCGAAGGGGGTGAAGGCCATCCCCCCGCTGGCGTTGAGCGACGTCTCCGGCCGCAGCGGCTCCGCGCCCAGCAGCCCCGCCGGGGTGGAGGAAACGGGGAAGATGCCGATGTCGAAGGGCTGCGGGTCGCCGTTCTCGTCGGGCGCGAAGTTGGTGACCGTGCTGCTGAACCAGCTCTGCGAGAGCGAGGGCGCGCGGAAGCCGGTGCTCACCGCCCCGCGCAACGTCCACCGCGGGGTCGGCTGGAAGCGCATCGCCAGCTTCCCCGTCAGGCGGCTGCCGAAGTCGCTGTAGTGCTCCCACCGCCCCGCCACGTTCGCCAGCACCCGCGGCGCCACGTCGGCCTCCAGGTCCAGGTAGACGCCCACGTTGCTGCGCCAGTGGTCCGACGCGTCGGTCGGGCGGAAGCCGGGGAACACCTGCGACCCCGCGGGGGCGATGTCGCCGTAGCGGTCCGGGTGGAACCCCTGGATCCACGAGGCGGGCTCGCCGGCCACCACCGCGTAGTTCTCGCGCCGCAGCTGCACCCCCGCCGCCAGGTTCAGCGGCGAGGCGAGCCCCGCCTCCAGCTGGCGCGAGAGGTCCAGGGAGGCGATCCCCTCGAAGAGCCGGAGCGCCCCCGCGTCGAACTCCGTCTGGTTGGGGATCCCCGGGTCGTCCCCCGTTCCCAGCACCCCGTCGGCCCCGGGGGCGCAGGGGGTGTCCAGGCAGGGACCGAGGGAGGTGTTGAGGGTGTTCTCCAGGTGGTAGCGGAAGAGGTTGTAGCCGGCCGTGCCGCCCAGGTCGTACAGCCACCCGCTCCACATCCCCCGCACGCCGGCCGACCCGCTCGCGTCCACCACGTGCGGCGCGAAGGCGGGGAGGAAGCCCATCGGGTAGAGCTGCGGCCAGTTGCGCGAGTCGATCCCGTGGCGGAAGTAGCCGTTCCCCACCCCCTCCCGCCACCCGTAGCCGCCGAAGGCGTAGAGCTGCGTGGTGGCCTGCCGGTTCAGCGGGAAGAGCGCATTGACGAATCCGAGATAGTCGCGCTGCATCCCGTCGCCCCAGTGGTAGGTGGGCTGCGGCACCGGGTTGTTCTTGTCGACGATCCGCCCGTTCTCGTCCACCTCGTCGGCGTCGCCGGGCACGATCTGGTCCTCGTAGTCCGCCCCCGCGCGGTTGGTGGGCTCGCGGTCGCGGAACTCGCCCATCAGCGTCACCCATCCCCGCCCCACGCGCAGCCCCCACGCCCCCGCCGCGTCGAAGGAGGCGCCGTCGGGCGACCAGTCGTTGGGCTGGTACCGTCCTCCCTCCAGGGTGAGCTGGGGAGCGAAGGCGCCGTGCCGGAGGACGACGTTCACCACGCCGGCGATGGCGTCGGAGCCGTACTGCGCCGCGGCGCCGTCGCGCAGCACCTCGATGCGGTCGATGGCGCTCGCGGGAAGGGTGTTCATGTCCACGCCGCTGGAGCCCGCCCCCATCCCCGCGCCGAAGATGTGCACCAGCGCGGTGCGGTGGTAGCGCTTCCCGTTCACCAGCACCAGCGTCTGGTCGGGCGAGAGGCCGCGCAGGGTGAAGGGGCGGACGACGTCGGTGGCGTCGGAGACGCTCTGGTGGAAGAAGTTGACCGAGGGCGAGACCGCCTGGAGCACCTGCGCCGTCTCCGTCACCCCCTGCTCGGCGATGGTGGCCGCGGTGATCACGTCCACCGGCACCGCCAGCTCGTCCTCCGCGGTGTGCTGCGCGCGCGAGCCCACGATCGCCTCCAGCGGCGCCAGCGCCAACGCCGACTCGGCGAGCCGTACGTCCAGCGTGGCCGCGCCCCCCGCCGCCACCGTCGCCTGCGCCCGCGCCGTGGCGAAGCCGAACGCGCTCACCACCACCGGGTGCGTTCCCGCCGGCACCGCGCGGATTCGATACGCGCCGCCGGGGCCTGAGGCGGTCCACGCGCCGGTCCCCTCCACGCTCACGCGCGCCCCCGCCACGCCGACCCCGTCCGGTCCGGTCACGCGCCCGGAGAGGGATCCAGTCCCCTGCCCCGCCGCCGACGGGGGGCGGGCGACGAACGCCACGAGTGCGCACAGCACTACGATCAACCGCCGCATGGGAAGCTCCCGGTCGGGGTGGTGGAGCTGCGGCGGCCGCGCGGACACGCCGCGGCCGCGAGACGATGGAACAGTCCTGCGAGGGTCGCAACCGGCCGGAGACTCGGGCCGGACCCAGCCTGATCGCTGGATTTTGCTGGGGCGGAGGAGGAGCATGGAGCGGACGCCCGTGGCTGCACGATGCATCGCCGTGCCACGGAGCGTCAAGAGCGGCGGCGCGCGCCGGTGGACGGCGGCGGGCTTGCCAAGCCGGAGGCGCCGGGGCAGCTTGGAGGCTCCTTCCCCTCCCTCATCTCCACCCGGAACCACCGATGCTCCAGGACTTCTCCATCGAGCTCTTCCAGCCCCACGTGGGCGAGACCTTTCGCGTGATCGTGGACGAGAAATGGGAGATGCCCACCCGCCTCTCCGAGGTGAGCGTCTGGGGGCACGAAGAGGCGAAGACGCGCCAGCGCCACCCCTTCTCCCTCATCTTCCACGCGCGCCCCGACGCGGTGATCCCGCAGGCCATCTACCGCATCGAGAACGCGAGCCTGGAGCCCTTCGAGGCCTTCCTGGTCCCCATCGGCCCCGACGAGGGCGGGATGCGCTACGAGGCCGTCTTCACCTGATCGACGGGAAAAAAAATCGCCCTACGCGGAAACGGAGACGCAGAGAGGGCAGGCCGCGCCCCCTCTGCGTCTCCGCGTCTCTGCGTGAGACGCTTTTCCCAGGCCTGGAGCCGCGGAGATAACGCCTCTCCGCGGCTCTCGCTTTCAGCTCACGGCGTCGGGCACGACCCCACGCCGATGAAGCCGGCGCCGCCGTGGTCCGCCGCCGAGACCGCCACGGTGTTGGTGGAGGTCAGGAAGGCCGCCACCGCCGCATCGTTTGTAGGGCTCCCCGCGTAGCCCGCGAGCTGGAAGGTGGTGTTCAGGAAGCGCTGGCGAACGCGGATGCCGTTGAAGCCGGCCACGGTGGTGATGGTGTTGCCGCTCACCGCCGCGCACACCTTCACCTGGTCGGTCGTGACCGCCCCGGCGTCGATGCGAATCCCCTCCAGCGAGATGGCCGAGGTGTGCACGATACTGTTGCCAGTGATGGTTGCGTTGAGCGTGCAGCTACCGTCGCGCGCCAGCACGTCGATGCCGCGGTTGGCCACCTCGCGGATGGTGTTGTTGCTCACCACCGCGGTCAGCGTGCCGCCCACCCCGTTGCACACCAGCCGCGCGCCGGGGCCCGCCACCGAGCCGGAGTTCGTCACGCCCACCGTGCCGATCGTGTTCCCCGAGATGGTGCCGGAGAAGATCGACGCGGCACTCGCCGTCGCCAGCCGGTTCACGTTGATCGGAGACGCCGCCTGCCCCGTGATCGTGGGGATGTTCAGCACGTTGAAGGTGAAGTTCCCCGACGACCCGTGGACGATGTTCACGCCCACGTTGTTCTGCTGCAGCGAGCCGCCGGTGACCGTCACCGCGAGCGCGCCCGAGCCCACGGTGGTGGCCTCGATACCGTTGGTGCGATTGTGGATCAGGTGGCTGTTCTGCACCTGCACGGTCACGTCAGCGGTGCCCTGCGACACCACGTGCAGTCCGTCGCTCCCGGTTGCTCCCGTGCTGTTGTCGCGGAAGGTGCTCCCGGTCACACCCAGAATGAGCGTCCCGCTGTTGCTCACCACGCGCACGTTGTCCTCGATCGAGCCCGACACCGTGGTGTTGTCGATGGCCGAGGCGCCGGTGACGTCGTCGAAGCGGATCCCCGCCTCGTCCGCGGCCGCGTTGTCGGTGTTGTTCACCACCGTGGAGTTCTCCACCTTCACCCCGTTCACCCCCGAGGCGTAGACCCCGTTCCCCAGGTTGTTCTGGATCGCCATCCAGGCGAGGCGCACGTTCGTTGCGCCGCTGAGCGACACGCCGTCGCCGCTCATCCCCTGGATCGTGCCGCCGCTCCCGGCCACGCCGCTCCCGGTCACCTGCAGTCCGTTGGCCGCGCCGGTGTTGCTCAGCACGATCCCGCTCCCGTCGCTGCTCGCCGAGATGCTGCGGAACGACATGCCCGCCGCGCCGATGCTCGTGTTCACCACGCTCAGCGCCGTACCGCTCGCCGTGGCGATCACGTTGTCCGCGCCGGTCACGCTCACCGTGCCGCCGCCCGAGGCGCTGAAGCCGGTCGCGCCCGCCGTGGCGATGTTCAGCCCGCCGCCGCCGAAGCTCACCGCCGCGCCCGTGTTGTTCGCCAGCGTGACCGCGGTGGCCGCGCCGGTGCTCAGCGACTTGCTGGAGCCGTTGAAGGCGATGGTGCCGCCCGAGTTGTTCTGCACCAGGATGCCGCCGTTCGTGTCGGTGATGTTCCCCGACAGCGTGAGCGTGCCGCCGGTGCGCCCGGTGACCGACGCCGCGTGCGTGCCGCTGCCGGCGATCGAGCCGCCGTAGTCCACGTCCGCGTTGCCGCCCGACACCTCCACGCCGTTCCCGGCGGCGCCGGTCACGGTCCCGCCCGGAGCGGTGAGCGAGCCGCCCACGCCGCTCAGGCGCAGCCCCGCTCCCGTGCTCCCCGCCGACGACAGCGTGGCGAACGTCCCCGCCACGGAGCCGTTCTGCAGGTCGAGCGAGGGCCCGCCGATCGCGGCCACGTTCATGCTGGAGGCCGCGAAGGTGCCGAAGCCGCTCCCCTGCACCCCGGCGCCGGCGGTGGAGAGCACGTTGAAGCCCTGCGCCGTGTTGTTGGTGGCCAGCACCAGCGTGGCCCCGGACGAGGTGTTCGTCACCGTCGGCGCGCTCCCGGCCTCCAGCAGCACCAGGGTCTGTCCGTTCACCACGGTGGTCACGTCCGCCGGCACCCCCTGCCCGGTGAGCGACTGACCGGCCTCGAAGGTGAAGCCGTCGTCATACCCGGCGCTCGTGCCGTTCCCGTAGAGGAGGAAGATGGTCTCGCCCGCGCTGGGCGGCCCCTCGGCCGCGGCCAGGGTGCCGTACGGCGAGGCGTCGCGCCCGTCGCCCGGCCCCGCGGCCGAGTTGTCCACGTACCAGACGCGGAAGACGGAGTTCATCGTCACCGTGGCGGTCGCGGTGAGCGACCCGTCGGTCACGGTGTAGCTGAAGCTGTCGCTGCCGACGAACCCGGCGGCGCTCAGGTAGGTGAAGCTCCCGTCGGCCGCGAGCGTGGCCGTGCCGCCGTTCGCGGTGGTCACCGTGCCGGGAACCACGCTGAGCCCCCCGGGAGTCTCGGCGTCGGTGTCGTTGGCCAGCACGCCCGGCGCGGCCACGGGGATGGTCACGTTGCCGATCGCCTCGAAGCTGTCGGGGTTCGCCACCGGCGGCGTGTTGGGCTGCACCACCACGAGCGTAGCCGTCCCCTGCGCGTAGCCGATGCTGGCGGTGATGGTCACCGTCCCCGCGTCCACCCCAGTCGCCAGCCCGGTGCCGTCGATCGTGGCGACCGCCGGGTTGGAGCTGCTCCAGGTGGTCGCCGGGCAGGCCACGGTGTTGCCGTGCAGGTCGGTGCAGGCGGCCGTGAACTGCGCCGTCTCGCCCACGTTGATCGAGTCCAGCGCCGGCGACACCGTCACCGCGGCCGGGATCCCGGTCTCGATGCGGAACTTGATCGGAAGCGTGCGGTCGTCCAGCAGCGGGATGTACTGGTTGGTGTCGACGTTCTTCAGGTCCTTGGCCGCGCCGACCACGTCCACGTCGGCGTACCCCAGCCGGAAGGTACCCTGGTACACGCTGATCCGGTAGTTCTTCGCCGGGTCCAGGTTGTAGTCGCTCGTCTTCCAGTTCACCTGGTACTGCTGGCCGGCCGCGTCGAGCTTCACGTTCGACGATCCCGTTCCGAAGGTGAAGGTCGCGATGGGGGTCGCGCAGGTCGAGCCAGAGAGCTCGCAGATCTCCACCCGCGGCTGCAGCGCGGGGTCGAAGGTGCCGGAGTAGCTGGGCTGCGGTACCATCGGCGGCAGGAAGTAGAAGCCGGGCACGGCGCCGCTGTGCGCGGCGTCCGAGATCGTCTCCCGCGGGCCCGCGGTGGGAGCGGTGGGCGAGATCGCGTCGGCCGTGCAGGCCGCGGCGAAGAGGATCGCCGCCAGGCCGGCGGCGCGCTTGAAGCGTTGCATGGGTGGGGTTCTCCTTGGGTGGAGGAAGGAACCGGGGCAGAACGCCCCTGCGCCGCATCCGCGCCGGCTGGCGTGGACAGGGCGTGACATGGGCCCGGACCGGGCGGGAGAATGCCGCTGTCGTGGAGCCGCCGAGACGCGCGGCGAGTGCGAACGACGGAGGGAGACCACATCCATCAGGTCCGGTACGGCACGCCGCAGAGGCACGATCCGCACCGGCGCGGGGCCGCGCCCGGCGCGCGTACAAAGCCGCTTCTGACAACGATTTGCAAAAGCTGGCGGCTCCCATGCAGGCGTCGCGCCGTTCACTTCGAGGCACGCACGTCCCGCACTGGGGCCCGGAAGCACCAGTTTACCGCCAGATGCATGGCCGCTGGCCGAAAAGAAGCGCACCGGGCGCCGATCGGCCCTTCGCACGCACCGAGTCCGGTAAGAACGTCTCACGCGTAGATGCAAGAGGGGCGTGGAACGGGCTGCCGCGCCTTTCCACGCCTCGCTGCGTCTTCCGCGTGAGACGGCGTTTTGTCAGGCTGGCTCCGTCACCGGCGCGGCACCCCCCACCGGGCGCTCCATCAGGATGTACACGTCGCCGTGGGCGCCCGTCTCCACGAAGCCCAGGCGGCTGTAGAGCCGTCGCGCCGGGTTGAACACCTCCACGTGAATGCTCACCGGCTTCCCCGCCGCGTCGCCTTCGGCGAACACGCGCTCCAGCAGCATGGTGCCGATCCCTCCGTTTCGGTACGTCGGCATCATCGCGATGTCGATGATGCGGATCTCGCGCGTCCACACGTCCACGTACAGGCGCCCCGCCGGCTCGCCGTCCACCAGCACCAGGTCGAAGCGCGCGCCGTCGTAGTGCTCCTGCCACCAGGCGTGCTGCGCCTGGAACTGCTGCACCACGAACGCCGCCTTCTGCTCGTCGGTCCAGGGCACCTGCGCCAGCTCGTCCGCGCGGGTGGTGGCGTAGAGCTGCAGCAGGAAGCCCAGGTCGGCGTCGGTGATCGGCCGTAGCGCAACCGTGCGCTCGATGTGCGGAGCGGGGGACATGGGGGCGCTGAGTCCTTTCAATTGCAGACAAGGTGTGCGCACGGAGGCGCGAAGGGGGCGGCCCAGGGGCCGCCCCGCTTCACGATCCGCGTACTGCGTGGGCCTACGGCCGCTGCGGGAAGATCCCCTGCAGGGCGATGCAGAAGTTCAGCGTGAGGTAAGGCTGCATGTTGTTGTGCGGCAGCCCGCCGCCCGCCAGCGACAGCGACTGCGGCGCCATCATCTGGAGGTTGGCCGAGGTGTTGGTCTGGTACGCCGTGGCGTTCACGGAGCGCGCCAGGGTCCGGTCCGGCCCCGGCAGCTGCAGGTTCCCGGGGTCCGACATGGTGCCGATGGTGTGCGTGTGGAACGGGATCTCGCTCTGCAGCAGGGTGATGCTCTCCACCCCCGACATCTCGCCCAGGTCACGCATGCTGAGCCCCTGCCCCTGCCCCGGCTGCATGGGTGCGTTCCCCTGCATGTCGGGGAGCGCGAAGGTGCTCTTGCCGTCGCCGCCGTACACGGTGCCCAGCAGCGAGAAGAGCGCGGTGTTCTGCGAGATCGGCATCAGCTGCCCGTCGCAGAAGGCCCACCCGGTGGGCGGGAAGTTGAACGGGAAGATGCGGATCTCCGCAACGAACTGGTCGGACATTTCTCGTTCCTCCTCAGGTCTGGCTCGGGAAGACCCCGAACAGGGAGATGATGAAGTTGATGCAGAGGAACGGCTGGGTGTTCTCGTGCGGCTGGCTTCCGCCGGCGGGCTGCACCGAGCTCGCCGCCAGGGTGCCGTCGGGCACGTCGAGGATGTACATGTCGGCTACCGTCGACTGCGCCAGCACCGCTCCCGCGTTCACCTGGTCGGCCGCCTGCGCCTGGCTGGCCACCAGCGGGTGCGAGTGGTTGGGGATCTGCTGGGTGCTCAGCGTCTCCTGCTCCGTCCCGGCCATCTCCCCGATCTGGTAGGTGGTGCCGTCGGGGCCCGTGCCCATGTGGATCGGCACGCGGCTGGCCAGGTTGGGCAGGTTGAAGGTCTCCTCGCCGTCGCCACCGTAGGTGGTGCCGATCAGCTGGAAGAGCACGTCGTTCTCCGAGATGGGGAGCGGAGCTCCCTCGCAGAACATCCATCCATTGGGGGCGAAGTTTCCGGCGAACATCCGGATCTCGCCCACGTAAGGCTGTGCCATTGGGTCAGGTCTCCGGTGGTCAGTTCTGGGAGGGGAAGATGCCCTGGAGCGCGATGATGAAGTTCAGCACCAGGTACGGCATCATGTTGTTGTGCGGCTGGCTCCCCCCCACGCTCGACACCGAGGCCGGGAGCAGCGTGGTAAGGCTGGTCGGCGGCCCGTAGATCTTGGCGGGCGTCCCGGCGAGCACCGTGTTGGTGGGCACCGGGGTGTCGCCGTCGGTCTGCGAACCCATCATCGCGTGCGTGTGCGTGGCGAGCTGCTGGATGTTCACCGTCACGCTGGTGCTCCCCGCCGCCTCGCCCAGGGTGTGGCCGTTCCCCATGTGGATGGGGACTCTCCCCCGCAGGTTGGGCAGCGCGAAGGTCGTCTGCCCGTTGCCGCCGTACGTGGTCCCCAGGAGCGCGAAGAGCGCCTGGTTCTGGTTGATCGGGAGAAACTGACCGTTGCACAACGCCCACCCCTTCGGTGGGAAGTTGAACGAAACGATCTTGATCTCCGATAGGAAGGGTTCCGACATGGGTCTCCTCTGGGTGGGGTGTGCAAGTGGCACTGCGGGAAGGTACCGCGAACTGCAACTGCGACCCTGCCCGCTGCCCGGTGGCGGGGTCGCCACCGGGCAGCGTTCGTGCAATGGAGCCCGTCAGGAAGTGCGGGGTGCGGCTCAGGGAGTGGTGCAGTTCCCGGCCGTGGTGGTGCTGCCGGCGTTCCCGTTGGCGAAGCTCGTGGTCCCGCCCGACGGGTTGCGGTTCGCCAGGTAGGTCGCGCCCGTCCCGTCGTACGCCGGCATGGTGAGGGTGATCTGCGGGGGCGGCGACCCGCCGGCCACCGAGCGTACCCGGATCCCGTTCTGCGGCGCGCCGGACACGGTGTTGTTCTCGATGTCGAGGCACATGGTGATCTTGTCGCCCGCCGCGGCGCCCAGCTCGCCACGGATCCCGCTCAACGCGGAGGCGTGGAAGTTGGCGATGTTGTTGTTCTCGATGCGCGCGTGCAGGGTGTGCCCCGTATTCGCGTCGCGGCCGACCACCCGGATGCCGTCGTTGCCGATCTCGCGGATGGTGTTGTTCAGGATCGCCACCTGGATGGTGCCGCCATTGCTGTTCGTCTTCACGTCGATGGTGTTGGAGCCCAGCGGGCTCCCCGAGTTCGCCACCCCGGCCGTGCCGATGGTGTTCCCCGACACCGTGCCCGAGAACAGGCCGAAGCCGGTGAAGCTCACCGCGCCCAGGCGGTTGATGTTGATCGAGACGCTCCCGTGGTTCTGGAAGTTGTTGTTGGTGATGTTGAAGGTGTTGGTGCCGCTCGAGCCGTGCGCCACCGTGACCCCCACGAAGTTGTTGTGGAACTTCGTGTTGTTCACCGTGATGTTGAGCGACGACGACTGGGTGGTCTCCGTGCCGGCGTCGATGCCGAAGGCGGAGTTGTTGTGGATGCTGTCGCCCTGGAAGCTGGCCGTGATGTTCGACGATCCGTAGGCGTAGACGCTCGCGCCGTCGCCCACCGTCGACCCCGAGATCCGGGTGTTGCTCACGGTGATGTTCAGCGTGCCCGTGGTGCTGAAGATCTGCAGCTGCCGCTCGGCGCCGGCGCTGGTGTTGGCGATCACGCTCGACTGCACCGAGCCGGTGCCGGTGTTGCTGATCAGCCGCACGTTGTGGATGTCGGCCCCGGGCGCGCCCGCGCCGAAGGCGTTGTTCTCCATCTCCGAGTGGAGGATCACCGGCGCGCTCACCGAGGTGGAGAAGACCGCGCTGTTGTTGGTGTGCCCGGTGATGCGGGTGTTGTCGATCGTCAGCCCGCTCACGCTGGTGGCGTCGATGCCGTCGCCGCTGGAGGCGCTTCCGGTGATCACCAGGTTGCGCAGGGTCACGGCGCCGGTGCTGTTCAGGCTGATCCCGTCGCCGCTCCGGCCGGAGATGCTGCCTCCCGACCCCAGCACGACCGTGCCGCCACCGCTCTTGGCGGTGGTGCGCCCGCGCGTGGTGTTGGCCGCGTCCGAGGCGCCGTCGCCGGTGACCGTGAAGGCGCCGGCCCCGGTGCTCGACAGCACGATCCCGTTGGTGCCGCTGCCGGTGGCGTCGATGCGCTTGAAGGTCATCCCGCCGGCGCCGATGGTGGTGCTGGAGACGTTGACCGCGGTGCCGCCGCCGTTGGAGTTCACCGTGTTGTTGGCGCCCTGCACGGTCACGGTCCCGCCGCCGGTGGCGCTGAGCCCGGCTCCGCTCCCCGAGACGATCTGCAGGCTGTCGAGCGAGGTGATGGTGACGCCGCCGTTGGAGGCGAGGTTCACGGCCGTGCTGCTGCCGGAGCTGAACGACTTCAGCCGCGAGCCGAGGGCGACGCTGCCGCCGGTGTTGCTCGTCACCGAGATCCCCGTGGAGCCGTTCGTCTTGTCGATCCGGCCCAGGTAGCTGAAGGTCGGCGCGCTGGCGTTGACCCGGATCGCCTCGTTCGTCGGATTGGTGATCTGCGAGCCCGCGGGGAAGGTGAAGGTCCCCCCCGAGTTGTTCAGCACGTCGATCCCCGCGTCGCCGCCCGTGAGCGACACGCCGTTGTTGAAGGCGTAGGTCCCGTCCGCGTCGTTGAACTGGAGCCCGGTGCCGGTGCTCGCGCTGACCGTGCCGCTGCTGAAGGTGAGGGTGCCGGTGTGGGTGCCGCTCACCGACACCACGGCGCCGGCCCCCGCCTGCGAGACGTTCCCGGTCAGCGACAGGCGCACGCTGCCCCCGCTGACGCCCACGCTCGCACCGGCGCTCGAGTTGGCAACGCTTCCCGAGTAGGAGAGGACGTCCGAGGCAGTGGCGCTGGTCACGTTCGTGAGGGAGAGCGCCGTCCCGGTGGCACCCGACAGCGCGCCGCCGCCGAGCCCCACCGCCCCGCTAAGGGTCACTCCGGAGAGGACGATGTTGTTCGTTCCCCCACTCGAGGTCACCCCGGTGAAGGAACCGGAGAGGGTACCCGACGTGGTCAGGTTCAGCGCCTGCCCGGTGGTGTTGATCCCCACCTGACTGAAGGTGAGGGTCCCGAAGCCCGAGCCCGTCAGCCCCGAGGTCCCGGTCAGGTCGAAGCCCCGGAGCGTGTTGCCGCTACCCAGCGTAAGCCCGTTGTTCACCGTGGGGTTGGTCCCGTTGATCGTGGGCTGCGCGGCCGCGTCGACCGGCCAGGTCACCCCCATCACCGCCTCGAACGAGGCGCCCGTGGCACCCTCGCCTACCAGCCGCTGGCTGGCGAGCAGGGTCACTCCGCCGGTGTAGCTGGCGGGGTCGTGGTAGAGGAAGATCGGCTGGTTGGCCTGCGGCTTGGTGGCCGCGGCGAACGCCGTGGAGAGGTCGTTGAAGGGCGTGCCGAAACGCCCGTCGCCCGCGGCGGCGCCCTTGTCGATGAACCAGGCGATCCCGCTCACCGTCATGCTCACCGTGCCCTCGGCTGAGGTGCCGAAGCCGTTGGTCACCGTGTAGGTGAAGCTGGCCGTGCCTCCGGTGAAGCCCGCGTTCGGCTTGAAGGTAAAGGTGCTGTCGGCGTTGATGGTCGCCGTGCCGTTCGTCTGCGTGCCGACGTTGAGCACGATTTTGTCCCCGCTCACCGGCACCTTCAACTTGCTGCTGTTGAAGGTGTTGATCGGCACGTTCCCAAGCAGCGTGTGCGGGTAGGCAAGGTTGTTCGCCGCCGGACGCACACCCACCGCGATCGTCACCTGGGCGTCGGAGCTGCCGACGGTGTTCGTGATCCGGTACTGGAAGGTGTACAGGCCGGTGAAACCCGTGTACGGCGTGAAGGTCACGCTCCCGTCGGCGTTCACCGTGAGCGAGCCGTCCGCGTGCCCCGGCAGCGGGCTCACCGTGCTACCCGCCGCGTGGCCCGTGACGGTCCCGCCAAGGTCACCGCCGCCGAAGAATGCGACCGTCGCCAGCGGGAACCCGCGGGTGTCGTTCGCCAGGAGGCCCTGCGCCGCGAGCAGGGTGTAGGTGGCGTCGAGCGCCGTGTGATACGGGTTGCCCGGCACGCTGTTCGCCGTCGGCCCGTCATTCACCGCGGTGGGGGGAGCGGTGCCGGTGGCGGTAAAGGTCACCGTGGTGAGGCCGGTCGAGCTGGCGTCCAGGGTGTTGACCCCGGCGGTGGAGCCCAGGGTCCAGCTCCCGACCGTCGCGACACCCGAGGCGTTGGTGGAGGTGGTGGCGCCGGTTACGCTCCCGCCGCCGCTGGCGACGGCGAAGGTCACGGAGACGCCGGAGACCGGGTTGTTGTTCGCATCGGTAATGGTCACGGCCGGAGCGATCGGCACCGCCGAGCCGGCGGGCGCGCTCTGCCCGTCGCCCGCGCTCTTCACCATGTTCGCCGGCGCGCCGGCGATGCCGGTGGCGGTGAAGGTCACCGTGGTGAGGCCGGTGGCCGACGCATCGAGGGTGTTGGCCCCCGCGGTGGAACCGAGCGTCCAGCTGGTGAGCGCGGCCTTGCCAAGGGAGTTGGTGGCGACGCTGTCGGGAGTCACGCTACCACCGCCGCCCGTCACGGTGAAGTGGACCATGACGCCCGCGACCGGGTTGGTGTTGGCGTCGGTGACGGTGACCTCCGGGGCGGTGGCCACCGCGCTCCCCGCCGTGTCGGTCTGCGCGTCGCCCGCGCTCTTCACCATGTTCGTCGGCGCGCCCGCGGTGGCGGTGGCGGTGAAGGTCACGCTGGTCAGGCCGGGCGAGCTCGCGACGAGGCTGTCGAGCCCCGCGGCGGTGCCCAGCGTCCAGCTGCCCACCGTCGCCACGCCCGACGCGTCGGTGGTGGCGGAGCCACCGGTGACGCTGCCGCTGCCGGCGACCGGCGTGAAGGTCACCGGGACGCCGGGAACCGGGTTGTTGGCCGCGTCGGTGATTTTCACGGCCGGTGGGGTGGCCACGGCCGTGCCCACTGTGGCCGACTGCCCGTCACCCGCGCTCTTCACCATGTTCGCCGGGGCGCCCGGAACCACCACGATCGCGATGCGGCCGGAGCGCGCGCCGGTGGTGGCTGTGATCGTGTCCGTGCCGACCGAGTCGGCGGTGACCACGATGGTGGAGTCCGAAGTGGGCGCGCCGATCGAGGCGGCATGATGCGACGTGATCGTCCAGTTCTGAACCGGCGTGCCGAGCGGGTTTCCGAGATGGTTTCGTACCGTGCCCGTGAGCACGGCCGTCTCTCCCACGTGCAGCGTCTTGGTCGGGATGAAGGTCGGGCTCGAGTCCTGCCGCGCCGGCGGCGGTGGCGGATAGATGTCGATCCACCCCTGCGGGTACTGCATGGCGGTGCTGATGTAGACCCGGAACTTGAAATGCACGGCGCCGTCCTGCCACCCGAAGACCCAGGTCTTCTCCGCCGAGGTCTCTCCCGGGGAGAGGATGCCGTTGGGCCCCAGCTCGGCACCGAAATACTCGAAGTAGGTCTGGTTGGTCTTGAGGAAGGTCTTGCCGGTGCCGGAGGGGTTGATCACGGTCATGTTCAGGCCGGACCCCGCGGGAATATCCACGTAGGGCAGCGGATCGAAGAACACGCGTACCCCGGTGCTGTCGGCGGCGCCCTCGGTGTTCACGCCCACGGCCTGCACCAGGAGGTTCTGGACGGTGGCGGTGAACGAGTAGGTGTGCTGGACGGAGTCGACGACGATGTTCGCCGGGGGGGTGTTGAGCCTCACATACGTGCCGTTCGCCCCCGAGTAGATCACGTCGCCGCGCGCGCCACCCGGCGAGCTCGGCACGCCTGGCGCGTTGCACGAGAGCGTGCGGGCGCCGATGTTCGCGTCGCACTCCAGCACGCCGAGCGCGCCCTCGGGAGCCGGCCTGCCCACCGGGAAGCGCGACACGTCGCGCCCCGCGGCGGCCCGGGCGATGATCGCCGCGTCGACCGCGGTCACCCGGCCGTCGCCGTTCACGTCGCCTCGCTCGCGCACGTTCGCGCCCGCGGGCACCGCCTTCCCCACCAGGAAGTCGGAGACGATGCGGGCGTCGGCGGCCGTCACCCGGCCGTCGCCGTCCACGTCGCCGCGCACCGGGGCGCCGGTCTGCTGCGCATGCAGCGCGGGGGCGCCGGCGAGGAGCGCGGCGCCCACGAGGAGGGCGAGTCTGCTGAGGTTGCGAGGCATCGGAGTCGGTTCCGCTTATATGGGTTGCGCGCGGCCCGGGAGGGATCGCGCGCGGGCAGGTGTCGGGGAGGCGGTCAACGGGCCTGGTAGAGGAGCGTGCCGGCCTTCACCTGCGCCGTCACGTCCGAGAAGTCGCCGTCCAGGGTGACCTCTTCGAAGGTCACGCCGAAGCTCTCGCGGACGACCTTTCCCTTGACCGCGAAGCGCAGCTGCAGCACCGGGGCGCCCAGCGTACCGTCGAGCGCCGCGCCGGAGAAGCGCACGTGCCCGGGCGCCGCCTCATTGGCGGCCCCGTCCACCCCCTGGGGGAGGTCGGCACCCTGGAAGGCGAGCACGTTCGGGTCGTAGGTCAGCTCGCCCTGGTAGCTGGCGAAGCGCAGCCCGCCCGGCACCTGGCGCAGCCCCAGGTCCACCGTCGCAATGCCGTGGCTGGTCGACACCGACATCGATGGGTAGAGCCCCGCGCCGGCGTCGGTGGGGAGCCCGCCGTTGTCGGAGCTGGCGTCGGAGCACGCGGCGAGCGCCAGGGCGGCGGCGAGCGCCAGCGAAAGGCGCGAGAGAGCGGACGGGCGGCGGACGTGACGCATGGGTCCTGCTCCTGAGGAATGCGAGGGGTTCGACCTGCTGGGGGCGGGCGACGTCGCGCCAAGGCGTTGCGTCGCGTCCGCGGCCGGTGGGGCCGGGGGAAGGCCAGCCGGGTGCCCGCCGCGCAGGCGTAGCACCCCAAACAAGATGAATCTCTTGTATAAACCTTCAACAGTCAAGGGACAAAGCAGCGCCTCGCGCGGGTGGCGCCCTTATGTCCGGGGGTGCGGCTCGCGCCCGCCGCGGGCGCGAGGTCGCGCCGATCCGCGCCCCGGCGCCATTCGGCCGGGGCGTCCGCGGCCCGGCGCACGCGCATTCGTCCCCGGTCGCGGCGCGGCGCGCAATGTGGCGAAAGACGGGCGGCACGGAGCACAAGCCACGGCGGCCGAACGTCAGGCGTTTCGAACCGGTAAGTCTTTTTTCGATAACCGGTTGATCGAATCTGCCGCACGGCGCGGCACGGGGGCGACATTCCCACCCCCGCACACGGACTATTTACCGCAGATGAGTCGGTCTCCCGCCGCGCTCAGGCAGCCTTGCGGCGGAGCGCGCGGGCGATGCGCTCGCCGGCCTCGCGCAGGCGCTCCTCGGGCTCGATCAGGGCGAAGCGCACGTGCCCCTCCCCCTCCCGGCCGAAGCCCACGCCGGGCGAGACCACTACCCCCGCCTCGCGCAGCAGGTGGCGCGCGAACTCCATCGACCCCATCCCCACGAACTCGCCGGGGATCGGCGCCCACACGAACATGGTAGCGCGCGGCGGGGGCACGGGCCACCCCGCGCCGTGCAGCGCATCCACCAGCGCCTCGGCGCGGCGGCGGTAGACCTCGCGCGTCTCGCCCACGCACTCCTGCCCGGCGCGCAGCGCGTGCGCGGCGGCGATCTGGATCGGCTGGAAGATGCCGTAGTCCAGGTAGCTCTTGATCTTGGTGAGCGCCTGCACCATCGCCGTGTTCCCCACGCAGAAGCCCACGCGCCACCCCGCCATGCAGTAGCTCTTGGACATGGAGAAGAACTCGACCGCCACGTCCATGGCCCCCGGCACCTGCAGCACGCTGGGCGGCTCCTCGCCCCCGAAGGCGAAGTCGGCGTAGGCGAAGTCGTGGATCAGCAGCAGGCGCTCGCGCCGGCAGAGCGCCACCGCGTCGGCCAGGAACTCCGGCGTGGCGCTGAGCGTGGTGGGGTTGTTGGGGAAGGAGAGCACCAGCGCCTTCGGGCGCGGCCAGGTGGAGGCGCACGCCGCCTCCACGGCGGAGAGGAGGGCGTCGCCCACCACGTAGCCGTCCTCGTCGCCCACCAGGGGGATGGAGTGCACGCGGCCGCCCGCGAACACCACGGAGTAGTAGTGGATGGGGTACGCGGGCGAGGGGACGATCACCGTATCGCCGTCGTCCAGGAGCGCCAGCATCAGGTGGGCGATCCCCTCCTTGGCGCCGATGGTCACGACCACCTGCGTCTCGGGGTCGAGCTCCACGCCGTAGCGGCCGCGGTAGTGCTCCGCCATCGCCCCGCGCAGGCCGTGGATGCCGCGCGAGGCGCTGTAGCGGTGGTGCTTCGCCTCGGCCGAGGCGGCCACCAGCTCGTCTACGATGTGGCCGGGGGTGCCCAGGTCGGGGTTCCCCATCCCCAGGTCGATCACGTCTTCCCCCGCGGCGATGCGCTCCTGCTTCTCGGCATTCACCTGCGCGAAGACGTACGCGGGGAGGGAGGCCAGGCGAGGGAAGTCGGCGGCCGAGCGCGGCGGCCAGTCGGGTGCGATGTCGGTCATCCGGTTGCGGCTTCAGGGTACGAAGGTGCGAGACCGGACGCCCAACGCAAGTTCCATCCCCGCAAACGGCGACTCACGCAGAGCCGCGGAGGCACGGGAGAGAACACCCAGCCTCTCCGTGCCTCCGCGGTTCCGCGTGAGTCGAACCTGCTTTTCCGCGCTACCCCAGCGGGTCGCGGATGCGCCCGGGAACCAGCGAGCAGGGCTCCCAGTGGCAGGGGTAGCTGCCGGACACCCCCGGCGTGCCCGGCTGGCCGATGCCGTGCCCCCAGCACCACGCGTCTCCGTCGCGGCTGATGCCGCAGGTGAACAGGTGCCCCGCGTCGATGTCGCGGAAGCGCAGCCCGCCCGCCACGGGGACGGGGACGAAGGAGAGGTTGAAGTCGCCGCCGTTGCCGTCGCCGAGCTGGCCGAAGGTGTTGCCGCCCCAGCACCACGCCTCGCCGGTGAGCGCGAGCCCGCACACGTGGTCGAAGCCCACCGCCAGCTTGAGGAAGCGCAGCTCCCCCTGCTGCACCTTCACCGGCACCGGCGAGTCGTCTCCCGGCCCGGCGCCGAGCTGACCGTGCCAGTTGTCGCCCCAGCACCAGGCCTGCCCCTCGGGGGTGAGCCCGCAGGTGGTGCGCACGTAGGTGTCGAGCTGAGCAAAGCGCACGCTCGTGGCCACGCGCACCGGCGCGGCGGCGTGGGTGTGCGTGCCGTCGCCGAGCTGTCCCGAGAAGTTCTCGCCCCAGCAGTACGCGTCGCCGCCGCGCTCGATGCCGCAGGTGTGCTCCTCGCCGCCGGTCAGGTCGTTGAAGCGCCTGCCGCCCTCCACCTTCACCGGGAGCTCGGCGCAGGGTACGGGGCCGCCCACGTCGCAGGTGTCGGGGGGCTCGGCCACCCCCAGCGCCCCGTGGCCGGCGAGCCCCCAGCACCACACCTCGCCGTCGTCGGTGAGCCCGCAGGTGTGGTGGGTGCCCACGGTCACCTGGTGGAAGCGCAGGTCCCCCTTCACCAGGTCCGGCCGGCAGTGGTAGGCCATCTCGCAGGGAAGCGAGTCGCCGGCGATGGCCTGCGGGATGGTGAAGCGCCCCCAGCAGTAGGGGGTGCCGTCCACGCGCGTGCCGCAGCTCCCGAGCTGCCCCGTGGCCACCATGCTCCAGCTCCCGCCGCGCGCCACCTGCACCGGCGCCTCGTGCCAGCCGAAGTCGCCGCTCCCCACCTGCCCGTAGACGCTGGAGCCCCAGCAGTAGAGCTGCTCTCCCGGGGTGATGGCGCAGGCCTGCACCCCGCCGGCGCTCACCCGGGTGAAGCGCCCCGAGCCGGGGTCGTCGCCCTCGCGTGCGGCGTCGACGAAGAGGGTGAAGGAGAAGGAGGAGACGCCTGGATCGAGCTTCCACTCCCAGCGCTTCGGCGTGGAGATGGCGTTGGGAAGCAGCGGCTCGCCGTACTCGAAGTAGGGCTGCTGCGAGCCGGTGAAGAGCCCCGAGCCATCGGGATTGTTGACGCGCACGGTGCCCGACCCGCCGGTGGTGTTGGGGCCGGAGTGGAAGAAGACGCGCACGCCGTTCAGGGTGATCCAGTCGGCCGTGCCCAGCGCCTCGGGGAGGAGGTTCTGCACGGTGACGTCGGCGCTGAAGATGCCGGTGGCGGCGTCGTAATGGACGTTGCTGGACGTGACCTTGACGTTGATCCCCTGCCCGCCCAGCACCAGGCGCCGCGGACCGCCCTGGCGGGAGGCGGAGGCGCCCGGGGCGCTCGAACAGGAGAGCGAGGCCGTGTCCACCGTGGCGCTGCAGCTCACCGCGGCCGCCGCCTCCGGCTCGTCGGGCGGAACGCGCAGCGTGGGTGAGGAGTTTTCGGAGCAGGCGGCCAGGAGCAGGAGCGGCAGGACGAAGCGGTGACGCATCAGGTGGGCTCCGCGCGACAGGGGGACCGGAACGTCGGCGCGCCACCGACGCAAATTCCGTCCCCCCTTCTCTCCGTGTCTCCGCGCCTCTGCGTGAGAAAAGAACGCCGCCCCGGCAGCGATGTGCCGGGGCGGCGTCACGAATCTCGTCGAGCGAGCTGGGATCAGCTCGCGGAGCCGGTCTCCAGGGGGAGCACCGACACCTTCTTGCGGTCCTTGTCCTTGCGGCCGAAGTGCACGACACCGTCGATCAGCGAGAACAGGGTGTCGTCGCTGGCGCGCTGCACGTTCTCGCCGGCGTGGAACTTGGTGCCGCGCTGGCGGATCAGGATGTTGCCGGCCAGCACGCGCTCGCCGCCGTACTTCTTGACGCCCAGCCGCTGGGCGTTCGAGTCGCGGCCGTTGCGGGTCGAGCCGCCGCCCTTCTTATGTGCCATTGCAGTCTCTCCCGTTTAGCCGAGGCTGATGTCGTTCACGCGCACCTCGGTGAACCCCTGCCGGTGGCCCTGCTTGCGGCGGTAGTTCTTGCGGCGCTTGTGCTTGAAGATGATGATCTTCTCGCCCCGGCCGTGGCGCAGGACCTCGGCCGAGACCGAGGCGCCGTCGAGCATGGGCGCGCCCACCTTGATGGTCTCGCCGTCGGCGCCGAGGAGGACCTCCTCGAACTTCACGGTCTCGCCCGGCTCCACGTCCATCGACTGGATGCGGATGGTCTTGCCCGGCTCGGCCCGGTACTGGTGGCCGCCGAGGCGGATGATCGCGTACATGGTCTTCCCGAAGTAGGCACGGTTATCATTACCCGAAACCGGGCAAGACAGGAAATTTCGCCCTTTTTTCGGCTTCTGTCAACCCCAAAAGCAGGTCTCACGCAGAGACGCAGAGACACGAAGAAGAGACGCGGTCACCCCAGGTTGAAGCGGCCGGTGAGGTCGTTGTGGCCCGCGGCGGAGACCAGGCGGAAGTCGTCCTGCGCGATCAGTGGGTCGTCGCGCAGCGCCAGCTTCACCGCGAGCGACTTCTCCAGCCCCTTCACGAAGCCGGGCTCCTCCTCCAGCAGGTAGAGGGCGACCTCGGGGTGGACCCGGACGACGAGGTTCTTCTCCTTCCCCTCGGCCCAGGCGCGGCGGATCGCCCGCTCGATGCGGCGCACCACCGTCTCGGGGGTGAAGATGCGGCCCGTGCCGCCGCAGGTGGGGCAGGCCTCGGTCTGCGTGTGGTAGAGCGAGGCGCGCACCCGCTGGCGGGTCATCTCGATCAGCCCCAGCTCGCTCACCTGGAAGGCCTTGGTGCGCGCCCGGTCCCTCGACAGGTGCTGCCGCAGCTCCTGCAGCACCTTCTCGCGGTTCGCCTTCGTCTCCATGTCGATGAAGTCGCAGACGATGATCCCCCCCACGTCGCGCAGCCGCACCTGCCGCGCGATCTCGCGGGCCGCGTCGAGGTTGGTCTTGAGGATCGTCTTCTCCGGGTCCTTCTTCCCCGTGTAGCGTCCGGTGTTCACGTCGATCGAGACCAGCGCCTCCGTGGGCTCCACGATGATGTAGCCGCCCGACGGAAGGTTCACCCGCCGCTGGAAGGCGTCGCGGATCTCGCTCTCGATGTCGTAGGCGTCGAAGAGGGGCTTCGGGTCGGTGTAGAGCTTCACCCGCTCGATCAGCGACGGGTCGACCTGCTCCAGGTAGGCCTTCACGTCGCCGAACACCTGCGTGCTGTCGACGATGAGGGAGTCGACCTTCTGGCTGAAGAGGTCGCGGATGATGCCGGCCACCAGCTTGGCCTCGCGGTGCACCGCCGCGGGAGCGCGGGCCTTCGACGCCTTCTTCTGGATCTGCTTCCAGAGCTGGATGAGGGCCTTCAGCTCGCGCTCGAAGATCTCCTTGTTCAGCTCCTCGCCCACCGTGCGCACGATCACCCCGCCCGCCTTGGGCGGCAGCGCCTCGCGGGCCAGGGCGCGGAGCCGCGCGCGCTCCTCGCGGTCCTCGATCTTGCGGCTGACGCCCACGTGGTCGCTCCCCGGCATGTACACCAGGAAGCGCCCGGGAAGGGAGATGTGCGCGGTGACGCGGGGGCCCTTGGTGCCGATCGGCTCCTTGGAGACCTGCACCAGCAGGTCCTGCCCCTTCTTCACGATGTCCTGGATGGCCGGGAGCGCGCGCCGCCCGCGCCCTCCTCCGCCCCCGCCGTTGCCGCCCTCGTCGTCGTCTGCCGACGCGGCGCCGGGCTCCTCGTCTTCGTCGTCCTCGTCGAGGGCCACGTCGCTCACGTGGAGGAAGGCGGCCTTCTCGGTGCCCACGTCCACGAAGGCGGCCTGGATCCCGGGGAGCACCGCCTCGACCCGCCCCTTGTAGATGTCGCCCACCATGCGCGCGGCGTCGGGCCGGTCGACCATGAGCTCGACCAGCACGTCGTCTTCGAGGATCGCGACGCGCGTCTCTCGGGCGGTGGTGTTCATCAGGATCTCGCGCTTCACGCCGCCTCCGTGCGTGGAGGGCGCGGGGCGCGGACCCCGGGGGACGCGGGCCGACCCGGCGGGGCGCCCGGGGCGCCGCCGCGCAATGTGGATCGAACCATGTTGTGTACTGCCTCTCCGGGCCGTCCGGGGCTCGCGCGCCCGACGGCCACCTTCAGTGGGCGAGCTCGCGCAGGAGGTGGCGGGCGATCACCAGCCGCTGGATCTCGCTCGTCCCCTCGCCGATCTCGCAGATCTTGGCGTCGCGCATCATGCGCTCCACCGGGTATTCGGTGGTGTAGCCGTAGCCGCCGTGCACCTGCACGGCCCTGGTGGTGATGCGCATGGCCGCCTCGCTCGCGAAGAGCTTGGCCATGCTCGCCTCCCGGGTGTACGGCTTTCCCTGCTCCTTCAGCCACGCGGCGTGGTACACCAGGTGCCGGGCGGCCTCGATCTCGGTGGCCATGTCGGCCAGCATGAACTGGATCCCCTGGAAGTCGGCGATGGGCTGGCCGAACTGCCGCCGCTCCACGGCGTAGGCGCGCGCCTGCTCGTACGCCCCCTCGGCGATCCCCAGCGAGAGCGCGCCGATGCCGATGCGGCCGGCGTCCAGCGTCTTCATGAAGTTGATGAACCCCATGCCGACCTCGCCCAGCACGTCGCAGTCGGGAACGAAGGCGTCTTCCAGGATCAGCTCGCGGGTGTCGCTCGCGCGCCACCCCATCTTGTCTTCCTTCTTCCCCGCCCGCACGCCCTTCGTGTACTCCAGCGAGTCGGCGTGGCCCACGCCGACCTCGGCCGCCTTCTCCAGGTCGGTGGTGGGCTTCTTGACGATGAAGGAGGTGATCCCCTTCGTCCCCTTCTCGCGGTCGGTCTGCGCGGTCACCACGAAGAGCTCGCCCACGCCGGCGTGGGTGATGAAGATCTTGCTCCCGTTCAGCACCCAGCCGCCGTCGACCTTGACCGCCATGGTCTGCGTGCCGCCCGCGTCGGAGCCGGCGCCGGGCTCGGTGAGGCCGAAGCCGGCGAGCACCTGGCCGCCGGCGACCAGGGGGATGTAGCGCTCCCTCTGCTCCTGCGTGCCGAAGTTCACGATCGGCGAGGAGCCGAGCGTGGTGTGGGCGGAGACGGTGATGGCGTGGCTGGCGTCGACCTTCGCCAGCTCGTTGATCACGATCATGTAGGCGATGCCGTCCATCCCGGCGCCGCCCAGCTCCTCGGGCCAGGGGATGCCGAAGAGCCCCAGCTCGCCCATCTTCTTCACGTTCTCCCACGGGAACTCGCCGGACCTGTCCAGCTCGCCCGCCACCGGCGCGATCTCGTTCTCGGCGAAATCGCGCACCATGTCGCGGATCATCCGGTGGTTCTCGTCGAAGTACCGATCTTCCATCGCTCTATGCCCGCAGCTCCGTTCGTGTCGCGCAAGGTACGTCGAAAGCGCGGAAATCTACGCGTTCCGAAGGTTAACCGGCAACTGCGTGTCCGCCAGCAATGCGTAAGCGCTGGCGCAGCAGGCCCTCTCCCTGGCGCTGCGCGCCGGTCCCTCCCCCAAAACAACCTGGGGGAGGGACGGGCTCGCTTCGCTCGTGACTCGTTTGGGGCCAGAACGCCCAGGTGGGAACGGCGGGACGGACGGAGTCGGGGTCGGGCTTCGCCACGGCGGATGCGCAGGAACCCAGAGACGCCCCTGGCAAACGGTGGAAATCGCCTGCGCGCGGGTCCGAGGCGGGGCGAAGCTGCCGGCGCCTACGCCCCCGACGCCTCGATGAAGATCGGGTAAGCGATGGTGGTGGCCGCCTCGTGCCCGCTGGGAGCGCGGTAGCCGATGACCCGCCGGACGTAGTACAGCGTGCGGACGGGTTTGGGCTCGCCGAACCGCACCCCCACGCTCTTCAGCGCCTCGCAGGGGTCCGCCAGGAACCGGACGTGGAAGCCGGAGGTGGGGTTGTACCTCGCTTCTTTCACGGAAGCCAGCACGGACACGGCCAGTTCGCCCACCTCGTCGAAGAGCCCGACGAGCGCGCTGTAGGCCGACCCTCCGGGCGCGATCTCCTGGTCGCTACGCCGGGAATCGCCCACCAGGAGGAGCTGGGGATACGTATACTCGCTCGATGCCGCGTGCGGATCGTACCAGGGATGGGAGAGCCAGAGATGGAGCCCCTTGAAGTCGGCGATCTCGCGGCGCGCCTCCTCAAGCATGGACTCCCGCGCCGCCAGGCGGCCCCGCCGGGCTCGTTCCGCCTCGAAGTCGGTGCGGCCCCCGACCGGGAGCCAGTCCTCCTCGTCACCCGGCTGTACCTGGGCTGCCTTGCCGTAGCGGGAGAGCGCGAGCGCCTCCGCCGTGATCGGCGGAATGAAGGCGTGGACGACGGTGGTGGTCTCCAGCCGGAACACCTCGTCCTCCTCGAGCCGACGCTTGTAAGTGAGCACGCGGCCGTGGTGGAGCGCGCGCTCCGCCGCCAGGCCCTCGAGGAGGACGCGAATCTTCTCCGTGGTGGTTGGCGCCGGCCGTGCACTCTGCTCCGGCTTGATCTCCACGCTCGGGCTGAGGCCGAGCTTGACGGCCCACGCGAACGGCTTCCGCTGCTTTGCCGACGACGTGATCTGCTCGAAGTAGTGGTCCAGCCGCGGGTGGTCCACGTAAACGGGATCGTTCGGAATCATCGCAACCTCCTCCTAGTGCGAGCTCCTGCTGGCGAACCGGATGTGAGGATCAGATGGATGTGAGCGGCAGGGCGGGCGGCGGTCCGGGCATCTCGGCCGCCCCTCAAGTATCGCCGATCACCCCTCATCACGCAGGATACGCAGAAAGGCCTCGCCGTACTTCTCCAGCTTGGCGGGGCCGACGCCGGAGACGCGGAGCATGTCGCTCTCGCTCGTCGGGTGCGCCTGGGCGAGGGCGATCAGCGTCTTGTCGGCGAAGACGCAGTAGGCGGGGAGCTGGGCCTCGCGCGCGAGGTCGTTGCGCAGCTTCTTCAGCCGGCCGTAGAGCGCGGACTGCTCCGGGGTGGGATCGGGCGCGGGGGGACGCGGCGCGTCGGCCCGGGGGAGGGTGGCGCCGGAGACGTGGGAAGAGAGGAGCTCCAGGAGCGGCGCGCCGTACTTTTCCAGCAGGCGCGGGGTGACGCCGGGGACCGCCAGCAGCGCCTCGGGCGTGGCGGGCTCGGCGCGGGCGATGTTCCCCATCACGTCGTCGGAGACGACCATGAAGGGCGGGAGGTCGTGCTTCTTCGCGAGCTCCTTGCGCAGCCCGCGCAACGCGTCGCGCAGGCGGTCGGGACCGGAGCGGACGGTGACCTCGCCATCCACCGACAGGTCGAAGCCCTCGCGGCGGGCGGCGCGGCGGTCCTGGCGGAACTCCAGCGGCAGGCGGCCGCCTTCCTTGCGCCCACGCTCCTTGCGCTCGCGGCGGGGCCGCGCGGCGGAAGGCCCCGGCGGCGAGTCGTCGAGCTGGATGCCGTGGCGCGCGGCGAGGCCCTCTTCCCCCTGCAGGCAGTTGTCGCAGGCGCCGCAGCGCTTCATGGCCGCCGAGTCGCCGAAGTACTGGAGCACGAAGCCGCGGCGGCAGTCCCGCGTGTAGGCGTAGATCTGCATCTTCTGCAGCTTCCCCAGCTCGCGCTCGCGCCGGGAGTCGAGCGCGCGCCAGTCGATCGGCAGCCGGTTGATCGGCGTCGCACGGTCGATCACCCACACGCCCTCGGAGCCCGAGCGCCACTCCAGGAAGCCCTCCTCCTGCAAGTGGTCCAGCAGGTCCGAGGTGGAGCCGTTGCCGGCCGCGCGCGCGAGCTGCCGCCACTCCAGTTCCACCCCGCGGTACACCTTCTCCCCGCCCCCCGCCTTCCAGAGGGCGCGCAGGAAGTGCAGCTCCGCCTCGCGCCCCGCCAGCTCGCCGGAGATGCGCTCGGGCGTGGCGAGGAGGCGCAGGCGCACGCCGCTCCCGGTGGCCGGCGCGGGCTTCGCCAGGCCATGCTGCTCCAGCACGCGCACGGCGCTGCCGACCTGCTTGTCGTTCTTCAGGAAGCGCGAGAGCTCGCGGGCGATCTGGTCCGGCGGGGTCAGGCAGATGCCGCGCGCGTCGGCGTCGCGGCGCAGCACGCGCAGCACGTTCTCCACCGCCTCGCGCGGCGGGTGGGAGATGTCGATGAAGAACTCGTGGGTGAAGCGGTCGGGGTAGGCGTGCAGCAGCACGCAGTCCGACGGTCCGCCGTCGCGCCCGGCACGCCCGGCCTCCTGGTAGTACGCCTCCAGGTTGCCCGGCATGTTGTAGTGCACGACGATGCGCACGTCGCTCTTGTCGATCCCCATCCCGAAGGCGTTGGTGGCCACCACCACGCGCACCTCGCCGCTCATGAAGCGGTCCTGGATGCGCTTGCGGTCGCGGTCCAGCAGCCCCGCGTGGTAGCCCACGCACGGCACCCCCGAGCCATTCAGCAGCGACGAGAGCGCGTCGACGTTCTTGCGCGTCGAGGCGTAGACGATGGACGACCCCTCGCGCCCCTTGAGGAGCTTGAGGAGCATGCGGTCCTTCTCGCTGTCGTTCTTCGCCTTCAGCACGTGCCAGATCAGGTTGCGCCGGTCGAACCC
>Ga0070685_10000408_pt1 | contig 25626 bp, 23 predicted proteins | sample KBSS13LmetaG_FD_65651 | JGI IMG/M metagenome (GOLD analysis project Ga0070685, IMG submission 65651) | Switchgrass rhizosphere microbial communities from Kellogg Biological Station, Michigan, USA - KBS S1-3L metaG | ecosystem: Host-associated > Plants > Roots > Rhizosphere ...
GATGGCGGCGTACGACTGGCCGGGCAACGTGCGCGAGCTGATGACGTCCGTCGAGTACGCCTGCATCGTCTGCGATGGCAAGCGCATCCTGGCCTGCCACCTCCCCGAGGAGGTGCTGGAGGGCCCGCAGCCCGCCCAGGCCGCCGCCAACGGCGACGCGAAGAAGGGCGACGCGCGCCCCGAGCCGAAGCGCTACCAGGCCCCCGACGCGAACGCCGAGCGCGAGGCGATCAAAGCCGCGCTGGAGGAGGCGAACGGCAACCGCACCCGCGCCGCCGCCGCCCTCGGCATGGGCCGCACCACCCTCTGGCAGAAGCTCAAGGAATACGGGCTTTAGGGCGGTTTTCTCCCCACCCGGAGCTCGTCGCGCCTCCGCGGCCGTGGCGCCCTCTCCCTGCGCCTTAAGAGCGCAAACCCTCTCCCGTACCGGGCGAGGGTGTTGGGATCGGTCTCCCTGCGAGCCGCCGTGCGTTGACGGCCGAACCGGTGCCGGTACGGAGCCGTTCCGGACTGATCGGCGATCCGCTCTAGCGGATTGGTCTCACGCCGAGACGCAGGACGCACCGGCCCCATTTTCGGGTCGGTGTGTTCTTTTGCTCGACCAACGGCGTCGATCGATTCATCCCCCGCACCCCCACTCGAGACGTCATCCTGAGGCCCGGCCGTGGAGTGCCGCCGCGCCACCGAGGTCCACGGGGCCGTGAGGATCTGATCGAGGTCGCCGCGAGGGTTGGGCGCGGCAGCGTCACGAATACCCCGGCCGCAATGCTCGACCCGACGACGCGTCCGTGACTGCGGTGCGGCTTCCGCAGCGAGCCACGTGTGGCGTCGGCCAGATCCTCACGGCGCTGCCGTCCCCGGCACAATCCCAACTTAAAACGCGGCCGCGCCTCAGGATGACGTCGGGTGGCACGAACGGTTTCCATCGATTCCGGACGTGTTTGGATACACGCGCGACAGCGCGTCGAACGAGACTCTTGACCGCCGTCCACAGCGATGCTAGTGTGTTAGCATAGTGTCAATGCACTAGCACCAACGGAGGGGCGATGTCGTCGGAAGCGATGAGGCTGGGGCGGCGCGAGCGGCAGATCATGGACGCGGTGTACCGGCGCGGGCGCGCGACCGCGGCCGAGGTGCTCGGCGACCTGCCGGACCCGCCCAGCTACTCCGCCGTGCGCGGGATGCTGCGGCTCCTGGAGGACAAGGGCCACCTGCGCCACGAGCAGGACGGCCCGCGCTACGTCTACCTCCCCACCACCGAACGCGACGAGGCGCGCCGCTCGGCGCTCGCCCACCTGCTGCGCACCTTCTTCGACAACTCGCGCGAATCGGCCATGGCGGCGCTTCTCGACCTGGGCGGCGAACCCCTGGCCGACGACGAGTACCGCCGCCTCAAGACCGCCCTGGACCAGGCCCGCGAACCCGGAGACGACGAATGAGCATCGCGCTTCCCCTCGGCACCGACGCGGCCTTCGCGGTGGAGATGACGGCCAAGGCCACGCTCGTCCTCCTCGCGGCCGCGGCGGCGGCGGGCGTCGTCGCGCTGCGCGGCGGGTCGGCGGCGGCCCGGCACCTGGCGTGGACCCTCGGCGTCTGCGGCGTGCTCGCGCTGCCGCTGCTCTCCGCCACGCTCCCCGGCTGGCGCACGCCGCTGCTGACCGTCCCCGCCGCGACGCCGGCGACCTTCGCGGGCGATCCTGTCGTCGCGCGGCCCGGTGGCAGGGCGACCATGGCGGAGGCGACGCCCTCTGCCCCGGCGGCCGCGGATCCCGTCATCGCCCAATCGAGCGGTGCCGTGGCCGGGAACGGCATCGGGGTGGGGATGGGCGCCGTGCTCGTCTACCTGCTGGGCGTGCTGACGGTGCTCGGGCGGCTGGCGGTCGGGCGGTGGAGCGTGGCGCGGCTGGGAGGCAAGGCCGAGCCGGTGAACGACGCCGCGTGGACGGGGCTGCTGCGCGACCTCGCCTGGGAGCTGGGGATCGGGCGGCCGGTGCGTCTCCTGCGCGGCGGCGGCGCGACGATGCCGATGACGTGGGGGATCGCCCATCCCACCGTGCTCCTCCCGGCCGAGTCCGCCGGGTGGCCGGAGGAGCGGCGCCGCGTGGTGCTGATGCACGAGCTGGCGCACGTCACTCGGCACGACTGCCTGACGCAGACGCTCGCGGCGGCCGCGTGCGCGCTCTACTGGTTCCATCCCGCCGCCTGGTACGCCGCGCGCCGCCTCCGCGTGGAGCGCGAGCTGGCCTGCGACGACCGCGTGCTCCAGGCCGGGACGCGCGCCCGCGACTACGCCGCGCACCTGCTGGAGGTCGCCCGCGCCTTCCGACCGGCGCCGCTGGCCGGGCCGGTGGCGGTGAGCATGGCGCGCCCGTCGCAGCTCGAAGGCCGCCTGCTCGCGGTGCTGGACGGCGTCCGCGACCGGCGGATGCCCGGCCGCGCCGCGGCGTCGGCCGCGGCGGCGCTGGCGCTCGCGCTGCTCCTCCCCCTCGCCGTGATCCGGCCGGGGAACGCGCAGCAAGGGGTGCCGGCGGGCGTGACCTTCGGCGGCCCCAAGCCGTGGAAGGACACGGCGAAGACGAAGCCGCCGCGCAGCCCCGACGCCTATCCGGACCTGGACGCGGCGCTGCGGCAGGGCGTCACCGACATCTCCATCGCCGTGCGGCCCGGGCAGCGCCTGACGCTGCAGCTTCCCGAGGGGGTGAGCGCCCGCGTGCAGGCGTGGGATCGCCCGTCGCTGCACGTGCGCGTGGACGATCCGGGGCTGCATGTGGTGGGCGTGAGCACCCCGGACGGCGCGCGGGTGACGGTGACGGGACGGCCGCGGGCCGACGCGGCCACGCCGCACGTCCGCATCCAGGCGCCGCGCAACTTCAACGTGCACACGGACGCCGACGGCGGCGGGCTGGAGATCGGCGCGCTGAACGGCACCTTCACGGGGACGGTGACCGGCGGCGGGCTTGCCTTCGTGGGGACGCGCGGGACGGTGCGGATGGCGGCGCACGGCGGCGGCGCCTACGTCTCCGACGCGCACCTGGACGGGCGGCTGGAGATGAACGGCGGGGGCGTGCTGATGGCCGGGAACAGCGGCAACCTCGACGTTACCGGCGCCGCGGCGACCGCGCATGGCCAGCCGGGGGGCCGGCTGCGCGTGGACGTGCCCTCCGCCGCGCGGGCCGGCTCGGATGAAGAGGTGGCCTGCGCGGGGAATGTCTGCACCATCAGCGGGTCCGGCGCCCGCACCTCCGTCTCCACCAGCCGGGGCGGCGGGACGGTCGTGACGGGCATCGCGCCGTCGGCGCGCGCCGTCGCGGCTCCCGCCGGCGCGACCACGGTCACCCTAGGGAGTGGGTCGTCGCGCGCCATCGCGGCTCCCAGCGGCGGGACCACGGTGACGGTCGGGAGCGGTTCGGCGCGCACGACGGTGAGCGTGGACGGCCCGGGCGGGGGGACCACCGTGGCCGTGGCGTCGGGCCCCGCGCGGTCGGCGGTCCGCGCGTCGGCGAGGGGCGAGGGGCGGCGCACCGCCGTGTCGACGTCCATCGGGGCGGAGACGGACGGGGAGAGCGCGACGACGGTGGTCGAGCTGCACTCCGGCGGCGGCGCGACCACGATCACGGGGTGGGACGGCGCGACCACCCGCTCCCGTGACGGGTACGCCTACCTCACCGGCGACACGGAGGGGCGGATCGAGGCGCTGCGGGCGATGGCGCGCAACGCACCCCCCGAAGCCGCCGCGGAGGGCCTGGCCCGCCTCGCCTTCAGCGAAGACGACGCGCGGGTGCAGCGCGCCGCCGTCGAGGAGCTGTCGCGGCTGCGGACGCGCACGGCGGCCAAGGAGCTCGGCCGGATCTCCCGCCGCCACCCGAGCGCCGCCATCCGCGCCCAGGCCGAGGCCGCGCTGCGGTAGCCGTCCAAAAGAAATCTCTCACAGAGGGCACGGAGGACACGGAGGCGGGCTTGCGAGCCCCTCCGTGTCCTCCGTGCCCTCTGTGAGAGAATGCCGTTTCCGTTCGTTCAGCGAATCCCGGCGTCCGTCTTCGCCCAGGTCAGCCGTCGGCGGAGCTCCTTGTCGCCCATGGTGCGGATGGCGAAAGCCGCCGCGGCGGCGCTGTTGAACTCCACCGGCGTGCGGATCGGCTCCGCGTCCGGATCGTCCGCCGGGCGGAAGGCGAGCACGGCGCCCTTCTTCAGGTGCGCGACCGTGCGCTCCGCCGCCAGCGCCACCCACTCGCGTCCACCGTCGTCCGTCACCCACCGTTCCGTCGCGTCCATCGTCTGCGTATCGGCCATCGTCGTCCACCCCGTCGGTTCAGTATCCACCAAAATCGTCAGTTCAGCGCCTTCATCAGCGCGGCGCCGATCGCCTCCACCTGCCAGTTGCGCACGCCGGGGACCGCGGTGAGCTCCGCCTCGGAGCGCGGCCGGGCGCGGGCGACCTCCTCGAGCTGCGCGCGCGACATGATGAAGCCGGGGTCCAGCTCCAGCTCCTCGGCGCGGCGGTTGCGCGCGTCCTTGAGCGACTCCACCCGCGCGTCCAGCTCGGGGTCGCGCTCCCAGCGGGGCGAGCGCGGCCACCGCGGCAGCTCGGCGTCGGGCACCGCGAGACCGGCTTCGACGGCGGCCATGATCTCGCGCCCGCGCCGCTGCGCCAGCCCCTCCGAGATCCCGGTGACGCTCTTGAGCGCCGAGAAGCCGCCCGGCGGGTTCACCGACATCTCGATCAGCCCCTGGTTCCCCAGCACGCGGAAGGTGGCGCGGTCCTGCTCGCGCGCGACGCCCTCGCGCCAGGCGTGGAGCTCGCGCAGCACCGCCATCCCGCGCGGGGGGAGGTCGCGCGCGCCCTTCACCTTCATCCACGCCTCGCGCGACTCGTCGGGGAGCTCCCAGCGCGTCTGCTCGCGGCGGCGGAACTCCTCCTCGGCCCAGTGCAGCCGCCCCTTCGCCACCAGCTCCTCGCGCAGCCGGTCGCGGAGCGCGGGGAGGTGGGCGGTGTCGGTGGCGGCGTACTGCTTCATCCCCTCGGTGAGCGGCCGCTCGCCCCAGTCGGCGCGCTGGTGCTCCTTGGGGAGCTTCAGCCCCAGGTGCTTCTCGGCGATGTTTCCCAGCCCCAGCGAGCGCTCGCCCAGGAAGGCGGCGGCCACCTGCGTGTCGAAGAGCCCCGCCAGCGAGAGGCCGGCGTCGCGGTCCAGGATGCGCAGGTCGTAGTCGGCGTCGTGGAAGACCTTCTCGATCGCCTCGTCCGCGAACAGCTCGCCCAGCGGGGTGAGGTCGGGGACCGCCTGCGGGTCGATCAGGAAGTTCTCGGTGCGCGAGGAGAGCTGCACCAGGCTCAGCCGGTCGAAGTAGCGGTGGTACCCGGCCGCCTCGGTGTCCGCCCCGATCAGCGGCTCGCCCTTGAGCCGGTCCACCACCTCCCGCAGCCCCGCGTCCGTGTCGATGTATGCGTATTCCATTCAGGCTCCAGAGATGAGTGGGCCAATGTCGTCGCCCGTCCCCCTCCATCGCAAGGTCCGGGCTGTAACGTCGGCCCGGCACGCAGGCCGCCGGCGGGATGCACGAAGCCCTTCCCCCGCGCGGGGGAAGGGCTTCGTGCATCCGTTCGAGCCGTCAGCGAGGCGTCAGACGCCGTAGCCGGCGCGGGCCTGGCGATCCTCGGCGGCGCACTGCTGGCGCACCTGCAGCTGCCACCTCAGGTCCAGCGGACGCTGGCGCGAGAGGTCGCGGCACTGCTGGTCGTGCCAGCGCTTCCAGTCCGAGTACGAGCCGCTGTTGTAGCCGCCGTACGTCCCGTAGCTCCCCGTGCCGCTGTTGTTGTAGCGCGGGTCGTAGCGCCGGTCGTACCGGCTGGAGCCGTTGCCGCAGTTCGCGACCGTGTTGTGCGGGTTGCCGCGGCCGATGCACCACCCCGGCGGCACGCGCCGCTGCAGGCGGGTGTTCGCCGAGCGCGAGCTGGTGCGGCTGCGCCGCGACTGGACCTCGCGCTGCTCGCGGCGCCACTGCTCCTCGCGGCGCTGGCGGTCCTGCCAGCTGTCGCGGTCGTCGTCACGGTCGCGGTCGCGGCGCTCCACCTGCGGCTGGTGCTTGCCGCTGTTGCCATGGCCGTTTCCATTTCCGTGGCCCTTCTGCGCCACCGCCGGCGACGCCGAGATCGCAACGGCGGCCACCAGCGCGAGGGGCAGGGTCAGCTTCTTCATCATCTCTGATACTCCTTTTTCGGTAAGGTGCTACGTCCCGCTTGGCCATGGAGGGGTGCAAAGCAGGTGCCAAGTACCATCATCCCAAGGATCTAGCCGTTTCGCGGGGAAAACGGCCGTTTCCCGGCTTTTGCCCCCGCGCGCGACATTCTGGGTCGTCCCCACCGGGGGACGCGGTGACCCGCGGTGGGGGGACACGGAGGTCACCTCATCCCAAGCCCTGAAAAAGAACGGGCCTCACACGGAGTCAACGGAGTCAGCAGAGTTTGAGATGTTCTCCGCTGACTCCGTTGACTCCGTGTGAGACCCGGCAGTTCCGCGGGCATGAACGAAAGACGCGCCCGGGGAGACTGGCTCCCCGGGCGCGTCGGGCTTCGCTGAGATCCGCTGCCTCAGTCCCGCGGCGGCGGGCAGGTGCAGAGGGTGTCCGGGCAATAGGTCTTGACCGTGTGCCCCGCGCAGTACGGGTTCGTGGGAACGAAGTGTCCCTGCACGGTCCCGCCCTCGGCCTCCGCCTCCACCGTCTCGAACGAGGACACGGCCAGCGTGTCGAGCTCCAACCGCAGCTTCTTCATGGATGCTCCTGGTAGTGTGGGTTGTATGGGGCCCTTGTCGAACCTTAAGCAGACATCTTTCACCCGGCAAGTGAAGATGCCGGTGGGCGAACCCCTGGGCCATTTTGCGCGCGTCCCATCCCGCGGAGCGCGCCGCGGGGTGGGCCGCGCGATCTTGCCGCCGCGCGGGTTCGCCGTCTACAATGCGCCTCCCACACGCTCGAACCCAGCTTCCCTCCGCCCTCCACCCAGGAGCCAGCCGATGAAACGTGCGCCGTACGCGCTCGTGCTCGCCGCGGCGGCGGCCTGCGCGCAGGGGCAGGCACGGCCGGCCGCCCGGCCCGCCGCGCCGTCCTCGCCGCAGGCGGCCGCGGTGCCGCGCCCGTCCGTGCCCTTCCCCTCCACCTACCGGCCCTTCGCCTCCACCGCCACGCTCATCCGCGGCGGCACGGTGATGACGGCCGCGGGGCAGGTGATCCCCAACGGCCAGGTGCTGATGGTGGACGGGAAGATCGCCGCCGTGGGCGCCACCGTCACCGCCCCCGCCAACGCGACCGTGGTCGACGCCACCGGCAAGTACGTGACGCCGGGGGTGATCGACGTCCACTCGCACCTGGGCGTCTATCCCTCGCCCGGGGTGCAGGCGCACTCCGACGGCAACGAGGCGACCTCGCCCAACACCGCCGAGGTGTGGGCCGAGCACTCCGTGTGGCCCCAGGACCCCGGCTTCATCCGGGCGCTGGAGGGCGGCGTCACCGCCATGCAGATCCTCCCCGGGAGCGCCAACCTCTTCGGCGGGCGCAGCGTGGTGCTGAAGAACGTCCCCGCGCGCACGGTGCAGGAGATGAAGTTCCCCGGCGCGCCGTACGGGCTGAAGATGGCGTGCGGCGAGAACCCCAAGCGCGTCTACGGCAGCCGCGGCGGCCCGTCCACCCGGATGGGCGAGATGGCGGCGGACCGGCAGGCCTGGATCCGCGCCGCGGCGTACCGCGAGAAGTGGGACCGCTGGGATCGGGAGGGGCGCGCGGCGGACAAGATGCCGGAGCGCGACCTGGAGCTGGAGACGCTGGCGGGGGTGCTGCGCGGCGAGATCCTGATCCACAACCACTGCTACCGCGCCGACGAGATGGCGCAGATGATGGACATGGCGCGCGAGTTCGGCTACCGCATCCGCTCCTTCCACCACGGGGTGGAGGCGTACAAGGTGCGCGACCTGCTCGCCCGCGACTCCATCGCCGGGTCGCTCTGGGCGGACTGGTGGGGGTTCAAGATGGAGGCGCTGGACTTCACCCGCGCAAACCTGGCGCTCGTGTTCGAGTCCGGCGCCCGCGCCATCGTGCACTCCGACGATCCCACGGGGATCCAGAAGCTGAACCAGGAGGCGGCCAAGGCCATCGAGGCCGGCCGCGAGATCGGCATCGCCATCACCGAGAACGACGCGCTCCGCTGGTTCACGGCGAACCCCGCCTGGGCGCTGGGGATCGACCAGTGGGTGGGGACGCTGGAGCCGGGGAAGAACGCCGACGTGGTGGTCTGGTCCGGCAACCCCTTCAGCGTCTACACCCGGGCCGACCGCGTCTACATCGACGGCGCGCTGATGTTCGACCGCGCCGACCCCGGCCGCAGGCCCCGCACCGACTTCGAGGTGGGCCTCTTCCCCGCGGAGGCCGGACGATGAGACGCGCGCTCCTCGCCGCCGCCGCCGCGCTCCTCGCGGCGCCCGCCGCGGCCCAGACGATCGCCATCACCGGCGGCACCGTGTACCCGGTGACCGGCGCGCCTATCCCCAACGGCACCGTGCTGATCCGCGACGGCCGCATCGTGGCCGTGGGCGCCGGTGTCGCCGTCCCCGCGGGGGCCCAGCGCATCGACGCCACCGGGAAGTGGGTCACCCCGGGGCTCTTCGAGTCGTCCACCAACCTGGGGCTCACCGAGGTCTCGCAGGTGGACGAGACCAACGACTTCCGCCTGAACCAGGGCGGGCAGGGCGGTGACCAGGTCGCGGCCGCGTTCAACGTCTCCGACGGCATCAACCCCCGCTCGATGGTGATCCCGGTGACGCGGATCGCCGGGGTGACCACGGCGGTGAGCCGGCCCAGCGGCGGGCTGATCGCGGGGCAGGCGATCGCGATCGACCTGCTCGGCAACCGGGTGGAGGACATGACCATCGTGAGCCCGGTGGCGATGTTCGCCAGCATCTCCGAGAACTCGCGCGAAGCGGGGAACGGCGCCCGCGGCGGGCAAAGCATGCGGCTGCGCGAGGTGCTGGAGGACGCGCGGGCCTGGGCGCGCAACCGCGACGCCTTCGAGCGCGGCGACACGCGCGACTTCTCGGTGAGCCGGCTGGACCTGGCGGCGCTGCAGCCGGTGCTCGCGGGCCGCGAGGCGCTGGTGGTGGAGGCGCACCGCGCGAGCGACATCCAGACCATCCTCCGCATCGCGCGCGAGTACAACCTGAAGCTGATCGTGGAGGGCGGCACCGAGGCGTGGATGGTGGCCGACGACCTGGCGCGGGCGCACGTCCCGGTGCTGGTGAAGGTGCTGAACAACCTCCCCGGCAGCTTCGAGGCGCTGGGCGCGACCTACGAGAACGCGGCGCGGCTGAGGCGTGCCGGGGTGCAGGTGGCGATCACCACCGGCGAGACCTTCAAGGCCTACAACATCCGCCAGGAGGCGGGGAACGCGGTGGCCTACGGGCTCCCGTGGGAAGAGGCCTTCCGGGCGGTGACGCTCTACCCGGCGCAGATCTGGGGGTTGGCGGACCGCTACGGGTCGCTGGAGGCGGGGAAGGTGGCCAACGTGGTGGTGTGGAGCGGCGACCCGCTGGAGCTGCTCACGCGCGTGGAGCACGTGGTCATCCGCGGCCGCGAGGTGCCCATGGTCTCGCGCGAGACCGAGCTGCGCGACCGGTACCGGACGATCGACCAGGCTCGCGCGTACCGCCACTGAGGCAACTGCAATCTCACGCAGAGCCGCGGAGACGCGGAGGAGAGACGCCTGCTCCTCCGCGGCTCCGCGGCTCTGCCGAGCTCAGGTCAGACGCAGCAGGCGGGGCACGCCGTGCGGCTGGCATCATCCAGCGCGATGGCAGGCGGATTCCCGATGGTACAGTACTGCTGCTCGGTCCATGGGAGGGGGGCCAGCGCCGGGGCGGCCAGAGCGGTGGTCGCGAAGGTCTCCACGCGGAGCTCGCCCAGGTTCAGCTTCCTCATCCGTACCTCCGTGGTTCGGGGGTTTCGTTCGTCCTTCCGGGGCGCGCGCAAGCCGCCGCAATTCCCAAGCCCCCCCCGCGTTCCGCCGTCTCGCGCGGAGGGCGGTTCGTCCGTAGGATCATCGTGCGCGCGACCGACCTCCTCCCCACCTCCGCCCGATGCCCGAATCCCTGCGCACGCGGCTGACGCGCATCGCCTACACCTGGCTCTTCCCGGCGTACCGCGGGACGGGCGGGCGGATCACCTACGTGGCGGACGACTGGCGCGAGGTGCGGGTGGAGATCCCGCTGAGCCGGCGGACGAAGAACTACGTGGGGACCATCTTCGGCGGGAGCATGTACGGCGCGGTGGATCCCATCTGCATGGTGGTGCTGATCAAGGCGCTCGGCCCCGGCTACGTGGTCTGGGACAAGGCCGCGACCATCCGCTTCCGCAAGCCCGGCCGCACCACCCTGCACGCCCGCTTCGCCGTCGACGACGCCGAGCTCGATGCCATCCGTGCCGCGCTGCAGGACGAACGCGCCACCGAGCGCACCTACACCATCCAGCTCGTCGACAAGGACGGCGTGCTGCACGCCGAGGTCGAGAAGCTCATCCACATCCGCCGAAAAAAGGATTGATCTCACCCAGAGAACCAGAGGACCAGAGAAAAGCCCGCTGCCTTTCCTCTGGTCCTCTGGTCCTCTGGGTGAGACCCTTCTGTTGCCGTTACCCACCGTCCTTGGCGAGACGCACGCTCACGGGGCGCCCCTTGATGGTGGCGTCGCGCATCACGCGAAGCACCTGCTCGGCGTACTGGTCTGCGATCTCCACCAGCGTGAACTGGTCGGCGATCTCGATCGCCCCGATCGCCTCGCCGGGGATGCGGGCCTCGCCGGCGATGGCGCCCACGATGTCGCCCGGCCGGATGCCGCGCCGCCGCCCCACGCCGATGAAGAGCCGCGTCATCCCCCCCGCCGAGCCGCGCGTCCGCGGGCGCGGCGGACCGCCCTCGAAGCGGTCGCGGCGGCCGCGCGGGCCGCGCGCGTCTTCGCCGTCGCGGTCGCGCGGCGAGGGGCGGCGCTCGTCCCACTGCGGAATCTCCACCTCGCTGTCCGGCTCTTCGCCGCGGGTGGCGTCGGCCGCCAGCTTGGCCGCGGCGGCGGCGATCTCCACCGCGTCGAACTGCTCGGTGAGCGGGAGCACCGCCTCGCGGTACAGCTCGTAGTCGCCCTCCTCCAGCGTCTCCACGATCGCGGCGCGCAGCAGCTCCAGCCGCCGCGCGCGCAGGTCCGCCACGGTGGGCACGCGCGCCCGCTCGATCGGCCGCCCCACCTCGCGCTCGATGCCGCGCAGCAGGAACTGCTCGCGCGGCTGCGCCAGCGTCACCGCCGTCCCCTCGCGTCCCGCCCGCCCCGTGCGTCCGATGCGGTGCACGTACATCTCCGGCGTCTGCGGGATGTCGTAGTTGATCACGTGGCTCACGTGCTCCACGTCCAGCCCGCGCGCCGCCACGTCGGTGGCGATCAGCAGGTCCGCGTTGCCGTCGCGGAACTTCTTCATCACCCGGTCGCGCTGCACCTGGTTGAGGCCGCCGTGCAGCGCCTCCGGCCGGTAGCCGCGCACCCCCAGCGCCTCGGTGAGCTCGTCGACCTCCGTCCGCGTGCGGCAGAAGAGGATGGCGCTGGTGGGCGCCTCCAGGTCCAGGATGCGGGTGAGCGCCTCCAGCTTGTAGGGGCGGGGGACGATGTACGCCACCTGCCGCACCAGCGGCGTCTCCAGCTGCTCCTGGCGCACCGTCACGCGCGCGGGATCGCGCATGTGGCGGTTCGCCAGCTCCTGGATGCGCGGCGGGAAGGTCGCGGAGAAGAGCGCCGTCTGCCGGTCACCCGGGGTCTCCTCGAGGATGGCGTCGATGTCCTCGATGAAGCCCATGTCCAGCATCTCGTCCGCCTCGTCCAGCACCACGAAGCGCACGCCCGACAGGTCCAGCGAGCGCCGGCGGATGTGGTCCAGGATGCGCCCCGGGGTGCCGACGACGACGTGCACGCCGCGGCGCAGCTCGCGCAGCTGCCGGTCGATCGCCTGCCCGCCGTAGACGGCCAGCACGCGGATGCCGCGCCGGGCGCCGTACTTGTGCGTGGCCTCGGCCACCTGCACCGCCAGCTCGCGCGTGGGGGCGAGGATGAGCGCCTGCACGCCCCCCTGCGGGTCCACGCGCTGCGCCAGCGGCAGCGCGAAGGCCGCCGTCTTCCCCGTCCCGGTCGCCGCGCGGCCGATCACGTCCTGGCCGGCGAGGAGGATGGGAATCGCCTGCACCTGGATGGGCGTGGGCTCCTCGTATCCCAGCACCTCCAGCGCGGCAAGCAGCTCGGGCGCCAGCCCCAGGTCGGCGAAGCCCGTCGCGGGCGCCTCGGTCATGGTCTCGTCGGACACGTCCGTCTCCGGATCACTCAGTTCTGTAGTTTGCATGCCGACAATGTCGCGGTCCGCGGGCCCCGGGACAATGCGTCGACGGACCGAAGGGTCTCACACGGAGGAACCAGAGGAACCAGAAAACATCACGCGTTCCGTCTGTTTCCTCTGGTCCCTCCGGATCCTCTGCGTGAGCCCCGCCTGGCCTCAGACCCGAAAGCGCCGCGGATGTGCGACGAGCTTAGAAGCCGTACACGCCCACGTCCGGCTCGCGGGCGTAGGCGCGGAACGCCTCGTCGGGGTCGGCGTGCGTCTCCAGCAGCGAGCGCAGGCGGCGGAAGGAGACGCGCAGCATCCGCTCGCGCAGCACGTCGTCCGTGGGCGAGGCGGGGAAGAGCCAGGTGGGATAGTACTTGTCGCTCGCCGGCTGGTCGCTGGCGTTGGCCACGCCGCCGGCCGGGGGCGCCACCCCGAGCCCGGAGCACACCAGCTCGTAGGCGAGCACGGGGTCCAGCCCCTCCTCCGCGGCGACGTCGTACATCATCTCCGCCAGCTCGGGCGACATCCCCTCCCCCTGCGCCTCCTCGATCACGTCCATGCGCCGGCGCGCGCGCTCGTCGTCGTCGGCCCCGTCGTCGCCCAGCAGCCCCTCGGCGCTGCCGAACCAGGTGTCCACCGCCCGCCGGCGCCGGCGCCGCTCCCGATAGGCGTGCAGCGCGTGGCTCGCACGCTCCTCCCGTTCCCTCATGGCCTGCTCGTCCCCGGTCTCGTCCACGCCCCCTCCTTCTGGATCACCGCGGGACGAATCGTGCCGCCCCGCTACACCTTGCCCACGGCGCGAGCAAGCGCCAGACCACGCGGGCCGCCGCTGCGGATTCCGTCCATGCATCCGCCTTCCGCTTCGCCCGCGTATCCTGTCGATAGGGTGGCGCGCGGCTGCGGTGTCTATGGAATGACGGGGGCACCGCCAGGCGCACCGCGGACGGGCGTTCGCGGGCGGCGCGGGGACCGCGGCGGGCTCGTCCGGGCGGGGAAACCGGCGGAGCCGCAGGGGGCACGATCCCTGCGTTTCCGAGGCGGTGCCGCCACCCGCACGGAGCCGCCCGCGACACCTGGCCAAGGGCTCGTGCGCCGCGGCGGACGTTCCCGCACTGGCGGGAGTGCCGCGAAGCTGACAGGATCGTTCGGGGGAGACGGGCCTAACCCGTGCCGATGCACGGAATGGCGCGGATCGGCTCCGTCAGAACCCCCTCTCCATAGACGTTGTGCAGCGTGCAGGGCCGCGCCGGGGCCCTTCCGCTCCGCCCGGGGATGACCGGGTACGGGTTCAGCCAAACCACAGCCGGTTGGGGTGGAAGGAGCTCCGATGGTCCGCTTGGTCCGCAGGTCCGCTCGGCTCGCTGCCGCCGCGGCGGCAGCCGCCGCGCTGTCGGCGCCGGTCGCCGCGAGCGCCCAGTACTTCGGGCAGAACAAGGTCCAGTACCGCACCTTCGACTTCCGCATCCTGCGGACGCCGCACTTCGACGTCTACTACTACCCCGAGGAAGAGTCCGCCGCGCGCGACGGCTCGCGGATGGCGGAGCGCTGGTACGCGCGCTTCTCCCGCATCCTCGACCACGAGTTCGAGGCGCGCCAGCCGCTGATCCTCTACGCCAGCTCGCCCGAGTTCCAGCAGACCTCCGTGCTGTCGGGCGACATCGGCGAGGGGACGGGGGGCGTGACCGAGGTGTTCAAGCAGCGCGTGGTCCTCCCCTTCGCCGGGCCGTACCGCGAGACCGACCACGTGATCGGCCACGAGCTGGTGCACGCCTTCCAGTACGACATCACCGGGCTGGGACGCGCCGGCGGCGGGCTGGAGCAGGCCGCCGCGCGCTTCAACGCGCCGCTCTGGTTCGTCGAGGGGATGGCCGAGTACCTGTCGATCGGCCCCGTCGACCCCAACACGGCGATGTGGATGCGCGACGCGGCGCTCACCAACACCCTCCCCAACCAGGCCCAGCTCAACTACGACCCCCGCTTCTTCCCCTACCGCTGGGGGCAGGCGCTCTGGGCGTACGTGGGCGGCCGCTGGGGCGACGCGGCCATCGGGCAGATCCTCAAGCAGGTAGGGCAGGGAGTGCCGTACCAGGACGCCTTCGAGCGCATCCTGAACTCGGACCTGGACCAGATCATTCGCGACTGGCACGACTCCATCCGCCGCACCTACCTCCCGCTGCTCACCCAGCAGCGCGAGGCGCGCGAGCTGGCCACCCCGCTGGTGGTCACCCGCACCAACAACCGCGGCGACTACAACGTGAGCCCCTCGGTCTCGCCCGACGGGCGGCAGTTCGCCTACCTCTCCTCGGCCGGGTTCATCGACATCCAGCTCTACCTGGCCGACGCGGCCACCGGGCGGGTGCAGCGCCGGCTGGTGAAGGGCACCTCGCTCGACCCGCACTTCGGCAGCCTGCGCTTCATCAACTCCTCGGGGGCGTGGGCGCCGGACCAGCGCCGCTTCGCCTTCGCGGCGCTGCGCAAGGCGCACGACGTGGTGGTGATCCTGGACGTGCAGAACGCGCGCATCGTGCGCGAGTACGAGATCCCCGGGGTGGGCGAGATCAGCAACCCCACCTTCTCGGCCGACGGCCAGACGGTGGTGGTGAGCGGGATCAAGGGCGGCATCAGCGACCTGTACGCGGTGGACCTGCAGAGCGGGCAGACGCGCCAGCTCACCAACGACAAGGCAGCGCAGATGCAGCCGGCGTTCAGCCCCGACGGGCGCACGCTGGCCTTCGTGACCGACGCCGCCACCGACGTGGCCGCGCTCACCTACGGCAACTACCGGCTGGCGCTGATGGACTGGCCCAGCGGCTCCACCCGCGTGCTCCCGGGCACCGAGAGCGGGAAGAACATCAACCCGCAGTGGGGCCCCGGCGGCGCGCTCTACTTCATCAGCGACCGCACCGGCATCCCCCAGATCTACCGCACCGACGCGGCGGGGAGCCAGCTCACGCAGGTGACGCGGCTCTTCACCGGGGTGAGCGGGATCACCGAGCTCTCCCCCGCGATCTCGTCGGCCACGCTGGCGGACCGGCTGGTGTTCACCGTGTACGAGCGGAGCGGCTACAACATCTACGGGCTCTCCGACGCCACGCGGCTGGCGGGGACCGCGCCCGAGACGCCGCAGCTCGCCGCCAACGGCGACCCGCTCCCGGCGCTGCTGCCGCCCAGCCCGCGCCCCACGGAGCCGGCGTACAACCGCGTGCTCACCGCCATCCGCGACCCGAACTTCGGGCGGCCGGACGCGGCGGCGCCCGCCACCTACGCGGTGGCGCCGTACCGGCCGCGGCTCTCGCTGGACTACCTGGGCCAGCCGCAGGTGGGGGTGGGCGTGGCCTCGGGGCCGTACGCGCGCGGCGGGGTGTACGGCGGCGTGGGCGGCATCTTCAGCGACGTGCTGGGCTACCACACCGTCTACGGCACCATCCAGGCGCAGGGGCAGCTCGACGAGATCGGCGGCAACGTCGTCTACCTCAACCAGAAGCACCGGGTGAACTGGGGCGCCTCGGTCGCCCGCTCGCCCTACATCGTGGGCGGGTACCAGCTGACTGGTGATCCTACGGACGAGAATGTCGTTCACAACCAGCTCGTAATCTTCCGCTACTTCGACAACAGCGCCTACGCCATCGCGCAGTACCCCTTCTCGCGGGTGCGGCGCGTGGAGTTCGCGGCCGGGGCGCGGCGGATCACGCAGGACATCAAGATCCAGGACTGGGCCTACACCGGCGGGGTGTTCACCGGCTACTCGGAGACCAAGCAGAGCCTGGGCGAGTGGAACCTGGGCGAGGGCACCGCGGCCATGGTGTACGACAACGCGATCGACGGCTACACCTCGCCGATCGTGGGGCAGCGCTACCGGCTGGAGGTGGCGCCCACCTTCGGGAGCCTGCGCTTCACCTCGCTCACCGGCGACTACCGGCGCTACGTCCTGGTGCGGCCGCTCACCCTGGCCTTCCGCGGGCTGCACTTCGGGCGCTACGGCCCCGACGAGGCGGTGCCGAGCGCGGTGTTCCTGGGCTATCCCTACCTGATCCGCGGCTACTCGTACGGGAGCGTGACCGACGGGTGCGCGCGCGAGGCCTCGCAGGTGGCCGGGGGCGGGCAGGAGTGCCGGGTGTACCAGGCGCTCTTCGGGAGCCGGGTGGCGGTGGCGAACGTGGAGCTGCGCTTCCCGGTGATCCGCAACACCCTGCACGGGAACGTGCAGCTTCCGCCGCTGGAGGTGTTCGCCTTCACCGACGCGGGCGCCGCGTGGGGCAAGCTGCGCAACAACAACGGCGGCGTGAACACCACGCACCTGACGTTCGCGCGCGGCCCCGGCGACACCCCCGACGAGGACGGTCTCCTGACCAACCACGGCTTCCTGACCAGTGCCGGGATCGGCGCGCGGCTCAACCTCTTCGGCTACCTGATCGCCGAGGCGGCCTTCGTGAACGCGCTCGACCGGCCGAACAACTGGCAGTGGCAGTTCAGCTTCCAGCCCGGGTTCTGACGGACTGAGAGTGCGGAGTGCGGGAGTGCGGGAGTGCGTTTCGCGCTCCCGCACTTTCGCGTTGGGGGGATTGGGGATTGGGGATTGGGGATTCGGGATGATGGGTCGACGATGCGGCTGAAGCCGCCGCTACAACGGCACGCTGTCCGCCTGTGCGGACATCCGCAGGGCTGGATTCTTCCCGCCCGAAGTCCCCGCGTTCGCGAAGTCCGCGCAGGCGGACTGTGTGAGGTTGTAGCGGCGAGTTTACTCGCATCGTCGCGGAAATTCCCACGCATCCGTTCCACCCCGCGCTTCCTTTTGCGCACTTTCGCACTTCCGCACTCCCGCACTAAGTTCCCGGCCATGCCGAACGAAGCCGCGCTCAGCGAAAGCAAGGAGGCCCGGCGCCGCGCGATCCTGGAAAGCGCGGTGCGGGTGTTCGCCGAGAACGGCTTCTTCGCCGCGCGCATCCGCGACATCGCGGCGGGCGCCGACGTGGCCGAGGGGACCATCTACCTCTACTTCGACGGCAAGGACGACCTGCTGCTCACGGCCTTCCGCGACAAGGTGGCCGAGTTCGTGGCCTCGGTGCGCGACGTGCTGCGCGCCCCGGAGCCGCTGGAGGAGCGGCTGGCCCGCTTCATCCGCATGCAGTTCGAGAGCATCGAGGCCCAGCCCGCGCTGGCCACGGTGCTGCTGCTGGAGAGCCGCCAGTCCAGCAAGTTCTACGGCGGCGCCGTGCGCGACGTGCTGCGCACCTACGCCCAGGCCATCGACGAGCTCCTCGCCTCCGGCGCCGCCGACGGCTCGGTGCGCGCCGACGTCGACATCCCCCTCGCCCGGCGCATGCTCATCGGGCTGCTGGAGGAGATCGAGCTGGAGTGGCTGCTGGGCGACCAGTCGCGGCCGCTGGTGCCGCTGGCGCCCAAGGTGGCGGCCACCTTCTACCGCGGCCTGAAGTAAGTCGACCGCCGTCTCACGCAGAGACGCGGAGGCACGGAGAGAACGGCTGGACAGGTCGCGGCGGCGGTGCTACGTTACCGGCCGCGATGAACCCGACGCACGGCGAGCGAACCATGACCGAACCGACGACTCCCGCCCCCGAGGCGATCCGCACGTTCGAGGACGACTACGCTTGGTGGGAGGTGGTCTACTGGCTGGTGGGGATCGTCATGATCCCGCTGGTGCCGATCCTGATGATCGCCTTCCTCACCCCGTTCTCCGGCGTCGGCGCGACCGGCCACTGAGCCGCTGCCCACGCCAGACGCGAGAGGCCCCGCCCGGACGATTCCGGCGGGGCCTCTTCGCGTCGCAGGGCCGACGCTACGCCTCGGTGACGCTCCCGGCCATGCCGCAGCGCCGCAGCACGTTGCGCGCGTCGGAGGCCGCCGGACCCGGGCTCAGCCGCTGCGGCGTGCGGCGCACGGCGGGAATGGGCGTCGGCGTGGGATCAGGGCGGGCGCCGGGGCGGCTGGGCACCGGGAGTCGGGTAGAGGCGATCCGTTCCGCCGTCACGTACATGACGGTCCCGGGGTCGGGTGGCACGCTCACGGTGAGGTAGCCGCGCGAGGGCTCCGTCCCATTCTCGTCGAAGACGCGCTCCCCCCGCAGGTCGCCGCGGGCGCCGCCGCCGGACCAGGTGATCTGGTACCCCAGGGTCGCCAGGGTCCGCCGGGAGCAATCCAGCGAGGTGAGCGTCGCCGCGCCCTGCGCGCGGTACACGTCGTCGCCCGGCTGCCGCGTCGCGCACGCGGCCAGCGCCGCCATGGCCAGGAGAACCACACGCTTCATCGCCTCCCCCTTCCTCTCTCCGCGGCTCTGCGTCTCTGCGCGAGATGCCGTTCCAGGACTTCGCCTCAGTCCCGCCCCGCCGTGCGGACGTGCGGGCCGCGCTTGTAGAGGGCGCGCACGTCGCCCATCTCGTCGCCCCACACGCGGCGGTTGAGGACGAGCGTGCCGCGCGGGTGCAGGGTCACGTTCCCCAGCTCCAGCGTCTGCGCCACCGCACCGCTCTCGTCCAGCACCTCCAGCCGCACCGCGTGCTCCCCGGCGGGAAGGGTGAAGCGCGCCACCGAGATCCGGTCGGGGAGGAGCGTCCACCCGCGGGTGTCGGCGCGCTCCAGCGCGTTCGCGCCGATGTTCGCCAGCCGCCCGGTGATCCACCCCGCCGCCTCGCCCCCCTTCTTGCGGGCGTGCCGCTCCAGCTGGTGCGCGGCCAGGAACTTCACGATCCCGCGCCCCACCATGCGGGCGAAGGCAGCCGGCCGCTGCGCCTGCCAGGCGCGCAGCATCACCGCCGAGAGGTCCTCCACCACCGGCGCGTCCACCGCCTGGCTGTCGACCACCACCCGCACCGCCGGCGCGTTCGAGGCCTCCAGCCGGTACTCGGGCCAGGCCAGCTTCATCACGTACGCGCCGTCGGCCATGGCCGCCGCCTGGAACCCCGGAAGGTCGTCCAGCGCCTCGCCCCAGTACGCCTGCTCCTGCACGTTCCCCAGCAGCCGCGCGATGGTGCGCGCCGCGGCGCCGCTCACCTGGCCGGCGTCGCCGCTGTCCACGTCGCGCAGGTCTTCCTCCCAGATCGGCACGTGCACGTCGGCGGTGGCGCGGTGCGCCACCCAGCCGTTCTCCACGAACACCACCAGCTCGGCCGCGCCGGGGTCGGGGCGCGTGGACAGGTGGGAGAGCCGGTAGCGCACGGCGGCCGAGTCGGCCACGCTGCTCACCCCGGCGTCCATCGCCGCCCGCCAGAGCTCGGAGCCCAGCCACTCCGGCGCGCCCGCCTCGTCCTTCTCGGCGCAGGCCCCGAAGGAGCGCTCCGCGTTGCGGTACGAGACCAGGGCGTCGTTGCGCTCCCCCGCGCCGCGGAAGGCGAGCCCCGCCAGGTAGTGCACGAAGCCGTCGCCCACGCAGGGGTCCTTGCCGTCGCTGAGGCGCCCCAGCCAGTCGCTCGCCTTGCGCGCCTCCACCAGCGCGCCGTCGCTCGCGCCCAGCGCCAGGTAGTTGAGCAACCGGTAGTAGGGGATGAGCGCCATCTCCCCCGCCGGGGGCACGTACCCCGCCACCGCGTCGTTCACCACCAGCTCCCCCACCTGCTCGGTGAGCCGCTTCGACCAGCGCTGCTCGGCCTCGCGCTCGGCCCACTCGAAGGCGGCGTTGCTCGCCTCCCACTTCCCGGCGTAGTGGTAGACCAGCCCGAGCTGGAGCTGGCGCACCAGCTCGTCGCGGGGGCGCACCCGGCTGGCGGCGTCGAGCATCCCCACCGCCGAGTCGGGCTTCCCCTCCATCACGTAGCGCCGCAGCCAGGCGTCGGTGCGCCCCAGCGACCGCGAGAGGAGCGGCGAGTTGGCCGGGAGCGTCTCGGGGGCGGGCATCCGGGGGTAGGCCCCCGGTCCCGCGCACGCGGCCAGCGCGAGCGCGAGGGCGGGCCCGGCGAGGGCGGCGGAGACCAGCCGGCTGGGGCTCATCGCCGGTCGCGCTCGATCACCAGGATGCGGCTGCGCGCCTCGGCCACCGCCGCGCCGTAGCGCGCGTACAGGTCGGCGTAGGCGTGGATGCGGTCGATCTCCAGCTGGTGCAGGAAGAGCTGGTAGCGGATCGACGCCTCGAAGGGGCGGAGCTGCTTGTCCAGCGCACGGGCGATGCGCAGCGTCGTCTCCGGATCGTTGGGGGAGACGACGTCGGCGCGGTCGTAGCGGTTCAGCGCGCCGTCGAAGTCGCCGGCGAGCGCCAGGTCGTCGCCCTCGCGCAGCAGCGCCTCGGCCCGGGCGCGGGCGGCGCCCTCCCGCGTGGCGTCGGCGGCGGACGAGACCAGCCGCACCCCCTGCGGCTCGCGGTAGGCGAAGCCCTGCACCCGGCCGTTCTGCAGGGTGACGAAGGCGACCTCGCTCACCACGTCGTGCGGCGCGCGCGTCCCCTCGCGCGGGGTCAGCGTGGTCACCCCGCCCCCGCCGCGCTCCTCCCAGGCCGCGGGGCCGGAGTGGGTGGCGGCGATCACCTGCTCGCGCGTCATCCCCACCGCCAGCTCGCCGCGGGCGATGGCGTTGCAGAGCATGGGGGTGCAGTCGGCCAGGGCGCGCCCCACCACCTGGTCCTGCTCGGCGGCCAGGCGGGCGCGCTCGTTGGCGCCCTCGCTGCGGGCCTGGGCGACGTCGTCGTCCTGGGTGGAGCGCACGATGGCGCCGTTCGGCTGGATCGCCCGCACCCGGTTCATCCGCGGGGCGCACGCCACGGCCGCGGCGAGCGCCGCGAGCCCCGCGGCGGCGATTGCGTACCTCTTCATGGTCGGCCTCTCCGTGGGCGGGCTTACAGGCGGAAGCGGGGCTGCTCCACCATCTTCTTGATCTTGTGCTGCCCGGTCCACGTCTTGGCGTTGCTCTCCAGGTCGATCAGGGTCATGTCCACCTGGTAGTAGACCACGCGCCGGCCGCCCTCGCGGTCGTTGATCTGGGAGATGTCGCCCTGCAGCATGTATTGCGCGCCCTGCTCGCGGGCCATGCGCGCGCGGGTGTCGGCGGCGGCGTTCTCCTGCTGGTCGGCGCGCTCGTCGCGCACCTCGTCGCGCTCCTCGCGGCTGGCCACCACCTGCACCTGGCCGCTGCTCAGGTACGCGCGCTCCAGGTCGCGCACGAAGGTCTCGACGGGGATGTGCTCCATGCTGCGGTTGCGCACGGTGCCCACGATCACGGTGGGGCGGCGGCCGCCGTGGGCCTGCATGTACTGCACGGCCCAGCTCCCGCCGACCTCGCCCGCGAAGCTCTGGCGCACCATGGCGTCGGCCACCTGGCGGCTGTCCACGTCGTTCCAGCGGCCGGAGAGGTCCACCTGCTGGTCGGGGGAGATGCGGGTGACCTGCGTGGCGCAGCCGCCGGAGACGGTGACCGCCGCGATGGCGAGGGCCGCGCGCAGGCCGCGGGACAGGGTGTTCATCGGGGCTCCGTGTGGATCGGGAGGGTTCCGCGCCCTGCTTCGGCGCGCGTTCGTTCGGACGGCGGGGAGGGAGCGCATCGGGCGTACCCGCCGCGCATCTGCTACGATCTGATTATCGAACAACAACTTAGGGTTTGGGATGAGAATCTGTCCAGCACTCCGTGTCACCCCGCGCGGACAGGGTGTCGCCGGGGACAGGGGACAGATCGATCTCACGCAGAGACACAGAGGCACGGAGAGACTCGGCCGTTCTCCCCGTGCCTCTGCGTCTCTGCGTGATATGAGACGATCTTTTCAGCCGAACCCCGGCGGCACGCGCTTGTGGAAGTCGGTCTGCTGCTGGTAGCGGTGGGCGAGGGCGATCAGCACCTGCTCGTCCCAGGCGCGGCCGGTGAGGGAGAGCGAGGTCGGGAGATTGTCTCGCCCGAAGCCGTTGGGAACGGCGATGCCGGGGAGGCCCAGCAGGTTCGCCGCGCCGCTGATCGGCTCGCCGCCGCCGGTGAGGTCGCTGTACGCCTGGCTGAAGGGCTTGCCGATGGGGAAGGCCACCGTCGGCCGCGTGGGGTGCGCCAGCGCGTCGAATCCCCCGTCCGCCAGGAAGCGGTCCATCGCCACCGCGGCCGGGGTGCGGATGCGCAGCGCCCGCAGGTAGTCCTTCGCCAGCACCACCTGCCCCGGGTACCCGCCGATGCGGTCCTCCGGCGCGGTGAGCTGGTGCACCCGGCCGCTGTCCACCAGCTCCTCGAAGATGCTCGCCGCCTCGGCGTCGATGATCACCCCCGCCGCCGCACCGTACGGGAATCGCGGCAGCGTCACGTCGCGCACGATCTCCGCGAACCCCGAGAGCACCTCCACCGAGCGCTCGAAGTTCTGCTTCACCTCCGCCTGCGACCCCTCCGCCACCCCCTTCAGCACGCCGATCCTCGGCCTGCGCCGCGTGGGCAGCGCCACGGAGGCGCGGTAGGGCCGGTCCGCCGAGTTCTCGTCCGCCGGGTCGGGGCCGGCGATGGCCTGCAGGATCAGCCCCGCGTCCTCGGCCGTGCGGCAGAGCGGGCCGATCTTGTCCATCGTCCACGAGAGCGCCATCGCCCCCGCGCGACTCACGCGCCCGTACGTCGGCCGCAGCCCGGTGACGCCGGAGAAGGCGGCGGGGGTGATGATGGAGCCCCACGTCTCCGAGCCGATGGCGAAGGGCACCAGCCCCGCGGCGACCGCCGCGCCGGGGCCGCTGGACGAGCCTCCGCTCCAGAACTCCGGGTTCCAGGGCGTCTTCCCCGGGCCGGTGAACGACGCGTTCGCCTGCTCGTAGCCCATCCCGCCCGCCAGCTCCACCGAGGCCAGCTTCGCCACCAGCACCGCGCCCGCCCCCTTGAGCTTCGCCACCACCGTCGCGTCGGGGAAGTGCTGCTGGCGGTACGGCTCGGCACCCCAGGTGGTGGGGTAGCCGGTGGCCGCGATCAGGTCCTTGGCGCCGTAGGGGATGCCGTGCAGCGGGCCGCGGTACCGCCCCGCCGCGATCTCGACGCGGGCGTCGCGCGCCTCCTGCAGCGCGCGCTCGCGGGTGACGGTCACCACCGCGTTCAGCCGCGGCCCCAGCTGCTCCAGCCGCTCCAGCGACGCCTCGGCGAGCTCCACCGGGTCCAGCCGCCGCGTGCGGATCATCTCCGCCAGCTGGGGGAGGGGGAGGTAGAAGGTCTCGGCCGGGATCATCGCCCGCCCCCGCGGTAGGCGCGGAAGACGAAGGCCGGCTCCGTCTGGATCGGCAGCTCGAAGTTCCGCAGCTGCCGCGCGGCGCGCAGGTTCCCTTCGATCCCTCGCCGCACCTCCTCCCACTGGGCCTCCGTCAGCCGGTCCCCGTACTTCGCCTTGAGCCCCTCGGTCAGGTGCAGGGCGAGGGGGTCGCGCTCCTGCCCGTTCTGCCGCTGCGGCGGCGCCGACGGAGCCACCGGCGACGCAGGGGCCGCGGCCGGCGCAACAGCCGCCGGTGCGGGCGACGGCGCGGGCTCCGGGTGCGACGAGCACGCCGCCAGCGGCGCGAGCACCGGCACGGCGACGGCCGCGAGCGCGGTCTTCGCGAACTCGCGGCGCGTGGGGGCGGACGCTGGTGGGGAGGATTCGTCGGGCATCACGCGGGTCCCTGCGCAGGTGTCGGTCGGACGGGGCGACGCAACCTGCGCGGGGGCTCACGGAGCCGCAAGCGCCATCAGCTACACGGGAGACCGCGTGCCCAGCGCCACGGCGACGGGTTCGATCGACGAAGCGGCACCATGGTGCGGAAGCGGATTCACGTGAATCCAGCTGGTGACCAGAAGAGTGAGGTCACGGAAGGTGAGGTGGTCGCGGTCGAGGCGAAGGTTGCGGCAGCTTCGGGCGAACTGGCGGCGGAAATCGCGGTAGCGCTCCGCCATCGCACGCCCGCCCGGAAGCACCGCATCGTGGTCTACGTGCACCGAGAGAAAATCGCGGATCTGCTGGATGACCGCCCGTGTGCTGCAGCGGTGCTCGCGCACGTCCTGCCCGGCGATGTCGGAGAGGAACTTCTGGTAGCGGTAGCGGTCGGTGTCGAAGACGATGCACGCCTTCCGCCGGTGCTCGGAGGCGCCGAACGTCTTCGCGCCCACGAAGATCCCGAGCTCGAAAGGCATGTTGAAGCGTGGCAGCTGGTTCGCCGCGTCGAGCTCCGTCCGGGAGATGTCGTGCACCGCCAGACGGCACTCGGCGATCATCGTGGTGATCTTCTCGATGCGTACCTGGCTGCCGTCGTCCACCTCCAGCGCACAGCGCGGAAAGAAGCCGCAGTCGTACACGGCAAAAGTAACGGCCTCGAAGAGAGGCCGGTACGTCGGATCGAAAGGGCAGTTCAGGAAGACGCTGTTGTCGTATGTGCGGGGAACCATGGCCGTGGACGAGCCGAATCTTTCAGCGCGTGGACTGCCGCCCCGTGCAGCATTCCTGTACAAGCGCTACCCGCGTTGCGTGTGCCCGCGTTCGAACGCGCAATTCAGGAAGGGGCGCGGTCGGAACGCCCTACGAATGCGAGCCGTGGAAGGGCCGCATCTTTCCGCCCACGGTACGCCTGCGCCACGCGGCGCTCCGACGCAGGCGCCGCTGCCGGTCTTCCTCGGCCACCTTCTTCCACGCGGCCACCGCCTGCTCGAACGTGATGCTCGCACCCGGGTGCGGCGGCATCACCTTGCGAATCCGCGCCTCCATCCTCGCCTCCCTCCGTCAGTTCCCCACCCGCCCGCGTTGAGCCGTAAGATAATGGACACGCTGTGCGGTACGCAAGGTTTTTGTTCGCACTGTCCAAGTGTGGTGATTTTCTACAGGCCGTACTCCTTGAGCTTCTGCCAGAGGGTGGTGCGGCCCATGCCGAGGGCGGCGGCGGCGCGGGTGCGGTTGCCGTTCGCCTCCTCCAGCGCGGCCCTGATCGCCTCGCGCTCCTCGTTGGCGTCGGGGGCCTGGTAGCGCCGGGGCTCGGCGCGCGCCTCGCCCTTCTTCGCGTCGCCGTTGGCGGAGGAGGAGGGCTGCGGGCCCTCGCGCACCTCCTCGGGGAGGTGGCAGGCCAGGATGCGCTTGCCGTCGCAGACGATGCAGGCGTACTCGACCGCCGTCATCAGCTCGCGCACGTTGCCGGGCCAGTCGTACGCCGCCATCACCTCCATCGCCTCGTCGCCGAACCCGCCGATGCGGCGCGAGGGCTCCACCCGGTCGTTCCACCGGGCCAGCGCGGCCGCGGCGAGCGCGGGGATGTCGTCCACCCGGTCCTTGAGCTCGGGGACGCGGACCTGGAAGACCTTCAGGCGGAAGTAGAGGTCCTTGCGGAAGCG